>Ga0265797_10003809_pt1 | contig 23732 bp, 19 predicted proteins | sample P2T30metagenome_FD_192433 | JGI IMG/M metagenome (GOLD analysis project Ga0265797, IMG submission 192433) | Plant litter microbial communities from East Loma Ridge, Irvine, California - P2 T30 | ecosystem: Environmental > Terrestrial > Plant litter > Unclassified | place: USA: California... | reverse complement strand
ATTTCCACGGGCGGCTTCCAGACGCTTGATGAGCTTCTTGACCTTCCAGATCTCGATGTTCTTGTCGGCCTCGGCGCCGTTGGCGCCGCCTTCTTGTGCGGCGGGCATGTTGGGTGGTGCTGAGGGGGGAGGGTGGTGACTTGCGGTGAGAAGGTGAAGTGGTCGCGAGAGAAGAGAGAGGCAGCCGACGACGTGTGTGGGGCTTAAATTTGGCACACTTCACCCACCAACGAAGACGAAGGCTGAGACGACACTCGACTTGCGGCTGCGAGGCTGCATGGCATGGCAGTCACTCGAGACGGATTTATTTGTAAACATTACCCATTATGAACCAGAGGTTCGTCCAACAGTTCACACGCATTGCTGCTCCGGTGAGCGCCAACAAACAATACTGGGACACTTTTCTGATTCACCCTCTCGTCCAGAGCGGCATGCGCATGCGAAAAAAACGATGAGACGTCATCTCTCACGATGAGCACGGTGAGCGTGCAGATGTTTACATATGTGGCAGGGGTCATCGTACTTGGTATGGAGCACGTGATGTCTCCGTATATCACTTGATGGCGATGGTGGTTCCTTACTGCTGGATCAGTCATCCTACTCACTAAGAGTTTAATATCATAGCATTCCACCCCGACCATCCCAGAAGATATCAACATGCCATAGCACAAGGACGTACGTACAACTATGCTCAACAATAGTGGAATAGTGGTCTGTGTCTAGCCATGGCGGGTATATGCGGGATGTGCCACTGCCTCCAGCCAACGGGAATCTAACAAAGACGAGCGTAAACCCCACCTGAGCCACGACCGAGTCCACATGCGAGCGTGACACGGCTCTTGACAAACCATCAAACGCCGGCTGATGCAGCGCATACCATTATCTCCTCTCCTCTGCCCTGCTACTGCCCCTATCTCCATCTATCTCTATCGACCAGGTGGAACGGCTCGCTGCAAACCTGGTGACAGTCTCGAACATGTCAGGCTGCTGCTATGCTTTCCTCATATGCGTTAGCCGGCGCCAACCGCACAGGGCAAGGCGAGCCTTAGATTGATATGTTCTTCTTGCGACCCAGCCCGCAAGATAAGCAATGCTTGAGCGGCCTCTCTCCCCGACACTTCCCTGCTCTAGCGCCAACAGATATCCCCTTGTAATAACCCGATCACATCGAAGATCTTCCTCTTCAAACGTTTTCCATCTTTTTGTTTTTACCCATTGCTGTTGCTGCTTTTTTTCCAAGCTTCTCCGCTTTCTGCATAGGCGAAAGTCTAGAACAGCCATCACAAGACCTGATCGTTTTCATAGCAACCACGGCACCGGAGAAGCTCCTCCTTAACTCGCTCCAACCACAATGCCGGCCAAGAGGCAACCTATACCGCCGACCTGGGGCTCGTATGAGCGGGGCGGTCGCACAGCTTCGACCGACTCCGACTTGAGCCACAACCACATTCACTTCGATGAGGGAAGCGAGCAACACGCCGACGGAACCGCAAGTGGAGTTGGCGGAGCATACGAACATGGAGGCAATGCAGAGCACGGGTTGAAGGCGCGCAGGTCGTCCATGTCTATGCGCATCAATTCAATCCGTCAAGCTGGCGGTGTGAACAGCATTGACAACTTTGCGCGTTCGTGGCAAAGAGCTGCGGGATTCTACGAAATTGCTCCTGTACGACAGAGCTTCAGGCATAGCGATGCAGGCGAGGGCGACTTTGGAAGAGAAAGCGTCGATGGCACGCCCAGGGATCCCCGCTCCATGTTGCGACAGGCATTCCAAGAACATGAGAGAAACAGGACTGGAGGCGCAAACACGGGCGAGGCCCTGGAAGAGGATTATGAGGATGATAACACCGCACATGCTAGCGCTAGCAACAGCAAGAGCGGAAGCTCCAACTCGGGAACCGTGAGAGGAGAGAACCAGCCATTGATCCAGGAAAGGCTTTCTGGAGTTCACGACGATAGCATCTTCTCGATCGAGCCACAGCTGGCTTCGCCGTTTGGAGGCTCTTACGGCAGCACATGGGGCTCGTTGAAGTCCAATTTGAACGAGCCAGCGATGCGCCATGCTGGTCGTCTTTTCCGCCAACAACAAATTTCTGGATCCACCGACCCGGATAAAGAGCGCGAGCCCCTGCTAGTCAAACAGATCGAAGAAGAGGATGGCCGCGTCGTCACCGTCGTTGTCGGCCAGTCGACCCTTCCGCAGACTATCTTCAACTCGGTAAACGTCCTTATTGGCGTTGGTCTGCTCGCCCTCCCTCTCGCACTGCGCTACGCTGGCTGGATCCCAGGCCTGATCTTCTTCTTCTTTGCTGCGATAAGTACCAAATACACCGCCAAGATTCTGGCCAAGTGCCTTGACGTCGACAACAGTCTCATCACCTTCGCCGACCTTGCCTACGTCTCCTTTGGATCCAAGGCTCGCATCGCGACATCGATCCTCTTCACTCTGGAACTCCTCGCCAGCTGCGTTGCCCTTGTCGTCCTCTTCTCCGACTCCCTCAACGCTCTTACCCATGGCTCGCTCGGTCTGACTACCTGGAAGGTCGTTTGCGGCATCATCCTGGTCCCGCTCTCCTTCCTCCCTCTGCGATTCCTGTCTTTCACCTCCGTCATGGGAATCTTGTCCTGCTTCCTGATCGTCGCCGCCGTCTTCATCGACGGCCTCATCAAGCAAGACTCCCCAGGCTCGCTCTGGAAACCCGCACCGCAGCATCTCTTCCCTACCAACTGGGGCACGCTGCCGCTCTCCTTCGGCCTCCTCATGTCTCCCTGGGGCGGCCACAGCGTCTTCCCCAACATCTACCGCGACATGCGCCACCCGTACAAATACCGCCGCGGTGTCGACATCAGCTACGCCTTCACCTTCACCCTCGACCTCTTCATGGCCTGCGTCGGCCTGCTGATGTACGGAGACGGCGTCAAAGACGAGATCACCCGCAACATCCTCCTCACCGAAGGCGCACCCGAATGGCTCTCCCTGATCATCGTAATCTGCGTCGCTATCATCCCTCTCACAAAAGTGCCTCTCAACGCCCGCCCCATCGTCAGCACTCTCGAACTCTTCCTCGGCCTCGACGCCCGTGCCATGGGCCCAGAGCCCTCGACCGGCCTCTCCAGCCTGTCGCGCGGAATCCTCAAAGTCACGGTGCGCATTCTGTGCGTTGTCACGTTCGTCATTTTGGCCATTCTCGTGCCCGACTTTGACCGCATCATGAGTTTGATGGGCGCTGTCGCTTGCTTCACGATTTGCATTATGCTTCCGGCGGCTTTCCACCTCAAGCTCTTTGGCGACAGCTTGACCAAGACGGAGAAGATAAGGGATTGGACGCTGGTTATTGTCAGTGGCAGTCTGGCGGTTGTGAGCACGGCGTTCAACTTTGTGCCCAAGGAGAAATTGGGCCTTTGATGGAAACGAAAGAAAGGAATTTTGGAAAGCTAAAAAGTGAGCGTTACTTTGTAATTATCGGTGGTTTTTTCTGGCCTGGTGTCTAGATTGTGGATAACAGCGGCCTTCTTTTGGCTTGCTTGATCATGAATGAGCCTGCTATTATTATTCAGCATGTGTTATACACCTTTTAGCATACACACATATTTATTCATTCCCCGTAATGACGGTTCCCTTGACAGCTACGCCTCCCTCCGGCGTCTCGGTCCAGACTTCCCACTTCCCGTCACCAGTGCGCGCTCCGCAGAACTTGACCTTCTCGTTGCAGTACAATGGCGCGAGATTCCTGTACTCCACTTCTCTGATCACCTCGCCGGCGCCTTGCTTTTTCAGCTCTTGCTGCAACAACGTGATCATGAAGACGAAGCTCAATGGTCCGTGGAATAACCTCTCTTTGTGCCCTTCCACTTCGCGACAGTACTCCGGATCCAAATGAATCGCATGCGCATTGAACGTCAACGCCGAGAATCGGAACAACAGCTTCGGATCCGGCATAACCGTATGCGACCACTCTGCTTCCCGCTGCGGTCTCAACTTCTTACCAGCCGACTTGGCCGCTTCAGCAGCCGCTTCTTCCTTCGACCGCGGCTGCAAAAACACAATATTCCGCGTCTCGATCACGCTGCAAGGCCCGAAATCCGTATCCTCGTCCCGCCACAACCGCTGTCGTACCCTGTGCTCCAAAGTGTTACGCACCTCCTCGTTGCCCTCTGCGGCTGCTAGCTCGGCGACTTCGTCTGCACTTGCGCGCGCGAGTCGTCGCTCGATGCGCACGAAGAGCTTCTCCTGCCCTTCTTTGCCTTTGCTTTGCACGGAGCGGATGAACTCGGCGCAGACGCCGCGGCTGCCGTCGAGGAGGAGTGGGTTGGTCGGATTATAGAGCACGTGGCCGCCGGCCCACATGCGGCGGGTGTAGGGTGCGCCGGGCGATTGGTCTGGGTTTGTACCGTCGGGGAGCATGGTCGAGGCGGGTTTCGTGGGCTCGAAGTAGATTAGGTGGTGGGGGATTGGGAGGGCGAGGGTCGAGGTTGAGGCTGGGAGGATGGGTGGTGGACTGGAGGGGCTGTGTTAATTGGATAGATCGGATATGGAGGTGTGGTGTTGTGGTGTGTACTTTGTTGCTGGCAGGTAGTCTGCCAGACTCATGTCGAGCCTGTAGCTCTGTTGAGGGCTGAGGTCATCGAATATGGGTTGGATCTTTCGCAGAGGCATCTCCTGCTGCAGGTGGGCGAGGGAGGATTGCCATCTTGTGCTGATGGGTCTGAATGTGCTTGTCTTGAGCCATTGGGCTCGGAGCGTTCTTGCGCAGAATGCCATTGTATGTGTGGATGAGGGAGGATGTGTTGTGTGGGAGAAAGCTCATAGCTATCTTCTTAGCTTAGGTATGTTTACTGACGCAAGCTTCCAGGATCACCTCGGTATCGTCGTTATCGCGATTCCATTATTCCCGATGCGGGGGCAGTATCGACACTATTGGACTGTATGTATTTAGCGAACCTTCACATGTTTTTGCAATCAGGTATCTTGATACACCGTTTTAGATACTTGTTCTATAAGTACAAAGACTTACTTGCCATATGGCATTGCAATCCTATTCCGTGTAAGGTAAGCGAGAGAGTGTCCCGTTTAGTACACGCTATGCGCGCTTGGGAGTCGAAGAGACAGACCGACTGCTGCCTACGCCAGCTGTGTTTGTTGACACTGACCATGAATCCTTCGTCTCGTCTGACTCGCGCAGTTTTCTCATTCTCAAGCGAGTTCATTCCTTGTGCAGTGTATAGTACTACAGTTAGAGAGTGATCACCTAGTAACATCATGGATCCGAATGCTCGACCTACTACCAGAGCATACAGGGCTGCTCGTCGAGCACAGCGCTCCTTTCTCGACAATGTTGAAAACGACAATACTCCTTCAACCAACTCAGCTGGAGCAGATGGTGTGACAGACTCGACCGAAGAAATTAGCGACGACGACCTGTGTCCTATCTGCCAAATGATGCTACACGAACCTGTAACAACAACATGTCGACACACTCTGTGTAGATTCTGCATGGCAACCTGGGCTTCGACATCCCAGGCAGCGCCCATGACAGTTGTCGATGTCGACTCAGAACCAGTCCCCTTCGACGCAGTTTCTGGACTCGAAGCACGATGCCCGATGTGTCGTACCCTGACTTCAGCTCTGCCAGACTCCCAGCGAGACGAGATTATTCGATCAAAATACCCACAGACATGGACCCAACGCCACCGCGAAACTGCAGCAGAGGAAAACACAGAATCTTCAGGAAGCATACAGACGATTACAGTCCACATCGGCAACCGCCACACCCTCATCCCACCACGCGCAGGCGAACTAGCCGAAAACCAGCACGAATGGGACTTCTTCGTGAAGCCCTCTCGCACCGACATCATCAAGGAAGTGCATATCCACCTGCATCCCACGTTCCGCCAGAACCACATCATAAAGACACGTGCGCCTTATTCTGTATCACGCCTAGGTTGGGGCCATTTCACCATCACGACTCAGGTACTTCTCAAGGCTGGTTACAGTTGGGTGTCAGAAGATGCTGAGGACTCGCCAAATGGTGCGGTGAAGGGGAGTTTGCCGCTGGAATGGACTTTGGATTTTGATGGCTTTGGAGGCAAAGGAAGCATGGGTCGATGTCAACTGAAAGTAAGAACGACCGAGAATGGAACACGGGTGCGTAGCAGGAGAGGGGTCGGCGGAAATGGTGAAGGTTTGTGAGGCAGTATGAGAGAGAGTTGGCAGATATGATCCGGAGTCGAGTAAGCAGATAGAGCCATTGTCGGCAACACCGCGTCTTGGTCATCCAGAAGCCTTTCTATAAGTCGAGCTTTCAAAAACAAAACGAAGACATGATGTGCGCGTGGCGCCCAACAGTGTGTAAAGTATTGTTGAGTCTGTTCGGCGTGTTCTGAGCGAAGCAGCATCTAGCCTCGGACAGTGCCAGAGTCTTGCCGCAGGTTCATGACGATAGCTCTCAATGACTTCATGGCCCACCGCTTTTGCATTCAGAACAGACTGAAACGTGGTTTTAGTGGTCGTTACCTCATTTTCTTGCAAACATCCAAGGGTCTCGCGAAATCAAGCACTTCCAAGTATCGCGCTCGGAACAAGTCTTGATAGTCCAACTACAATCTCGTTCCCAGACATCACGCGTGGTCTCAATTAACCATTCCAGCCGCTCAAGTAGAAGAATTGTCATATTCATTCGCATCCTAACCTCCCGAAAATCCTAGCGGTATGTGCTGGTTTTAGGCGATTCCATGTGCGTTACGCCCAACGCCTGGTCTCTGCTGCTGCGGTATATATACATGGCTTTTCGCTCTGTCGCAGTAGACTCCTGTTTGTTTTCTTTCCATCTCGTACGTTCGCGTTCAGTGGTCCCAGGGGTGCTTGAGGCCGATAAGTGCCTGGCCGTCGTGGTAGGCTCTGAACATGAGCTGTTTAATGTGTTAGCTCCTGCTTGTTTCCGGCCCCGAATTACTTTTCCATGGAGAACATACGAAGAACCACATGGATGCGCCGAGGCCGCGGGCAGCGACTCTGTAAAGAGGCCTGACAGGCGGGATGCGAATGGGGTGGCCGCCGTGTGCGTTCGGGATGGGGTTGGTGCCGGCCATTGTGGTGTGAAGTTGCTTTGCGAGAGTCAGCGAGGACTTGGTATGGGTGTATGTTTGCGCGTACTGTATGCGGAATGGGTATCTCGAGCGGGTGGCCTTGTAGCTACTTCACTAATACCGCGCTCTCCACTGGTATCTCTCGTCGACTGAGGTTCGATTCTAGCGGCGGGATTGGCCGAAGCTCTCCGCACGCTCGGTTTCAGAAGGAGCGAGCGTCGCAGGCGCAAGCACGGCCGGCGTCATTGGAGAGTGAAGGCTGGAAAACAATAATCCTATCCTCACTTATTGTTCATCCAGTTCACTTCACCTCACCCGCTCACTTGCGCGAGCCGAACTATTGTCCTTCGAGAACATGCCACAATAGCTTATCCTTCGACACCTGACTGCCATCACAACGCCAACTGCTCCCCTCGTGGGACACGACATCTTTCAACTCACTTATCAAGAGATACCGCTATCGCAATCTGGAGAATAAATATCGCGACGCGCCATTACTCTATCCCAATCGCGCATTAACTCTTACAACATGGCGCTGGCCGCCGCACCGCCAGTCGGCATGACAGACCCGACGCAGCGCCGTTTCCGCGGTGCCGCCAGAATCAACGAATACGAAGTAATGAAAGAGAAGCTGGGAGAAGGAACCTTTGGTGTCGTGTCCAAGGGCATCAGCAAGCGCTCAGGGAAGGTCTTTGCGCTGAAGAAGATCTTGATGCACAATGAGAAGGACGGCTTTCCTATCACTGCTTTGCGCGAAGTGAAGCTGCTGAAGATGCTGAGCCATCCTAACATTCTCAAGCTAGAGGAAATGGCTGTTGAGAGGCAGGCTGGTATGATATCCATACCCAGAGTCGGCGGTACCGAGATCATTGCTGACTAGCAGGAATCCAGCGGACGAAAAGGGCAGCAAGGGCAAGAAGCGCGCCACTCTTTACATGGTGTCACCCTATGCCGACCACGATCTCAGCGGCATGCTCACAAACCCTGACATTCGCTTCAGCGAGGCCCAGATCAAATGCTACATGCAACAGCTCCTCGAAGGCTTGAGATATCTTCACGACGTTAGTCCTTCTTCTCCATGTTCGCGCAGGCGCAAGTTCTAACAACAGGCAGTCGCACATCCTCCACCGTGACATGAAAGCGGCAAACATTCTGATCTCAAATTCGGGAATCTTACAAATTGCGGACTTTGGTCTTGCTCGACACTACGAAGGCCTGGTGCCACAGCCCGGAAAAGGCAATGGTGAGGCGGTGCGCGACTACACTAGCCTTGTTGTCACGAGATGGTACCGCCCACCGGAGCTTCTTCTCACTCTGAAGAAGTACACCCCTGCTATCGACATGTGGGGCGTCGGGTGAGTCTTATTGATGCAATGCACTGCCTAGGAGATTTGCTAACAAGTCAAAGATGTGTCTTCGGCGAAATGTTCGAGAGGAAGCCAATCCTCGAAGGTCGTACAGATATCGATCAGTGTGTTCGAATCTTCAAACTTGTCGGTTCGCCAACCGAGACTACCATGCCGGGCTGGTCTTCTTTGCCTGGTTGCGAGGGACAGAAAGAATGGGAACAGAAGAGAGGCGACATCGACCAGCGCTTTGGCCAACATCTGAAGCCGGAAGGACTCGATCTTCTCAAAAGCCTTCTTTGCCTGGACTACAAGAAACGTATCAACGCGTTTGATGCTCTGCAACATGACTACTTCAAGGTCTCTCCACTACCAGCTAGACCCGAGGATCTCCCAAGGTATCAGGATAGTCACGAACTGGACTCCCGCCGTAGGGGCCAAGAAAAGAAGAACAACTTGCCGCCGGCTCCAGCAGGTGGCACTGTTGGCATGGGTCCTGATGAGTGGAACCCTCAGGGGCCTAACTACGGCGGCAATGGTTACCACAACGGTTCCATGTATGGTGGCAGGGATCGCGGACCTTCTGGACCTCCGCGCCAGCGTTACGATGACAGGAGAGGACCTCCACCGCCTGATGCTTCTAGGCAGCCACCTCAGTGGCGCCAGGACAGGGACAGGCGCCCTCCACCTACAAACGGTCATGGCCTACCACCTCCATCAGCACACCTGCCACGTCGACCCGATGTCGTCATGCCACCAAACCGTGGCCCGCCCTTACCGCCATCCATAGCTCCAGGTGGCGCTCGTGGCGGCGGTGCGCCTAACGTCGATACCTACATACCAAGCTACAACTCTCGCTCAGGCGATACAGGCGACCGTGGGCGTCGAGGCTCTAGGGATTCGTACCGCGACCCGGATGCAGCGCCACCCTCAAGTCGCTACAGGGACGACCCACCTCGTGGAGGATACAGAGACATGGATGGGCCGCCCGTCCAGAGAGATCCGTACCGCGAGCGCGATCCGCACGGCGGTCACGACAGATCCAGACGCACGCGCAGCAGAAGCCCTGAACACGACGACCACCGCAGAGCAAGACTGCAAAACCGCGAGAAAGACTTCTACGCGCGGTAGATGCTCTGCTAGTGATTCTGAATGCGTTGCACAAGGTGGCGAGCATTGTCACTTGGCAATCAATGGCTGTGACTGTGGCTGGCACCAACGGATGCTGTAAGAATAGTAGACACGAAGCGAGACTTTGATACCCAGATTTGAAACACATTTTTAACACACTCGCACCATATGACAGAACTGGGATACGATATAGTACTTGAAAACGTGCTTTGAATACTTTTTATTGTGCACTTTACATGCTGTTGATGCTCTGGTGGAGTCTTCAAAGACTACAGAAACTATCTAACTCCTGTATGTCCTGCTCGAAGATCTCTACCGATGCATTGCATATGATCTTTCCGTCGTCTCTTCTGGGCGGAGCCTATGGTCATGGCCCATGGACTGTGACTTATCGTAGCTCTCTGGCTTTCATGTGGAGAGCCTCTTCGGAACCCGCATTGCGACTCGTGATGTGAAGTCTTGATTGCCGCCGGCACTCTGACCAGCGGCAGGCACTGATGTTGGTACGGCGTGCAACAGCCAGCGGCTAGTTCGACGCAGCCTGCAGGTAAACTTGCACGAATCTCTGCTCGCAGAGGATCTCGGAAGGGGTTGCTGCTGCTCGGCCTCCTTCTTGCGAGGAGTGCAAGCGACGCTTCAATGCCATTGGCACGCCTGCTAGAATCAACGAACGACGGCTGTTGCGCTGTTTTTAAGCCAGGACATCACATTCGGTGGGTTGTGATGGGCCGTAGGAGGCCTGGCACTTTTTTGCGCCGCTCAATATCCGGTCAATCGTATAACGCTGCTGGTAGGCTGTACGTTCCTGGTTTGGTTGTAGGAGCAAAAGCAGGTATTGGCTGCAAGTCGAAGTCTGGTCTCTTCGCTTGAGCTTTGTGGGATTTGCCGAGGGCTGTTGCAGTACAATGATTGAGGCTTCCAGCCTATGCAATCAAGGACACCGCAATCCAATATCGCTTCACCCATAACTCGACTTTGACTTGGAAGATTCGCCTTCAGGAACCACCTCTCGCAACGCCGCTTCCAGATCCATGTTTTCCGAGCCGCCTTTAGCTTGCGGCTTAGTCCAGTCTCGCGCCATATGCTGTCCAGCGTTTTCGTGGACGAATTCAGAAGGGTTACTGATGTCGAGAGCGTCAAGCTTCTGCTCTTCCTTTTTCCTCCGAGCCTGGGCAGGGTCGCTAAAATCGCTGAATTCGCCTCGCAGTCCATCGCTAGGCACGCTGCCAATGCGTTGCAGCTTGAACTGCTTCAGGCGGTCGAGGGCAGTTTTGAAGTCGTCCAGGATGATGGTGTCGGTGAAGCACTTGAAAGCAAATGCCATTTTCCAGAAAGGGTTGATGCCATCGGGTAAACCGGAGCCTTTGATCACGTGGGTAACGGCAAGAACGTCGACGATAATGAAGGCGATGCCGATGAGCATCGTGGCTAGCAGAAGAGCGAACCGGGGCGAGACGCGCATGAGCTCGATGTAACCGAATTCATAGCGAGTCTTGATGTTGTAAAAAAGCGATAGGACAGTGAAGATCCACCATGGGTCGCGAAATAGGGCCTCGTAGGGACGTGTGTAAACGAAGAGACGACTTTGGCCACTGAAGTACAAGCTTCGGGAAATTGTTAGTGGTGCAGCGCAAGACAATAAGTCGAAATACTTACAAGTTCGCCGTGATCTCCAGGATCCAGTAAGGCTGAACAAGTATGACGGTTGAGATGTAGAAGATGCTGCCCCATCGAGGCAGAAACGGCTTGTTCTTGATCCAAGCGATGACGTTATGAAGTGACCAAGATGCGTTGAGTAAGATGGAAGTTGCGCTGAGGTACCAGTTGTAAACTGGTGGCTCGACAAACATGAATGTGCCGTGCAACATTCCCAAGAACAGCTGGAGTTGATGTCAGACTGCGTGTTCGGTATGCATGGTATGCAGCATGGCGCTGGCATGTACTCACCTCGATGATAATCAGCTTATGCAGCAGAACATGTCGACGCATGTTGGCGAATGTCACACCGGCCATCACCATCAGGCTGCCAACCAGAAAGCCCTGAGCCCATGATTCCAGAGTCACTCCAGTGGGATCGGTAGGCTTGTCGACCACGAAGACCATTGTGCCTGCGCACACGGTGGCTCTGCGGCGAAAAGGCGCGTCTCAGATCTGGAGCTTGAATGTCGCAAGTCGGAGGATCATCAATTGTCGTGAAATGCCATCGTCCTCTCTTGAACAGACGCCACTTGCTTGTCGGGCTGTAGCAGACAGGTCACGCGTCGCAAGGGCAGCGACAGCAAGATGATGGCAGTGGTCCAGTGGGCAGAATCGCTGGTCAGATGGCAAATGGGCGCCGGAGAAGACCTTTGGACCTCTGCACCTTTGCCTCAGCATCATATTGCGGGCACCCGAGCAGGGCCGGGCCATGGCTGGGGTTTGGCGTCCCTTGGTGACCTCGGTGACATGTTGGTCGTGTGGCAAAGCTAACGAATGGGCGCTCCGCTGGCTTTGCGGTTGTGGATTTGGGGTCCGCACGTTGAATCGACTACCAAGGCGGAGATTACCTTTCCTTTACAAGGCTCTTGAAGACGGGGAAGAAAACACATCTGGAGACACGGCACATCCGGCTCACGTGCGTCTATCTGGGGTCTCTTCGGATGATCGCTGTTGATTGCTTGCGACTTCTCTATGCGAGACATTCGGCACCCGTTGCCGCAAACCCTCCGTCTGTCGATCCAGTCTATGTATGTAATGTTCTGCACGCTTCGAGTGGGAAAGCTTTCAGGATGGCACTTCCCAACACTGGAGATAGTCTAGCAGCACTAAGAGAGAGCTCGGAGACGTCTCCGTTGGTCAAAAACCAGTCTATCGCCTCAACGACAAGAGATGGCAATTGGAAGGCTTGGCTGGATCTGCAGATGGCTCGAATGCAAGTGGTCCCGAGGAACGACATGTGTTGGGAGCGAAATGTTTACGAGCTTTGTTGCTCTTGCATATGAACGTATGCGGCAATTGCATGCTTTCCCATACTTTGTACTGACGAATGAGCTTGTCGAAGACTTGTAACAATGAGGTAACTGTACGCGTCGGCAACCACTCGTTCACGTGTCTTCGCGAAAGCATGTCGGACACCTTTTGTTGTTCTAGTAGAGAGATGCTGTGGAATCAATCTTGCCTTGGGTCAGACCCGGTGTTCGATTCACATGCTCTCTTTACCACGCTGGTGCTGCTGAGGCGGCTTAGGCAGGCAAAGCCACGCCGATGGTGATCCTGAAGAGTCTCGAGGAGCATGTCTCGCTCGAATTCTCGCGTCAATAGGTGCGCATTCGTGTACCTTTTAGGTTCGGCAATAATCCTTTCGCTGTCTGAACTCGGGCATGTGTCGGGCGTGACGATGATGGGATTTGCACTCTTCGTGCACCGCTCAAGACATGGTTGGGGCCATGTGGCAGGAAATGTCTCGCTTGCCGTGCCGAGTTGCCGCTGCGAATTCCGTGGCAGAGGTCGAGACGGTTCATGCGAACATCTTCATGTCTGCATCCAGCCTGAACGTGCTACTGTATGTTCCGCGGAAGCTGTTGTCAATATCTTTTGTTCTCCTCTACATTTGGTGAGACATATCAGGTGCGAAGTCTTGTTACCCTCGTACGCCAGCCTCGCTTCTTAGGGCAGCCTCGTATAAGACTAATTACGTGTTGGCAAACTGCCGAGCTGAAAGCGCCGCTGCGCTTTGTCGTTGCGGAGATGATTGTGCCAGCACATTAGTACAAATCACTCAATCCTTGATCCATACAGAGGTAGGAGGTGAGAGGTACGAGGGACGAGCTGACCTTTGAGGCGCAGTCTCAGCCCCTTTGGAGGATGAGGAAACGGAAATATACCTAGGTACTATTGCCTTTGGCTGTGATCAATTCCCGTGGCAGTGTTGAAGGATCCTCCTGCCCCTCGCGACTCCTACCTCCTATCACACCAAGTTGACACAGCCTTTGCAGCATCCTCAGGCCGTCGACATTGCATTATTGTCCTAATACATGCAGTCAGCTGCCATCGTTTTGCCGTCCCTCCTACGCAATAGCACGCCATTCTCGTCGCTCACCCGCAACCTTGACGATCGTCTTCGTAGCCAATAGCCGAGCCGATTCGGAGTAGGTATGGCATCTCATCATGTTGATCTGCTTGCTGCTAGCATCCACACCACACATCCACAACTCCACACATCGGAATAATGGGAGCTTGTCGATTGTTGCATACCCTCTACACGCCAACACAACAGATGCTACGCTGCGATGCATGCTCGGGCGAGTCGGGGTACTTCTCTACATGCAAAGTCACGCGCACCGACCGGTAAGCCAGCTCTTCGCGTTCATTGGAATCCGATGCTGCTACGTCGTCGAAGTCATCCACCGCGAACAAGATTTACCGGCGAATACTTTCAGTTCAAGGTGCCTGGCCTAATGCACAGTGCCGTCATATCGCCCAAAATATGCATACCGCTTGTTTGCGCTGTACAGCCCAAATCCTCCGATCCTTCGCTTAGCTTGGGGGTTAGGAGATCTCTCTACCGAGACAATGTCTCAGTAGTTGATCGACAACGCATTTTGCCTGTGCTGGATACTGGTGTACTAAAAGGAGAGATCGCGCGGAGCATGTAGTTGGCCGTGCTAAGGATCGAAAGCATGCCTAGACCATAGTGCAGTTCTCATGTGGAACAGGCTGGCGGTCTGTACAAAATGCTCTCGCCTGCCCACTTGTAGATCGTCTTGTTTGTTTCGGTATCAGACTGCTCGAATACCACACCAGAGTCACAACTCGAGACAGTTGACGCTTGTGCGAAGTCTACTGCTCGCTCTGTCACCCGTCCTCATCATGCTGCCATCAATCATCTGCGCGACCCTACTCGGCCTAGCATCACCTGTACTCTCACGCCCAGTCGTGCCTTCAACAAATGGGGCATACTCCGTGAGACGTTCTCTCAACAAACGAGCTCCGCAAGGCCCGAAGATTGGAGGTGCCAACTTCCCCGGTAAGGTCGAAAAGGAGACAAGTATACGATCAGAGTTTAATGTCTTCATACAGATCCCGCAATCATTGGAGCTGATGACCGCTGGTATGCATTTGCAACAAGGACCATAGGAGGCGATGTGCATATCCAAGTGGCAGAGTCCTCGGACTTCAATACCTGGAGCCTGGTGAAGAACGCAGATGGGTCCCAGAAAGATGCCTTGCCAGACTTACCGAGCTGGGTAGACGGCGGCAACTCGAACACTGTGAGCAACCGCATATGAGCCAACTAGAGAATTTTGAATGCAAGTTTGCTAACATGAATATAGTGGGCACCAGATGTCATCAGACTCGTCAGTCAAAATATGTTCTATTTGATACCACATCGGATTTACTGACCGCTCATTGGATACAGGATGACGGCACCTATGTGATGTACTACAGCGCCACAACAACGGCAGACACTTCCAAACATTGCGTTGGTGCGGCGAAAGCGAGCAGCGTTGCCGGGCCCTATAAGCCTGTCAGCGACCAGCCTTTAATCTGTCCTCTCGATCAGGGCGGCGCTATTGACTCTGCTGTATACAACGATAACGGCGAACGCTACATCACATGGAAAGTTGATGGTAATGCTATCGGTCACGGTGGCGCATGTGGAAACACTGGTGAGTTCCGCGAAACGATTTCTCACTTGAGCATCCACTGATCTAGACGCAGTGGCACCAATTGTATCCACACCCCTCCGCGTCCAGCGCCTAGCAGGAGACGGCGTCACACTCCAAGGCTCCGCAACAACCATCCTGGACAACGAGGGCATCTCCGACGAAGGAATCGTCGAAGCACCTGATCTCCTCCACCGCGAAGGCACCTGGTACCTGTTCTTCTCGGCAAACTGCTACACAAACGAGAATTACAACGTCCACTACGCCACTGCAACTTCAGTAACGGGTCCCTACACCCGTGCGAAGGACCCCTTATTCAAGACGGGCGATGGAAACGGTTTGGTGGCGCCAGGAGGAGCAGATGTCGATCATGATGGGAAGCACATGCTGTTCCATGCACAGAATGGTAATGGTGGGAGAGCGATGTACACGGCTTTGCTTAACTTTGATGGCACAACTATAACGGCATAGGTACGTGGCGATGTGTATTGGCTGATGGTAAGTCGAGAGCAGGGCATTGGAGCGAGGGAGCATTTCGAATCGCATAGCAAGCAGTTGGATTAATGGAATTACTGTTGGAAGTTGCAGATTAAAGTTAAGCTATCGTTTCCTTATGCTGTGGTTGGAGTCGAGTTCGGGAGTTATGTGGAGGTGAGAACCATCTGTTGACACTCTTACGCCCGTGGAAAACCATTGCAGATCACGCTCGCTCGCTCCTCCATATCCCAAAGAAACTGACACCAGGCTTGCAGTCGCAAGACAAAGCGAATTTATCGCTTGTAAGTTGTCTCTCTCTCATCGCTCATTGTCAGCACTCACATCGAACACTTTCCTGGGCCTGCTGCACATCGCAGTCGGTTCAGACCTTCAGCTCGGTCCTCGAGACCGAAAACCTGTCAGAGCAAGTTGTCTCGAAGTACGCGTCTCATTCCTGGTCTCCGCTCGCGTCTCCGCTCGCGTCGACCTTAACCTTCTTGGTCGGAGACTGCTCGTCATCCTCGTCGTCACGCTCCTCACTGGCAGCCTTCGCAGCAGCCTTCTTCTCGCCGCGACCGCTCTCAGCACCCGGAGTCGGCGAGGCAGTAGGGTCAGCAGCCTTGCTAGCGGGAGCCTTGCGCTTAGTGGCGCTGCGAGCAGGAGTCGCCGGGTCGGCGCTGGCGCCCTCGGTGGCGGGCGAGAGGGTTCGGAGCTTCTTGTTGTAGTGCTGACTGGGAAAGGTTGTTAGCAATCTGCACGTCGCGAGTACGTTTGGATGGGGATGTGGCGTACGTGATGGCGCTTAGGGTCCAGCGGTTGTCGAGGACTGCTCGGGCGCCTTCGAACTGGTGCTTGGATGGGCCGTTGGGTGCCATGACTTGGACGAGGGAGAGTAGGAGGGCGCGATCGTCGTCTGCGGACCACTGCGCGGGCATGTTGGGCGGGTTTGGAGTGAGTTGGTTATGGGTTCGAGGTTTTGGGTTTATCTTTTTGTTATTGTTGTTGTCGCGGCTGCTGGTGTTTTGTTGTGTAGGAAGCGTGGGGCGGTTGTCAAGCGGCTGGTTCAGTCTCTTCTTATGGTCGGGGGATTGGCCATGTGAAAGATATTGTCGCGCGCGAAAGTCCGCGCGTGATCCAAGGTCGGAGTTGTATCTCAGTGAATTTTGCTGCTGCCTGGTTCACTTGGACTGAGTTTTGACAACCTGTGAAGGCACCCAGACCGTGAGGAGTCTCCGTCGCTGAGCTCACTGCGACCTAAATTCAGTGACCGATGCACCCGATCGTTTGACATGCCACAGAGAGAATCACATGGAGGAAAAGTCCAATGGTCGGCTCTTCTGTCAGTAAGATTGGACATGAGCGTAACATCGTGAATACAACCGTCGTCCATCTGGCTACCCTGTGTAAACCCTACCCCTGCCACCGAATCGTCTCGTCCATTCACTCCTCACGTCCAAATAGCACACCTAGTTCCATCCTTCCGTCAAATCAATGTGCATGGAGCTATGCCTTCTCGCGCTCCATGTCAAGAGTGTGATCCATGTCCTAAAAGCGCGCAGTGGATCAGTAGGTGCTCAAAGACTACGAACGACGATGCATGACTTACGTAAAGCGGCTCCAGCTTAGCGTCTCGCTGCCACAGAATCCACCTCTTGAACCACCAAGGCGCAGCTTTGCCGGTCTGGTAGGCAATGAACTTCTTACCCGGTACTGCAAAGATGTAGTCAAGCTCCTCCAGCGTCCTCTGCTTGGTCTCAGGGACAAAGAAGAAGATCATGACGAAAGCACAGACGTTGAGACCAGCATAAAATCCGAAAGCGCCAGTCGGACTGAAGGCGGCGAGGATGGCCGGGAACGAGATGGATAGGACGGAGGCCCAGAAGAGACATGTTGCGACGGCCCAGCCCATGCCTACTTCTCTGTGGGATAGCGGGAAGACTTCAGCGGAATAGGTGAATGGCACTGGTCCCTCACCGGGGGAGTAGAACGCAGCAAAAAGATAGATGAAGAATGCTACCAGACCCAGATGAGCGGGATTCTCCCTGGGAATCAAGAAGCAGAAGCCAGCTGCGAGGAGAGTCCAGGCCATGTTCGGGAATGTGAACAGCAGAAGCGAGCGGCGACCGAAGGTGTCGATAGTCCAGATGGCGGGCTGCAATGATTGTTAGTCAGTCTTCCTGATTGCAGAAGGCACGTAGAGTGGATCTCACCCAGGCAAAGACGAAGTTGACCAGACCGAAACCGAAGGACGCGATCAGAGCATTACGCTCACTGGCGCCAGCTTGTCTGAACACCGTGGAACTGTAGAAGGCTTCAAGATGTCAATACACATTCGTTCGAATGAGATCACCACGCTTACCAATGATGTTGATACCACACTGCTACAAGTTAGTGCTTATTCGGATATACATCACTGGAATATTGGAGCACTTACCATCTGCTGGGCGATCATGACCACGAAACTGGCAAGTGTGGCGCGCCTCACGCGAGGAATGGTGAATAGCTGAGCAAAGCGTGTGAAATAATTGGTCTTGCCCACAATGCTGGCCTCAATCTGCAGTTGACAGTGGATGTAGTAGAGGTCACGGGCCGCCTGGATTTCATGATGGCGGAGACGCAAGAGAGACTTGTACGCCTTTTCGTAGCGATTTTTCTTCATGTACCATCTTGGTGACCTGTTGGAAAGGAACGGTTAGTACAAATTGAAGGTGTTTGATCAGAGGCCAACATACTCAGGGCAGAAATAGATACCGATGGTCAGGCTATGCAAGCGAAGAACACAAGTCAGCAAAGGAGCTCTCAGGCTATATATTGAAGTCAATTGTTTGAACTCACGGAACCGCAGGGATGAACGCCGAGCCGATTTGGAGCCTCCAAGCGATGTCGCCCACTTGGTAAACGGCGAGATTAGCACAGAAGCCAAGAAAGATACCTACAGAGCGAAGCGTCAAAGTCAGCAAAGTGTCTGAAGCATTACATAGGCTCGTAGTCTGGCTTCAGAATCCGCACTGCTCGCCTTGCCGCTGAGAGACTAGTGCGGGTTCCGAACCTAGACTGCGAGATTGGGTTGTATCGTTCGTTCACGTACCAAATGCCGTCCACATTTGCCACGACATGACGAGTGCGCCTCGGATCCTAGCTGGAGAGTTCTCTGCAGCGAAAATAGGCACGCTTGAGCCCTTGAGACCCATGCCGATGCCCATAAGCAGGCGAGTGATGAATAACTGTTCCCATGTTTGCGAAAGCGCACCACCTACAGAGTGAAGGTATCTGGTCAGCACGGTGTCTCAGACTTCACTGCGGGTTATATCATTTATCACGTACCGATGGGGGTCAAAAGACAGAATATGGCACTGATGAAGATCGTCTGTACAAACGTCAGTGAACAACGTTTCTCGCGGCGATACTTCGTTAATGGGAAATACGGACCCCACGGCGACCGAAGTAGTAGTTGAAGGGATCAGACACCCAGCAGCCAATGAAAGCACTGTTGCAAGTAAGTCACAAAGTACATCCAGCGTGAAGTAACATGAAACGCTACCTTCCGATGTAGGGACCTGCGTTGACGAGTCCAACGAGCCAACTATCGCGGACCTGATTCGGCGCGCCTTCTGTCTCGCCTTCTCCAATACCGAATTCCTGGAACTTGTCAATCGGTAGTCGCACTGCAAGTCAGGGCTCGACCTACAACTGGGAAACTCAAATTGGCACCGTTCGAACCAGTCTGGTCCCATCCTTGGACGGCAGCACCAATAGAGCAGACGATGATCGTAAAGTAGAGCGCCAGAGGGTGGCGCCAGCGATGAGCAGCTTCGAACCGAAGAGCCTCACGCTCAGGCTCGGACAGTGTCTCGATATTGTCATAGCCCGTCGGGTTTTGTGCAACCAGGGCGCCTCTCTTGATCAGGTCGACACGATTTGTCAGGCCTCTTTCGTTGCAAAAGACCTCGACATCGTTCATCAAATCCGTGTGCGAGACGTCTGCCAACGGGTTTGAGACTCTTAGCTTGTGGGTCAGCGATGAGCTTGGAGAAGAGGGTCTATTGCTTGCGTTGTGAAGACTCACTTGGCGCTCAGGTTTTTGTTCAGGTCGACTTCAGTGAACGATGTCTTTCTAACAGATCCATTATGGACCTCCTTCTGGAGACCGTCGCTATCCTTGTCCGACATCTTTGATGCAAGCTAAGGTAGTATTGGGCACAAAGTGAAAAAAGAGGAATGGAAAAATACACGAAACAACACCCACCTTGCGCGCGTGCCATGATAATATATCCCTCTGACAGCTCCTCCCCCACCTTACCCATAGAGGCATCGATGGCCCAGAGATGGATGCCCAAGAAACCTGATCACCCGCCTATCGAGCACTGCCACTGCCCCAGAGTCACCCCGGTATCGTTTCGGGGTGCCCATGGGGTGCTACGTCGCACATGCTATGGTTTGGAGGCGTCGACTGGCTTTCTTGGCCATGGGGCAAGCACATAGCGGCGCTGTATCGGCGCGACGAAGAAGCTGCTTTGTTGTTGCTTCGTGCAGGCCAAGTGGAGGTCGTCCAAGAAAGCTAAGACATCGGCATTCCGATAGTCCAAGCATGGAGCAGTCCGTTTTCTGTTGCTACTTCTTCAACGAGCCTGCTCCTGGAGTGACACGCCGGCCGAAAGCTGCGTCATAAAGGCCATACTCCAGGTGAAGCGCCGCGAAGGTCGTGAAAGAAATAGTGTATGTCTGAACAGCATGTTGTTGTGAAGGTCTTCACCAGCTGGGCGAGCTAGGAATCCTAAATGACCCCGCTCATGCCAAGTGATGCCGAGAGTGATGGTCGTGGTTGGCCCGCTGTGTCAAGCGTGAGTTGACACCGGTCAGAGAGACTCATATGCGCGAGTTTTGTGATAGGTTGAAATGTAACCTCAGGCTCGTGGCTTTGAAGCAGGATGCAAGAATCCAGTCATGGCCCTCATGGGTGGCCTGAAGTCGGGACTAAACATCAAACCCAGCAGGAAGTCTATCGTCTTTTGACGAAAAGCCACGTGCGATATCGATTATCTGGTGGACGCGCATATAGGACGACGCTTCGTTCAATCAATGACAGTTTCGCTTCAATCTTGGCCTGCGTAGGATCCGCACATTGCCTCGCCAGCGACCGAGCAGCAAGCAGCAAGCGAGGGAAGGTGTACACCGCTTTAGGCTCTCCAACATGTACTACATCACGACTTGCTCCAGCATTATTGAGGCTGAACCTTCGACATTTTACAGTTTTGGAGGATTCGGCAGGACCTGCGATAGTGCATCGATTCGCGTTTTAAGGGTTCCATCCGCGGATTCCAAGACGGTAGACTACCACCAGTATTGGAGGCTTATCATGGCAAAGGTAAGAGCAGACCGTCCAGACTGTATGCCCACTCGCGAAGGCTCTAGGCTGTCGAAGAATCATGTCCGATCCGCTAGGGAGATGAAGATGGAGGTTGTACGGGTCTCGACTCTCCCTGTAAGTTAGGCAATACTTCAGTCTAGAGCATCTCGACAAGTCTCCCCTCATTGTGATATGCGCCAGAACAGACTGGACAACATGGCGCGCAGCGTGGATAAGAGATGTCAGTGCTATATCGCTTTGCGCATGTTGTGAAGTGAAGACGGAGGATAGAGAGTGCGCGTGGCTTGATCGTGCTTTCCAAATTGAACACATTTCGAGCCCGGTGAAAGTGCAGGAAAGTGCAGATTTCTTGAAACCCAGCTGCCTCTTAATGGTGCACGCGATCATGCCAGATTGACATACAAGTACGAGCCACCAGGAAAATCTATGTAGCATATCAGAAAGTCATGCATCTTATTAATTCGTACGCAAGAAGCGAAGGATTGATGGCGGCTGCTGCGACTTTTGACTTGCTGACCAAAATAGACTTTCCCCAGCATGAGTTCGGCCCACGTGAGAATTACTCGCGGAACACGAAGCACAAGGATATCTGTGTACTACTTGCTGCCAGACCCCTGAAACATACCAACTATACAGGAGTGGCCTCGTCCAGTACCTGATAGTACATAGTCTGGAATCTGGATTATCACGTCGTCAGCTTCTAGTGCACGTGTTGAAGCGAAGTTAGCGTTGCATCTGCATAGCGACAACGACGACGGACATCGGGCGGTCTGGTCTTCCTTCAGCTGGACGTCGCCTCACTTAATCATCTGGATCCGAACTTTTTGATTTTCTGGACATTTTTTGCAGCACTCAACTCCTAGAATTACGAGCTGGACGTCCAAAAAAAAGCAATTCATCTGGTGTAAAAAAAATCCGGAACCTTTTCACAATATCTCACAACATGGACCAACCACCCCCCAACACCCTAGCGCTTCGCTTAAACGCCCTCTACATTGCCTTCACCGAGCGCCCGGTCATCGCCATAGCCGGCCTGCTCATCCTCACAATCATCATCACCCGCCTCCTCTCCTCCAAGCAACCCGAGCAAGGCCCCAATGGCTCCAAGCGCGTCCCCGCCGTCTCCTACACCTTGCCTCTCCTCGGGCACCTCCCGTCCATGATATGGGACGCCAAAGCCTTCACCAGCCGCCTGCGCGCCGCGCACCATCCCGCCGGCGCCTATAGCCTCAATTTCGGCGGCACAGTGCATAACGTCCTGTTCGCGCCGCCGCTCGCTACTGTTGCTATGAACGTCAAAGCTGAGAATGCCAGTGAGTTGGAGCTCTTCAAGGGCATCATGGGCAAGGTCTTCGGGTTCCCGATGAGCACTGAAGGCGACAAGTACGACAAAGTCATGCCCGGCCTGAACGCTCTGTACAAGCACTTCATGTCCGAGCCCGGACTAGGAGAAATGACCGAGCGTGCCGCTCAAGCAGTGAAAAGCAGCATCGCGAGCTTCGTCACCGGCTCCAAATCCCTCGTCGACCAAATGCTCTGGGAGCGCAGCGCCAACGTCGAAATCAAAACGAACGCCGCCGGCGAGAAAGTCGTCGAAGTAGACCTTCTGGATCTGACCCGAGACTGGTGCGCCAGCTGCGCGAACCCTTCGATCTTCGGCTCGGACTTCGTGAAGAATTTCCCGGACTACATTCGGGATTTGTTCACGCTGGACGATGGGTTTTTGATGCTTGCTACTGGGCTGCCGAGATGGGTTCCCATCCCGTCGCTTTTGAAGGCACATATTGCACGCAGGAAGTTGTTAGATCGGCTTGTACAGTTTGAGATTGCTATGGACAAGTGGTCTGTGGGTGAGGATCCTGGCACTGACTGGCGCGACCTGGATGATGTGGGACCTGTGGTCAAAGGCAGAATCGCGCTGTACAGGGAGCATGGGCTTAGCATGGAGGCGAGAGCATCGGTCGAGCATGCTCTGTTGTGGGCTGCAAATGCCAACTCGAACGGTGTGGTGTTCTGGATGCTCGAGAGGATCTACTCTGATAAGGCACTGCTGGCTCTGCTGCGTGAGGAGATTGAACCTTATGTGCGCGCCGTTCAGCCGAAGCAGGAGTTCATTGTGCCAGATGCGCCGCGTCTCGAGAAGGTCGATGTCGACGGCCTGTGTGCGAACTGTCCTCTGCTGAAAAGCTGTTACATCGAAGTTCTGCGTCTGGACGCTGCATCTTGGAGTCTCAAAGTCGCCAAGCAGGACTTCGTGCTTACTCCGAGGGATAAGGAAACGCAGAGTTACATGTTCCGGAAGGGCGAGTACATGCATGTGGCGCACGACTTGTACAACACCGACCCAAATGCATTCGAGAACCCAGATGTCTTCAAGGCAGACCGCCACGTGAAGTATGACGAGAACGGCAAAGGCTCGGCCGACATGGGAAGCATGAGACCATACGGTATGTTGTCAATAGGAGTTGTGTGTATGGCGTGTTGGCTAAACCAGATATCGCAGGTGGCGGCCACAGCATGTGTAAGGGACGTGCGTTTGCCTTCAAGGAAATTATGCTTTTCTCAGCAGCCATCATTTCGATGTGGGAGATCGACCCTGTCGATGACGGTGAATGGAAGATGCCCAAACACCGCAAAGCGACAGCGGTGTATAACACGGATGATTCGACGAGGGTCTGG
>Ga0265797_10003808_pt1 | contig 23733 bp, 29 predicted proteins | sample P2T30metagenome_FD_192433 | JGI IMG/M metagenome (GOLD analysis project Ga0265797, IMG submission 192433) | Plant litter microbial communities from East Loma Ridge, Irvine, California - P2 T30 | ecosystem: Environmental > Terrestrial > Plant litter > Unclassified | place: USA: California... | reverse complement strand
CAGCACATGGCTGCCACTTGCCTGCCATCTTCTCTGCAGCTCCTGTGCTCTGCGAGTTGCCTCGACCCTCTGCGCCGCCTGCGCTTGCGCTTGACTGGCCGCGTAGTCTGGGAGCTCGTCTTCAATTGGAAGACTATCGGCAACATCTTGCCAATCACCAAGTGGCGCATGTGCCGACATCTGCGGCATGGAATGTTGTTGGGCCAGCCTGGGGTGTGCTGGTGAAGACTGCAACCAGTCGTCGAAATTGGACCCGAACCTCTGTAGCTCTGGCCTCGCTGGCTGTGGATCATGCGTGCCTTGCGGCATTTGTGCTAGATGCCGTAGCGCATGAACTGTGTTCGGTGTTTCCGCAACGGGCGAAACGAAGGGGTGGGTCTCTTCGCGATGTGAAGCTCGAATGTCGACAGACTGGCTTCCGGAGAGATTTGAGACGAACATTTGGTCATCTATGCTTGCAATTGGACCGAGGCCGGCTGTTGCTTCGACAAATAGTCTGAACTCGTGCTCATCGTTAAATGCGGCATCACCAGTGGAGAAGCCTGCGCTGCTAAACTCATTTTCCGCCGCAGGCCCGTGACTAGAAAACGCTGTAGCGTATGTGTCATGTGCCGCAGTCGTTGTCTCTCCCAGCCGTGGAGTTACCGGCTGGCTTACAGATCGAGGGTAGTAGTCGAAGGTGGTGTGTCCGATGTCGTCGTCAGGCTGGCTGTAAGGACTCATTTGGGGATATAATAGTGTCGCATTCATTGGCTCGTGTAATCGTTCCTGGTCCAATGGCCTGGGTCTTCTTTTTGGCCTTGAGGCAGCGAGTCCTGGCGTCGGTAGGTCTCTTCGGTATCTCAGTCCAGTGCTTTGTGTTCGTTGAATAGAAGTAATATGTGAATTTGACGCAATGAAAGCACCGAAATCGCGTGGACGTGCTGGGTCTGTCCATTGTGTTGGTGGCATTGATGCCCGCGCAGGCTGTCTTTGTGCTTCTTCCCGATCAATCTGTTGGTCTACTGGTGCAGCATGCTGAAAAGATGGCTCCATCCAGACAGGCGCGTCGTATTGTAGGTCATAAAAAGGATCCATGCGGTCCATGAACGACCGATGTTTCTCGACGAAGACGTCCCTTTGGGGAACGTCGTTACTTGTGCGTGATACCAGGTTCGGCACTGAGGTATACTGGGGTGGCCGATCAGCTCGCTGGGGCGACAATTTCCAGAAGCAATGTGATGACATTGCAGCGAAGGATTTGGATGAAAACTGGTGTAGTGAATGAGATGAGCAGGGGTGGTGGTGCCGTACCTAATACGCATAGCAGAGCTTCGGCTGAATTGGGTCTCAAAATGCCGTGGCCATTCAGCTTGGGTTTCCTGAAGCGAGAGTTGTCCGTGCTTGTGTGAGAAGAGTGGCGAAGATTCAAGGTACCGAAGACTATTCCCCCGTATTGCGGACCGTTGAGATCCGTAACTCTCGTACTGGTCTAGAAGTGCGAGCTGCTAAAGATGGGAGACAGCATGATATCTGGGGCGACGATGACAATATAGGGTCTTGGTCCTGACGGCAGAGCGCCACACTACTGCTATTCATGGCACGTGAGGTAAGGAAAGGATTTAGCATGTAGAAGGAGGCCCATGCTGTCGGATGATGTCTCATTTCCACTGCTCGAGCTTCTACTTCCCTACCACATGGCTTTGTTATGGCACACGGACGGTAGGATCAGCTACAGTTCTTGCTCTCGAAACGTTCCGCGGATCGTCAACACCAAGACCACGATCTGAGCCGCAGTCGACAAGCGTCAACGCCACAACATGCCGGGCGCAGGAGAAGGAGCAGGACAGAACGGGTGCCCTCAAGGCTCGCAAATTACTGTGCTGTTGGTAAAGATCGAAAATAGCCAGGTTCTGACTAGTCGAAGGAGGGTCTTTCTGGGCGGATCATGGTGCCGAATTACGAACCGCAGATGCAAATGGTGTCCCTGCTTCGGAACAAATCGCCGACAAAGGATACAGAAGGCCCATGCATTCGATTTTCTTGCTCGGCTTTCAGATGTATGGTTGCAGGAATCTTGAAAGTCCATAACGGAGGCGTCGATAGCGAGACCTCATCATGCCGCTATCGTGTATTGCTGACCGCTGACGATATATGTGCGAAGGTCTTGGATTGCCATGATCTGCAGAAGGGAGGGGCGGTCGGCCTTTCCAGAATACGAGACGTCTAAAGATAGAGACGCGCTAAAGAGGCGCTAGCTTACTTCGACTTCAGCCCTCTTCCATTCCCTCCTCGATTAGCGAGTCGTGATCTTCGCGCATGTCTTTCTCTTTTCAGACTCTGCAAGAAGTCTTCCTGAACTATCCCGGAGCACTGGTTCCAAAGTTGAATCCTTTCATGATGCGCCAAGAAGAAGAATTGTTCCGTCCGATGCTCTATCTACGCTGAAGGCTCAAGCAATGCAAACCACCTCCCGGTACTGTACCACCTTGCGCGGTGCGCGACTTGACGCTTCTTGGTCGCGAGTTTCTCCGTCGGAAAGATCCTGTCTATTGAGCGGCTATCCATCGTTCTCCCATCTCCAGGACGGACTGGATTGCGGCGAAACCTGGCCGCCAAGAACCGGCATATCTCCAGAAATATCTCCAGAGTACTGCGCTTGACAGTTGACAAGCGAAGGAGTTCCAGTCCAGTGGTACCGAATTGTCGATGCATTTCTGCCACATCAATCATGCATTATTGTGGAAACAAGATCACTGATCTTGGAACTCCGGAAAAGCCACCAACACCGGCCCAGAAAAGAAATAGGGCTTTCACAATCTCCCATCTCCACAAAGTGGAAAATGATGTGGAGTTGCCGTCGTATTGATCCTGCTCCTTCAAGCTGAGGGTCCACGACTGTTTCACTTTGAAGATGCCCAGTGTACGCAAGAGCATGCCGAGGCACTCTCCCAAAGTGTGTGGAGTTGTTTCCGTTGTTATAGCTAATGATAGATGCTTCAAACGTCATCAGTGACCCCACGGAGACACTCGATACCCACACTCGTTGGGCATGACAGTTGTTGAGCACGTCTGGAGTGACATCTCGCTAGGGACGTTGAAGCTTGCAGCGAGCCGGGGTCCATGGTCTATGCTACCAAGCCTCCTGTGGTTTCAATATTATGTTACTGATGCAGATGATACTAGCGCATGGCCACCGAGATATCGGCATGACCTCAATAACACCTCAAAATGCAGTGTTCAATGAAATCCCTGTGCCTCACGATGACAGCACATGCACCACCATGACAAATTGTGAGATTCATGTAGAAAATTTCACGCAGTACCAAAACAACGTCAACCGTGACCAAGGCTTTGCTCGTTGAACGAGAGCAATGGAGTATTGATCTCCATCCCAATTTCCCTTGGACTTCGCCTTAGCGGAAATAGCATCACCAACACAATCTCGTGCCCGGAGAAATGCCCGCCATACCCAGTCCCTCACTCTGCTCTGCCTAGCCGCACCAAAGACCCACGACTATTCTTCGGACTCAGCCAAGCCGTCTTCGCCGACACCATCATCAGACAGTTCGATCAGAGGCTCAGTCGCATCCTCGACGTCCGCCTCAGGCTCGATTTCCACCACTCTACGGCTTTCACCCAACATCGCCGACTCAAGCTGCTCAAGGTCCCAGTCCAGTACCTCGCCGAACACAGCCTCACTCTGCAAGATCACGTCCTCCACTTTCTTCCGCGCAAGCTTCTCCGGTTTCCCCGTCACACGATCCCCGCCTGCCTCTTTTCCGATCACTGCCATGTAATCGCGCGCTACGGCGTCATACATGCGCTGTACGCGGCCGTGCAGTGTTTGGTGGCACTGTTTGCACATGCGGTCGAGCTGGTCCCTGACTTCCAGCGTGGTATTCTGGAACATCGTGTCTTTATCCGCCGAGATTTTGTCGTACATGATTTCCTTCATGCGTGCGAAAGAGCCGAGGCCTACAAGATGTGTTAGCATTGCGACTCAAGTGTCAGTGCATGATGAACGAAGAAGAGCATTACCATTCTCTTGGCTGCATTGGACGTATGTTGGACCCATCGCTAAGGCAACCGAAGGGGTGAATTCTCTGTTGATCTCGCGCTGGGCTTCGTTGATGTTGCTGATAGTTTGCTTCGCGAGATCATTGAAAGCAGACTGGAGAACGACAATGTTGTCGTTCAATCGGGCGACGCGTGACTTCCAGAGGTTTTGGCCCTCGCAGCGTTGCTTGACAGCGTCGTGGAAGTTTGCGATCGTAGTGTTCGCAGTCGTGGGGAAGGCGTTGAAGACCTCGGGCAGACAGCGTTGGAAGGTCTTCTCCCAACACTTCAGCAGGTTCTTGATCATGGGCGCACTCAGCTCTTTGTTGAAGTCCTTCGCCCCGGCGGCGCCGTGGAAGACACCATGACGTCGGACAGTAGCCTTGTACGTAGCCCAGAATAGGCCTCCCTGGTCCCGGGGCAGTCCCCATTCGTTGGAGGTGTGCACAGCTTTCTTGGCTGCCTTGTTCGCTGCGGCAGTGAGGTGGCCCAGCAGATGTCTCTCCAACGATTTCTCCACATCTTCCATGGTATTGTGGACCGCTTCCTCCAATTTGGTTTTGAGAGTCTGCAGGTTCTTGGTCACGAAGACTTGCATCATCTTGCGCTGTTGCGTGCTCGACTCCGGACTGCTGCCGTCGTCCGAAGCCCAAAGGCTCAACGAGGTGAGAAGACGACTGAGGTTGTTAAGGAAGTTTTTGCAGCCCTGGAGTCTACCAGCTTCGGTAAGCTTGCGACAGTGCGCTTGTAGTTGTGGGATCTCAGTCTGGTCGAGCGCAGTGAAGCCACTGACGCCGCCATCTTTTTGAAGACGACCACTGAGCTTCTGATAAGCCCGGCTACTCACACAAAAGACCGGCAACGAGCGGGCGACCTCTTCGTAGTCTCTGACCTCTTCCTCGGGATCAAACTCATTGGGGTTCTCTTCGGCGGCATTCTCCTGGTCGAGCTCTTTGATGCCCTCCGCAAAGTCATCGCAGATGCGTTCGCGAGACCAATCGTTGCGACCCTTGATGCACAATGCTTTTGCTTCTTGGTCGATTTGTGCTTTGCGCTTCTCGAGGTCTTTCAGTCTCTTTTGTAATGTTGATATGTCGTCTCTCAGATTGATCCCCCGCTGACGAGCAGACCGCTTGAGTCGCTTGTGCTCATCAATCTTGCTTTGCACTTCCTCTGGCGTGAGTGGCTGGTCTTCGGACGTTTCTGCAGAGGTCATGCGCTTACGCTTCTTAACCGTTGATGCCATCTCATCAACAGATTCACCGCTCTCGATCTTGTCCAGGGCTTCTTCCCAGTGTGTGACCTGGTCATCATGGTGCTCAAAAAGGACATCACTCTCTTCCCTGTCGGCTTGCGCTCTCTCCTTCTGGCCTCCGACGGTGAGCTTTTCAAGGTTGATGCTCTCGCGCTCGGCCTCATATTTTGCCATGGTGTCCTTGAGCTGCAGGGCATCGATGGCCTCTGTCTCGGAGATGTCGTCGGTTTTGGAGCAAATGAACGTCACAGCACCGATGGATCCATCATACTTGAGCTGGCTTTTGAAGGTCGTACCGAGCAAGTTCTTCGCAGCTTTGTCGTCAACTGCGCGTGTGATAGGCGCTACAATCCAGAGCCCAGTACACTCCTTGATGTAGCTTTCTGCGACCGCGGCGCGAGCAGCGTTGGAGTCGTGTACACCTGGAAGATCGACAATGACGGCTCCAGTAGATAATGCGTCAGCCTTTGTGTAGATGCGGACCACTTTGATCAGTGGCCACAGCTGAAGCTGAAGTACTGGCTTGACACCTTTGCTACCATTCGGCTTCTGCTGGCTGTCAACATAATGCTGGAGGCGTTGATAAAAGTTTGCACAGTCGCGACTCTGGATTCGCTTGGTGGTGCCGAGAATGCCATTGACACTTGCCACATTCATGAGCTCGTCGATGGTGCTTTTCCTTAGCATGTCCTTCGTATGTTTAGGATAGACAGCGCGAATCTTGGCGTACGCAACACCAGCGATCGAGTCCGGGTTGTGTGCGTCTTTGCTCAGACCTTGCCCATCAAACACTTCCTCGAAGAGCACTGCAAGCTCACGGCGCCAGTCTTTGGGCTTGATGAACTCGATCTCAGCGCGATACCTGGCAGATTCGTTGTCGATCTTATTGTACGAAATCTCGGTCACGACGGCTGTGCAGGCTCGCATGCAGTTCGTCGGCACCAGACGCTCCTCGTCGAGAAGAGCATTGATGACGCTGCTCTTGCCTGCGCCAGTGTTGCCCACAACACCAATGACTGCGCGACTCGATTTGTCCAAATCGCGCACCATCTCGATCTGCTGGAGCCACTTCTGCGCATCTGGGTCTCTCTGCAGGGCAAGTAACGGCTCCTCGATCTCCGATAAGACACTGATACCCTTCACAACAGCGGCCTCCAAGCGTTCTGGGAGAGATACCTGCAGTAGACGCTGCAGAGTCTTCTGCACAGATGTCGACAGACTGTCGACCAGCGCATCCACACCAAAAGTGTTGGATATCGTACGAGGTACGTACGTGCTGTTTGATGAGTGTTCTTCGCCGGCTTTGATAGGCGTCCTCGGGTCTTCATGGCCACTTTGTTCGACGCCTAGGAAGCCAGATGTGCCAGGCTCTGGCAGCGAATCTTGTCTCTGCACGGGGAAATCCGAGTTCGAGTACTCCATGTCGACACCTTCGGCCGGATCTGGGGTGTCGCTGTGATCGTTCTGTTGCATGAATATGGCTTGGTCAGCTGCAATCGGGGCCAGGTTGCTCATGCCTTGGCCCTCTTGGAACATTTCGTCTTGCGCTGGGTCGTAAGAAGGTGCTTTGATTGTATCCAAACTTGTATCGCGAGTGGACGATTTAGGAGTGGATGTGTGAAGATTGCGACTGAACTCGGGTCCAGAAGGTGGTGAGGAGGTGAAATGTGATGTTGGAGCGGCGGGTGTCGGAGTCGGAGCTTGGGTGGAGAAGACAACGTATACGTCGTTGTGAAAATCGAGGTTGGACAGCTGTGTAGAGGGGCGTGGGATGTGACCGTTGATGATCAGTTCAGGTTGTTCGGCTACGTGCCTGTAGTGTGAGCGATAGCTGTTCTTGATGTCGGCGACGGTGTGTTTCTAGTATGAGAGTCAGCGGCAAGCGCATGCACAAAGCAGACGGGAGGTGGCAGCAAGCAGTTTCAGTGAAGTAGTGAGACCGTTCACTTACAAGTTTTGCTTTGATCCAGAGGAAGCGCTCCCTATCATGCTTGCGACCATCGCGCCAATCACAATCATGGCGCTCAATAGCAACCACCCTGCTCCTCGGATTCGCAAGATGCTCGTTTAGCTTTTCGATGGCGCCTGGTGCAGCGCGTTTTGCCAATTCATGTATGCGCCCTTCCTCGGGGCGGTCCATCACACTCGAAGCCATCTTGGTGCAGTTCAGTCGGCGGTGTGGCGTTGCGGTCAAGAGGGGTAGGGATGAGGGCTTCAGTTGCACGGTGAGATGCTCCGTGAGTGAAGCCGGTTTCTCGGCTCACGAGCAGCGTGACTGACGCTGCTACGTGCGCCGCTGGGGCTTGATTGAGAATCTCTGGTCGTGGGGAGAAAAGACAGTGTAAAGTCGCAATGTGATGCTGCCGAGGTGGTTGATTGATTGGTGTTTTGGTTTCGTGTTTGGTCAGTGATGAGGGTGCGGTCGTCGGGGCGACAAGGCAGCAAGTCAGGCCTCAAAAAATTATGAGTTCACACCTTCTCGTGACTGATCTTTCGAGAGATTGTGGTGCCACATGCGGCGGCTCAAAGCATGTGACGTGGGAAGGCCGAGGAGGAAGCGTGCATAAATCATGCGACATTTTTAAAAGGAAGAACCTGTGACACAGCGTGTTCGTCCTATGAATATGAAAGTCCGCTGCAGCAACCTTGCCCAACACTTTCCTGCGCAAAGTCAGCAAGTCCCCATCTCGAGCATCAATGAGTAATTCTTACGATCGTCCATGCTACTATCGAGCCGCCCGTCCATATCGCCCAAACGAGACCTTCGAGACTGCATATCGAAATCTCTGGGCGCCGCACGTGACTGACCGCTTCTGCTACTACTGCCAGCTATCAGCACTTTCGAACCGCAATACCAGTGAGAGCGTGCTCCGTCGTCTCCCTCCCTACACAATCAACATGGCCTACGGTGCAGTAGTTACCAGTCTTGCCACCGTCTGAAACAGCCGCGACGGGAGTGTGCAGCAAAGCACAGATAGCTTAACCCCGGACTGTGATCACAGCCCGGGGATAAGGTCCATGCACCTGCGAAGATATTACCAAGAAGCACTGAGTACCATTGAGTACCAGTGAGAACCAGGAAGCACGCAAGGAGAAAGCAGCACCGGCCCTGCAATAGATATTATCGATTCGTGTCGCTGCTACGTTAGAACCATCAAATCTTCAACCCACACGAACACCCACACTCCGGCTCAGCACAAACACTGTGTCCTTCAAACCACTTCAACGCATGATCCGCATGGTAACCATGCCCACACGCAGCGCAGAAGCTCAAGAACCTGCCCATAGCCTCCTCCTTATTTGAGACTTCTTTCTTCTCAGCATGCTTACTGGGATCAGGCGTTCCCAGCCAAAGAGCGCAGATCACACAGCGCGGCATGTGGCGGCCGCACTTTGGACACACAGTTCCTGCGTTCGCCGCTGGACCTTTGATCTTGGATTGCTTCGAAGATGGGCCTTGTGTGATCTTGCCGTCCGGGAGACCGTTGTTGTGCTTTGCAAGTGAGCCCAAGCAGTGTGCGCATTTGAGAGCGATCTGAGCTGGAACCCGTGCGATTGTAGATGTATTGTCGCGGGTGCGAGCGAGGCGGTTGTGCTGCATCACGAACCTCGAACGCTCGTTGAAAGCACGCCAGGACTGCATCTGCTGGAAGTAAACTTCACGCCACATATCCCAACGGACGTCGTCGACATACAGCGGGTTTGTGAAGCTCGCGGCAAGTACTGCTGTTTGAAGGTCGTTGGTCCGCGTAATATAAGTTTGAAGAAGGTCCATGGCTTGTGATCCGAGGCCAGTGAGGAGGATGCCTTCGAGGTCGCCGTTGCGAATAGCACGGGCAGTCTCCGACTGGATGAAGCCACTAAGCTCAGTGTCATTGAGATATCGCAGTCCAAGCGCAACTCGGTAACCTAGATGGAGGTAGTTCGTCTTCATCACATCCCTCCAATCTCCATTCGTGAGATACGTCAACAAAGCCTTCAGTGCTGGGTCATCAGTATCGGCTGACATCCACATACACATCTCGCGCTGCGCCTCGTTGATCTCATCCGAGGCTAGTAAGGCGCCAAGACCAATGTTTGGTATCGTCTTGCTCCTGATCAAGGTGCGCAGTAGATTCAAAGCTACGTTTCGGTAGCCATGGAGAACGGCTTGCACGATTGCTTGATAGTGGAAGCCACGATCAATCAGTTCCTGGCACTCAGCTTCCAGGGTATCGAGGGTGAATTTCCACCCACAAACAGCCAGGCACATCTGTCGGTGCTCAGGGAATTCTGTCCGTTCGCCTTCAAAAGAGGGTATATCTTTATCTTCCGCCAGACCGATCAGAGCATCTTCGGGCTCGGTAGGCGCAGGGGAAAGAAACCTGTTCGGACTGTGTCCCGGATTCGCGGACCAAAGGCCAGCAACGCCTACGTAGCTTAGATCCGTATCGTTGTAGACCATTCCCTCGTTCTCCGCCTGCTCTTGGAAGCGGCCGACGATCTCCCACAGCCGCTCCAGTTGCCAGTTTCCGCGGACAATCTGCATGTTTTTGCGGCAGTCGAAGAGGTAGCCACGTCTGCAGCGCTCGCGGGGTATTGTGCCAGGCGCTAGTAGTGACATGACTTGTGGATCGCCTGGCGCACAAACAGGTGCTGCAACCTCTTCGTCCCGGTTCAATTCGCCACTGTACTGAAGCGGACCAAAATCTTCTGCTTCAGTTGCGCCGTGGCGCTGTTCGTATGTCATGCTTTGCTGTGTGATATCAGTGGCCGCACTTGGCTCTGTGATCGACAGGTCTTTCAGAGCGATGCTCAACTCATGCCGAGGAGTCACTTCAGTAAGAGGCTTATCGGTTGCAACCCGCAAGATGTCTACTGAGCGATTAGGCCGCAGTACCAGTATGCCCTGATCTAAAGTTGGGCTTTTGTCTTGTAACCAGTCAAAGGCGACAATTCTGCTGTTGCTTGGTCTACCGTCACGGACATAGTGCCAGGGGTGTTCTAGGCTCTTGCTTTCCGAGATATATCGATTGGTGGTCCAGTGAGAGCCTCCATATGGGTTGAATGGCATGTACTCGGAAGACTGCGAAAGATGGGTTCTGCCTTCGACCATGTCAATGATCTTGAGTTCACCAGTACTCGAGCAGACAGCGAGACGACCTCGTTGCTGGCCGGAGTATCGCAAACTCCAAACAGATGTCCTCAGACTACTGTCGACTGCAGGCCTGAAGTCGAAAACAGCACCTGTGTTAGCTCCACTGGCAGCGTGTGCGATCCACCGCTTATCCCAGACTGTCACCGATGGGTCATCAGTTGAACCAGCCGATGCAAAGTAATTATCATCCATAGGATCGACGGCAATATTGTTGACATTTTTCGTTGAGGCTTGTATGTTGGCGCCATTGCTACCATGTGGATCTTTGATGCGTCAGCAAAATGTTCCCCAACATCGCATCACATATTCAACTGACCTCTCAAATCGTATAATCTAATAAACGACCTCTGAGCCGCAAGCACAAGTTCCTGCGGCTGACGTGGGAAGAATCGTACACTCGACACCAGCTCAGCAGGACAGAGCCTCCTGATAGGATCACTTTGATTTCCAGGCGCAGCTCCCGCATCGTAGATGTTAAGACAGACATCCGAACGCGTCTTGTCCAACGCCACAGCGAGCCAATTCTCCGTACTGAAAGCGATGGAGTTGCACTTTCGCTGCTGCTTGATTCTGAACGTGGTCACGACTTCGGATGGCTCGTTGTTCTCGCTGAGTCTCACCAGACTCGCGTTGCCAGAGACCAGGCCCAACGCCACCAAATGCTCATCTGTCCGGGACCAGTCGAAAGCTGCAAAATTGGGCAATTTGCCATGATGTGCAACTCTGTGATGAGGGATCTTCGCCTTGGGTTCATCGAGATTGCGTGTGTCGATCTCGTTTAGTGTCACGCTGCTCTCGGCCACGTCAACCAGCAGAAACCGCTTTTTGTCGCCATTGGAGTGCGGCGACCAGCGCACAGCTGCTTCCATTGGCGTGCTGTTCTTCGAGAGCACCAAGAAGGCAGGTCTGCATTGCGATCGAAAGAGAGACGCGCAGGTGGATCCTCAGCAATATCCCAAACGCGTGGGAGAGGGAGGAGTGAAGTGCCAGCTCGACCAAAGCGGGCAAGATCGGCGGTGCCGAGGCGATCCTTCCATCTAGTCTAACAATCTCGAGGGTCTTCTCCGAAAAAGTCCAATCCTCTACACTCGCAACATTCAATCGCTCCACCACAACCACTTTCTTTATACAAACCATACCAAAAACCCTCCACCCACAAGAAAAAGAAGAAGAGGCTCCTCTCCTCACCGCCAAAAATGGCCACCACCAAACGCGGCGCCCACGACATCCACCCCTCGCGCCAAAACCTCCTCCCCCGCGACACCACCAACTCGCGCAAACGCCAAAAGCCAGACAACCTCAGCGGCAGCAAGTCTTTCAAAAAAGCCCGCCCCGTAAACGAATTGAAGACCAGTATTCGCAACCTCCGCCGCCTGCTCGACCGCGCGCCCGACGCCACAACCGGCAAAGAAGCCCTGCCGCCCAAAATCCGCATCGCCAAAGAGCGCGAGCTCGCCAGCGCGCAGCACGAGCTCGCCGAGTCGCAAGCGGCTGAAGCGCGCAGTAAGATGATTGCGAGGTATCACAAGGTGCGGTTTTTTGATCGGCAGAAAGGTACGAAGAGGTTGAAGAGGGCGAGGAAGGCTATGAAGGAGGTTGAGGGGGATGTGCAGGAGAGGGAGAGGTTAGCGTTGGAAGCGGATGAGTGTGAGGTTGATGTGCAGTATGCGATGTATTATCCGCTGGATGTGGCTTATGTGGCGCTGTATCCTAGCGTGAGGAAGGTGGAGGGCAAGGAAGAGGAGAGTGCTCCAACGGCGGAGGTGCAGAGGCAGGGCGATGCGAAGATGAGGGCGTTGTTGAAGAAGTGTGCGGCAGAGGGCAAGCTGGATGCGCTGAGGAACGGAAAGCTGGATAAGGACGGCAACTACAAGGTTGTGGAGGAAGTCAAGGACGAAGACGAAAAGCCGAAGAGCAAGAAGAAGGCTGAGGGCAAGGGCAAAGAGGTCACTGGCAGCAAACGCAAGGCCGAGACCATCGAGCCCGAAGCCAGCGGCGACGAAAGCGACGGAGGATTCTTCGAGTAGAGAAAGAGACTGGCGAGCATACCGCATTAATTGGCGTCCTGTTTTTGTAAAGCTCAGGGAGAGCGCATGATACCCACTATATTTCACCTGCTGTAGACAAACATATCGACAAGGGAATTACATACACGTAACTCGTTCATATCAGCCAGTCGGTCCAGCCGACCTCGCCGTGCACACCGGGTATCCGAAATAAGCAGAAAATAAGCATTCTCGTCACCACCACCTACGACTTCATCCTCATCCTCTCCATGCCAGCCTCGATACCACCCTGGTCCTTGACCCAGCCCTCAATTCTCTCAGAAACATCTCCAACTAGCCTTTCGTATCGCTCGTCGACAAAGAAAAGCCCGCAGTGAGCTCCGACTTCGTCCACATCCTTCATGAACACCCGCGGCCAACACGGATCGCGCTGACCTTGCGAGTCCTTGGGAGGCAGCGTACAGAACTTGCGGTCTTTCGGTGGCTTCTTCTCCTTCTCTTCGGATTTGGAAGAGGATTTTCGGATCTCTGGTGGTGGGCTAGAAGAGGATGCAATAGTCGGTGGCGCTGAGGCCTCCGAAGGTGATCGCTCAGATTCACTGGATTGCTCTTCTTTGACCTCAGGCTCAGGTTCGCCTCGCATCCTCCTGGCCTCCTTCTCCATGCGTTCACGCTCAGCAGCAAGGCGCTGTGCCTCTTTCTCCGAGTGCGTCAACTCCCTGCTCTCCGCCTTGTCCATCTTCTTGACCTGCTTGCCATCTTCCTTCTCAGCCTTCTGGCGGGCTTTCTGGGCGTCTTTCTCTGCTTTGGAGCTTTCTTTCTTCTCCTTACGTTCACGTTTTTCCTCCAATTTCGCACGATCGCGAATGACGCGCTCGCGTTCTTTGACAGCCTTCTCGTATGATTTTGTGGCGCGAGAGTGTTCTTTCTCGACCAGTTTGCGGGTCTGCTTGTCTTCTATATAGCTGAGGTCCAGTGGCGCTGGTGCGGTGGGCATGTCAGGGATCGGAGGGAGCGAAGAAACGGTGGACAGTGCTGATGTTGATGGGGTAGCAGCCAAGCTCTGCGAATCGTTCGGGGTGTCGATTGGTGCTCCTGGGAAGGCTTCATCGACGTCGTCCACTGGGGTAGGGTCGACATGGAGCATCTCAGTCTCAGGGGAAGACCTGGCATCGTCGTAAAGAGAAGAATGATCAGACTCGTTGGCTCGGCTGTCTTCTTTTACGGGAGCAGGCGAGGTATCGGCTCTGGGTTGGCTGGCATCTCGCTCTTCTGGCTTGATGCTTGGGCTTGGGGACCGTGTACTGCCTACACTCTGCTTCGACACACTGTTCTCGGTAATCTCGAGAGACGCCGTACTTCCAACGCCCTCAGGGAGCTCTTCTTGTGGTGTCTTTGGCTTCTTTGGTCGACCTGTGCTTGCAGTGTAGTAGTTCACAAATCGCACCCTCGGTGGCGTACCTCCATCGACCACGCTCTTTCTCACCGCGTCACTATCCTCTTCAAGCGCCCTTAAACGTGCGTATCTCGTCTTCAATTCTCCATAATTCGCCATGGCGCCGCCGAATTCCAAGTGAGACGTCACTAGCTGCTTAGTCGCTTCGCGCAGGTTATCAGAATGTTTCGAGACAAAGTGCCACGCATTGCTCCAGCCTTTGCGCGTTGACAATTTGACATCGTTTTGGAATGAAGGGTTGAAGTTGGGGTCTGCCTTTTCAGGTCTCCAAAGTTCGTCCGACATGGACGAGGGCGCTGGTGAGGTCGTACGGTGTTCGCTACTTGGACCACCGCCATCCGCACGAGCGGGCAACTGAGTGTCTTGCCAGCGGTCTGTGGGCTCTTCTGGTGGTGCAGAGAATATGCTTGCGAGACCACTCTTGACAACACCTGGGTGCATGCCCAAAAACGGCACGTCGAAGTTGACAGTACCGACTATCCGGTGCTTCAAAGGCCGATCACTTGTAGGAGATGGCATCAGCGCAACTTCGGCAATCACCAAGCCACCCATACTGTGTCCCAGCAGCACGACATCGGTGTTGTCGCCTTCGTGTGGGGTAAGCCATGCGCTGAAGTCATCGCGAGCGCATGTGATATTCCGGCGGGAGCGATAGCGTGGGTAGATCTTGGTGTGAACGGCGTGGGTCTCGGACAGAAGGACAGCGAGCAGGTTGTGGACATGCGCAGGGAAGGAGCGGAAGGAGGTCTCATTGCCCATGAAGCCGTGGACATATATACAGAGGAGCTTTCTGCGGCGGTCATTCTGAGGATTGTGTTGGAGGTCATGGGCGGTGTTGTCGTCGGAGGGCATGAGCGAGTCGGCGGACGATGCTCGAGGGTCGTTCCCGGCGGTCCATTGTTGGTAAGGTGCGCCGGCGATTGAGTCGTAGGACGGCGGCGCATCGGGAGGGATAGCAGAGGTCGAGGACATAGATGATTGCTGACGTGGTGGTAGTGGTGGGGGTTGCCTGCCACGAGGTTGAGGTTGCTTTGAGTCCATGTTGGGACTGCAGTCGAAGAGCAGTGTTGGGTTGAAGGTGTGATCCCTCGGTCTCGAACGACCGGGAAAACAAGTAGGATGTAGCTACATGGTGTAATACCTCCTACTTATCAGACGTGCACTCTTGCCTGCCAGCTCAACACTACTGCACGCTGCGCTTCACAGCCCCACGCAATCGCAATCAAGCTTCCCTGCCCTATGATGTAGGACCCTGCCACGTGCGCTTGCCGAACGCCTCGCATTGAACCCGAACGTGAGCCCGACACTGCCGGCATTGCCGTCGTGACAAGACTCTTGACATTCAGGAATAGAATCTGGTCTTGTATGCTCGGAGATATCACGGATCTGGCACTGATTTCTCCATCAATCTTCGAGTTTTCTTTTCGCCAAATCATGCGGACTCGACCATCGTCACATTGAGCAATACTGTTCTGGATATCTCCACTTAAGGATGTTTACAGTTTATCACAAACACAGATTCTGGAATTCCCCTTTATCGATCTAATTTGCCAGCACCATCGAAAATCATCGATAGACGTCACACTGATAAGAACGAACACAATCGCATTCATCGCCCAAGGGCTGCAGGAAAGCGTTCGAAAATCGAAACAACACTAACCCTAAGTACACTAGATGTGATGACAAGGAACTGAACTCACACGTGCGCGTATGATTGAATATATGCAACCACGCAAGTGATCAATGGTGCTGATCGGGCCGTGGTAGAAATCAAGTATCGTCTCCGAGCTTGAGATTTGACGTAGGAGAAACTCTTCCAAAACTGGGGCTAAGGGGAGCGTTTGAGCTGTGTCAATTCGTAGGCTCTGAGGGCAAACCACTCATGTATCCTCTACATGTATCAATTGCAATTAATGTCATCTTCTACTCCGCGCACCCCCTCGAACCCTTCCTAGAACCATACGATCGCTCTATGATCGAACCAAAGGACGACTTTGTCCTTGTATACCATATCAATCGCAGGTTCGGCAAATCATGGTGTCGTAAACCATTCGACGGACGGAAGATTTGAATAATTTGGACAAGCTGTCGCTAGCGCCTGCGTGAGAAATCGACGCTTGCAGAAATCAATCTTTCCAGGTAGTTCAATCCAGTGTCCGGTCATGTAAGTAGTGGCGGCAAGATGGTGTGTGGTGGTATCCGTGTGCGATGAGGCTCGTCGCAGTGTGTGATGTGGGAGAGGGTGGAGAATCCTGGGATTGATGGCTCAAGGGCAGCCGAAGGCGAGAGTTGGACGGAAGGCCAATAAGCCATAGTAGTGCCTTGTATAACAACTGATCTCGCACTCCACTTGCAGCGTTAACATCCAGTACTAGAATGTGAATGTACTCAACCAATGCGGCGTCCAATCCAAGAACGACCGCACCAAGTCACGGCAACATCATCACTCCTTCGGCGCAGTATAAGCAGTCATCCAAGCATTGGTCAAATTCTCAACAACATCCGGCCTCAGGATGTCCTTACGGAACTGCTCCTGCTGGACAAGATCCAACGCCTTGAGAGTGGGGCCAGGGTATCTACGTTTATGTCAGCAACGCGTTTTAGTGTGACGAGGCGCATTCAAGCTTCTCCGTGAGCGGAAAAGACGCCACAGGGCACACAAGTGATTTGGGAAACGTACGAGAGAAAAGGGAGGTACTCGGGCTGGGAGAAGTATTTCAGGTACTTGCACCATTCGACAAAGGCGTCGTCCTCGAAGTACTTTTGCACGCACAGGTGGTGCAGGTAGTAGGGATTTGAGAGGGATTGGACGAACTGGGGTGGCGTTAGCTTGGTGGCAGTGGGAGGCTGGCAGCGAGCAGGTGTCCTCGCATCGGTTATCATATCGTACCTCGAGTTCAAGCTCAAATCTGGTGGCTCCCGCGTACCACTCCGTCTTGCTCGCAGCAGGAGCAGCAGCGTCACCGTTTGCGCGCACCTCAGTAGCCATGATTATTCCTCGATGCAATGGCTCGATTGGTGCAAGTGCGGGCTCTTCCCGGAGAGTGAAGTCGAGAGCGGTTGACCCTGAAGAAGATCTGCGTAATGGGATAGGCAGGGGTAGCTCGGCACGCGGCAGCGGCGAGGGTGTGCGAATGAGGCGTCTCCACACCTGAGATCTGAGAGGATGCAAAAGAGGAAACGGGAGATGAGGAGATTGGGCGCGAGAGTGCACGCGCGCGGTGCCGAAGTTCGGAATTGAGTGCAGAGTGCCAGAGAGCGTTCCACGGTGGTTCGGCACGGGTGTCGTCAGCAGCACCAGGAAGGCCAGCGTGCCCTTTGGAGCGATATGCGGGCACTACCAGACTTGAGAGGCGCGAGGCAAAGTTTGTGAGGATGGCTCAGGAACGCGTAGGGCTGGGCAGGAGTTAGGTTCTGACAGCAGTGGAGAGCGGCACAGTATTAGGGCAACTCGGCATCGAATGCTACACCGTACACGACCTGCTTACAGTGCATAAACACAAAAGGAGGCATAATATGTTATATCAGCGACGGGGCACAATACTCCGCGATGCCTCGGGCCAGGTGACTACGGTGTGTGTGCTATGGTCGGAGAGGGGCTGGTGGCGTAGAGGGGAAGAGACGAGGTTGTTCTTCGCGTGTGCGTAGGCGTGGGCGTGGCTTAGGCGAGCCCGGGTGCATCCTCCTTGACGAGAACGTGACTTGTGTCGCCGGGGAGAGAGTTCGGCTGTGGCAGACGGACTGAAGGCTAATACGGCAGATGGGTCATGCTGGCAGCGATGGAGAGGATTATCAGATGTTTTGCCGTAGTTGTAGCTGTCTGCCACTCTCCTCTCCTTGTTCATGTTCCTGTCGCTACTTTCCCTGCTCTAAAACTCCTCCTTGTACCATACATACACAGCGACATTGAATTCAGCCGGAGATCGCAGCAGCAGCAGCACCAATATACGCTGTGACTCGCACGGTGCATCATTCCTGCTCTCGGCCAGCCTCCGCCATCAAAGCAAAGCAAAGCAAGCAAGCACCGACCGGCAGCCCATCACCGAGCGAGTGGTGGAGTGATCCCTGTCACCTCCCGATTCTTGTCCCTGTCCCTGGCTCTGGGAAAGCAGCAGCAACGGCACCAGCCAAAACCACCGCCAGGCCCTCACAACAAACCGAGCAAACACACCACCCACCTACCAACAGCGCCAGCAACACCGCCCCGCCCGCCACCGCCGCCGCCTCCCCTCGCGCGCACGCATACTGTAGCATAATAACACCCACACACACACACACGCGCGCCCCCTGCAATCATGGCCGCCGTCGTGCCAGGTACGCCGTCCTATCTACCACCTATCGCTGTCCTCCTGACCCTGCGCATTCCCTTGTGAAGATGCCCAACGCAAGCGCTGCTCCTGTTTCACACCTGCCGCTCTCCCGCCCACGCCCAACCACGCACGCATCACGTCTCTTACACACTTCACTCCGTCTGCCCAAACATCCGCCGCTGCACTACTCCTCTCTCCGCTGTCCGCCAGCCCACCGCCTCCACAAACACTGACATTCTTGAATCCTGCAGAGGCCCGGCGCCCTTCGCCAAACACTGCTGCCCGCGAGACTGCCACCCTATCCGTCAACCTCTCCTCCAATAATCCCTTTCGTAACCGCGCCGTATCCCCAGGCCTACTCAGCAGCTCTCCCCGAAGCTTCGATACCGCAAACAACAGAATGTCACGGAATCCCTTCTTAGACGCCTCAGACTTTCCACCGGCACCTCCGCCTAGCAAAGAGGTCAATGGCTTGACCGCCGATATCTTTGTGAGTGCTCTCCATGTCCTTCTCGCCGCTACGTGAAAGTGCCAGTACCACAAACCATGCACCTTCCCGCCTCCTTCCCGCTTCGTGCGACGCGAAGAGTGTCACATGTTTACTTCAAACGCTGCTCTAAAATTGCTTCACCTCCTCCTCAGAGCGATTACATAAAGCAACCTCGACCATGGCAATGGAACGCTTCCAGCGCTGCCGCGACTTGTTCGCTAACTTCAAGTTTTCTCAGGGCGAGATGTCCCTACTCGATACTCCCGCAAATGGTGCGTAAACATTGTTTGTTTGACTCTGGAATTGCGACTGACTTTCATGTAGATCCTGCGCCCACACGAACAGCTCCACGAGTCCCTCCACCACGCTCAGCAGCACCGCCCGTAAACCCACCTCGTCGCGAACAACCTCGTGGCCCACCACCACCTATGGGCCCTGGAAACTCTGGCAATCGCGCACCAACGCAAAGACCACGAGGATTGTCCGCATCCTCAGTCATGGACAGCCAAGAGCGTGAAGGTCGTCGGGATCGTGAGCGTGGCGATCGCCCTCCCCGCACAGAATCAGAGGAACGCAGGAGGCGCGAAAGGCGGAAAGAGCGTGAAGATCGCCACAGGCGCGAGAAGGAGAAGATTAGAACTGGCGGCCGCTCCAAGAAGCCACAGGGTCTCGATATCATTGACAAGTTGGACGTCACTGGTATTTACGGCCAAGGACGTGAGTTGACCGACATGAGTGCCTGCAATGCCATTACTGACAGAATACAGTCTTCCATCACGATGGGCCGTTCGACGCTTGCAACCCTCACCGCAATGCAAAGAAAGACAAACGCGCGCCTATGGAAGCGTTCCCTGCCAACTCAGCAAATATGGCTCTCGGAGGTTCCGGACCTCTGAACTCTCGCATTGACCTCGACCGATTCCATGGCCGTGGAGAGGAAGCTTTCGACGCATTCGGTAGCACAACACGCAAGACTGACGCAAACATAATCGATCCTACCCGACGAGGCGACTACGTCCATGGCGCCGAGTCTACCGGTCTTGGCACATCCACGTTCCTCGATGGTGCGCCGGCAAGCAGACGCGATATGACACGCCGCGACTCCGAGGACAAGACTGCAGGTCTCAATGGTGGCGGTGGCCTCTCACGCAAGAAGTCCATCGCTCAGCGCTTCCGTGGCATGTCCAATAACCGCCGCACACCAGACGCCCGCTACCACCAGCAGAGTAGCAGCAACGACGACGCCATCGATGTCAGCCCGCCAGGATACAAAGCTCAATCTGCTGGCGGCCCAGCACGCGCACAAGCAAACTACAGGAACGAAAACGAAATCAACCCCTTCGACCAAGACTACGAGAACGCATACGCCCGCAAAGGTGCTCAAATCCGTATCGCTGAGCAGGACCGCCCTTCAGCCACACGCAACTTGTCCGCCAGCTCCGCGATCCCGAACGGCCAAGGCAGAGGTCTCACTAGGAGTGTGACCGCCGACAGCGCGACCCGGCCGACGAGCAACGAAGGCGAGAAGCCTTCAAGTGGCGGTGGCTTCCTCAGCCGCATGAAGAGTTTGAAGGGCGGGCGTAGGGCCCGACCCGAGAGGAAGGACGGTGCATAGATGATGCTGCTGTTGCTGAGATTGCTTTTCTTTGGGAAGGGATACATTCGAGAGGCGTGGCTCATTGTGATTTTCGTGATAAAACGGATTTGATCGAAGGCGTCCAGAGAGTCAACCAAAAGGGTCCATTGGATTATCAGGGCATGTGACTTTTTTTTTTCTTCCACCCCCGAATTGACAGAGAGAATAACAATTGAGGAAATAATGAGAAAGCAAAGATTTTTCCAAATAAGGGTATCTCCACCGATGTGGATACAAATCAAGATTTTGGTCACACTTGATCTCACTTTCACCGACGAACATACGGGACTAAGCGTTGCAAACTCGGCGATAATACTCGAGCCAATACGACACTCCTCATCATTTGTCGGCCGTGTAAACACACCACGAAGTTTCATTTCTTGCAGCAACCTACCTAATCGCACAAGACTTCCTCGTTCCTTGATGTCCAAACTCCAGTCGCTCTGCAAAAACACCCCGAACCAGACAAAAGAAAAAGAAACGAACCTCCAACAACGCGTGAATTCTGTCTGTCACACGCGCGTCGCCTGCCGCGGTAAACTAAATTAAATGGCGCTGTCTCTTGCTCGCCGGACCCGTCAGCTTGCCGCTCTCCTCGTCTCGCTCGCGTCCAGTGGAGAATGTCATGGTGTTGTAGTACACCGTCACGTACGACCCTGTGGGCGTCTGTGAGATGCCGACGTATGAGTGGCGGCCGATGGAGGTGGAGAAGTCTTCGGAAGGGCTGTTAGATTTCTGGTTGTCAGTCAATCGATCATCCATGATGGCCGTTTTGAAGAGCCGGTTCTGGGAAGGATAATAGCTTACAAGATGTCTTGGGCGTCTTGCACGTACGAGTCTGCGATTTTGGACCAGCCTATGGCGCGGAACCACTCGCTGAGACCTTGGGCGATTTTCAGATCGGTTCCGCCGTAGTGTCTGATCGGGATGTAGACTTTTGGTCGAGGCGTTGGGTCGTTGTGGCGGAGCTCGAAGTTGAAGATTATGCCTGCTGTGCGGTGGGTGCTGGGCGGTAGGTCCGCGTGTTCGCTCTGCGAATTCAGAAGTAGCGACCAGAAAGAGCGGATGTTGGCCAGACACGCCCTGATCTCGGCAGAGTCGAGACGTCCGCCGAGCGTGAACAACTCGCAGGTCGAGGCGAGCGAGGTCTGCGGCGTGCGGACGTAGAGCTTGAAGCGCGATGCAGCGGGCTCGATGGCGTCGAAGGAAAGGCATTCGAGTTTCACGGCAGACTCGCCGTGACGGGCTTTGGCGTCGACGATGTACGCCCGGACGACATCGAGAGCTGGCGTGAGATTGAGGCTGAGTCTATCGAGGGATTTGCAAACCATCTCCCCAACATACTCGTTGGCTCCGAGAGCCGCTGCGATGGGATAGAAGTACACTTTCGGCAGCGGGTCGCCTGTTCGATCGAACGAGATCGTGTTCGAGGACATGTGCTCGTTCGGCGCCATGCGCTGGACAATCGCAGACGCCTTTTCAGACGGAACAGTTAGATCCTCGCAAAAGTGTCGCCACAGCTTATCGTCCACACGAGTATTGGTTCGCAGCAGATGAGCCATCGCTCTCGCGGGCTCGAGCGTGTTGAAAGGGTCACGCGGCGTGCCAGCAAAGCGTCCAATGGGCTCGAAACCGATTCGCACGGTGGAACGGCCTGCGTGGAAGTTCCAGCTGAATTCGACGGGCGAGAAGTCGTCGTTGCAGAAGCTGTCGAAGTGAGGCAGACTGCTGGCTTTTGGTGCTGGGCCGAGGAAAGGGATGAGGTTCTTCTGGACGAACGAGGCGTACTTGGTTTGCTGCTCTTTGCTGTAGGACGCTTTGTCCATGAGTGTATGGAGTGGGCCGGAGAGTGTTAGCCACCACGATTGCTCGTCCGAGCGGGTTTCCTCTACAGCTGAGAGGGCGAGCTTAGCCTCGCCATTGACATTGATCATGGGCTGTGTGAGCGTCTTGAGGATCGTCATCGTTGGCGTGTGGTCGATGATACAGTCACGTCGAGTGCAAGATATTGATGAGGTTTAATGATGCACAATCTGGATTACGAAACCGCAGCAAGAACTCGTTACTTATATCTCTGTTGCTCTAAGCAGTCGATGCGACCGGGCGATGGCTGTTTCATCTCAACCACGCACTGCGGTAATCACCTTGGGCAGCTCTCGATCCAAAGCTACTCGTTGGCGAACGTACAGTTACGCCACAACAATGATTGCTATGGACTTCGGATAAGTTGTGTTCAATACTACTGCCGTTAGATATTGGCTACACCATGGCTGACACCGCCTGCATGGAATATATTTAACGTCTGGGTCGGTTCACGTAAGCAGTCACGGAGGACAGTGTAGACAAGATCGTCGCGAGTGGTTCCACAATTGTCTCTTACTGGTGTTGCAGAGAGGAGGCTGTGACATCTTAAGAGCAGCTGTGACATCTCGTGAGTAGCTGTGACATCCCTCCGGCAGTCATGGCAATCATCGATCGTGGAATGCGTATTCACGGTGCCAGCACATGCACTCTGCGCTGACATTGACGAGTCCATACGTGATCAGGATGCCTCACGATAATCTCCGGCTCCTGGAAGGACTACCTGAGCGGACGTTCACCATTCACATCTCAACCGCATATGCAGAAACGTGAAGTCAAGCTTCTGTCTGGCCTGAGATCCCGGGGCTGTACTACAGCATAAGCAATTTGTATGCACTAAGGTCAAAGCTCCTGACAACTAAGATGTATGGCCGGACGATCGACCCCACCGCAAGCATTCGTTAGATAGCGGTTGCAAATGCCTCTTTGTAGATGAAGCAGCGCCCTGCTCAAAGTCGCATGGCGCTCTCGTCGTGTTCTCGCGAACGTGAAACCAAATCTCTCCACAGCAAATCCCAACAACTGTCTCCGAGAATGGTATCCATCCCCAAGGCTTCCGAGTCTCTACCAAGTATGCCGACAACACTTGTGGCGGTGTCCTTGGTAGTTCTATTTGCAAGTATTGCAGTAGCAGCATTGTTCTTACCCGAAGACAACGAAATACCTACCTACCCTCTCAAATCAACATGGCTGCAGAGGAAGCGCCAGTTTCGCATCAACGGTGCCAGGTTGATTGAGCAAGGGTTCGTCGAGGTAAGTGCATTCGCGAAGACCTCGTTACCAATCACTAACACGAATATGCCCAGGCTACCAGTGGTGTCTTTCGCGTTGTGTATCTCAACGGTACGCAACGAGCAATCTTCCGAGAGCGCCTATATCTGACATTTCTAGGGACGTACTTGACTATCATTTCTCCCAAGCACTGGCTGGCATTGTGCAAAAAGAAGGACACGGAAATTGCACCCGCTTACCGGCAGGTATGTATTTACACTGATTCTCTCCCCGATATTATTCGGTGCTGAAGTTCCCAGTTCTTCTGGTCCA
>Ga0265797_10003807_pt1 | contig 23733 bp, 14 predicted proteins | sample P2T30metagenome_FD_192433 | JGI IMG/M metagenome (GOLD analysis project Ga0265797, IMG submission 192433) | Plant litter microbial communities from East Loma Ridge, Irvine, California - P2 T30 | ecosystem: Environmental > Terrestrial > Plant litter > Unclassified | place: USA: California... | reverse complement strand
CGTCCGTGACTATAGGTGTATTGGCGTTCTCTTCGATGCTTCCAAACATGCTGGCTCCTGTTCTTACATCTATCGCGTTGATTCCAGGCTCGGAAACACTATGTGCACCAAAGCCCAAGACCATTTAAGTGTTGGGTGGTTCCTCAAGTTGTCCAAGTCCGACAGTGTGGGGATAATCGACGCCATAAGATTCAAAAGCTCCCGCATGATGGCCAGGTCCGAACGAGGGTTCCGTCTTTCGCTCGATTACCTCCTGCCAATCGAGATTCTTGAAAAAGGCATGCTGTCTCACCTCAGACGCTCCGTTGATATTGGCACCCAATCGTTGATCAGGATCCCGATCAAGTAGACGAGATATAATGTTCTTGGCGTTTGCGTGCATTGACCTGGGAAGGTGCAGCGGCTTTGAAATGATGTTGTCGCGGATGTTTCCCAACACGTTACTATAGAACGGCGGCAAGCCCGTCAGCATCTCATATAGGACTACACCGAGCGTCCACCAATCAGCGGCCTTGCTGTACTTGTCATCTGTGAGTACCTCTGGTGCAGGATACTCTGGCCTTTTCCAGTCTGTATGCATGCCGTCACGTTGTCGAAAGAGTCCAAAGCCACATAGTGTGATGTGACCCGACGAGTCAAGCATAATGTTTCCCGCTTTGAGCCAACAGCACACGTCCAGAGAATGCAGGTACTCCAAGGCGCAAACGATCTCGGCGGCATAGAGTCTGCTCGTGTCGGCATCAAATTGCCGGACTTTCTGTACATGGTTTAATAGGTGTCCACCGCTAATGAAAGGAGAGTAAAGGTACAGGTTATTGGGGATCTCTTTGGTGAATGCGAGACGGGCGATGAATGGATGGTAAATGTACTTTGCCATGGGGGATAAAACGAAAACTTCCGTTCGTTTGACTCTTCGCATCGCGTAAAGCTGTTTGTTGTCCTTCTTCCTGATGAGAAATAAAGGCTTGCCCAAGTTCCGAATGGGATCGCTTTCGAATCTCCCTTGATCTAATTCATGCTCGCGTTGGATCTGTATCATGTCTGGATAATGAGTTGTTAGAAAGATCGTGGCGATTGTCAAAGACGAGAGGCAAGAAGGTCTGGCGGAGAGGCCACAGTGAGATTTAATTGTCTGACACACTGCCACACTTTAGATAGTGGTCCCCTCGTACAAGCGGCTAATTAGTTTACCCCTCTCGCAATCCGGTCAGGTAGAATGTCTTTCATCTCAAAGCAGGCAAAAAGAAGGGTGCAGGATGTGACACGGAACATGGTGTTGAGATACTGCCTATATTTGTATAGATATACAGCGGGCTAGCTTTCAGGGTTGTTGCTAACTACCACGGTTCGCGATGACAACATGACAACCCCTTCGGCAATCTAAATGACATCCGTACGCAAGCCGCTTCGAGATGAGAGCCATCGCAAACACGAAGCGGTTTGTAGCTGTAGTTACTGCCTGCTTATCGGGCTGGTAAAAGTCATTGCTACTGATGTCGTTAGCCCTACCAGGGCTATACATGCGGTCCTGTCACCACCAGACACATCTCCCATCCCATTCCATCACATCCCATCAGCCCTCCAACAGCCCTGCCCTATGCTTACTGGCTGATTTCATAACTGCAAAAAGAACCCTGAATCTCCGAAACAGATCTTCCGATATCGCCACGTCAGTCTCATCCCATATTCGTCAGTTCGGCGACGTCCCAAGCCAACTACTGGGACTCCCCTATGTGAGCGGCATGGAAGTTTCCGGGCGCAGCTCTCTGCTCTGCAATACGTATGCAAGTCTAGAACTTGCCACTAGCCTTTCTTCGAGGAAGTTGTTCTTTCGAACTTTGACCCATCCGGGTAGTTGCACGCTGCCCCCAGAGCGATGAGATGATTAGTCGCTCAACGGGACCTGCTGCGCATCCAGAGCTTCTATTGCTGTTACAACAAGAACCAGGTAGTCCTGTTGAAATGAATGCTGTTGTGCGCCACAAATTGCCGTTAGGCCCATTCTGGAAAGTATGGAAGCTACGGATGTGCGTCTAGTCACCAATGCTTTTTCCTCGGCGCTAATCATACATACGAAGTAGGCTTCCCCGCCCAATTTGTTTTTTCTCTTCCTGGCTTCGTCTGCATGCCTTCTGGAGTTATCGCGGCAGAGCTCTCGAGCGCCCATGTCTTTAGCTGTCCCTATGACGGGGCAGTGAGCTTGTGGAAAGCTGCTTGCGTGTCCAATGAAGCCGCGTGTCCGGAGATGATCGTGGTCCTTCGTAGTCGATGAGCGTATGCGTTGGGTCGGGGACAGGAGCGTAGCCTGGTCGATGGTCTAGGGTTAACGTAGCAGAAGTGACCAATAGATCATGGCATCCAAATCATGCCGTTGATGGCGGTGTCTCGATCATACACCGTAGTTGCCACGGAGTATGCCCCACTCCGTATCGAAGTACCGGCCGAACCCACGAATCTCGCACATGCGATTAAAACATCTTTGGCAAAGCTGGTTTTTGAATCTTGTTCTTTCGCAGCGTCCGTCTCTCCTTGGGTCCTTTTCCCAGCTTGGGTCGGGCTCGCCATGCTGGTTCCTAGGTCCGATCTTCCAATTGCTGTCAACGGGCCTTCTTAGTCGTGGGTCTTCAAACACGCATGGAAACCCAAATCGGTCGCCGTCGAATTCGACAAGCCATGGGGAGGCCTGCTCTTGTGCTTTGCGGTAGCATCGCGCGCATAGCTGGCCACGATGGCGCACAGTACCGCAGAGGCGGGAGTCCTGGGGATTGAAGTCGCAACGCCATGCTGAGAAGCGATACTCTGGGTCTTTACAGGCGCAAAGACAGGCCCAGCCTTTTCTGATGCGTTCGGAGCTGTCGCGCTCAAGCTGGTGCATGTACATGTCGATAAGATGCTTGAGCAATCGTGTGTTCGAGTGTGCTTCGGCTTGCTTATACAAGGCATCGAAGCTCATGTTCTTACACCAAGAACATATATCTGGTCCTTGATCTTGTCCTCCCGGACGTGAGCCGCAAGCAGTACCGAACGCGCAGTGAGGCTTTGGAGGTGGTGCTAGCATGACAAGCAGGCTGTATAGCAGTACACTTTATGCGTTAGCGACGCCGGTACTCTGCAGGATTCAACTCACCAGTTCTTTCCCTGGTGCAGCTTCAACTCGTTATTGTGTTGTAGCCTTCCACGTCATCGTCTGACCCCTCACTACCCTCCTCCGAACCTGCCGACCTTATCACCAACTTGTTCGCTTCTTCATGACATAGCCCAGTCGGCGTGAAGTACTGTGCGATTCTGATCTTCCGTAGACGTCTTCTCCAGCACCTGGAACAGGCAGCACCTTTTTTGCGGACAGATGGACAGTCCAGTCGTGTGCCGCGAAGATTCAAGTCGTATAGTCGCCACCTACAGTGTTGAAAATCCGGATCTTCAAAGGCACAGAGATAACGACCGCGAGCTTCGATGTTGCGTTTCAAGACTTGTTTGCGAGTAGCTTCTTCGTCGACAAGTAGTGAGGCAGCAGTGTTTGGGTTAGTCCACACGCGCAGTTGCTGTGGATCGTGTCGTTGAAGACAGTCAGCACAAACCCGGTCTGTATTGTGGATTTTCTTGCCGATGCCGAGACAATGAGATCCAGAGATGCATTCGACGATTGGTGGGGGTTTGAATGGGGACTCGAAAGCTGAAGCCATCGACTGGTACCGAACGTCTAAAAGTCAGGGCTCCCACGTTCACTGCTTTGCGGTTAGCTCAACGTCCTTGCATCTCGGCTCATGTGACAGGGTACTGCCGGTATGAGCTATTATGACGTTGGTATTGACGTTTTCGTTGGTTTCCGAGCATTATGGGGGACGTTGGTTAGTAGGCATTCGAGCTTTGTGAATCGTATTGGCAGGCATGCAGAAAGGACAGTGGATGGAAGCGGGTTTTCGCCATTTCCGGCGGCAGGAGTTACAACCAATGCAATCGAATGCATGCTCTATGACTAGGACGCTATGGCCATACTCGTGGAAGCTTTTTGTGGCGTAGAATGTGTCCGATATGTCGGTTCAACTGTTACTGGACGGTGTGATGCGCTGATCAAGCTCGCTAGGCTACCGGCATGGACATCAACCATGTGCCTGTGCCGATTGGGTACCACTCGTGGCGACGTCAAGTGCATCGTATCAAATGCTATGGGGCTGCGCTAGACCGCAGCTATGATCACTATGAGGTATGAGACCCGAGAAACTGGTCAGGCCAGAGCGGAAGCTAAGCCACCGGCTGGCGCTCGTAGAATTATGTAGCTGAACCAGATCTTGGATACCGCTCGTCTGGAGGAAATACTGCTGGTCCCATTCGTCAATTGCAATGAATCTGTTGCAGTTTTGAACAAGGCTGATGCATCTTCTCAACTCCGGATGCTTGAAACTCATCATGATTCGACGGCACGATGATAAAGTTTCGCTTCGAGCATTCCAAACATGAGGAGATCATCGTGCACGGTCACCAGGTCCTTGCTAATGAAGCCCAAGACTCTGACTCGTTCCGGTTCATCCGCCTCTCGATGCAACATGGTTTGCATCGGTTTCGAGACGCAGTCATATCACGACCTCTCTTTTATTGTCGTAGATATGTACCGTGTAACCGTGTACAGAGTACTATTTGAGGAAATAGTGGGACTTGATCGACAATGCATTCGTGACGCCATGTTCCGATCGACAATTCAAAAGACGATATGTATCTGCCGCCAACTCTTTCTCACATACGAAGGGTTCTTTCGGATGTGAGTCGTTCTGACACAACGGATAAATGCGGTCATCAGAGCTCCTCAAGCATGAGACAAAGGTGGCAGACGACATGTGATCCTTCTTGTTTGGGTCTTGCCAACACGATGACGAATCTTTTTCGGAAGGGACCCGCGTCTCCGTCTTCGGCTTGCCATATGCTGCCCAAGGTATTGCGCCTCTTTAATGTGCTTCCCCGTGCTGTTGAAATCCACACAGGACATGGACACGATGCTGTATCGAGCGTTCTATGCATAGAAGACTCTAGATGTGAAAACAGATTTGCTTGCAGGACACGGAGGTGGGATGTGCGATGCGTACGCAATAGTCTCAACTCCGAGTCATCTGGCGTCGACGTCTTGAGTAAAGGGTGATGCATATCAGATTCATACAAGCGCGATTGTCCATTTCTGTCACACTCCCAGCTTTAAAAGGTGTCAGTGGCTTGATCACATACCTTTCGCTTTGCCAGAACAATCCAGTGCACGGGTAAAACAGCGTGATAACATCGCCCTGGCGTGAGCGTGTTCCTTGACGATTCGTTGTCAACAATGCGGTGAGGCGGTCAACGATAATCATCCTGCATTCCGCCAGAGACTATCGTTGTGTAATATGTTGCATCAAGAAACGGTGGCCAGTCTGCCGATATGCTGCAGTAAGCTGCATCCGTTCAGTGTCCCGTAAAAGTAGTGCCTGTTGACCGCGGAGATCCCCGCCCGTAGTCTCTGTCCAAATTCACTGCTGCAAAGCTGTCACAAAGTCAAACGCGTGCAAGTAGAATTGTGGCTTGCGTCGTTTTGCAGGTCGGTTCACGCTGAAGGGTCATGCCAAAGCCGGCTCCAAGCGTGATCGAGCGGAATCCTCATGCAAGCTGTGAGGTATTGTGTTGGAAGGCTGTCGTCGCATAGCGATGAGGCTGGGTTGCACGAGCACGGTGGTACGCAGGTCGTACCGTGCCGTGCATGCTGTCATCCGGGGTACGTGTATGGGTTGAGCCCTGTTATGGAAGCATGAGACTTCGGCTGCGACTCGGCGAGGCTGACTCCTGCAAGGTTGGCATTGATCTCATCGCCTCCATTACGGTGGCATTGCGCGAAAGTAGATTCGGAGCCCGGTTGGGCGTAATCGTCATCTGTGTTGTCGGTTCTTCATTTGTTTGCGCTCGCAAAACGAACATCTGAAACTTCTTCGCGCTACTGTAGCGTCTTTTAGCCTCGCGAGCTCCGACGCGTCCAAGGGCGCACCGACGCGTGCACATCATTGTACGCGCAGCCAGCTTGCCACACTCACACTTCAACTGAAATCACACAGGTGCAGACGTCACCTTGGCCACCACGGAATCAACAAATTCGGCTGCGCAAGCGCGAGGCTGGATCATGTGGTCTAGCTTCCTTTCCCGGGCGCGTCCTACCCCTGAGAGAACACCCGCACCTGCAGTACAGTGCACGGTCGACACATCGGAAGATGTAGCTGTATCTGTGGAAGACAGACATATCGATATTTCGGAGTTGCAGCCGACGATTGTTCTGGACGATAGTGGTGACGCCACACTATTGGTCGGTACGGATTCAGCTGCTCTTCAGCCGGTCCAGGTGTCTTCGACGGCTATGACCCTGGCCAGCCCGGTATGGAAAGACATGTTCGAAAGACACCGGAAAGCAAACGGAGCTATTGAGGTACCTCTACGGGATGATGAAGTAGATGCATTGTACATTGCACTTCGGATAGCTCATCTGCGCTTTCATGAAATACCTCGGAAGGATGGGCTTACTATCGACGCCCTGCTTGAACTCGCAGTCGTGTGCGCCAGATACGATATTGTAAAGCTAGTTCGGCCATTCTTGGACCTTTACGGCTGGGCCCAATGCCATTATCCTGACACGGACGCTGGAGAGCGATGCGACCCTGCCTGGTTCTACGTTGCTTGGACCTTTGGGTACAAAGACAGCTTCCAACGTCTTACCCGGTTCATAGTGAAGAAGATTGGACTAGATGAGGACGGGAATGCCATTATGGACGATGGCCAGAAACTTCCGAAGTATATGCCGCCAGGACTTCTTGGTATGATTCAACACCATCTCAACGAGACAAATACGAACACATGCTAACCAGTGTCCAAGCACGCATGATGGAAATCCGGGAAACAACGATTTCGGCCATGCTGGATATCTTGTATGATATCTTGGACGATATCATACATGTTTTTGTTTGTCAAGTCGACGAATCATGGGAGCCCAAGTGCCGAGCCACGGTTTTGGGTTCTTTCATCTCTTTTCTCCTGGAGAACGATCTCTATCCAGCACGGCGCACGGCTTCTGAAACCCCCTTCAGCATCCAGAAGCTCTACGATCTGGCTTCTTCTGCTCAAATTTTGACACTCGAATCACATGACTATAGGGAAATGGCAATGTGTGTTCGAAGATCCAGTTGGGATCCAGCAAGCGTCACAGCTGATACCTTTAAGAACCATGGCGGACTGACTTTGCACAAGAAGTGTTTTGGAGCTTTCCACCTGCGGTCCAAGCTGAAGACTATCTATTCCGATATAGGTTCAGCTGTCCTCCAATCCCATATCGAGCACATGGATAGACAGGCTCTGAAATGAATTCTTTAGCTACTTCTAGTCGAAGGGAGAGTTTAAAGATGCAATACTTTGAGCAAGCATGTTCCGACCACTTTCGAGCCTCAAGGGTCAGCCAGCAACACCGCTATTTCCTGAATCACTGTTGGGAGTTACCCTTCGTGGTGAGGTCGAGCAATGGATGGTTTTCGTGGGATCACGTCGCTACAGCACGATGACGAGGCTCGGCTCGCGCTACCGCACGCAACAACAACACCCCGCTCGCAACGAGACTTGGTACTTGGCAACGACTTCTTCGACCTTCCCGATGTAGTCAATCAAAGTTCAACCCGCCCACTTCGAAGGTACCCCAAGCCATCGCCAAGGATGCGTAGCATGAAGATACCCGGTTGTACTCGGAATAAAACTGATAACAAGGCTGGCGAACATGGAGTCAAGCTTGGAGGCCATTGGCGTCGATAGTGCGGTTGGTGTCGGTACATAAACCTCGATGGTCTACGATAGTTCCAAGCTTCAAGGTTGACAAGCTTGCGATGCGTCCTACCATTTCTTCCGCAGCCGCCGTGCTGCTGGTATCTGCCGCACCTATTTTGGCTCAATTTCCTGCGGAACCAGTTGGCCTCAAGGTGCTAGAATCGCGCTTTGGAGATGGCGTAAAGATTACCTACAAAGAGGTTTGTACATCTCCGAAAATGACAGTTCTGCCAATCTAATGATCAAATCAAGAATTCGCTCTGCGAAACTACGCCTGGTGTGAAGTCTTTCTCTGGTCACGTCTACTTGCCTCCGGGAACTGCAGACCTGGGACAAGGGCAGGATTATCCAATCAACAGCTTCTTCTGGTTCTTTGAAGCTCGTGAGGATCCTGCAAATGCGCCACTGACGATTTGGCTGAATGGAGGCCCCGGGTCTTCATCCATGTACGGCATCCTGGAAGAGAATGGACCATGCTATGCGAACCCAGACTCGAACTCCACGCGGCCGGCAGAGTGGAGCTGGAACAGGGCTTCGAACATGCTCTATTTCGACCAACCAGTTCAGGTTGGCTTTTCTTATGACACTTTGCAAAACATCACTCGTGACCTCGTTACCGGAGAGGTCACACTTCTCAACGAGACTACACCCGTGCCTGAACAGAACACCACTTTGCTCACTGGAACTTTCCCTAGTCGCGAGGCAAACAACACCGCTTTTGGTAGTGTCAACGGTGCCGTCGCAGCATGGGAATTTGCGCAAGCCTGGTTCCAAGAATTTCCCCACTACTTGCCAAACGACACTCGCATCAGTCTCGCAGCTCAATCATATGGCGGACGCTACGGTCCCGCCATGATGTCTTTCTGGGAAGAGCAGAACCAGCGCATCGAGAATGGTACCCTTGGCGAAGAAGGCTACATCATGCATCTTGACACCCTACTTCTCATCTCAGGATGCGTCGACCGCTACGTTCAGTACCCCTACTACCCCGAGCAAGCTTTTCGTGGGAACGGATACGGGTTTGAAGCTGTCAACGAAACAACATACAACGCCATGGTCGAATCAGTCCCAGAGTGTCTCGAGCGCATTCAGAACTGTCGTGACGCTGCGGCGCAAGATGACCCCGAGAACCTTGGTATCGATGCAGGTGTCAACGAGATTTGCGAAGACGCTGAAACTTATTGTCGCGCCAACATCGTCACCCCATACAACCAGTACGCAGGCCGCGATTACTACGACATCTCCACCCCGTCACCGCCTCCATTTCCCCCTCCATTCCACGAAGGTTACTTGAATCGCGAATGGGTACAAGCTGAGCTCGGCGTGCCACTGAACTGGACCGGCAGCTCACCGCAAGCCTCCGCTGCATACCGCGACATTGGCGACTACCCTCGCGACAACTGGCTCGACGACCTCGGTTTCCTGCTCGACAACGGTATCAAAGTCTCGCTCGTCTACGGAGACTTGGACTTTGCTTGTCCCTGGGGTGGCGGTGACGCTGTCGCCAAGGCAATCAACTGGACTGGATCTGCGGGCTACGCGTCAGCGCAATATGCTGAGATCCAGACCAACGACTCCTATGTTGGGGGTCTGGTGCGTCAGTACGGTAACCTCAGTTATATCCGCACGTACCAAGCTGGTCACGCGATTCCTGCATACCAGCCAGAAACCGCGTTCAAGATCTTCTCGCGTGCGCTGTTCAATCTTGATATTGCAACTGGAACTGAGTCAACTGCTGGAACGCAAGAGAGCAGCACGTACATGAGCACCGGCCGTCCGGATCCTAATGTGCAGTTTGACGCCTTCACTAGCGAGAGACTGACGTACTGCTACACCTGGGATTTGAGTTCTTGTACTGAAGAGACGGTCGACGCGGTTCTGGATGGTTCGGCAGAGATTTGCCAGTACCTGGTTGTCGACGCGAATACTACGCAGCTTTTCCCAGAGGTTATTGCGCAATGTCGTGCGGGCAGTGGTGGGAATGCTACGGGACCGGGTGGACATAGTAACAGTACGTTGCCAGAATTTGAAGGCGGTGCTGCGAGGGTGGGAGGACGTGCGTGGACGTTCTGGTCCGCATTGGTCATGTCGCTCGTCGTGAGCTCGACACTCTAGTCTGATAAGGTGGACCATGAACATAGATGCTAGATATACAGCTTGCGTTCACAACCGTGACAGAATACCAAAACCGCATCCCGAAGCATACATTACATCTTGATTCATAATTGTATCCCCTGCTATCTACTCTTTATTACTGATCCTAAGCATCATACTGATTCTTAGCATCAATGTTCGCACCGAATTTCTTAGCCTGTTCCCGTGCTACCTTGTCTCCAAGGCTGAGTTCACCACCTTCACTTCCCTTACCTCCATTTCCACTTTCACTCTCTCCACCCTTCTTCCCACTCGCACTATCCTTACCACCGTCTTTGCTCTTATCACCGTGCTCCAAACTAGTCGCGCCGTGCAATTCCTCCACGTCAGCATGCCCCCCATGTTTCTTCACAATCTCGTCCCCAGCTCCTTTGCTCTTCTCCGTCGCGTCAGCCACCCTTTGCGCACGCGCATCCATCTCTTGCCCTTTACTGTTAGCAGTCGACATGTTAACCTCGTCTTTATCCAGCTTTGTGAACTTTTGGTCAAGGTGAGAGCGCTCGGGGGAGGTAGCTGAGTGGTGCGGTTGGTCCCGCTTCTTGGAGCTCTTGGACGAGGTGTCGGTCTTCAGATGGTCTGGGATGGGTTCTTCGTCCTCTTCTTCAGTGGGGTCTTTCTTGGGCTCGTTGACGCCGAATTGCTCCGCGTCGTCGGCGATGGGTGCTGCGGCACCACCGGCGCCCATGCCGGGAAGGGCTAGAATAGGTTAGTACTTTTGGTTCGACCTTATATGCCTGTGTGGTTTTCGTACCGTCTCCTGCTTCCTGCTCGGGCATAGGTGCTACATGCTTGGTATGTTGAAGCGTTTTCTGTTGGTCACATGTAAGCAGGAGTACTTATGTTTCCAGTACACCGAAACACATACATCGCCTGAAGCACCATGAAGTAGCTCGTGACCCTCAATGGGGCCATTGTCGCCAGATCCATCTCCGTTGCGAGGCATAATGTTTGATTTGTGAGTTGACGAAAAGTTACGTGTATGGTTCCGAAGTATAGAAAGCTGGGTAGCAAGAATGTTCAACCACCACCATGATTACACGCGACCTTGATATACTGCCTGCACTAGCTTTCAGGTACCTTGGAAGTTGGCACATTCCCCAAGTTCTACGTCTTTGGTTCAAAGACGTCATAGCTTTTGTTTATTGTAAGTGCTGGCACTAATCGGCCACTAGGCGGTGTCGGAGATCGTCCGGCATGCATACAGTGGGCTTGCTTCTTTTCGTGTCTGACTAGCTTCTCAGGCACAGCACTAGATTGGAAGGTAATTACCAGTTCCCCAGGTTTTGTGTAGTCATCGCTCGGGGTTCAAGATCGACTTTTAGTTTTGGGGTGTGAAGCCTTTGTATGGAATGTACATTACAATATTAGCTGAGGGTATAATACAAATTGTTAGTGTCGCACACTCATTATAATCATCATCATCATCATTCCCCATTGTACAAAAAACAAATGAAAAGCTCAATACACAACCTTGTGGTCCCAGAGAGGCGCCTGCCTCACACTATTGTCATCCCACTCAACCTTACCCTTCTCATTCATTACCGCACCCTCATCCGTAACTTCAACACCGTAGCTTCCCAGACTTTCAGTCAGCTCAGAAACCTGGTTCTTGCTAATGCCAGCCTGATCTCTGGCTAGCCAGATGACTTCTTCGCGTTGAGCCAGGGCAGGGTGGAGGTAAGCCTCAAGAACGTCTTGTTTCGTGTATGCCGGGACAGGGTGGCGGAAGCGCGTAGTTAGGGAAGAAGAGATTTCGCTCGCGGAAGCAGTGTGAGGGGAGAATATCTTTTTGAGCATGGATCGTTGCTGTGGTGCGCCGGAGGGAGGTGCCATGCCAACGGCTTCGGCGCCGACGTGTTGGCGGCCTTCGTCGCTGAAGGTGGATACAAGCGCCGATTCAGATTGTCTGCTGTCATTGCGTCCGACGTTGCTGTATCCAGGATGCATGCCATTGCCCTCTGAGTTACTTCCGGCTTCGGCATCATTTCGCTGGCTAGGATGGTAGGAGTCGTCGAGCAGATTCATCTTCTTGATCTTGCGCTTCATAATAATGTGAAAGATGATGGTCGCTACGATCAACACGACCTGAAGCACAGTAGGACCAGCAGAAACGACGCTGTTGCCGATTCCGATTCCGAAAAGACCTAAAAGACAGAGCTCTCCAAGATAGACACCAACCATAAGTTGCTCAAGTGCGCGAGCGTAGAAACCACCCTTGGTGTCGATATGGGTGTCGTGAACGTAGATCATGTTGTAGCGATACGCAAGGTAGATGCACCCGATTCCAATTGTCGCAAAACCCAAAACGAGCGGCGCGATACACGCGTACGATAGGGCGATGACACCCAAGTTAGTCCATTTAGGATATTCCGCTCCCCACGATGGCTCAGTAAAAGATACGTAGCGCATGTACTTCTTTCTTGGAGTCTTTGCAAACTTGCTCAGGATGAGCACGCCCACCAAGCCCATCAGATTGAAGAGATACCGCGAAGCGTTGGCGAGTCCATAGAGGATGAAGTAAGAGATGTAGAAATTGGAAGCTTTGGGAAGATTCTTTGACAGCAGAGTGATGGCCGATGACGGGTTGCTGACGATCTGGCTAGCCACTGCTGAGGCGCTGGAGGTAAAGGTCGTGATGAGGAAAACTTGGATGACTTGGAAAGCAAAGTACCATGTCTGGCACTGCTGTTCGACTTCCGAGACCGTAACGGCGCCTGCAAGCTTTGCGAAAACTATAAGGGTCAGCAAGAAGTTTGGATAATTTCGAGACTGTTAGCTTACAGCGACAAATGACCGGTACCAATGCCATGAGCACAGCAAGTAGAACAGTTGGCAGAAGTCCAGTGACCACACCAAGGATAACAGGCGGAATAGAATCGATCCAGGCTAAGAATGGCACATTGGCTGTGAGATAGTTGACGTTGCTGATGATACCAACAAGTGCCACAGGAATGGCCCAGAATATGATGAGGGCTGAGATAGCGATGGTTGCAAGGAAATGTCGGATCATTCTGTTTTTGGACCCCATGTTGAGGTTCTTCCAGATGACTTCGTCCGGCAAGACACCCATCTGTCGAGAGGAGAAACTGGTCGGCCTGCGGTGCTGGTTGTCATTGAAGGCAGCTTCGGCAGCTGCCATGGTGTTGAACTCGATGAAAATGGCGCTGGCTAGTTCCTCCTTGCCAGCGAGGTGGGACTGCTGTGCTGTCTGGATCTTGGGCAGCAGTTCCTTGATCTGGTTGCGGTAGTAGCCGATAGAGTCGACCTTATGCCCAATCAAAGGCTTCAAGCGGTGTGTGGGTCGCAATGCTTTGTCGGTTTCATTCTTCTCGTTGCTCTTTTTCTGCTGTTGTTTGGTAACGGCTGCCATGTACTTAATCTCACTGGCCTCTAGTTTGGGTACCGTTTTCTCGAGCTCCTCAACATCATCTTCTAGGTCCTTCACATCTGGGACTAGCCAAATCTGTGCCACCTCCGGAAACATGGTGTGAAGACGCTCAAGCGAAAGGTCTTTCTCTGGCACATCGGTGAACAAGACTGTTCGCTGCGAGATTCGACTCGCATTCCAAGTGGACAAGAGGTAGGCCTTTCGAACCTTGGCAAGATACAACATCTCTCTGCCGATAAGAAACAAGACCCAGCCGAAGAAAACCCAGGCCACAAGCGCATGGGCAAAGTATCGCACGTCATTTTCGATGTTGGAGAAGCTGAGGATGTCCAAGCCCGACTCTCCACCGCCACCAGTCGCGTTTACAGGAAAGAGTATTGGCCACGTGATGATGGCACCGACAAATGCCATCAGTGTGAGTACTTTCAGGAAGCGCATGTAGAGGTAGGCATCGAGAGAGTGGTGGTTGAGGACGTATTCGTCACTGAGATGCATAAATTTCGAAGTCCATCCGAAGAAACTCGAGCCTGCTGATGGCGTCTTTTCCCTATGCTGATATCAGTATTGGTCAGGTAATGGTGTCATTGAAGTACATACTCTTCGAACAGCGCATCGTGATATGTTCGCGGCGCATACAACCGCTTCTGCTTCGCACGTAGCACAAAGAAAGCTCCTACGAGAACAGCTGCGACTACGAAACATGGAACCAGCGTCGATACCATAGCAGACAGCGAAGAGCTGCTGGTACGATGGCTTCCCTGCTGTTGAGACATGGCGGGCGATGTCGATCGTGTAGGGGACGTCGCGATGCGAGAATGCAGTTCGTAAAACATCCCCCGAGCAGATCATCCTGCCTTCATGTATTGATTGTAATTGCCAATGGCGCTTGCATCATAGCACCCAAACTTTGGCGTTCTTCCCGTAAACATTCAGTGTCATAGTACATGGTCGGCACATGCGTTCCGACTAGTCGCATGGCCGATCAAATGAGATGAACCAGGGGCAGGTCGCGCGAAATCGGAGGCTGGAACGCAGGACGGTCAGAGGTTAGACAACGATCTAGCGTACCGGTTACGTCGATCCAAGACTGTAGCGCATGGTTCGTGAAGCTTGCGGGGATGAAGCTCGAACATGGACGCGGGGACCATCGCTGGTGTCGTCATTGTTATGCTGCGAAACTCGAATAATCTCTGCATAAAACAAGGCAGTGTATTCAACAAGAGGTGCTGGGCATTGGGTCCGCTACATCTAGCCTGCCGTTTTGCCGTATGGATTTATCCTAGAGCAATTTCGAAGGCATCTCGTCTGTCATTGTTCGAGGCAGACGTTTGTTGAGTGAAAGTCATGGGGCGGGACCTCACAGTCAAAATTTGCCCGAAGTGTTATGGCGCAGTCACTTAGCCACAATTAAGCATGCGCCACCGTGGAGTAGGTGGGTCGGAGTCTCCTTGCGATTCGTGCACGTCCTTAGCCCTTTCTCCTTTATATTCTTACACAACCATAAATCCTATCTATGAATCTTTGACGTTACCTGAGCATATTTCGCAGTGTTGAAACTAAGCGCAGGCACCTAGGAATTCTTCCCACAAACCTTCCTATCAGACATCTGCAAATGATGCGAGAACGTCCTCCGGCCTACCCTAAACCGGCGCGGCCCGCCTATGAGCACCGAGAACGCTGTTGCCAGCGGTGTCGTTTGTAGGCCTGTGAACAGTTGTTCAGCATCTCTAATTACTAGCATTCGCCCTGGTCTCACAAATCCTAGTATTGACTTCTATCTTGGATATACTACACGACGTCAATGACCGAGGCCTGCAAAGAAAGAACACTAGAGTCGCTTGCAATTGGCCACCAAGTACGTCAACGACAAGTGGACTCCTCCGTGGAGCTCGAGAAATTTCCACAGCCTGCGCCTTTCCCAAGTGGTCCTATAACATATCTACACAGAAGCGTTGGAAGGCAACGATACTCCAGAAACAGCAGCAGAAAACGGCCTCCTTATCTACATCAAGTACAGAAAATGAGTCGCTCCTCGCGATCGCTCCCAAGACCAGCCCAAGACATACCAAGATCTTCCCCGCAAGCTTACCCCAGATTCGCACACAACGTTACACATTGTGGCAATCATTACCACATTTGTTCAATTCTCTTTCGTGGATTTAAGAGGTTGTGGGTCTACGGAAAACATTTCGCTGCTGGAGGTCTCATGGCTTACTTGGCATCAGCGTGCTGCTGCTGTCACACGTCGACTATGGGTTGGCGGTGGCTTGAAGCATGAACTACAATGCTTGGAATATGCGACGTAGCTTTCGAAAGAGGCAGCGGTACATGCGCACGGAACGTATGACCTGCATGCTAACATTCGAAGGCTGGATGCTCTCTGGAGTCTATAATTGCACGACGTGCCGTCTCCTGGTGTGATTGATGGTACTAGACGAGACTGAACTTCCACTCGACTCCCTCTTGACTTGTCACTTGTCGTCCAATTACCATGACCATCATGACTCATACCACCACCAAAGATGGGTCCGCCGACCACATCGAGCACCTCGAAAAGGGTCTCGCCACACCATCAACCTCATCCAACACCATTGACCTAAAGCTCGCAGCCAAGCTGCGCCATCGAGTCGACTGGCGTCTAATCCCAGCCCTAGGCGCCATGTATGGTATCAGTCTCATGGATCGCAAGAACGTAAGCAACGCTGCGATAGCTGGCATGCTTTCCGATCTGCGCATGAGCCGTGGATACGGATACAACCTTGTCAACCTGTGCTTCTTCATCACATACGTCCTATGCCAGCCGTTCATGATCATCGTATGCCGCAAAGTCGGGCCGCGGCTGTTCTTGCCTGGTATCTGCGTTGCGTGGGGCGCGGTCATTGTTGGGTTTGGATTCACGAACAACTGGCAGAGTCTAATTCCATTGAGGTTGGTGCTGGGGTTGCTTGAGAGTGGATATTTTCCTGGTTGTCTCTATCTTTTATCATGCTGGTACACGAAGTGTGAGTCTCCATGATGCGGCTTGGTCCAAGTGTCTTGCCTGCAAAGCGCTGATCAAAGGTAGTTGAGGTCGCGAAGCGCTACAGCGTTTTCTACTTCGTCGGTAGTATTGCATCGGCAATGAGCGGCATTCTTGCATATGGGCTACAGCAGATGGAAGGTGTCCAGGGAATCCGTGGATGGCGGTGGTCAGTCCTAGCGCACATCAGCATCGTTTGACACGTCACTGACAGCTCTGCAGGATCTTCATCATGGAAGGTGTGATTACAATCGGCGTCGCGCTATTCGCCATCACATTCATTGTGAAATTTCCAGACGAAGAAAAGGCCAAACCGTCCTGGGGCTTTCTCAAGCCCCACGAGCTTGACGTAGTGATCGATCGGCTCAATGCCGATAGAAACGATGCGACGGCAGAGAAATTCTCCTGGAAAAAGTTCCTGGAGCCAGCAAAGGACTGGTACATCTACGCGTTCGCACTCATCCTGCTCTTCGTCACAACCATCGCGTACGGTTTCGCCTTCTTCTTGCCCATCATTTTGTCCACCAAGCTCAAGTTCAGCATAGCGATGAGTCAATGTCTCGGTGCACCTCCGTACGCTGCGAGTGGCTTCTTGATGTACGGTGCAGCGTGGTTCAGCGACAAGTACAAGACGCGTGGTCCCGTGCTGGTGGTCTTGTGCTTGGTTTCGCTCATCGGATTGCCTATCATGGGCTTCGCGTCAAACCCTTGGGCGCAATACGTTGGTGTATTCATTACTGTATCGGGCACCAACTCTGCAATTCCAAGCGTCATGGCTTACCAGGCGAACAACATCCGTGGGCAGTGGCGACGCGCATTCTGCTCGGCTTCGTTGACAGGTATTGGGGGAATTGGCGGCATCGCAGGTGCTCTCATTTTCAGGACGGAAGATGCGCCGTCCTACGTACCGGGGTTTGCTGCGTGTATGGCGTGCAATGTTTTGGTCATTCTGCTGGTTGGAGTCTTGACTTTGTGGTTCAGGAGCGAGAACGCAAAGGCTGATCGAGGGGAGAAAGTGTTGTTGGAGGACCCTAATTTCCGCTTCACTATCTAGAGCAGTCGAGAAGAAGTGGTTTTCGGCAACCACATCTCCGGCACCGGCCTAATATTGGAAGCGTTCGCTTCATTTCGAGCTAGCGAATGATGACTGAGACCCACGTCTACACCAGAATGACATCTTCTCTTTCGATTGTTGAGAACGCCCCCGAATGCTCGTCATCCAGCTGAAAAGTGCCAACGCGTTCGTACGTGCCAGCGGTAGTGCCTAGTCGCAACACAAGACCGCAGCGCGTGTTCGGAGTTGAGGATGTACTCTCATGTACCTTGACTTGCATAGCATATAGGTGGTCGCTTGCCTCTTCAGAACCCATGAGCCCGATTTGATCATAAGTCATGAAGCCTAGGGATTCACCTGCATCTTCCCAAGCAATGTGATAGGTTCCCATCGTCCTGCCCGCCGTATTGTTTTCGGTGTACCGCTTCTGGCGTACGATCTGCGCAATGCCAGCTCGGAGTGTCAGAAAAGCGAGCCTGATACTCCCATACTCATTCAAAGTGTCCAACTCGACGTCGTGCCCAATGTATTCAATCGTGCTATCCTCCGGACGAATATCAGGCCAGCGTCCACCGCGAGAATAAGGAATGGTTGCGCCGTCCCAACGGGCCCACGACCAGCTCGGGGCTCTATAAACACCAGGGTCCGCGGGGTCTGTCATGGCTTCAGGACGCTCGGGTGCCCATAAGAGTGAATCGGCCAGGGCACCCAGCCACAACCCTGCGATGTATTGATCTTCTTCGTAGGTGACTTGTGTCAATAGGGTATGATTGAGTTCTTTTACAAGACCTGAGATTGCCGGGAACTTGTCGGAGGCGAAAGTAAGCTTTCGCCGACTGTAATCGGCTAGAATCTGGAACCACCAGAAATACACGGCTGACCTTGTTGCCAGAGTGTGATCCCATGAATCTGATTCCGAATCGCTGCCCTCAGAGGTTGACAAACGCTCACTGATCTCCGATCCAGATCTTGCAAGGGGGGAAGCTGCATCTTCGACGTCCTCGTCAGAGGATTCCTCCGAGGAGCTATCTGCGCCATATGTTCGAGTGAGCGAAACCGGTAGTCGCATGATTCTATAGCCACACTCAGATGCAAAACCTCTTCGGCACTCCCAGAATATTTGGTTTGCACTGAAATGAATGATTCTCCTCGCTAGATGTCGTTCTTGCAAGGTCCATGCGCGTTCATTCCAAGTCGATCCGTCGACATCTGTCTCCATGTGTTGGGTGTCGCGCCCTTCCATGTACCGCGCGACGATGGATTCGGTCACTACAGTGTCGGGGGACCCAACGGCCAACTGTCTATCTGGATAGCACGGTAGCGGGATCGTGAAAGTTTTATCCGCAAGCATGTAGTCGAGGAAGCCATCCTCGCTTGTAGAGGCTGAAGTTGCTGCGAGGGTCACGAACGCGGATCTGTACACCTTATCCATCTGCGCCCCTTCCTTGGCCCAATCTAAACTAGAATCTTGCAAAATGCACCTAACATAGAGGTGTGAGATCAGTGACAATCCCAGATACCGTGGGTGCAGTTGACATGACTCACAAACTGTCTATCCAGATATACCTCAATCCCAGCGCGCGGGTGACAAATATGGCGTGCTGAAAGTTCAGTGGCATGCTAATCGCTGTTAGTGGTAGCTTGCCATGGTACACGTAGTAAGCTTACCTCTCCAATGGAATACCGAGCATATGCGACTGTATATTAGTCGACAGCGTTTTCAGCATCCGAACACCAGGCCCAGGCTTGCCCCAGCAATGAGAAAGCGCAACATATCGAGAAGCAGGCTTGGAGGTGACCACCAGTCTCGGATCAGCCGTTTCATCTACTGCACCAACGTCGATGACCCGCGTCGGCCAAAAGTCCTCGTTTCCAGGCTCACATTGCCAATGAACCCCAGCGCACTTCGAAATCATCTGCTGGAGTCGCTCGATACACGCTGAAGAGTAACGGTCTGTCGAAGGAGGTAGTCGTCTAACTCTCATATGGGTGCTCGCGAACGAGCCTGCATGAGCAAAGACCTCGAAGTGGAGAGTGTGTGGTGGCGTCACTGGACAGGATACTTGCACCTCCAGCAATACGATACCCTCCTGCTCCGGGCTGAGCTCTGACTCCCAGAACGATTCGTGGAGCCACGTCGCGGGCCCAATCGTGACATCGCGAACGTCTTTTGGCCATTCAAGTGCTGATATGCGCTTCTTCAGCTCAGTGCAAAAAGGGCAGCCTTTGTTGGCTTCTTCATGTAAAACTGGCAGATCTGGTAATGTGTCTGACCGAACGTAGTCGACCACAGCTGTAGAGTACTCTTCTTCGACATTGAATATCTCGGGTAGAAAGATGCGGCGGCAAATCTGGCATAGGGGAGCGTCGGACGACATCCTCGCTTCCTCTCATGTTTGAGTGATGAAGTACGGTAACGAGCACGATGAGGCAGCGCAGCTGCCACCTACGGATAAGATCACGAGGTGATGCAGGCCCTCGCTTACCTACGGTCACAAACAGCTTAGGACAAGTAGCTCTTAGCTCTTAGCAGGTTAAGGCGAGCTACGAATGTTTTCTCAACGAACTCCTAGAGGTAAATCCGATGTTCGAGCGATGCGGTGCAGTTTCCATCCATCTCCAACCTTGTGGATGGTGGGGCAAGGGGCATCGACATTTTGACTGGGGTGTTCATTGGTCCTCGAGCAGCATTTCCAATGGTGCAGACTCTAGCACTAAGGGGAAAGTCGGAAGTAAGATTCAGAACACTAACCCTCCTTGCCCCAACCACGCACTACAACGTCGTAATAAAAAAATAAGAAAAGGTAGACAGATACAACACAAGGCTGCGAGTACTTCTAAAATTTTGGATTTAAGAAATTCGTACGTTGTTGAGGTGTGATAAGGGCTACCCACCATCAGCTTATTTCCAACTTTCCCCTTGGTGCTAGAGGCAGAGTATGCTAGATAACCCAATAGGCTCAGATTTGCTGTTCTGCAGGAGTGATCTCACTCAATAGCGTAGCATAAACTTCCACGATTAATGACATTACACTCGCTATAATACAAGCCTCTATCACCCCGCTACACACTCAGCTCATAAGCAACCTCGTGACAGCGCCGACATTCAACGTCCTCAAATCACTATAATGCTGCCCAGTACCCAGAAACACGACCGGAATACCCGTCGCATGCACCATTGACACCAACGTCCCCACCATGTCTCCCACAGTATCGCATTTTGATATGACAAAGCCATCGAGGTTCCTGCCCGCGCCGAAAGAAGCGTTAAAGTTTCTTGCTTGGGCTACTGAATCTGTGCCGACGAGGGCTTCACCCACCATGAGGATTTTGTCTGGATTGGCCAGTTTGCCGAATTTCTCCAGCGAAGACATGAGGCGTTGGTCGTTGTGGCGGCGACCGGCAGTGTCGATGAGAACGACGTTGAAGCTGTTCTTTGAAGCAAAGGTAACGGCGTCGGCAGCAATGTTTGCGGCGTCTTTGCCGTAGCCCTTCTCGAAGAGGTCGACTTGTCCGCCTTCTCTTTGTGAGAGCTCTTTTAATCGGTCTACGTGGACGCGTAGCTGTTCGACGGCTCCAGAACGGAAAGTGTCTGCTGCGGCGATCAGGACGCGGTGGTGGTTTTGGAGCAGGAAGAAAGCGATTTTGGACAGGTTTGTTGATTTTCCAACGCCGTTTACTCCGACAATGGAAAGTACGTAGGGGCGGGATGTAGTGGCGTTGGTGTGTTGGATCTCGCGAAGGAGGTCGAGGGAGGATGTTGGGGTAAGCATCTTGGTAAGGGCTTTCTCCATGGAGGCTTTGAGGGTTGTCTCAATTGCTGTTGCAGTAGTCAGTATACATGCTTGGTAATAATTAAATGAGTTGACTGACTAGTGAAGCTTGGAGTCTTCATGCCCACAAGATCCCGCTCGACGCTTTCGCACAATCGTACTGCTGCTTCGAGAGCTACGTTTTTGCGAAGAAGATGCTGTTCCATTTCTTTCAGAGGCTTTGCCAGTGCCTCCTTGGTGAGTGTCTTGCCGCCCACTACGTTCCTTAAGAGTCCACCAATTGCACCCAAACTGGATCCTACGAGTCCACCAGATGCTGCGGGCGCCTCCTTCTCCTTCTTTGCATTCTGCGCTGCGATGATCTCGTCCATTTCTTCGTCGAGATCCTTGAGCACAAACTCGCCCCTGTTCGTCTTGTGGCCCCACGTCTCTGGCCTAATCTCCTCGAGCGCTTCGTTTCCAGAGGCATCGCCTTGAATATCTGACTGCGAATAGTCGAGCACAGAGTCGTCCTGCTCTTCTGCGCCAAATTCACCCCACACTCTGCCTTTTTTCGCTGAGCCCTTGCCCTTCTTCTTTGCTGATGCTTCGTCGCCCGATGATACTGGCGCCGAGCTGAAAGCCGAAGCCTTCTTCTTGTCTCTCCGTGACATCTTGCCCCCAAACGGCCTCGCCTTTCCTGTTAGGAGCTGACTTTGGCCAGGTGTGCTAGGCCGCGAAGTATCTGGCGTAGGCACTGGTGTGGAATCGGCACTCGTATCGTACAAGGACTGTTGTGGTTTCTGTAGCGCGGCTGGTTTGGGTGCAGCTTCGTCGGCGCTGTCGTTGTCGGTGCTCGATTCGGGAGTGGTGAGCTTGATGCTTGGTGCGCCAGAGTCGCTCGCGCCTTCCAGGTCGTGCATCTGGCGGTCGAAGTAGGTGCCGAATTTATCGCAGTTGACCACACTGCTGTGTTCCGTCTTGAGCTGCTCGCCATAGAGGCCGACGAAGAGCGCGCGCACATTGTCAAGCAGTTTATCCACCCAAGTGAGGTGAACCAGGCTTTGGTATACCGCCTGTGGAGAAGTCAGCCACTGTACATATCTATGTTGCAATGCGCCGTGACTCGACTGCCACGCATTGTTGGTCGTGGCACATCAAGACATACCACAAAGATGAGACCGAGGTCCTTTGCCGCCGTCCATTTCAACGTGTATCCCTCCTTCTTGTACGTAGGCTTCGAGCCAGCATCCTCGGACTGGGGTTGTATGCGCTCCTCGATGAAGACATCTCGTATTAAACTGTTGATGACGTTTGCGCCGACCGGGACGTAGGTGCGCGACCACAAGACGACACCCGAAGTGGTCACTATCTCAAAAGTGTCCAACATGGCGAGGGTGAAAGGCGGGGCAAGTGTTGCGAAAGGGAGACGTGGTGGTGCGGCGGGCACATGTGGGCGATGGGCTTATGACGAACGGCCGTGCGCGCCTCTTGCCAGATGGTCGGAATTCGGAGGTGCCAACGACACCGCAGCTCAAGGCAGAAATTCAACAACAACCACGGCGACGTGTTCAATTGCGCATCTCCAAACTGTGTCTCCTTCATCCTGTACTCATCCTTGAAAACCACACTCGCTACACCAACCACTACCGCCACCGCGACGCGCAACCATGCAGCGCCCCAACTACGGCAACCCACCACCGGCGCATTCACCACCCTGTACGTATCGTCATGTCTTCGTTCGCCTCTCCAACGCATCACATATACTGACTCCTGTTAGTACATCACCCAGTTCCACAACACGTTTCCACAGTTCCCCAGCTACGATCACCGCCTCCTCCGCAACCCCCTTCACAACCCCAAAGCGGCTATGGTTACGGACAGCAAGCAGGAGGCATGCCGCCTCAGCAGGGCGGATATGGCGTGCACCCGTCCTTCGGCGGCTTCATCAACGACCCCACTGCCCAATTAGGCTTCCAGATGGGAAAGAGCGCAGTCGATGCCGGACAGCACTACATGGAACAGAACGTATGTACCCGCATGCAATAGCACCCTGCCCACTGATGCATGGACAAAGTACTGACAGCCCCCCCAGCTAGGACGATTCGTCTCCGTATCAGCACTAAAGCACTACTTCAACGTCACAAACTCCTACGTCCTCACCAAACTCCGCATCATCCTAATCCCATGGTGGCACCGCCCCTGGTCGCGCCAACAACGACACGCGCCCGACCCCTCAGCCTCCGCTGCGCTACTATACCAGCCCCCGCGCGAAGATGTGAATTCGCCAGACATGTATATCCCCACCATGGCGCTGGTGACGTACATTCTGCTTTCAACCTTCATTGCAGGTCTGCGCGGCGCTTTCAACCCCGAACTCCTGGGCACAACGGCTACCGTTGCCATCGCCGTGACTTTACTGGAAATCCTCATCATCCGAACTGGCACCTTCCTTCTCGCTATCAGCAGCTCAAGCCAGCTCCTCGACCTCGTCGCATACAGTGGCTATAAATTCGTGCACGTCATTGTATCGCTCCTTCTTACCAACTTGGCT
>Ga0265797_10003806_pt1 | contig 23737 bp, 23 predicted proteins | sample P2T30metagenome_FD_192433 | JGI IMG/M metagenome (GOLD analysis project Ga0265797, IMG submission 192433) | Plant litter microbial communities from East Loma Ridge, Irvine, California - P2 T30 | ecosystem: Environmental > Terrestrial > Plant litter > Unclassified | place: USA: California... | reverse complement strand
TGAGGATTCGAAGTCTCCCACGTCGTCGTCGAAAGCACCGAAGTCGCCGTTGCCGGGCGCGGCGGATGGTGCGCTCATTCCACCACCGAGGAGGTCATCGTCATCGTCGCCGCCTTCCTCTACTGTTGCAGCGTTGTCTCCAGAGGTAGTGAATTGCTGAGCATCTTCGCCGAGAGCTGCGCGTTCGCGTGCGAGGAAGTCCGAGGGCTCGTCGAAGTTGTCGGGTGCGTTTCCTCCAGTGGCTTCTGTCTGGCCTGGAAGGGATTGTTAGCTAAGGCGTATGCATGTACACGATATATCATTCTCAGCGCACCATTGTCAAACTCATCCAATGATGGGAAGCGGTCGGCCATGTTTGCTGCTGCCTGTGATGCGCTGTGTGTTGAGGTGGCTGAAGGAGGTTGCTAGGAAGTGTTTATGGTATTCCACGTGCGTAAGTGTTGTATTGTTGCAAATTGTTTGTTCAGGCGTGAGTTAGTGGGAAGATGTTCAATGCATCTCCTTACCCAAGCCTATGTCATGTTGCGTGTTGTTGCTCTCCTTCCCCAGAGTTAGCCTCAGGCTTCAGGCAGCCACGACCGAGAGCTTACCCTTGTTAGCTCTTGTTGCGCGTGCGCGTGAAGTGAACGTGAAGCTTCCACCAACACCGACATCTGCTAGCTATAACTACATGCAGGCTGCGCACGTGAGGCCTGCTATTCTGTCTATATAACGTCCGCACCTGTATATCGCGTAGTGAGGTTCAGCACGCGTCATGGCATACTCAGACGACGCCGTCAAGGCGAAGCTGGCCGCGCTCAGCGAGACGCAGGACAGCATTGTCACTGTTGCCCAATGGATCATGTTTCACAGGTATGCCGATTGTGTAGATATATGCCACCGACACCCATACTAATGTACTGATAGACGTCACGCTGATCGCACCGCTGCACTCTGGCTGAACCGACTCCAGGAAGCCAGCACTTCCAAAAGACTGAACCTTGTTTACCTCGCCAACGAAGTCGTCCAACAGTCACGCGCTCGCTCAAAGACCGACTTCCTTCTGGCATTCGAACCTCTCATCGGCGACGCGACCGCTCTGGCATACAAGAACGCTTCGGTGGAGATTCAGAACAAGATTAGGAGGGTTATCGAGGTGTGGAGAGCGCGGTCCATCTTCGACACAAAGATTCAAGATGCGCTTGAGAAGCGTCTTGATGAGATCGACAAAACCAGAGGCGCTCAGAGAACTGTTGGAGGTAGCGGAAAATTGGGAGGCAGCCTGTTCGGTGGTGGCTCTGGAGGTGGAGTGCCTTCAGAGCTTGAGTCTATTAGCAAAACCCAGACTGCCCTCACCAAAGCCGAAACCAGCGCAAGAGGCGTGGTCGCAACCGCCAACACAGAATACGGCAAGCTCACCGACCCGAACACGCCGCTGCCTAGCCCGCCAGTTCATGCGGCGAAATTGGCTTCCCTTATGAAGACACTGGCCAGCGCTCACTCTGCCGTCGAGAGTAGCATCAAAGCTCGCACTGAACTCATTGCTGGCCTCGAGCAGCTCCTGGAAAAGAACCGCACCTCTCTCGCCACCGATCAAGCAACCGCCACCGAGCTATCTAGCCGTCTCACAACCACAGAATCCCGGAAGAGGGAGGTCGAGGATGGTATCATGCGAGGCTTGTCCAACCCTACAACTCCTCTCAACCAATCGCCTGGCGCTGGTGCTGGCGACCCCTCTTCAAATGGCAACGAGCCTACGGCTCCTGACTACGAAGAATTTACGCCTCCACCAGAGGTCGAATCTTTCACTCCTCCCGGCGATGGTCCCAACGAGAACGAGCGCGACTCCTTCGCTGTTGGCGAAAACGTCCCTGCAGAAAAACTCCTCGCCGACCCCACTGGCGCCGAAGTCATCTCTGAACAACCGCCGACCCACGACGAGCTCCCGCCGTCACACGAACCTCCGCCCGCGCTGTCCAACAACGCCCCTGGCGCTGACATTCTGAGCAGTCTCCAGATGCCGCAGATCCGGCACGCGTCTTCTGAGATCCCCTCCGAGAGCGCAGACCCCAGACTGAAGCGCAGAAAGATGTCACACAATCAGCCCGAAGAGATCATTGGCGCAGATGGTGTGGATGAGGATGGTGTTGCTGCTATGCTTCAGTAGAACTGGCACCGGCAGTCTTTCACAAAGATGGAAGCCTAATACCACACAGAAGACAGAGTGAGAGTACGAGACGACGGCGGTTCCGGCTTATCAAGCAACACCACATGAAGCTTGTGTGTTGCTCATCAACGATTGTATGCTTATGTATGTATCAGTAACAGAGAGGACATAATTCTATCCACTCAGTCATCAAATCCCCCGCCCACCTCCACATCTCTCGCCCGCCCAGGCCCAATGCACGCACTATTTGCATAATATGGCCCATCCCCACCACACCCATCGGACTCCTTAGGCGGCCATGAATTCGCCGGAGGTTTCCAGGGCGTTAACTTCGCGTCGCCGGTGCCTGCTTGTGTGGTTTCTGCGTATGGTCGTGGAGGGTCATCATTCCTCTTGTTGTTGCTTCGTCGATTTGTGCTGGGGATGGAGCGGCGGAGGTCACTGCGCATGTCCCTTGTTCCGCTTGCTTCTTTGGCTGGTATTTGTTTGGTTGGGTCCGTGGCTGTGAAGACTCCGGAGGATGAGCAGAAGAGGCTTTCGATTTTGTGATTCTGCGTGTCTGGTGGTATTGATGATGGGAAGATTATTGGGTCGCCGGCGCAAGATGGTGCACTGTTTGGGAGAAGAGGAATGGGTTAGGGCTGGATGATGATGCTTTGGTCTGCGTGGGTATGATACGTACGAAAACAATGCGCACGTTGCTCCGTCGCTGAGCTTCAGCCTTGCGATTTCGATTGGGGAGGCAAAGGTTAGGCAGGTTTGAGGTTTCGGCATTGATTCGGCGAAGGGGAAGGGCAACGCTGTTATCGATGGGACGAGGATGAAGGAGCAAGAGAGGAAAAAGAGTGTGATTGGGGACATGCTGGTACTGATTGTTGGGAAGAGTTGAGATGCGGCTCGTTTGAAGTTGAGACATGGTCCGTCTATACGTGCATGCTTTATGTCTCGTCTTCGTCTTGAAAGAGGTCGAAGTGGAAGGTGTCACAACACCTCTACTACCACGACAGTATCTACAGTCAATGCCACAGTCCCTTAGCATGTGTGCTTTTCCACCCACTAGCTTCCAGGCCGGCTATGCGGTGAGTGAGATGCAATGTCACAAGTGCTACTGCAACGCTTCACAGACCTGATGGGGAAATAGCACCTGGTATCCCGCGGATGGTACCCCGTCACACGCGAGAACCGGGTAGGTGGCTTGCCGTTGACGTTCACGAGACTACCTGTCAACACCTCATGGAAGCGGTAAGTGACGGCGGGTGGTTGCGTGGAAGGGTTACGTTGGGTTGATTTGGTGGGGAGATAACGCTATGTCGTGGTTTACAGGTGGCGTATGGAAGATCGATTGAGACTGCAAATTGCACGATCGTTGGACATTTGGATGGAAGTACTGCTCGCCTGTATGCGCAATGAGCAGCCCTGAGATATGGGATCTGTACGCTTGTGAAAGGCAACCGAATCGAAATCGACCATGTGCAGATACACTGCATGGAAGCCCAGTGCTGGGAGTGTTACACTTCTCATTCAGTAGTGGCAAATCTAATCGATACGACAAACACCTTCTCAATGCGTATGTGTAGGATCGATCCACTTGACTCCTTCCGGCACCTCCACAGGCTCAACATCAGGCAAATTGATCGCAATCGCCTCGTTGTCACTCCTCACCAGCACACATTCCAGCGTCTCATCCTCATTAGCATTGATCTCCTGATGCGGCACATAAGGCGGCACAAAAATGAAATCTCCCGGTCCGGCCTCAGCGGTGAACTCCAGCTTCTCGCCCCAACGCATACGAGCCTTGCCCTTGACGATGTAGATCACCGATTCCAGGTGCCCGTGGTGGTGGGCACCAGTTTTGGCGTTCGGATGGATGTGCACTGTGCCGGCCCAGAGCTTTTGGGCGCCGGTGCGAGCGAGGTTGATGGCGGCGGCGCGGTTCATGCCTGGAGTTTGCGCTGTGTTGCTGTCGAGCGAGTTTGCTGGGACGACTCGAACACCTTCGTGTTTCCAGCCGTCTTGGGGTGGAGGGGGGACTTCTGAGGCCATTGCTGTCGATCGAGAGGTTGGAGTGATGTGGTGTGTCTGTTGGTGGATCCGAGGGTTCCTTTGGCTTGTAGGTGCAACCAGTTGGGCTGATATATTGTGATGAGCGTGTGATGTGGTGATTGAGCTGTTGTTACACTTTTGCTAGAGCCTATCGGTAAATTGCCAACAATGTTACCTCCAATGTTGCTTGTTAATAAAGGCGAGCATAATAAACAGCTCTCCTCAAGCTTTCCCCTCACCTGCAACACTTCCGAGGCCCACAGGGCGCCATTATGGAGACTGATCACGTCTTCACGAAACTGGTCGATTTATCGATACATATCGACCATATTCAATCCTGGACTGATGTAGATTGTCGTCCAATAGGCAGAGCCCGTTATGCAGGACTTCCTTGCAAAAAGTTGTATATCCCGCCGTAGGGGTGTGGTCGATCGTATCGAGCACTCACGCCAGGCCATGGCCGGAGATCACTTATCTATCCTATGTATCTACCAATACTGATGAGATAGAGGCGTTCCCAGCTCGATTACAGCTCGTATTTCTTAGACATGCCTTGAGATAAGTGAGCGGAACTCCGCGGCACAGACGTCAGGAACTAATTCTAAGTAGATGATTCCATCTTGCCCTCCGTCCCCGTTCTTTTTGATCATCATACACTCTGGATCCACAAGATTAATCTACTGGGTATACTGCATTATACATGCCATCAGAAATGACTGCGCTCCACATCGCCGCTCTGGGCTCCTCGTTTGCGGCTGGACCTGGGATAGAACCGATAGTCGACACAACTGCCCGTCGCTCTTCGAACAACTACGCCCATCTCACAGCCGCTGCACTCGATGCGAAGCTCACCGACCTCACAAGCTCCGGAGCGACATTGTTGAATGTGCTCTCGGAGCCGCAGAGCTTTTACCTCGCACGCTCTCTTGCGCCTCAACTGGACCTTTTACCATCAGATGTCGATATTGTCACTTTGACGGCTGGTGGTAACGATCTCGGATACAGCAAAGGCATGATCTTCGATGCATACAGGGCTTCGCTCAGAGAATCGCCAGTGCTTGGATGGGCCCTGAAAGCAACGGGCCTGACTGAAAAGCATGCCCAAATTGGCGACGTGACATTCGATCAAGTCAAGCAGCGCTTCTTGGAGATATCCGATCGAATCCATACAGTCGCACCGAAAGCGAAGATCTACTTGGTCCAGTACCTGGACGTCTTCGGCCCTGATACGGACGTGCAGTCTGACCAGCCGCTGGACAAGGAGCGATGTGAATACTACAGGAGCATCGCTGAGAATCTGGCGCAGACTTATCGAGATGCAGCTGCCTCACGAAAGGGCTTTGTTGAGCTTGTCGAGATGAGCGACATCAGTAAAGGCCATGACCTGGGAACCGAGGAGCCTTGGGTGACAGGGTTTACGATCGGTATGATGTTTACTGGTCAAGTGCCCTATCATCCCAATGCTGTCGGGCATGCTGCTGTAGCTCAGGAGTTAGAGAAGAGGATTAGAGATACCACTAGAGAGTAATATCGGATATCTCCCGAATACTGTCATATGTTGTTATGCATATATATCTCCAATCTGGGAGGCCAATTCGTGATAAGATTCGACAGTTGCAGTCAATTGCGGTTTTAATCTGTGGTTCTCGATGGAAGTCATCGAACTGATTAGCGATGCGAGCAAATCCGTAAGATAGAGAAATTTATTTTATATGCTTCCTCTGACAAGTATTCAGAGATGGGAACAGGGACGCGTGAGGGGTGGTGATAGCGATGACGTAGGTGTGTCAACTTCAACGGTCCAGTCCTCGTTGAATGCGCCGAATCACACATGCAATCACGCGGCGACATTCGATATCGGTTGACATGCAAGCTTGATCGAGATACCAATAACAACCTCCTCTCCCAATTCTTGTCAGTACATTATACGGCAAGTATGTCTAATCTCACCACCCATATCACCACCTTCAACTGCGGCCGCGAACTTCCATCGACCTCTCACCTAGCAAGTGAGCTCTTCAACAGCTCTCCTACTCTACCTCCCGACCTCATCGTCCTCTGTCTACAGGAGATAGCCCCAATTGGATACGCATTCCTAGGCGGATCTTTCCTGGCTCCATACTTCAGCAAGCTCAGCGAAATCGTACGCCATGCTGTCTCAAAGCGCTTCGAATCAAATGCCGACTACATCCCGTTGCTGGTGCGGAATGCAGGAATGACTGGGTTGATGGTGTTTGCGCGATCAGATGTACAGGACAAGATACGATGGATCGAGACTGCTGAAGTCGGCGTGGGAATGTACGAGATGGGGAACAAAGGTGCTGTGGGAGCGCGGCTAGGATTCGCTGGAGAGGATGACGAGACCGTCCCTGTCACATTCGTCTCGGCACATCTGGCACCCATGGAAGATCAATGCGAACGACGGAATGCAGACTGGCAGAGCATATGTGAAGGTCTGGTGTTCACACGAGAAGAAGCCGACACCACACGCAGCGACGAGGACTCTCAACCTCTGCTCAACTCAGCTTCGGCAAATGCAAGAGACAACACTTCCAAACATACGCTCTTCTCACCCTTCTCACACGTATTCTTCGCTGGCGATCTCAATTACCGTACCGCAGACACACCTCCCAGCACAACCGATCACCAAATCTGGCCGCACCCAACCAGTGACCCAAACCACCCCTCCTACCGCGACCTCTGGGCCAACGACCAACTCAACCGCGAACTTCGTAACAAGAACACCCTCCATCTCCTCACTGAAGCACCCGTGGCCTTCCCACCTACATACAAATACTCCAACGCCGCAAAAAATTCCGCGAAGCACGGCAAGCCTCTACCTTCCGGAGGCCGTGACGAGCATCAATCCTGGCCCTGGGCGAAGCATAGAGTGCCGTCCTGGTGCGACAGAATCTTGTTCCTCGCTGGCGGTAAAGCGAATGTTGATGTTCACAGCTATGATGCGCTGTCTGTGCAGCCGACGAGTGATCACAGGCCTGTGACGATGTCGGTGACTATTCCGCTTAGGAGGCCTGAACTTGCAGCGGATGTCAAGCCGCCTTTTAAGATGAGGAAGGATTGGAGAGAGCGGAGGGCGGTGGCGAGGAGGTACGAGGTGCTGGTTGGGATTGCGTCTTATCTTGCCTTGACGTGGGAGGGCGAGGCGCTACTTGTTGCGACCATTGCGGGTATTTTGGGGGGATATGTGGCGTTGCGGGCCATGTTGGCGAATTGAGTCAAGGTGATTTGTTAATTGTTACTTTGGATTAGATACCCCCTTCCTAACAGGTTTCCTACCATCTTCCATCGTTGAACGTGTATTGGCAGCCTTTATTCAATCTTCCTTCGCCACTCCCGCACCTCCTGAACAAACAAATCCGGCACCTCCCACGCCGCAAAATGCCCTCCCCTCTCCGTCTCATTCCAATACACAATATTCTTATAATACCGCTCGCACCACTCCCTCGGCGCATAACTATTATCGCCCCCAAACCAACTCACCCCAACCGGCAACTCTATCGGCTGCGCAGTCGAATCGTACTCACACTCCCAATAAAACCTCGCCGACGATGTTCCAGAGTTAGACAGCCAGTACAGCATTATCGTGTCGAGCATCTCGTCTTTGGTGAACACGGCTTCGACATCGCCGGCGTGGTGCGACCAGTCGACGAATTTCTCGTATATCCAGGCGGCTTGGGCGACGGGGGAGTCTGCGAGGCCGTAGCCGAGGGTTTGGGGGCGGGTGGATTGTTGGAGGGAGTAGCCGCGGTGGCCGGCGTCGCGGATGCTGTCGAAGTGCATGGCGAGGGCTTCGCCTTTAGTGTTGGGAATGGGAGTCTTGATTTCTTTCTGGAGAGGCGTCAGTGTGTGTCCTACGGGGCTGAGTGCTTACTATGGTGGAGCAATTGCCTTGGGCTCGAAGAAAATGGAATTGAAATGAACGCTCTTGAGTCCTTTTGGTGCTTGACGACCCAGAAGAGCAACGATATCAGCTCCCCAATCACCGCCCTGAGCGACCCATCCTTGGTCTGCGTAGCCGAGACGTTGCATGAGTTCAGCCCACGCAAGCGCAGTGCGATTGATATTCCATCCTTTAATCGTCGGCTTCGACGAGAAGGCATACCCCGGCAATGCAGGAATGACAAGATGAAAAGCATCCCCAGAAGAGCCGCCGTGAGATTCGGGATCAACAAGCTTCTCGATCACATGTCTGAACTCCAGAATCGAGCCTGGCCAACCGTGTGTGAGCAGAAGCGGCAAAGCATTTTCGTGCTTTGATCGAATGTGCAGGAAGTAGAATTCTACCCCGTCGATGGTCGTTGTGAATTGAGGATATGAGTTGAGCAGCGCTTCACATTTCCGCCAGTCATATTTTGTTTGCCAGTATTCGCATAGCTCCTGGACTGCTGCGAGCGGAGCGCCTTGAGACCAGTCGGTGACTGGCTCTTTGTCTGGCCAGCGGGTTAAGCGGAGACGAGTTTGTAAGTCATCGAGGTCTGATTGAGCGATGGAGAGTTTGAAGGGGTTGATGGAAGTTGGTGTTGACATGTTGATTACCTGGGAGATTGTTGAGACGGGTAGCAGTCACTTGGAGCAACCTGGCCTTGATTGTACTTTATTTGGTACGAAACCTGATGACGTCGCGGATTCGTGTCAAATTGAGAGTATCAGTATCAAACGCCATCGGGCTGACTAACAAGCATGACGATCGTCTCGTGTTGTCGAAGGATTCCCCCTCTTCAGCGTCATTTGCTGGACGGATTTATAAGCGACGCTTGGCACCTCGTATTAAGCGAATGTAGCTGAAACAATTGCACAGTATTGAGTTCTGCCATATTTCGTGATTAACAGCTGTTCAAAGACAAAGCATGGAGACAATTCTCTCCAGATCAGGTTTCCTCAAGTGGAGGCACTCGTCTTCAAAGCACCACTTTCCAAGAGTGATGTCATGAATGCCACGATTGCACGAACTCCAATAGTAGCGATTTTGTCGCCATCGCCGAGATTGGGATTGAATGAGCAGAGAGTAAGCGATGTCGGTGTGGCATTGAGTGGTACCAATGCCATGCTCTCCACGAGATCGGCTTCCAATAGACCTCCGGCACTTTCGAACCCATTCACCTTTCCCACGGTCTCATCAAGCACGTCAAGATCCAAGTGCACCAAAGCTGGAGAGTAGTCCTTTGCTTTGAGCTGGTCTCGTAGTTTTGATGCAAAATCGACTTTTACGTTCGCATCGCCCCAGATCACATCGGCCCCAGATTCGGCCACCGTTTGCCTCGATTCGTCGCAGATATCGCGAAGACCACAGTACAGGAATTTGTCGTATCGAAATGATTTGTATCCGGGAATCGTCTTCGCCAGTTTCTCCCAGCTCTTGCCAGCCAACATGGAAAGACCCATGGCGTCGAGGTAGCCATTCGTGTTCCAGGCGGGCGTTTCCATGTCGTCGTGTGCATCAAAATAGATGAAGCCAAGATTCTCGATTCCCAGACCGCAAGCAATGCCTGCGCTAGCCATGCAGTTGCCAGAGAGTACCAGTGGGAAAGATTGTTTGGCCACGGTTCGGGAGACCGCCTCGGACGTGCGGCGGAGCACTTCAAAGCTGCGCCCAATTTCTCCTTCAAAGTCGTCGACGGGAGGAATCTCGTGCCAGTGGACTTCGATCCCTAGCTTCTCTAGTTCTGCTACAATTCCCACATCGCGGATTCGGTTTGGCCCATCGCCTACGCGGTGGTCTCGTAGGCCGACGTGGTATGGGGAGAAAATGCAGGTGACAGAGGTTGCAGCCATGTTGGGAATAATTGCCCGTGTGAGAAAAGGCAAAGATGATTTCTTGACATTGATGTTACTGAGCAAAACTTGGTGCGAATGAGAGAATGATGATGGCTTGGCTGGTGTTACCCGCTCGGATTAATAATATGAGGATGCCTGCGGGGATATGGTTGAGACCAAGTGGATTTTCTCAAGGCGCATACGAGGTCCATGACAGACTGAAAAATACTATGGGCTGGAAGAAGATTTCACAGGGTTCCCATCGGTGCATCATCCCAAGCATCCTTCATGGACTCTTCGAAATGGCGCAGGTGGATTCATGCATAGTCACGTGACCGAGGCAGATAACGTGAGGTGAGGTCTAATGATGACCGACGGCCACTGCAAGCGCGACTTCCATCTCATCCAGTTTCCTTAATATACCACAGTTCTTTCTTTTGTATAGCATCTCCTGCGCACACGATCCCCAACTGCCTTACGATTTACTGAGCAGGAGATTGACTTGTGTTCCTTTTGACGCTTTGCCGATACTTCTCATCTTTTGAACCTTGCAGGCTTCATCAGCTTGCCAGGCGAGTCATCGCCATCGATCGGCCTATGGTTTGCAAAAGGCCGGCGGCGCGGAGTGTGCGCAAGGATAACGACAATAATGCGAGCGACCACTGAGTGTTGCAGGCAGTGCAGGTGCAGATCCGCAGCAATTGTCCGATGTTCCCCTCTTCACGCTTCTCGAAGGATGCGCTTCGAAACCAACACAACATCCCTTAGCGAACCAATCAAAGCGCGAGGATTAAGAGTCTCATTAGCCTGGTAAACGACAACGCGAGGCGGGATGGCCATGTATTCGTCTACGCAAGACTCAAAGGTTGCTGGCAGCTTGAGGGCATCGCCGTTTTTGAATCACCACACGAGCAATACTACCATCCACTTGATCCTTCAATGCAGCACACCCCAGGCTATGTCATCGCCCAAGAGGACCGAAGGATTCGATACCCTGCTCTGTGCCTATCACACACCGTAGCACTGCCTCCACTGACGGTCCTTTAACTTGCCTCTCCTGCAGCTTTCGCTCATCTCCACATCCAATTTGGTCGAGATCTTCAGCCGCAAAAATAGATCTTTTTGCTTGCATGCATGCCGTCGCCTTAAGGTCCCGGTGTTTTCTACGTGCGAGTCGTTTGTTCACCTCGCAAAACTACTCAATCATAACCTCCTGTAGCTGCACGCTTGTCACCACAATTCGTGTAACCTGGGCTCTGGTCCGAAAGTCGTCACCCTCATATCGCCATGCGCTCGACCGGTCTCTTCATCTTCGCCGCGGCGGCCATGTCGCAGTCCTTCGACCCTAGCACCAATAGCTCTTCTCCGGTTAACGCTATCACTAATCGACTCTGCAACGGCTCCATCTCTGAAGCCAACGCCTCCGGAATCGTCACCCATACTCAAGGCCAAGGTCGCATTGGAGAAGATCTCAACACGGGAGAGAGATTGGGTGCGCCCGATCACTCATGGGCCGTAACAGTAACCGGCGGAAACGGCCAAGCACTGGAGCGACGATTCTGGTACGACACTGCTGGCGTAAACTACGCCGACGATGTTGGCATAGACACCGACGTGTGCGCATTCCCCAACTTTTACATGCCCTTGAACGCTCACCGCCTTGGGCAAGATGACCCTGGCAATTGTTCGACGGTATTTTCGCAACGCTGCATAGACGCTGTGACTTCCATGGCTGCAGAGTCGGCGCTGAAATGGACTACTTATTCGTCGCCACCGCCGTACGAGAACCTCACCGCCGGTGTGCTGCCTAGTATCTGTACATATATCTCGAACGACCTTCAGGAGACAATCAAGAAAGAGTGTGGAGCCCAAATGCAAAATGACCGTGGCACATCAGCGAATTTCGAGAATCCTATGGGTGAGTGATCTTCATCTCGTTCGAAATGACGTCGACCTGTGTCTAATGATCTGCTCTCATAGCGTTGACGGGCTATAACTCTTCGACACTGTATTCCGACAACTGCACTTTGTCTGCCGGAAACAAAACTTTGTATCCAGCGTACTTCAGCTACCCCTCAGATCCAAGTTCGGAGTGGGACATTGGGAGCGACTACGGCTACGACAACATCACCAATGAGATCACGCCCATCCTCACAGTGTACATGCCAGTTGCAAACACGGAGAGGAGAGGATGCTGTAACAAACCAAAGACCATCCTCGAATGCATACGTCCCAGCAACTTCAGCGAAGGCAGCCGTGTCGCCACTGCGCTCGCCGAAGGCACATCCTGGCCCAAGCCCGGTCTAAGCGCAGGAGCGAAAGGCGGCATCGCAGCTGGTGTAGTCGTGTTTGTCCTCGCGGTTGGTGGAATACTGCTTGGTCTCTGGATAGTGAAGCGCAAGAAGCGTGCGCGCGCATCGACTGAAGCTGCCCAGTCCGACATCAAGTCAAGCGATGAGGATATCAAGCTTCCACCTGAGGCCGATGCCGGCTTTGGAGTCTACGAACTCACTCCCAATGATCGCAAACAAGAGATTGACGGTACGACCGTGTCTGAGTTGTCCGGTGGTGGGAGTAAGCCTTCGGAGCTTGCGAATACTTCAACACCGGTTGAACTGCCAGCCGAAAGCACCAAGGGATAACGATAAGGTAGCACATTTCATGAATACTGGCAACGAATACATCAAATTAAATCATCTCCCCACTCCCTCAGCTAACCTAACGACTCAACGCATCCTTACTCTTCACACAAACAACCTGATCCGCCGCCTCAAACGGATAAAACGCCTTGCCCTTTCTCCTACTGTTCCTCACACACATATCGTTCTTCGTTCCCCTCCTGCAAGTCTCTCGCTTGCGCAGCTGGCCATTCTGGCAAAAGTAAATGACGCGTGGGACTCTGCCCAAGCCGGGGCCGAAGCGACCGCATGCCCACCCTCCTTCTTTGATGTTAGGGCCGCATCTGCCCATGCTCATTAGAGGTTCTTGCTTGTTACTGCCCCAGGGGATGTTGCCGATGTCCCAGACTTTGAGCTGGTCGTTCCAGACGGCGTTGACGGCCGTGGCGCCGGGGAGGCTGGCGGCGAGGGTGAAAATAGCGATGATGGTAGATTTGAAGTGCATGGTTGCTGGTTGGGGGGTTGGTTGATGGTTTGAAAATGTGGTCTCTTCTGGATGGTTGTGTGAGATCAACCTTTGCTGACAGAAAAAGTAGAAATTGCAGACAGACTGCTGCTACTATAGGTATGCGCCATAGTTCTTTCTTTGAGTCTGAACAATGCTCAAACGATGAATTTGATGGTCAATAAGGTGTTCCATCTGATCGCAGACAAGCGGAGTCTCGAGAGCTTGACGAGAACAAAGAGACATAACTTGGCAGCAATGGCAAATTCTGAAGCAGGACGCAACGCTAGCACTCATATGGTGCTCAATAGCATTCTGGCTATAATCTGATGCTTCGGATTGGTTGGCTGAATACGTTTGCAGTGATCCGTATCGAGCGCTCGGGGTCGTAAGGGAATAGTAGAGTTGTTGTTTGCGTGCTGCGAGATCAGATGACAGTGCAGTCGCCAAAAGAGACCTGCGTATTGGAACGGTAAACACCGCACCCCTGTGATCGACGCTTGTAAGGCTTAACGCGGTATTGCAACGGTGTCAGAAGTCTGTCAACCATGCCGTAACCCTCGACAGAACGTGTTCTGCTTTCGACGTTTGTAGCTTCAATAACATGACAATGTGGTAGGATCTTCAAAGTACATATTCCACGGGTCTAGTACTCGAACTTCACAGAACAAATCTGATTGTTCAGCTGATCGTACAATGTCTTCTGCATTGCCCAGACTCAATTATAGTTTAACACTCTTTCAAGGAGGCGCTGGGCGAGAAGACTTGGCATGAGGGTTCCACGGTTTCGGGTCTCCACGCCCCGCTCCAGACCGCAACCTCACTCTTCGAGACTCGTCTGTTTGCACCTACATACATTGAAACATGCAGCAGGGCTCGGTTCTGATCTCTCTGTGTTCAACTGCAATGCATGCGACCACAGACCATGTCGGTCCGGCTGATGGCCATCTCGATGCGGGCACCGTGCATCCTGCAGGCAGATATGGCATATAACCAGCAGCTCCTCGAATGACCGTACTCCTACCATCGCGACAAACCATCGCCTGAACATACGTCGACGTATTCCAAAAGCGGTCGCCAAATACTTCCTGTCAACAGTCTCAACATGGCCGAAAAGAAGACAGTGCCCATCGAAGAGATTCGCGAAGTGCCTCCATCTCTGGACGACGCCGAGCTCGCGTCCTCCAACGAAGACTGGCAACCTGGCTTCTGGAGACATTTCCCGTGGCTCGGATTCTTCTCTGTGATCGTCATCGTCATGTGCACACTCGGCTCCGTGCTTGTCCTTGTGTTGTCAGACGACGTATCCGACCGACATTGGCGACCCCGAAAACTGCCTCCTAGCGTCTGGCTTAGTGGGTTCAACAACATCTCCAACATATTCTTTGGTGTCGCCATAGGTAAGAAGAGCCAATTTCCGCGCTGTGAGTGGAGTGTTGACTTTCGGTGCAGCAAACGGATGCGCAATTGCATGGTGGCGACGCCTGCTCAAGGGCGCAACCATCAAAGACTTGCACCGATCTTGGGCTTTTAGCACCAGTATCAAAGATGCTGTTTTCGCTGGCAAATACGTGAATGTCATCGCTCTGGCCGCCTTGACCGCAAAGCTCACTATCATCGACGGCATGTTGATGCAAGAGGCGACCAGCGCCAGGATCAGAGAGGATTCACCGATCGACCTGAGAGGGAACATTTTCCCCTTCAGCAATGTCAGCGCTAGCATTCCCGTGACTGGAATGCGAAAGCTTGATGCCGAAGGCAGTGCTACGGCGCTTTCTACAAGACTCAGCGACGCTCTCAAAATCTGGGCTAACAGCGGACCTCTGCTCTCTCATGGCTTTGGTGGTTGCGATGGCTATTGCTTCGTAAATGTTCCTGCCGCCGGTTTCGAATTTGACTGCACCGAAGAGTTAGCAGAACCCATCAACTATGGGTCAAGGCTAATGGGCACCGGAAACTCATCTTCTGACGTCTCACGACCAGCAAATGCTACGGAGACAGTCTTTGAATTGACATTCACTGCTGTTACCAACGACACACGCCAAGATTCACGCAACACAAGCACCGCGTATTCTTACATTCAGGCCGACTTCATATACTCCCAGGCACAAGACACAAATGACTACTGCCCAGGCATGAAGTATCATCGAAGCTGCCGACTTCGTCCCGCAGTGATCAGCTATCCCATCATGGTCCAAACCTCCCGAGCCAACGGCACGATCAACGGCACAAGAGTTGGCATCACTGAAATGACATATCGACAAACTGGCATGGACGGCTTGTACCCAGGCTTATACAACCCCACACTAAAGCAAATCGACGGCTACAAGGTCTTGAACTACACGGATATCTACGAGGACGGCACCGTGAATGGTAGCACACAGCTCGGAGGTATCGTCGCTGGGCTCGAGATGTACCTCACCGGCTCAGCAACGCTTGAGCTGGACGATACCGCAACAGGCTTTACGTTGAGACAGGTGGACCATGCGGCTCGCTACCTGAACAACTCTGTTAGTTCAGGCGATTGTGGGTACACCTATGTCGACCCTCTCAAAGGATTCCCCAGATTTGGAATCCCGGGTGTGTTGGAGAGCATTAATGAGATCATGTTCACGCTTGCGGCCGATTTCTCACTTGATGCTTCAGCGGCCGTCAACGGCGATCAAGTGAGCAACACAATTGGCTCCGCTTACGACTCGACCCAATACAGCTTCAGCATCCACTACCGCACCAACTTCACCTTCATGGCCGGCGCCCTGGTCTCAACGTTCGTCTGCGTGCTATTCGTCTTGCCAACATACTGGGGGTTTTGGCAGCTCGGCCGTAAGCTTGCTCTGTCACCTTTGGAAATCGCTGCCGCGTTCAGATCGCCGCTCGTTGACAGCGGAAGAGACATTGATGGTATTTTGCAGGAGGCTGGCAAGAAGCAGGTGCGGTTTGGACACATCGTGTCGGGCGAGGCGGCTGGGCGGTTGGGTGTGGCTGAGCATGGACAAGTCGAGAGGGCGCATCGTGGAAAACGAGTTTAGGTCTGAGTCTTGGCCAGAAAACCACTTTTAATGCTTTTGGTAGCGACATCGTAAACATCTGCACACGCAAACTGAGGGTCACTTCGATCATGGCCTGTACACTGGTGAGCAATCGCTGAATTCGAGCGCCTGATACACCCTGCTACGCCGTGTCGATCAAAACGATGCCAGAAGACGCTGACCATCCTCACGTCCGGCTTGTACGCACATGAGCCAGAACCCATGATGATCTTTGTCCGGTCATGTGAGGGACAAGTCGACAAATATGATATAGCTAATGATACTGATACATCCCCGCTCTCGCGCTTTATCAAGAGATGAACATGCGTTGATCGAGATTCAGCATTCTCCATTGATCGACAACCCCCGCTAATCATAAAACTGGGCTGTAACCAATAGCCTACATTTGCGCGTGTTGGTATCTGTAGATAAGTACGCGAAGTACGCTAGGGCGCCCTTTGCCCTGATCTGCCATCACCATAAACTGTGATGGACATAGCTTGAGCGAATGATCCACAATTGCGCGCAGGGCTATGTGTAGATAGGTACGCTGTTGTCTTGTACATTCTGTCGCGTGATTGTTTGCCTTACTGACTGATATCTTCGAGTTTGAATCTCCAATCCTCCGCCTATCATACTGAACTGCGCGCATTGCTACTTCGTGACCAACGTCTTTGGTTGCAAGTTCGCCGATCGTACGTGAGAGCTAAGCTCACTTGAACATATATATCAGTTGAGACGGAACGCTGGAGCAATTCTGCCATCTCAAACAATTTCTCAATTCACAACATGTCGTCTACTACAACAATCGCCCCACCTAAATACACTGAACCCACCAAGTCCCGCCGACCTTTCCCTCTCATTCAAACCGTGCCCGTTCCCAAAGGAACAGACGCTTTCGAAGCTCGCCGCGCGAAAATCTTGCAGACGTTCATCGACAAGGTCCCCGAGGAGTACTACATCTCTCAGCATTACGTAGACAACCCCCCGAAAGATGTCACATCGATCCCGCGAGACTGTGGCATCCTTACGCCGCAAGAAATAGAGATCACAGAGAGCTACGATGCCACTGGACTCGCTGAAGCGATTGCTGCGCACAAGTATACTGCCGTCGAGGTTGCCACTGCGTTCTCTAAACGTGCGATTGTTTGTGATCAGATCAGCTGCTGTCTGACCCAGTGGTTCCCGGAAATGGCGCTCGCACAGGCGAAAGCCTTGGACGAGTATCTGGCGCAAACTGGAAAGACTGTCGGTCCTCTCCACGGCGTTCCGATCAGTGTCAAACAACACATGCCGTTGGCCGGCACTTATTCGGACTGGGCTTCCTTAGCAAAATCGTGTTCGATGAAGAGGACTCGCAGATGGTCGGCATCTTTCGCAAGCTAGGTGCTGTCTTTTACGTCAAGACAAGTCAACCCCAGGCTGTAATGCATCTCGAGAGCGACGGGTATATGGGTCGCGTTCTGAACCCATACAACATCAATCTGTCAGCTGGTGGCTCGACGGGCGGAGAAGCCGCTTTGATCGCGCTCCGCGGCTCGGTCTTGGGAATTGGTAGTGATATCGGTGGAAGTATTCGCGGTCCGGCTGGCAACTGTGGCATCTATGGTTTCAAACCGACATCGTACACTCTCCCGATGCATGGCTTCATCAATGGTGGATTCCCTGCCGAGCTCAATGTCCTCTGCTCGACAGGACCGATGTGCAATACCTTGAGGGACATGGACGCTTTTATGCGCTTGATCCTCCAAGAACAGCCCCATCTCTCGGACCCCAATCTGACTCCAGTGCCTTGGACTGGCCTTAAGACTCAGACGGGAGTGAGCGTGGATAGGCCTCTGAAGATCGGTATCATGATGAATGACGGAGTCATTGAGACGCAGCCTCCAGTCAGGCGAGCTATGGAGTGGGCAGTCAAACAACTGGAGACGTCGAGCTTCCTCACTCTCAAGCCATTCAAGCCGCACCGTGCCGCAGACGCGATGAGTCTCATTCGCAAGATGTACTGGCCCGACGGAGGGGAGGGAGTCCATGCGGTCGCTGCAGCTTCGGGCGAGCCAATCCATTATCTGACGGAATACGTGATGCAGGATGCGGCAGGTACGCCGCTGGATGCCGCCGGTATCACAGATCTTCGTGTCCAGCGCGATGAGTACCGTTGGCAATTCGCCAAAGACTGGACCGAGCAAGACGTCGATCTTGTTCTCACCCCGATGTTCTTCGGCCCTGCTCCGGCGCACGACACTTCGTTGTACTGGAATTACACTGCCATCTGGAACATCCTGGACTTCCCTGGCGTGGTCTTCCCCACTCCCATCAAAGCTGGCAAGAAAGGCTCGGAGGCATATGCCTCAGACGTGTCTTTTGGAGAGAAGGATGCTCATGTGCGTCAAATGTGGGATACGCATGATTACGAAGGTGCTCCTATCGCTTTGCAGTTGGTCACCAGGAAGCACTACGACAATTTCCTTTTTGGTGCCTTAGACCTTTTGCAGGGTCCCCTCAACTTGCCCTGGGAAGCTTTCGTTCAGGTCGAGACTGATTGGGGAGGCCGTCGTCCAGTAGCTAAATGTATCAATGCGCGATTGAATCGCTTCTTGCTGTTGTTCTCCATACAGTCTCCAAGTCCTCCCAAAACCGACTGACTTGTCTCCAATGCAGATCCTCAAAGCGTTGTTGCATCTCAGCTTTGACAAGATTGATCTCTTCCTCAGAACGCATAAAGTAGCCAGCAACGTATATGGGATAAGTTGCGACGTGACATGATGTCCACTGGTGATCTCCTTTGCGAGATCGTAAGATGGAGATTATCTTGTCGACCATTTTACCGCCCTCTTCGTCGTCCGGTGGAGATGGGGCATTGCGCGCCTGTCCACGGAGCTGATGGAGTAGTAAGGAGGCACAAGTAACCATAATTAGCGTTGCATGTCCCACGAGAGAATGCGACGACGTAGGCATCGGTGATTGGCAGCTGGCTAACGAATTATCGTTCTCGGGTCCAAGCAATTCATACCATTCCCATGAGGCCAACTCCGTCTCAACTTGCTTTAGCGAATTGGAGAAATCGGGAGGTCTAGGACTCATGGTCCAAAGCCTTCTTGTCATCAGCATAAGCTTATAAATCGCCATCGGAATACCTAGAACAGGGCTGGTACTGGCATCAATTGGCCCGGGAGTCGTCGACGATTCACGCAGAAGACCTTCGCATTTGAGCCAGAAACGTAGATCGAATTGGTATGCAAGGCCCCTCCCTGTCACGTCCGACCAGAATCCCATTTCGAGTTGGAAAATCTGATAGAGGACGCTTTCCACCACAAGTCGATCTACTGGGCACTCCAAGACAAATTTTGCGCCAGGCTGGAGAAAGCGCCGTTCTAGAACATGCATGGCAGCGCTGACGTGTATTGATATGTCATCGTGGGTTCCGTCGCCTATGTACCCGTGTAGATAGAGAAAGATCATGCTCGTGAGGACGTCGTTCGTTTCACAATTCCTTTTTCTCGTATCAAATTGACTTATGGCTGTACTCAAACCACTCAGTCAGCGGGTGTAGTAATGTAGTGCCAGATCCTGCATGCGCGAAGATTGTCCGGCTAGAGAGAGATGTGACGCAGCGTTCGCCAGGACTGAATAGCGTAAACCCGCACAACGCGGCATCGACTCTTGTATGCTGCGTAGCCACTCGAGGCGGAATTGTTGATCGCAGTCGAGGCTGATCAGGTGCGGATAAAACTCATCAACAAAGTGGCGAGCCATGGCGACTTCGAGATCAGCCCCAAGCGTTCGGAGAAGAATGTCATTCCCAGCAGCCAACACAGACGATCCAGTGGGAACAAGACACATAGTGCTGTTCGTCTGTCTGACACTGTGTCGGTTTGCCTCGCTTCTCGGAGGTGTGTTGTTTCGAGGACGATTTCGTCGATCGACCAAAAGATCTATGGTTGGCCAGGTGCATGCACGTTTCGACGCAACACAGTACGCACACCTTGGTCGTCGCTCGTCACATTTCTTCTTCCGTTGTCGACATGTGAGGCAGCCTGTCTTTGTGCGTAATGATGCGTGCGAAGTAGGCGATGATTTCATCATGGATTGGAATATGCGCACCTTACCGCGGATCAGAAGCGTTTTGATGTCCTGCCTGCGCCCAATGCATGCAACATGCTCAACGCATGTAATATGTTCAGCAGGAAGGATTGCAGAAGACGAGTCGTGCCGACAGATAAGACCCGATTGTTTCACCTTTCACCTTGCTATCGGGCCGGAAACCTGGAGTTGTGGAGTGGAGTGCGGGGAAAACGAGTGGCGCAATTAGTTGCAATTGGTTCAATCTAGGTTATCATCAGGACCGGCGCGATAGCACAACTCGGGGATTGGCATGAAGGTACAAGCTGACCAACCGACATCTTCTTGCTAGCCGACGTCGTCTCGCCAACAGTCATTTGCCTACTAAAAGTGTGCAGAGAAGCTCAAATCATGCGAAAAAAGTTTCGTTGTATTTGTTAATGAGTGAGGTGTTACGCTGTGTATCTATGAGGTACTCTTGCAACCTCCCATCGTGCCGTCCTGTCTTGCGTCCTGACCCATCAACCTCCATGAACCACCCGTCGACGCCATTGTTGAAATGGCAATCGAAGTAGCTAATTAAGTGCGGCTGGCAATTAACGGACACTGGCGGTCAATCAAGGACTGTAGCAAGCTCACAATCTACTTCGAGTTGTTGAGCTCCGGGAAGTCGTAGAACACCTTGTCGTCGTAGTGCCTCAGGAACCAGAGGCTCGAGGGAAAGTTCTTTCCCTTCCAGAGCCAGAGCTCAGTAGAGTTGTCGACCTTGCCGCTCATGAGGTTCAGGCACATGCTGTCGTTCTGAACTGAAACAATGCTAATGTCCAGTCAGAATTTGTGAGGCTTCCAGAGATTACTGCGATGGATGCTCATCAGTATTTACCGCTGCCATCCCTCAAAGGAATGATCTGACAAATTGCGTCAGTAGAGAACATCATTGGTGGCTGGCAAATACTTACGTTCCAACGAACACGGCTGTTGGATGGGCCCAAGATCTTGCCAGTCACAATGCCTCTCTCTGGCGCCTTGTCGGGATACGCAAGAAAAGTGCCGCTCCTGTAGTTGATGATGTGGTATTCGTTCTTGCCGGTCCACCCGATGCCGGCCAAACTGACCTGCCAGACATCATTCTTGTTGGGGTCGTTGTTCCTGTCCGAGGATTAGCTGGGCTAGTAGATTGAGCCTGACAATCGACTTACCAAGCAACGACAGGAGTGTCGTCTACACTCTTGCCTCCACTGAGAGCCACATGGCAGCCTTTTTGAAGACCGCTCTCGAAGCGGTAGAGGCCGGGTCCAGTCCAATCAGACATGATGCAATGCTCTTCTTGTGTTGGTTTCGAAGAAAGTCGAGGTGATGAGAAGTGGAAGTTTGTTGAACGAGATGAAGAATGCGATTGAGTGTCTCACTGTCTGATTTTATGCCCGAGCAGATATTGTAGAGACAAGTCGGTGAAGGTTCTGACGCGCAATGCAGCGAAACACATGGAAACGTCGTCCGCGTATATGCAACACCACCGTGGAACTGTTATGGTGTAAGATTGTAGCATATAGGTGTGGGCAGGGAGTCGATGCAGTCAAGCTGCAGTGTACACATATCCAAAAGCTCCACCAATAGTTGACGGAGTGCTGCAGCTGAGAACATCCCTTGACGTACACCATGTTGCTTGCAAACCAGGAACAGCCCTATAGAAAAAGCCATGGATGTTAGAGTCGCTTGGGTAAGTCACAGTCGTGAAACCTTGAGAGACGTTACAGTAGTCGTGGAGTTGATGTTTTAGATCTAGCGTATGCTCAATTTTGACATACGGTTACTTCCAAAGCACAAGAAGTCGAAACTAGGTCAGAGATGGTCTAATCAGTAGATCGAGACTAATGAATCGGACGGGACTCCTGTCATTCGTCCGATGCTTCATTGAGCAACAGGAGCCAGGTATGCAAAGCCAAGCGACATTGCAAGAGCCCACCTGCTTTTGCATGATACCAGCCTCTAAAAGGAAAATGCAGGAAGAAAATGTGCCCTGTGCTCGTCTTATGCTTTTAGATGCATACTGTGGTTATATGTACTTAGCTTGTGGTCTCGTGGACCACCAGGATCCTGCCAGCGCAGTTCTGCACGGGAGAGCCACAGTGGATCGGCGCGGACCCAATGCGAGCCGCAGAGGATCTCACCGCTGTGTGCCATTGATCTTTTGCTCCGTCCTGAACCAGGTGCTGCAGTTATGTTGTGCCTGGTCATAAGAGACCAACGTGACTGTAAATACGTCTCAACTGCTTGATCGTGCGCTGACAAGGTCTTGGTTCACGGCATGTGGGCGACGAGCCCAACATGCAAGCGATGGCAACGGTATTGCCAATCTTGAGCTGTAAGTATCGTCCAGAGCTCCGCATCCGTAATTCATCGCAAACGTGTCAAAATGAGGATGTCGAAGGCGTAAAAGTGCTGATCCAAGGTCTCTCTGACCTTCCAAAAGTTGGTGGCACGCCCGGCAAACTTCGGAAAGCCGCGGAGAGTTCCGGAAGCGGAACATTCGAACCTCATGTACAGCTTCAATGTTCTTACGCTTACTGACACAAAGACATCATGATCTACCAAAGAGAACACATCTTGCTGTCGACGACACATGACTATCTCTTTCCCGATCTTGTGTGTGCTCCAGTGATTCGTTCCCAGGCAGAACATACCAAAGACCACCAAGACTCTGACCCTTTGCATCACTGATCCAGTGCTTCTCCTAGCGACTGTCTCAGCGGACGGAGTAGCTCGTCGAACTCTGCCTTCATCGCCTGATCCCTCTGATCCTCTCTACGGCTTTGCTGTGCATCAGAGATGTCAACAGGTTGGAGTCCTTGGGCGCTGTTCTCCTTTTCTGTCGCCTCGTCCGCAGCGTTGGCCACCTTGGTAGGTTGCGCCTCGAGAGCAGCGCTGTCATAGCCACGTGCATCAGCACTGCCTCCTTTGGTATCAATCATCCCAGCAATCTCGGTCTTAGTACTTTGACCTTCCGCATCTGCAGCTGCTTCTAGCGTCGCCTGCTTTCGCTCGCGCTCCGCAATGTTCCTGGCCACAACGGCAGCGATGTCCAAATTTTCGAGCTCAGGTCCGAGATCTGTGATACCAAACGACTGCAGCACATCTTTCTCGTGTTCGAGTTGGATATCGAGCTCTTTTGACCGGGCAAATTCGTAGGCTTCGCGCTCCAATGCACGATCAATGCGCTCTTGGAGAGAGACTATAGCTGGTTAACTCTCGGTGCCATGAAGATGAAGTTGAGGACACGCACTGCTCTCGCTCAATCTCGGGTGTCTGTAGGCTCGTGAGCCTTCATCGCGGTTGTCGCGGCCTCGTTTGTGGCCGTGCTGGTTCTGGTAGCGGTTGGTCGAGTGGCGACCTCGGAAGCTAGGAGGAGGTCGTTTTGACATGCTAATGCTGTTAGTAATCTTTCCTGGGTTGACTCTTGTGGGCTAGAGCGACTTACGCAACAGGTTCTCGTGGGTGGTGTCGAGGAGGGTAAGGGCAGATCTCAGTTTTGAAGACTACATCAAGCCCAAGAAAGGCC
>Ga0265797_10003804_pt1 | contig 23746 bp, 20 predicted proteins | sample P2T30metagenome_FD_192433 | JGI IMG/M metagenome (GOLD analysis project Ga0265797, IMG submission 192433) | Plant litter microbial communities from East Loma Ridge, Irvine, California - P2 T30 | ecosystem: Environmental > Terrestrial > Plant litter > Unclassified | place: USA: California... | reverse complement strand
AGGAAGGCACCGGCGATGAGGATAACGGGTGAGATACAAGGATTTGAGGCGTTGGTGGATGTGTCGTGATGTGTGGTCACGCCTTCGGTGTTGGTGGATGCAGTCGAGGAGGGCTGGATGATGTAGATGCGGCTGGGTGGGGAGTCGGCGTCGCGCATGAGTGCGTATGCGCCGTTCCGACTACGGTGGGTAAAGGAAGCGTGCTTCTGAGCAGTCCAGACGGGTAGGCTGGCTGTAGCTTCGATAAGCAGGATTGATATGCTGAGTAGCAGAAGGGGTGAGAGGTCGCCGTAGTACAACCAGAATGCGCCAGCAAGACAGAATTGGAGGATTGCAGTCCTAAAGCTACCGCTCTGGAGTAGGTTCCTGAGGGAATTGGAAGTGGAGGATATGCCAGTGGGTTGGAGGACCTCGACAACGACATCGCTATCCTGATCAAACTTGCCATCGATGCTGGGCGAAGCAGAGCGAGACTCCAGGTCGCGGAGCAGCCTTGCAACAGCAAACTCCTTGTTCAACCGTCTCTTCCCCGTCTTCATGTCCAAAACCTTCACATCACACTCCGGTCTGGGCATCAGATCACCACTGCCAGACGTGACTGACGACAAGAGTGATAAGCTATAAGCCAGCCACCCGAAACCGAGACAGGGAGACTCTGTCTTCGAAATTGAAGTCGTGACAGCAAGAGCTTTTTGAATAAGTTCGGGGCCGAGTAGCGTGAGCACGATGGCCAGAGGTGGTATACGTCCGGTGTCGCCGTCGCGGTGCTCGGACCCGGGGCCAGTGGGACTGAGGTAGTAGGTTGTGACGTAGAGACCGATGTAAGCAATGAGAATGGGGAACGACCTCTTGATGTTGGAGGTGCGGGGGTTGGTACTGGGGAGAGCTCTGGTGGATGAGGAAGTGGCTGTGCACTTTTCGAGATCGATACTCGACATGATTATCTTCGCGGCTTTCGGACTCTGCGAATGGTTGTGTGCCAAGTGTAATCTTGGGACCCTTGGTGAGGAAGTTTCGATGGTTGGTGCGGAAAGTTGGGTTGTGCGATTGCTCGGGGATTATCTGTAATTCGGAGAGGGACGGTGAATTGGTGAAAGTGAAGCCGTTCACCCAATGTCACCCGCGACGCTGTGATGATCTCTCTAGGACTCTTCAATCTGTCGCTAGAGGTATGTGAGTGAGAAGAGCTTTCGAGCCTTGTTGTGAGGTCAACATGATGACCGGGGAATCGCGCGATCCAATCGGGGCAGGTGCGAGGCAGGAGCAAACGACTGAGAACGCACGTGCGTCAGTGACTGCCGGGCGCGATTGGACGAGGCTCACTGTGACGCAGCGGATAATTGTAGCAGATGTTCTTGAACGATTTCCGTGTCGCACTGTCACACGTCGGTGCAAGTGTGATTGCGTTCTAGCGGCGCGGCCCTATGGACATGCCTCAGTCTCGTAAGTCTAGTGGTCGCTCGCACCAATGGCAGACCCGTGAATGTATCCATCGACACTATTTCAAAGTCTTCCTAGGTTAGCACGTCTGAAATCTCTGTGGTGAGCCTCAAAATCTAAAGGCCCCTACTGTGTGACCATCCAAATTTCGCGATGCCACCACTCCAACACGACCAAAGGTCAACATTGCCGTCAAAGCCGCTTTCAATGAATTTGAGTGAGCGAATTTTCCCCTGTCGCGTACTGCCTGGGTCAATCTCCTTGACAGATTTACCCGTCCAGATGTTGCTGATCCGGATCACTGTACCTTCCGTTGTGTCTTGAGCTGCTGCTAGAAGTCCGAGTCTTGGGTATACATCGATGTCCAGTTCTAGCTCGTCTCTGTTCAAGTGGGCGAAGGTCATGACTGGCTGCGACCAGTTCTTGAAAGCTTTGTGGTTGAGCTTGCGGCGTTTGTGACTATCGCGATGAGTCGGATACAAGTTCTTGAAGTATTCCTCGTTGTAGTGGTGGTTGTCGTAATTGAACGTCTTTCGCGATGAGTTTCGAGATAAGCGAGGTGAGCGAATGTCGTATAGGAAAAGCGTGTCGTTAAGCCCCGAGCATATCAGCCTAGTCTCATCGTCGGCACGCTTGAGCTTTGAGATGGGCGCGGGATGTGTCAAGACCTGACTTGAGCCCCCTGATCTTGTGTCGTATAGTCGGATGGTTCCGTCTCGACAGCCGAGCGCGACAGTGGTGTACGATATCCACTCCAAGGCCAAAAGATCCGATTCGAGTGACTTTACCACAGCTTGAGAGTCCCACGCACCTCCCTGTGAGCGAGTAAACAGTAGCATCGAACTCGAGGCTGCAACTGCGAGGTGCTCAGTCCAGGTTGCTGCAACACTATTTGCAAGACCTGGTGATGCCGTGAACGTAGTTGGTCTTGCAGCAGCACCCCATATAGCTGAACAGTCTTTCGGTGTAAATTTTTGGCCTACGTACTGTGTCACTATGGGTCAGCATGACAGTCTCGGAAGATGCAAAAGTCTTGTAAAGAGATCGAAATGATGTGAGAGTGAGCAGGAAAGCTCTTCTTTTTGTGACTTATGCTACATGGCCACTGGGTAACTCAAATCATCCGCTCTTTCGAACGTGAAATGAGAGGTAGCCGTTCATCATTGAGGAGATTATGTGCGTGGGGGTTGTAAGTTCGTGATTAACTTACTGGATCATCGCGTCCCGGATCGCTGAGCCATACTTCTGGTGGCCGATCTGACCCATACGTCGTTACCGCAAGCGCTCCGGTTGCTGGTAGAAAGGACAACGAAGAGACTGTAGACGTCGTTCGCGTTACCTCGTCTCGTGGATAATGCCCATAAATACCCTGTAGCACAAGATCCGGATCTGCTATTGAGGTGTAGAAGTCTCCGCGATATGCAGGCTGCATGTGCACACTGTTCTCACCTTGAACCGAGTAAATCGTATGATGTACTGGATCCTTGGCAAAGAGTCGGAGTCCACATGGAGGTAGTATTCTCTGGGGACGCTTTTCAATACCGGCTGCGCATGCGTCAGGCCAAAGACCGTGGACATAGCGTGACCGTCTTCTAAGGCCTATTTCTCTATCGATGTTTGTCTGCGCAAAGCTGTTCGGGTTGCGCCTGATGACTCGCTCCTTTTTAAGCTTGTTGGAACGCGCGAGGGCGACATTCTGGATGCGCTCTTTTCTTTCTGTCTTCTTGATGTTTGCTGAAGAGTATTTGAGATTTGATCCTTGGGCTGCGGTTTGGTTTTGGATCCTGAAGTATTTCTTCTTCTCTGCGTCCCAGAAGTAGCCGGGTATTGGCTGGCCGTTCATCCTGCGACCGTGATAGTGTGGAGGCCAGCGTGGGTCTCAAAAATCAAGGAGTGAAGGTATGCGTTGCTTGAGGAAGAATGTGCTGATTGGCGGAGTTGTCGACGCGTCCGCGATTTAGTTCAGAAGAGAAACGCGCGAGTCAGGCACCGCGACGTTCTGATGTTTTCACGACTGCCTTATCGATAAGCCCGCTCGTCCGAGGTATGACGCCACTGCCCCATAACGTTCACATCACACTGATCAGCATCGAATGCGCCCATATGTGCCGCCATCTTCCCCTCATTGCCCCTCCCTCCTACACCACTTGATACCCTTAGCAGCTCATGCTTCGAATCTCTACTGCGCTGCAGCCTACCAGGAAAGCGATATCGTCGACGAAATACATCTGCAAGAACCCCTTCCACACTTTTATGCGCCTCAATCAAGTCATGGCGCACCTCGACATCCCACAGACGGCGAGCAACCCGACCAATGAACTTCACACGCTGCAGTCGCTTCCCAAATCGAACGTCTTCACATCCAACCTTCCCGCCGATGACGCGTTCCCTAGACCGAAAGACTCCCACGATGCGCCACGGCAAATGCTCGGACCGCGCATGGTCAAGGGAGCACTATACACATATGTTCGGCCTGACTCGCAGGGAGAGCCAGAGCTGTTAGCTGTCAGTCAACGAGCAATGCAGGATATTGGCTTGAAGGAAGAGGAGGCCAAGACGGATGAATTCAAGGAAGTCGTCGCTGGAAAGAAGATCTTGACATGGGATGAGTCAAACCCAGAGGCTGGAATATACCCTTGGGCACAATGCTATGGAGGCTACCAGTTCGGACAATGGGCAGGCCAACTCGGTGATGGGCGTGCCATCTCTTTGTTTGAGTCTACCAACCCAGCGACTGGAACACGATACGAGATCCAGTTGAAGGGCGCTGGACGGACGCCGTACTCCCGCTTCGCTGATGGCCGCGCAGTACTGCGATCTTCTATCCGAGAGTTCGTCGTTTCAGAATACCTCAACGCGATTGGCATCCCGAGTACAAGAGCGCTGGCGCTCACCCTGAACAACGGAAGCAAGGTCATGCGCGAACGCACAGAACCTGGTGCTATAGTCACACGATTTGCGCAAAGCTGGATTCGCTTTGGCACATTCGACCTGCAACGCATCCGCGGAGACCGCAAGACCCTCCGCACAATCGCAGACTACACAGCCGAGCACGTCTACGGCGGCTGGGACAAGCTCCCCTCCAAGCTCCCCGCCGGCGAAGCCAAAGAAGTCCACTCCCAGACCCACACCGGCATCCCCAAAGAAACCGTCGAAGGCGAGAACGAAGGCGAAGAAAACCGCTACGTCCGCCTCTACCGCGCCATCCTCCGCCGCAACGCCGAAACCGTCGCAAAATGGCAAGCCTACGGCTTCATGAACGGCGTGCTAAACACAGATAACACCTCCATCCTCGGTCTATCCATCGACTTCGGCCCCTTTGCCTTTCTCGATACTTTCGATCCTACCTACACCCCCAACCACGACGATCACATGCTGCGCTACAGCTACCGCAACCAACCCACCATCATCTGGTGGAACCTCGTCCGTCTCGGTGAAGCCCTCGGCGAGCTCATGGGCGCGGGCAGCAAAGTCGACGAAGCGCAATTCGTCGAAAAGGGTGTAACAGAAGAAGAAGCAGACGGCATAGTCAAATGCGGAGAATCCGCCATCGACCGCGCAGGCGAAGAGTACAAAGCCGTTTTCCTCGCCGAGTACCGCCGTCTCATGACGCTTCGTCTCGGACTCAAAACGCAGAAGGACAGTGATTTCGAGGACCTGATGTCGGAGTTGTTGGATACGCTGCAGATGTATGAGTTGGATTTCCATCACGCGTTTAGGCGGTTGGGTAATGTGAAATTGGAGGAAGTGGAGACGGAGGATCAGAGGAAAGATGTTGCGGGCAGGTTTTTCCGTAACAACGACGCGCCGAGGCAGGAGAGCGATGGAAGGGAGCGGATTGGGAAGTGGTTGGAGAAATGGTCGCAGAGGGTGAAGGAGGATTGGGGGGAGGGGATGGATACGGAGAGGAAGGTTGCTATGGATAAGGTTAATCCTAACGTAAGTTTTCCCTTTATCAGTTATTCGGTCTATGAGATAGGAGGTGCTAACGATACGACAGTTCATCCCCCGCTCCTGGATCCTAGACGAACTCATCGAGCGCGTCGAAAAGAAACACGAACGCGAGATCCTTCCTCAGATCATGAAACTTGCGCTTAACCCTTTCCAAGAGAGTTGGGAGTGGAATGCAGAGGAGGAAGAGAGGTTCTGTGGTGATGTGCCGAAGTATAAGGGTATGTTGCAGTGTAGCTGTAGTTCTTAGACGTCCTCTGCATTCACTTGGCAAGGTGTTGGAGTGTACAAAATGAATTGAAGACCTAGTCTACACCACCAACAAGATATTCGCCTACTTCCAGATTCACGCTTCTGCCCAGTGCACGCGCATACTCCCAACCAAAGTTTACGCGCCATCGTCCTCCGCCTTCTAGTGCGTCGTTGCTTCCTGCTCCTCCGGCTCTTACGAGCAGCCTCATGCTCGTCAGTGTAGCTATCTGGGTGTATAGATCCGCTACCTGCGGTACCGTTCCCTCGAGTAGCGCCCTGAAGATCGCCAACAACCTGTCCAGAGTGAACGGGCTGGGCGTCAACAGATGCCGACTAATCTTCCGATGCTTAGCTCCTGTGCGCTTGCCCGTGACGCTGAAAGATGCAGCACTGGGTGCGCGTCGCTTGTTCTTCCGCTTATCGGTGTGCTTCATGAAGTATGTGACGTCGGTTCGCGAGGGGTTGTAGGACGCGAGGTATGCGGCGAGGAGGATGTGGGTCGTGAAGTATGGAAGGGTGTGGGCTGTCATGTTCGCGGGCTTCTTCTTGCTGGGCGTTGCTGGTGTGGGGCCTGCCGGCGCTGCTTCTTTGACAGGTTCGGTGGTGTCTGAGATGATTCGATCCAAAACTGAGTCTTCAAGCTGGAACAGGTGCCGCCTATTCACCATCAAGCGCGAGAAGTCGCGCGTGCCAAACTGTCCTGATGTCACTGGCTCGACGAACGGTCGCCAGAGGCGCATTGCGCAACTCTTGAAGCTAATCAGATCTCGTCCGGTGTGCTTTGCGAGGGAGTCGTAGACGGCTTGGATGAAGCGGCCCCAGAGCCACTGGTCGTCTTCGGCTGCGAGATCGGGTGTGTAGTCTGGGAATTGTTCGAGGGAGGGCGGTTCGAGGAAGATCTTTGGTGGGTTGGCGCCGAGGATTGTGAGGAGTTCACTGCGCGCGTAGGATGGGAAGTGGAGGAAGGAGGCTGAGGATGAGTGTAGGACGGAGGGTGTGAGGGGGAGGATCGTGGTGAGGATGAGCGAGAGGGTTGGTATCTGCTCGTACTGTTAGCATTCAGCATCTCAATTTGCGTATGGTATGACATACCATCTCTCCGAGTCTCCCCAGCGCTGCAATCAGAGTTCCACCCCCTTCCCTTAACTTGTCCACCGCATCGAGTACCAACACAAACTTCCCCCTGCCCGCCAACAGCTTCTCCATGTTGACGCATAGCGCGCTTAGATTCTCCGTGCGCGCGTACGGTCTCCTATCAATCTTCTCATCGTTGAAATCATCCAGCGCATCCAGACTAGCTGCGACGATGCGCTCCAGGAGATGCCGCGCAGTTATGCATTCGCGAACGTTGATAATCGTGTGCTGTATACGGGAGAGATGGAAGAAGGAGCGCAATATCGAGGATTTTCCCGTCGCGGTAAGCCCATGGATGTTCAGAAAGGGTGGGGATGGGAGATGCGCCTAGGTTGCTGTTAGTACAATGGCCCTGAATTCTGGCAGGCATACGAACGCTATAAAGGGCTGCCAGGTGGTGTATCTGCTGATCGCGACATTGGAACTCAGCAGTTAGCTGCGCGATGATCTCGTCGGGCAGCATTGTCGCGATGTTGTTTAGAATGTGTGCGACAGTGTTGTTGCGTGGTCGAAGGATGAGGATGTCGCGCTGGCTTGGCGCCGAACGCGAGCGCACGTGCGCATCCCTTCGCGCTTTCCCCGTCACTCTTACATGTCACAGCAACTATGAATCCACTCTCCATCGCAACGAAGACCCCAGATCCAAATGGACAGTCACCCTGTTTATCGCCGTAATCATGGCAGCAGCCGCCATGTCGGAGTCTCTCCGACTGCGCCCTGCTTTCAGCCTATTAGGTTCATTCTGGTGGTTGCACACGCGAACTGTGCCGTCGGACTGCATGATGATCGTACATGGGATGGACGCAGGACAGCAGCTTCGCCCCGCACTAGATGATGCGAGCCATGACGTGCCCACTCTTAAGAGGCCTGCTCTTGTGCAGCTCGACTCCTCAACTTGCCCAAAGGCTACATAAACCCCGAGAAAGGCATTTCGAAGCCCGCATGCTTCACTCGTCATGTCAGGTCTGGGCGAATTGGCAAGTGTCATCGCCGTACTTCAACTATCGGGCAAGATTGTCGACTACGTCGGTAAAGTAAAAGACGCCTCAGAAGACCGTAAGAGACTGCGCGGAGAAGTTCGCGCCTGCAAACGTATACTACAAGAGCTGAAGGATGATGCCGAAGATATTGAAGAGGGCGAAAGCTTGGTCGACACGATCAATGTGCTCGAACGACCTGATGGACCACTACCCCGACTTCAGACTATCCTACTGCAAGTGGAGAACCGACTGAGACACGACAATACTCTGAGGGGCTCATTGAAGTGGCCATTTCAAGAGAAGGATGTACAGAAGCTCATCCAGTCGATCGAACGCGAGAAAATCCTGATAAACTTGGCCCTATCGCGAGATTCTCGGAAGCTGCTTCGGGAGATCAAGGAATGCGCGGAGCAAAACAATCGAGATCTTGCGCTTCTACTGCAATCGATGGACATGAGTGCGAGCAAGATCGGGGAGGAGTTCTGTAAGCTTAATGATCATATGTCGCAAATTCAAACGCTCCAGGCCGGTTTGCACCACGACGTCGAACGTCTTCAAAGCACCGACCACCACCGGGAGTCTTCCAAGAAACGCGACGCGGTGCTCCAATGGCTATCTACTTTCGATCATGCATCCAAGCATCATGATATATTGAGCAAGCGACAAGATGGTACCGGCAACTGGTTTCTAGAGTCGAAAGCCTACGACACTTGGCTCGACAACTCTAGTGCGAGCAAGCTCCTCTGTACTGGCCTGCCTGGGGCTGGCAAGACGATGCTCGCCTCCATCATTATCGACGATCTACAAACCCGATTTCAGACCAACGCCGGCGTAGCAGTCGCCTACTTCTATTGTGATTACAAGACTCGCGATGAGCAAACCCTGGATTTTATGCTTTGCAGTCTGTTGAAGGTACTGGCAGAAAGCCAGGAAACTTTGCCGATACCCATCGAACAGCTCTATTCCGACCATGGGAAGGGCGTCAGACGCCCTTCGTGGAGGACCCTCGCTCAATGCCTCCAGGACGTGGCTGCGCTGTTCCAGAGACTTTACGTTGTGATCGATGCACTAGACGAATGTCAAGTATCTGATGGCTGCAGGAGGATATTCTTATCCGAATTGTTGAATCTACAAGCAAACTCCAGAACAAGTCTGCTAGCGACATCAAGGACCGTCCCAGAAGTGCTTGCAGAATTCGGCGCAGAGAAGCCTCTCGAAGTACGTGCTAGTAGCGATGATGTTCGCAAATATGTGGTCGGCAACCTCAACAACATGCCACAGTTTGTTCAGCGCAATGTCGAACTCCAGGAACTAATCAAGCTGAAAATCGTCGAATCGGTGGATGGCATGTAAGTAGTACAAAGCAAGGTTCAGAGCATCATCAAGCTCGAACTGTGCAATGGAGATGCCAGCCACTGACACAAGCTAGGTTTCTTCTCGCGAAGCTCTACCTACAAAGCCTATACGACAAGCGATCAGCAAACGCGGTACGCAATGCGTTGAAAGAGATAACGACGGAAGCAAGTGGTCAGAAGGCCACGACCGAGACCGAAGCATATGACTATGCGTATCGACTTACAATGCAGCGTATCGAAGAGCAACCTCCCGACCGAGCAGAGCTTGGCAAAGAGGTGTTGGCTTGGATTACGAGCTTGAGGCAACCCTTCAAAGCTTCAGAGCTTCGCAAAGCGCTCGGTATACGAGTGGGGCAGTCTGCATTCGATGAAGATGACTGTCCCGACATCATTGACATGGTTTCCGCTTGTGCTGGCCTGGTGACTATCGATGAAGAAAGCAACCTTATCCGTTTGGTACATTATACCACCCAGGAATATCTTGATCGGACACAACGTCACTGGTTCCCGAAGGCAGAAACAATGATCACAGAAGCTTGCATTGCGTATCTCTCCATGGAGGAATTTGGAAGTCCGAAACAGTATTCGGGCTGGATTCGGGTGAACTCCGAGTGTTTTCAGGAAAAAGGTTACGCAGGATACATGGACCCATTCTATGATTATGCTGCATGCAATTGGGGACTTCATGCTCGTGAAGCGTCTGGAGTGCATCAGACGATTATCGGTTTCTTTGAGCTATCCTGGAATCTTCGATGCGCTGCATTGATGCTAACTGTTCCATTGTTCACCACGAAAAATCGCCGTGTTCATCGCCGTGGATGGGCTCGCTCGTCGCGGCCAGAGGAGGATTCGACTTCAGGTATTCATCTGTCCGCTCACTTCGGACTTCGCGATACACTTGCCGCATTACTCCAGCAAGGATACGATGTAAACGCACAAGATCGATTAGGACATACCGCACTAATGCTAGCTGCACAACGCGGCCATCTCGATGCAGTCAAAATACTTCTCCATCACGGTGCAAAGATGGAACCGAGAAACAAGTGCGATTACTCATTACTCCAATGCGCAGTCTATAGTGGAAACATCGAAATTGTTCAGCTCGTCATCGCGGACAAAGCTGTTCAAAGTTCGATGCATGCGGTTCCGCACAGTGAAAATGCCATGCGACGGTCGTCTCGTTTCTCTTCGTTAGACATCGCGGTGAGTCATGGGTATGTGAGTATTACCCGACTCTTAATCAATCACGGCCTAGACGTAAACTTGCCGGAAATTGTAAAAGACTGGCCGGAACGCGACCCGAGTCCGTTGGAGTCAGCTGCACAGAACGACAACCGAGAAATTCTTGACATGTTGCTGGAAGCTGGAGCCGACATCCATTGTTGGAACAGGTATGGTGATACTATACTGCACAGCGCTGCGGATAAGCACAAAACCTCCCAGGTCCATTATCTTCTCAGCAAGGGCTTCAGTATCAACCAACAAAATCGCAAAGGCAGAACCCCGCTACTTTCTCTCTATCATGGCGATATCGACGACACATATCTCTTGAGTTTCCTCCGCGCAGGGCCCGATACCAACATATGCGATAATCGAGGACGGTCGATACTCCATTGGGCAAGCTCTGAGGATAAATATTACCTAATACCCATACTCATCATTTTCGGCGCGAAAGTGAGCATTATTTCGGACTATGAAGTACGAGTCCGTTGTATAGAGAAGCTACGTCGGTATCTTAGGTCTCCAGGTCGTCTTAAGGAAGATAGGGAAAAAACCATCACACATCGCCAACGAGAACGTGATTTACGCTGTTTCCCGAGCAGTGTCAATCGTACCTGGGAGGAGTTTGTGTCAAATAACAGATTAGGATCTGTCAGTGCGCACTCTACGGCATGAGTGTTCATGTGGAGCCAGTTTTCCCTCGGATGGCCCATTATGGATATATACAAGGGAGGAGAGGGCAATTAGATGGTGGAGTGGGTTCATTGGTCAGTCTGTGACATCGTTGTTTGAACGACTGTTTCGTCCTGGATTACCCCGATCATCTGGACCAGGCTTCACGGTCACCACAATGTACGCATTCCCTCAGAATCAAAGCTGTGAGATTCGACAAGTCGGGGCGGCTGGGCAAGACGGTTTCCATACATCACGTGATAATAAAATGGTCGGGTGCCTGCCCATCTGGGCAGCTACGCCTTAGCTAGTCGTCTCGCGCGACTGCGCGAACCCAAGCTCCAGCCCCAACCATCGCGGTGCGAAATTCTGGTGGCAGCGCCACCGATGCCACATATTGGCTGCATGTCGTCACTTATTGACGATCGCGCATTCGTTGTCTGCCGCAGCAATGTGGCACAGCCTCCCATCATGCATGAGCTTGATTGGGGCTCTCACCAACCCCGCGTCTCGTGCCATCTCACCATAACATGACACCATCACCAAGGCACACATGGAGACGACCGCAAGCATCATAGCAGTCGCCCAGCTATGCGAAAAGGTCGTTAAATACATCGTCGCAGTATCTGGAGCCAAGCATGAGAAGTACCGCCTTCGCTCCCAGGTTCGAAGTTGCCATCATCTGCTCCTGCAATTGCGAGACGACGTAGCAGACTCGGACGAAGTAGAGGAGTGGTCTAAGACTCTGAAAGTACTCTCTACTCCACTTGCACGCCTTCAAGAGGCATTGAGTCTGGCAGCTGTCGCGTTGAACGCCCGAGATGGCATTGCCGAGAAATTGGGATGGCCGTTTAAAGAGAAGGATGTGGAGAAGATGATCGAGGCGATCAAGTCTGAGATGGACATGGTGACTTTCGCTCTTCAAAATAACTCGACATCACTACTCATTGCAATCAACGCGGGTTCCAAGCGCAACGAACAGCATCTCATCGACGTGAAAAACATCCTAGAATCAAGCATCGAGGAAACCCATGCTGCACTGCGAGGCTTGGATAGCGAGCTGCAAACGATACAAATGGCGCAGGAGGGAGTTCTGGAAAGAGTCGAGAATCTACAAAAGCGACACGACACTGATGAGACTTTGCGAAAGCGTCAGTATATCCTCGATTGGCTCACGCCCATTGATCATTCGGCGCAGCAGAAGGCTGCCATAAATACACGCCAAGCTGGTACTGGCGGGTGGCTCTTGCACTCGCAAGCATACCAAACCTGGATCGACGAACCTGGTCGTACCTTATTCTGCCCAGGTATACCTGGGGCAGGCAAAACGGTATTCGCTGCGATCATCAACGATGATCTCTGGGAAAAGTACGACCAGAACGATGAAGTCGGGCTAGCGTATCTATTCTGCAGCTACAAGTCTCAAAGGGAGCAAACATTGGATAACCTGCTAGCGATTTTGCTGAAGCAGCTTGCCGATCAGAGAACGCCATTACCAGAAACCGTCAAGAATCTGTATGACTCTGCAGAGAGTGCGAAGAAAGGCGCCACCAGATTCGACAGAGCGTCTGCCATTATGGGCGTCCTGAGCTCAGTGGTCGCACTCTTCTCGAAGGTCTTCATCGTCCTGGACGCGCTGGACGAATGTTCTACGATAGATCATTGCCGTGCAAAGCTGCTATCAGCCATCGACGGTCTACGAGTAAAGAAACAGCTCAACATCAATCTTCTCGCAACTTCGCGATTCATGCCAGACGTCATTGAAAGATTCAAAGGATTTGAGACTTTGAACATACAAGCCAATGAAATCGACGTACGAACGTATCTTTCGGAGAACATCATTCGCCTACCAAATTTTGTGCAAAAGAACGGCGAGTTGCAACAAGAGCTCATTACTAAGGTTGTAGATGCAGTCTCTGGGATGTATGTATCCACAAATGGATGTTGTCGGTGTCGCTGAGTGGCTCACAGGTTTCTCTTAGCCAAACTCCATCTTGACTCTCTTGCCGGGAAGAAGTCAGTAAAAGCCCTTCGGAATGCCCTGAATCAACTTGCCACTGGATCTGACGCTTACGATCGTGCGTACGAAGCTGCAATGGAAAGGATTGACGGTCAGGTTGCCGATCAGGCCGATCTAGCTAAACAGACTCTGGCGTTTCTTTCATGCGCACGTAGCCGTCTCGGGACTGACGAGCTACAAGAGGCGCTTGGTGTGGAGGTTGGTGAGCCGGAGTTGGATTCCGACAACTTTCCAGACATCGAAGACGCTGTTGCCGCATGTCTTGGGCTTGTCATCGTTGATAGTGGGACCGGTTTCCTCCGATTAGTCCATTATACGACGCAGGAGTACCTGGCACGGACGCAACATCGGTGGTTTCCAAGGGCACATGACATGATCACCGATGTCTGCGCTACATACCTCTCATTCGACGCATTTGGCCAACCAAACGAATGGTATCTCGATAACGATGCAGATGTTCTTGTACGGGCGAAACATCTCTACTGGTACGCTGCTAGACACTGGGGTCATCATGCGAGTCTAGCCCCTGAAGCCTGTGAGCAGGTGTCACGATTTCTCAGCCTACCGTTCAACATATTGGCGTTACACAAGTTGCAATGGTCATACGAAGATCGTAAGAATCCGTATCGTGATACCAGGGGGCACAAAATTCCACTGGGAACCCAAGGCATCCACGTCGCAGCTCAGTACGGCCTAGTCATCCCTTTGACTGCGCTTCTCGATGAACATCGAAACCCTGACATCGTCGATCTTTATCCCAAGATGAGCATCCGTGACGATAGTCCTACGGACAGGGTGACACCACTTTTAGTCGCTGCAAGGCATCGCCAAAAGAATATCATGGAAATACTTTTGAGACGGAATGCTGATGTCAACTATGTGAGCGAAGGTGGGAACAGCGTACTTCTGTATGCAAGCCACTATGGCGATACTGAGATTGTTCGATTTCTGATCAAAAATGGAGCCAATTGGGGACCACAAGACGCATATGTCGAGGAGGTTATTCTTGTTAGTGACCATACCGAATGGTTTCTTGCAAGCTACGGCGATATCCGCGAGCTGAGGCATATAAGGGAATCGCCACTGCTTGTGGCTGCTTTCAAGGGCCACACAGCTGTTGTCGAGCTTTTCATATCCGGGGAGGCGAATTACAGGATCACGCCCGGTGATGCTGGCGCATCTTTGATCGCCGCCGCCTGGTTTGGTCATCTGTCTATCGTTGAGATTATACTCGAAGCAGACGCCAGAACGAGGACCATGAAGTTGCACCACTATGGCGACTATTCGGTCGATGAACCTCTGCGTATACCGACACCTGATACCCTTGCTAGCTCTTCATTAGGTCTTCGGTTAAGGGAATCCGACAAGAACGATGCGCTCATGTTCGCTGCGACCAAAGGCAGGGATGATATTGCTCGACTGATACTAGACAATGTTGCTGAAACCAAACTCGACGACAACGAAGGGTCTAAACGTTTCACCGAAGCCCCCCCTCTCAAGATCCCACCTTTCATAATGACAGTCCGCGGCTTTGGTGAGAACATGGACTCTATGGATGAGCATGGACACACCGTTCTATCCAGAGCAGCTGTCGAGGGTTGGGTTCCCCTCATAGAGCTATTGATTCTCTACGGAGCAGACGTAACTTGCCCGACGCCTCCCCGTCGCAACCCTTTGACCGAAGCTGTGAAACGATGGACTGCTCTGAGCCAGCGCGACCGTCACTATCGAGACATAGCAACGAAGCTTTCAGACCCCCCTAGCGAATCACCAAGTCTCGATAATCTTCCGTCGATCGGAGATACAGCTAAGCCATACGCGACGATTGCAGAATGCCTCCTCTCCGCCGGGGCATGTTTGACGCCCGTGGACTCGGCAGAACAAGTGAAAGCCACAATCAAGACCACACATGACACAGACACTTCTGGCCTGATCACACTAACTGTTTCCGCCGAGAAGCAAGGCGCAACAGACCTCTCCCTCCGCCCAGACGCGCTCGTCAACTTCGAACGCGAGAACAATGCATTCACGATCCTCGACATAGAGCCCCACTACCAACCAACCGTCGCACAGCACCTCATCAACTGCGGCGCTGAGCTAGACGCCGTGTCAAAAAAGGGTAACACACCACTACACGTTGCCTGCCAATGGGGCAACCCCAAACTCGTCGCGCTCTACCTGGCCAACAACGCCAACACCGAAGCCAGGAACAGGCGCGGCCGTACTCCCCTCATCGAAGCCTGCAGCTCATCCTGGCTGGACCTGGAAACCATAAAACTGCTCCTGGAAAAAGGTGTAGACGTGAACAAGCAAGACGCGCGTGGACAAACTGCTCTTTTCCACATCGACCCGGAAGTGCATCAGGGCGTAGAGGTTGCAAAATTGTTACTCAAAGCTGGAGCCGATGTCAACCATCGCGATAAAGAGGGACGGACACCCTTGTTCTTTGCCGCGCAGAGGCACGCTGTTGACTTTGTGGCTTTGTACCTGCGCCACGGTGCTAACGCCATTGCTCGGACTAAAGCTGGTCAGACTGCGCTTACGATTGTGTGCGGCCAGCAGTGTCCACAGAAGGACTATTTGAGGAGTCGGTATAATCAGGCCGTGAGACTTGTGTATGTGCATACGCGTCGCATGAGTATTTGAGGATGCTATGGAAAGGGCAGTGCTTGTTCGATGTTTACAGGGCCATAACAAGCGCAGAAGAGGAGATGAACGCGATCATTTCATCTCATTTCATTTGCTATCGTACAGATGCTGCCTTCCTAACCCCGTATTCATGTAATTCATGTCGGTATAATCATCCCCTATAATCCCATTACCACCGACAGTGTTAATCCAATACGCCGTGTCTATGCTTTGTATCCAATGCAGGTCAAGCGTGATGCACGCGTTTATGCATGGAGTGTCTCCTTGAAGCCACTGTCCGCATCCGCAGTCTTGCCCTCCTCGTTGAACTCCCAGGCCAGGAACTTCCAGTTGAGCTCGCTCGGTCGCCAGAAGAGGCCTTTCTTCAGTCCGCTGCCCGCTGAGGAAGAGTCGCCCGGTCCGTCTGCTGTTATGCCGCCGGTGTGAGGCATGCGCTTGCCGAAGATGCAGCGCCGGAAGCGCGAGTGGAGGATGGCCATGGAGCACATGACGCAGGGCTCGTTGGTGAGGTAGATGTCGAGATCTACGCACAGGTAGCCGCTGGATGAGAGGTTGTCCTTTTCGTAGTATAGCTTCTCGAGACCGGTGAGGGGGTTGTCGCAGAAGAGGGAGCGGTCGAGAAGTGCAGGGTCGGTGCCGGCAGCACGCAGCCGCTTCTTCGCAACCATGGCAATGGCGCGGTGGACAGCGTGAGCCATAACATTGCCAGTGCCGGTGGGCGTTTCTGCGGTGCCGGTGAAAGACCTCCAGCGGCAGTCGCCTGCAACCGCGACGATCTCTGGCTGGTTCCTGGTGCGGTCAACCACGACGACGCCGATCTTCTCACCCAAGCACTGATCCGATATCTGCTGGCCGGCCGCTCGGGCGAGAGCCAGCCAGTTTCCTGCCTCAGGTTGTAGTTCCTCCTGGTTGCGTTGTACGAGGCTCGGATGGGGACCGTAGGGGTTGGTGTTCTTGTACGAGATGGGCCAGTACTTGTCGCTCCAGTCGTCAGCCTGCTGCTGGGATATGGGCGCCAGGGCCGGCACGGTTACGTAGAGGATCCGAGGGAGCGCAGTCTTTGGGCCATCGAAAGGCGGGCAGGTCCGTATGAGAGCCGTAAGGGTGGCGTGGGGCATATGGCGCGTGGGACACAGCAGGAAGTAGCGGACTAAATCAAAATCTTTAGCATCAGCCTCTCCATGAGCAGCCTCACTGCCAGCATCGACTGAGGACGGGGACGCGGAAGGGAAAGCGGGGGTCGCCGGTGTTAGTGGGGAAGATGGTAGTTCTGAGGCAGGAGCATCTTCGTTACCCCTGGGGAGCCTTGCAGGCGGATAGAACTGTTTCTGCAGGTGCGGCGGCAGGTACTTGAACTGCACCACGCGGCGCAGGTGAGAGATCTCCGACGTCTTGAAGTCGGGCAACGCTGCTTGCACGGCACTGCGAGCGGGCGAGGTTAGCAGAAATCAAGCGGGAGCCCCAGGAGTGAAGGCCTCACTCCTTGATTACGTTGGCAAACTTGGCCGGCACCTCGACGACATAGACGGTGTGCGTCTCCAGGCTGGCGCGCACCTCGTCCTTGGTGCGGAGGGGGACCAGATGGCCTGCGAGAGGCGGTGGGCTGCTCATAGCATCGCCTGGCGGGGGAGTCAGTGTTGAGGGCAGCTAAAAGGCTACTATGCGTCGTATAGGCGTTGGCTAAGAGGCTGGCGGTGGGATGTTGGTCGGTGGGAGCGTGAAGCCTGCGCAAAGACAACAAAAGTCTCAGGGTCCAGCGGGGCGAGCCTGCTTAACTCCGGTTGACCCTTCCTCTTTCATCACCATCACCTCCTCGCTCCTCACCAGCCCTCATCATACAGCAGCAACATGTCGCGATAAATCCTCGCCCATGGAGTGAGAAGGAAAGAGTAGGAGGCGTCTCGGGGTAAGGCGCGCAGCTCCCGACTCGTGGGCGCGCCTCCCCGCATCACGTTGCAGCGAAGGAGCGCCAATCTTCACCCAATATGGGGCCCCGCATCATCTCCTCCCGATGATTCGGTAAACATCATCCAAACGCGTCTTGAGAGGGCCTCAACCCCAGCATCCAAATCTGCCGATATGCATGGCGTTGTAGCTCAAGCTCGCTGCCGCTCAGAATGCCCCGGCCAAGAGCCCACGGCATGGTGCCCCACTGCAGTATATGTGTAGTGATATGAGATGCAGGCCTCGCCCGTCTTGTCTTCATTCTCAATCCAACTTGTCGTCTGGATTAGGCAGTCATGGACAGCAAGACGGGAGCTACCCATATCGAAACCGCCCACGGTCGCGACGCCCACATCGTGCCCATCGACCAGGAAGCCAATGAGGACGTCCATCATGTCAAGCTCTCATGGAGGTCGTGGATGGTCGTTTTCTGCTGTTGCTTCGCGTGAGTTGCGCGCAACCCTTTTCATGACCTTGCTAATTTACAATGTAGCGTCATGTCACAGGTCTTCGTGGTAGTGGCTGCAGGATCAGTCCTGTCGTTCATCATCCGCGAGCTTGGAGAACCTGCCATTGCAAGCTGGATCATTCAGGTACAGCAGACCTAACAGAAGTCTCAATATCAAAATCTAACAGTCTATAGGGCCCACTCCTCATGCAATCAGTCCTTTCTCCTCCCGTTGGTCGCTTGTCCGATGTCTTGAACCGCAAGCTGTTCGCCACCATACCTCCACTGATCGCATGCATTGGTTCCATCATCTGTGCCAAAGCCACGAGCATGTCCATGTTGATTGGAGGCGGTATTCTTATCGGCACGACACTTGCGACCATCTCAATTGTTCAGTCTATCCCATCCGAGATTCTGCCTTTGAAGTATCGACCTCTAGCGAACGGACTTGCAGGTGTTGCTGGTGTGTTGGGCGGAACGTAAGTAGACACTTCCCGTAAAAAGATGCATTTGATGCGTACTAACTCTGCACAGTGTCGGTAGTCTAGCAGCTGGTGCAGTCACCAATCTGAGCGCTTCTGGTTGGCGCTACATTTTCTGGATCCAAGTTGGCCTACACGGCATCACATCGCTTGGTCTATTCGCATTCTACTGGCCAAAGAAACGCACCGACTATCCGCGGATGAGCTTCAAAGAGTGGATGTGGGCTTGCGACCCTGTCGGTTCCCTTCTTCTCGTTGCTGCTGCTACTTTGATGCTTCTAGCGCTCAACTGGGCAGGGGGCGCGTACCCGTGGAGCAACCCGCATGTATGCGCCAACCTAGTTGTTGGCATTGTCCTCTTCATTGCCTTCTGTCTTTATGGTAACAGATATCCCCTCATAAATTCCGACTCAGAAGTTGACATGGTACAGAATGGAAGGGTCGATCCGACGGCATCGTCGCGCATGTCTTCTTCTCCACTGGACCCAACTTCTGGCTGTCGACTTTCGCCTTTGCTATCGAGGGATGGATCTACTACTCCGCCATCAACGCCGTTACACCTCAGCTCATCCTGAACGTCGGGTTCGAAGACAACGCATGGGACATTGCCATCCGACAGCTGTCTTACAAGATTGCATCAATCTTCACATCTCTGGCTGTGACATGGTACGCGACAAAATTCAAAGACATGAGTAAGCAACATGGCATTCTTCTTCACACCTTCCACTAACGCCATACACAGAAACACCGCTAGCAGCCACCTTCGCCATCATGTTCATCGCCTCAATCTGCTTCGCATTCATTCGCCCCGGCTGGGCCACCGAACAAATCATCTTCACAGCCTTGACAGGTATCGGTTGCGCAGGCCCGCTCACACTCCTAGTCGCATGCATCCAATTCACAGCTCCCCACGCTTTTCTCTCCACAGCCACCGGCCTCGCCTTCTCCGCCCGAGCCATCGGCGGCGCTTTCGGCACTGCTGTCATTTACGCCATCGTAAACTCGCGCGTCGCTTCTCACCTCGCCGGCGACGTCAGCTCTGCCGCTATCGCTGCGGGTCTACCCGAGTCTTCTGTGCCTGCGCTCCTCAAAGGCATGAAGGGTAGCTCGGCGTCTAAGTTCAGAGGCGCAGGCGTGCCTGGCGCAAACGAAACTATTGTCACTGCTGCGTGGGACGCGAGCCATTGGTCGTATGCGCGTGCGTATAGACTGGGGTACTGGAGTGTGGTGCCGTTCGTTGCGCTCGCGACCATTGCTGTGCTTTCGATGAAGGGTATCAAACATTTGATGACGGAGCATGTGGAGGCGACTGTTGAAAGAGAGAGTGATGATGAAGGGAAGGGTTTGGGTAAAGCTTAGATGACCAAGACGCTGATATACACATCGAAATAGGAGACCCGTAGCCTTGAATATCGCATTTAACATACAATACAACATCATTCCTCTGTCCATCATCTCATCCCTCCTTCCCTCCCAATCACGCTCCCACTAACACTGGCACCAACTCCCCCCAAAATTTCCATAAAACGACTCCTCCTTTCTTTCTTCTCGCCCCTCCTCAATCCAAACCCTTGTGTTCCTTGTAGTTCAAACAACCTGTCCCATTGCTCCAGCCAATCTACGCCTCGTGGTGGTGCGGGTTTGCGTTTTATCAGCGGAGCGAAGTGTGGGAGGGAGGGCGAGGAGGGGGATATATGGTAGGGGCGCTGGAGTAGCGGGGGTGGCGAGGGTGAGGGTGATGGAGACGGTGAAGGTGAAGGTCTGGGTGCTGGAGTGGGTGACCTGTAAGGGTATGGCGATGGAGATGATGCGCGTAGCGTGTTGTCCAGAGGAAAGGGCTTCTTTTTTGAGAGGTGTGATTTCGGTAGAGGTGCGAAGGTTAGGTTGCGGGTTGGGTGCGTGGATGGTAGGGCTGTGCCGGGGCGGAGGGAGGGCGGTAACAAGTCTAACGGTGAGGATGGTCGAGAAGTAGATGTGTAGTTCGACGATGTCGGCGGAGACGCAATTGTGGGTGTAGCTGGAGATGTTGGTGGTTCGACCTGACGCGCAAGTGCGTTATTGTCTGAGGGCGTGATGAGTCTGAGGTATTCAGAAGGTGTCCTTGCGAGACACTCGTCAATCAGCTCCCGTGCTGAGGGTTGCTCTGCTACTGATGGTAGACGACCGAGACATTCGAGGACTATATCTTTGGTGCTGGGCGCTTGGGGTGCTTCTGGTGTGGGTGGTAGGGGCTTGTCAACATCTATGTCGGGAGTTAACGATCTTGTTGAGAGCCGGGGACTCCGCAGGTTCCGAGACCGTACGGTCGGTTCTCGGTGATGAATATCATTTTCGTACGTGTTATGCAATGACGGGATTTTGAGTTGCGGTGCAAGGCTTTTACGACTACTTCGACGACTGTCCATCGGTGGCCGACGGTTGGTTGAGGGGAGCTTTCGTGGTTCGTTTGTTGTAGTAGAGGTCGTCTTCGTTTTGCCCAAGTACTGTGCTGCCATGGCATTCAGTTCCGGATCATCATCGATACTTCACTTCTTCCCTCCTAGGTCGTTACCTCTCTCCACCTCTTCAAACTCACTTGCCCTTCCATGCCTATAACACAACCCCTCATCATGTACGTGGTACTCACAGCCCTTCACATCACTACTCCCCGTCACAATGTCTTCCACAGAGTTTCGCAGCATACCCAGCATCCTCCTGTCATACGCAAACATCTTGTCCGTAACAAACTTCCGCAGCAGTGTCGACGCGTGTTTCTCCAAATACAGCATTTCAAGAATCTTTTGATCGAACGTTTGCGCGGGGTCAAGAATGAAAGCTAGCTTGTCGATGATGTAGTCTTGGAAGTTCGGTTGCGAGAACGCGGAGCCGACGATGTGCGCATATATGAGGTCGATACAGGCGTTGAGTTGAAGGGATCTTTGGGTGGATAATTCCACGACGCCAGTAGTGAGCCATTCGATGTAGAGCTTGAAACCTGCTGGATCGATGTCACCGAGCTGAATGGGCAGTAAAGGTCGATCATCACGCACGTGCTGTGGGAGGTAGATGCGGAGGTATGGTGAGCGTTCGGCTATGGCATATTCGACTTCGATGTGCTCGGTAGGGCAATGTTCTGACAGTGTTGTCCGACCTGCGAGTACGAACGTTATCGACTTCAAAGATGACCTAGTCGAGGATATGGTGACCTCGCACTGCGAGGGCGTTGTGTACATGTCGAGCGATATGATATCGCGAAGATGATAGAGACATAATGAGCGGGCTTCATACTTGGCTGTCTTGTCGTAACTTTACCATGGATTGTTAACTCGATTCTGAATCACTTACAGTCATGGCCAGGCGAGCGGTGACATCAGTGGTCAACGTGGGCGTTCGTTTGTTGGTAGTAACGTGACGAAACTGCCGATGACAAACAGTCGCGCGCTTCACACGAAGGCTGCTCGATATCACCAAACCTTGTCCTTCGACACCGATAACTTACAAAGCCTTGCTTCTGGTTGGACACTGATCACCGTACCACTGCGCACCTCGAAAGACCGTGACTGACCTCACCCGTCGACATGAGAAACCTCTTTACCGATAAAATATCCTCTGCCGAGAAGCGCGACATCCAAAGGAGGCTCGAGCGCGGCAGCATGCCTCCGCGCATACCAACAGGCTTTCCAGGAGTCAATCCAGAAGGATACCTACATCACGGAACATCACGATCGTCGCAATCCCGTAGCAGTGTCCCGGTTAGTCCAAGAAGCCAGAAACCTAGGAACGTCGACCGCATTCTCGATGGAAGTGACCATATTAGCGATACAGGGCGCAAGGTTCGCCGACGGCCAAGCATCGAGGCACGTACAAGGAAGAGCGATTATCATACGCTGCTTGAAGGCGGGAGCCTGTGGAGTGACGATGAGGTCATCGATGATGTTGACGCGGACGTGCAAGGACCAGTGCAGTCAGAACCTGCGAAAGAAGAGTCATCCAACGCACAGCGGGTACAGTTGGCACCGCCGATACCAGATGCAGCTGTAGATGCACCGAGACAGTCAATGTTCAGCGTATTATATGGTCGTCAAGACCCGGATTCCTGGTACTTGACACGGCGCTTGGCTCGGTTGTCTGCTGTCAACATTGATACCGAATTCGATCCGACCACTCTGCTCAGACGCCGTAACATTAACGCTGATGCAGCGGAACTTCACCAACTATGGCGGCGCACCGGTGTTATTCCGACCCGCTATCGCGACGTCAACTTCGACCCCGACGGTATCGACCCGCAGCACACATGGATCGCGTGTTGGCCGTTGATCAACGCAGCGATACACGGCTACGTGATAGATGATGTCGAGTTCGTGGACCGCGTGATGGACCTGCTCGAAGAGAAAATAGTGAAGGGCGTACGACCGGATATCGATACCATCTCGCACATATTTGGCGAGAAAAGACACAACATGCCGAAGAGTCTGGGCCGCTTCCTGGTTGATCGATGGGTCGACTCCGCGGCGGAAGGGTTCGGCAACGTCGACCCGTCAGACTTGCCGCAGCCTTTCGTCTGTGCCGCGCTCGAGACTGCTATGCGACGCCTCTCGAATGATAAACGGTCATCGTCGCTGGCGTGTCGTCAGTATCATACCCATGAGAAATCCGAGGAGTGCTACAAGAAGAGAATTGCGCCCGAGGAAGCAAAAAGACAACAACGCTACAAGTACCGTCGCGAGAAAGCGAGTCGCGAAGCTGAGCAGGTCGCTGCGGATTCTATTGAATGTGACATTACGGTGGTTGACTGGGAGGGGCGAAGACTTGAGCAACACAGGAGGCTGCGCGATGGAAGTGATGCTTCTTTGCCTGCTTTCGATGGCCGGATTGGAACCTCAAGGGACGTGCAAGAGGCAGAACACCCAGATGGACTTGATGTGCTGGGGAGTATCGATACGAGGAATCGCCTCAACGTGGAATCCTCGTTGTCGTTCTCTATGTTCGGCACGGCGCAAGCTGCTGGCCCCGTTGACGAGGTGAAGTTTGCGCCACCAACACACGAGCCACCGCCTCAGCCGCCATCGCCAAACGCACGCGTCGGCCGCGTTGACAGCGCTATTGAAGGCGACCAGACCTATGAACGACTTTTGATGGATCAGAAAACCCAGTTCTCATTGTTTGACGGCGCGATGCAGGCTGTGAAAATCGAAGAGGACAGTGAGTCAATCGCGTTG
>Ga0265797_10003803_pt1 | contig 23746 bp, 21 predicted proteins | sample P2T30metagenome_FD_192433 | JGI IMG/M metagenome (GOLD analysis project Ga0265797, IMG submission 192433) | Plant litter microbial communities from East Loma Ridge, Irvine, California - P2 T30 | ecosystem: Environmental > Terrestrial > Plant litter > Unclassified | place: USA: California... | reverse complement strand
CGGTCAATCCGGCCAAGCATGCGGGTGTGAATTACAAGGGCGCCAAGCAACTGATCGACTGGATCGTGTCGCCCGAAGGCCAGGCCCGCATCGCCTCGTTCAAGCCGGCCGGCGAGCAGTTGTTCTTTCCGTCGGCGCGCTGATGGGCTGATGTGCTGATGTTGCTGGCCTGGTGCGGCCGAGCCGCGCCAGGCCAGCTGTCAATTGGTCTGCACTGCACCCAGCACCGGCGCTGCCGCCGGCTGGTCGGCGTGCAAGTCGAATTCCACCTTCTCGCCCGACTCGGCGATATGGCTCACCAGCGCGTGGATCAGCGTCGCCAGCCCTGCCATTTCCATGCCTTCTTCCATCATGATCAGGCAGTTGTAGACCAGCGTGTCGCCATAGGCCGCGAAGTGCTTGCCGTTGATGAGTTCCATGCCGATGCAGCCGCCGAGGAACAGGGCGCCGGCCGTCAGCAGGCGACGGCGGGTGGCGGCGGGCAGGCGCAACAGGAATTTGAAGAAGAACAGTGTCGCCAGCAGCACCGCTCCCAGTGCCGGCAACACCCACGCGTAATGCAGATAACCGAGGTCGGTCCCGCCCAGGAACGAGCGCATCGGCTGGGTCATTTTTTCGTGCACCTGGAAAGCCTCGTCGTAGGACAGGAACAGGAAGCCGGCCGCCAGCGCGAACCAGTAACGCGTATCGATGCTGTGACGATGCCTGGCGTCGAGCCCGATGATGAAGAGCAGCACGGCGCCGAACAGCGCCATGAACACCGAGAAGAACGTCGGGATATTGCCTTCGGTATCGAGGTCGAACAATGGCGCCAGCCCCATCACATAGTCGTAACCGAAGCCGAAGCGCAAGATCAGCCCGACGGCATTGGCGCACAGCAGGCACACGATGGCCGTGCCCAGCACATGGATGAATGAACGCGGGCTGCCGCTGAACCGGTAGGATTGCATGATGTCTCTCTCTGTCGTTGTTGTGGCCAGCCCCCCAGTTCGCTTGTTCGCCTGCGCCGGATGACAGCATTGCAAGCGCCGGATGACAGGAAGATGACCGTTGTATGACAGCGAGATTACGTTAACGAAAGTATATGTTCAATATGAATTTGCTACGAAAAAATATATTTCTATAAATTATGGTTTGTTGAAGCATAAATGCAACAACGGACCGTGTCAGTTTGGCCGACGCGGTCCGTTGTTGCGTTCATCAAGCATCCTCATCCGCTTGGGCAGATGAGGAAACAGAGGCTTTACACCGCCGGCGGATCGGTCTCGCGCGCGTACACGCGGTGGCCGGCCAGCCCGGTCTTGAACGCGTCCAGCGCCGCCTCAAGGTTGGCCGGGTCGCCCAGGATCAGGCCCGGATCGGCCGAGCCGTCCGGCAGCGCTTGCGGCAGCATCGCTTTCGACAGCAGGGTCGAACCGGCGCCGTAGACCAGGATCGGTTTGCCGTGACGGTACTGCTCGCGCAGGAACTCGATCACCTGCGCATTGCGGCCCAGCGCTTCGGCCGAGGCCGCGCCGTCCGGCACGATCACGCCGTCATACATCACCGATGGACCGGCTTCGACCGAGATCTCGACGTCGAGCTTGTCGCCATCGACGCTGCCAACCTTGCCCAGCATATTGCCGACCAGGCGCGGCACTGCGCCGTCCTTGAGCAGGCTGGCGTAGATCTTGCCGCTTGACGCGCCATCGACGCCGGACGCGACCAGCACCGCCACGCGGCGGCCCTTGACGCCGGTCTGGCCCGGACGGCTCAGGATCGACAGCGATGGCGAATCGGCGTAGGTCGGGATCGGCGCGTCGGTGGCCAGCGGCAGCGGGGCCGGCACGTCCATGCCCAGGCCCTGGGCCACGCGGCTAACGAGCACATCGTTGACGTTGGCCAGCAGCGCCAGGGTGCGCTCGCGCACGGCCGGGGTCTGCACCCGCGTCAGCTCGAAGCGGAAGGCGTTGACGATGTGGTTCTGCTCGGCCGGCGTCTGGCTCTGCCAGAACAGGCGCGCCTGCGAATAGTGGTCGGCGAACAGCTCGGGTTTACCGCGCACTTTGTCTTCGCTGACCATGCGCTCCGGGAAGCTGGTAAAGCCCGCCTTGCCGGCCTGATACGGCATGCCGCCGCCCAGCGAATTCGGCTCATAGTTGACGCGACCGCGGTTGATCGCCTGGCGGTGGAAACCGTCGCGCTGGTTGTTCTGGATCTGCACGATCGGCGAGTTGATCGGGATCTCATGGAAGTTCGGGCCGCCCAGACGCGTCAGTTGCGTGTCCTGGTACGAGAAGTTACGGCCTTGCAGCAGCGGGTCGTTGGTGAAGTCGATGCCCGGCACCACGTGCGAGGTGCAGAATGCGACTTGCTCGGTCTCGGCGAAGAAGTTGTCCGGGTTACGGTCCAGCACCAGCTTGCCGACCGGGGTCAGCGGCACCAGTTCTTCGGGCACGAGCTTGGTCGCGTCCAGGATGTCGAAGCCGAAGCTGTTGGCCTGTTCTTCGGTGAAGACCTGCAGGCCCAGTTCCCATTCAGGGAAATTGCCGGCCTCGATCGATTCCCACAGGTCGCGCCGGTGGAAGTCGGGGTCGGCGCCCGAGATGCGCACCGCCTCGTCCCACACCAGCGAGTGGGTGCCTTGCTTTGGGGTCCAGTGGAACTTGACGAAGCGCGACTCGCCCTGCGCATTGATCAGGCGGAAAGTGTGCACGCCGAAGCCCTGCATGGTGCGGTAGCTGCGCGGGATGGCGCGGTCGGACATCACCCACATCAGCATGTGCGCGATTTCCGGCGACAGCGAGGCGAAGTCCCAGAAGGTGTCGTGGGCGGTGGCCGCTTGCGGCATGGCGTGATGCGGTTCCGGCTTGGCGGCGTGCACCAGGTCGGGGAACTTTATCGGGTCCTGGATGAAGAACACCGGGATGTTATTGCCGACCAGGTCCCAGTTGCCGTCTTCGGTATAGAACTTGACCGCGAAGCCGCGCACGTCACGCGCGGTGTCGGTCGAGCCGCGTTCGCCGGCGACGGTCGAGAAGCGCACGAACACCGGGGTGCGCTTGCCTTTTTTCGAGAACGGCACGGCGCGCGTCAGGTCGCTGAAGTTGTCATAGGCTTCGAAGTAGCCGTGCGCCGCCGAGCCGCGCGCATGCACCACGCGCTCGGGAATGCGCTCGTGGTCGAAGTGCATGATTTTTTCGCGCAGGACGAAGTCTTCCAGCAAGGTCGGGCCGCGCAGGCCGGCTTTCAGCGAATTCTGGTTGTCCGAGACGGGCACGCCCTGGTTGGTGGTCAGGTGGCGCTTGGCCGGGTCGACGCGCACGCGGTCGAGCGGATCCGTGGTCGGGTTCTCGCCCTTCGGTGGATTGCCGTCGCCGACCTTGTCGTTGGCGATGATTTCGCTGGCGGTGCTGCCGGTGGCGGCGTGGGTCGAGGGCGCGAACTGTTCGCCCTCGGTCGGGGTGCGCGCGGCGTCGCCGTATTCGCTGGCCTTGGTGGCGTTGAACGGGCGCTCGGCCGCCAGGTCTTGTTCGGACGGAATCTTGTCCAGCAGACGGTCGGCGACCGGATTGCTGACGCCCAGGCTGCTTGGCGGCTTGGCGTCGGACGGGCCGGCGACGGTGCTCAGGATCGAGCCTGCGCCTTCGACGGCGTTGGGGTTGTTCGGAGTGTTCATCCTTGTCCTTGTGTTGTTGGGTGGAAGAAGTAGCCCGAACAACATAGCTCAGCAATGCGGGCAAACACTGTGGGGTGACACACATAGTGTAATAACTACACTAAATTAAATTTATTGCAACGATAGTTGAGAGCTATTGATGTGGTTTTGGCAAGCCGGATTGGCTATCTGCCGTGGCGCGGCGCAGGTTGTCGTGTGCCAGGCGTTGCAGGCGCTGGTGCAGGATCGGCATGGCACAGATCACAGGGCGCTCGAGGAAACCGCGCAACACCGCGCGTCTTTTTACGGCAAACACCTCCGGCGCGACCCAGGCGTATTCGGCGCGGATCTGGCGCTCGTAGTCGGCGAAGCGCGCTGTGGGGCGCCGAGGATGGCGAGGTCGATGTCGGTCAGCAGGGCGGTGTCCGGGTTGGCGCTGGAGGCCGGGGCGGCGCCATGGCAGGTGGCCATGATCCTGTTGTCAGACACGGAATCGCGAAATTGACTGGCGATATGCGCACGATCGCGAAAGGGCGTACGTTCGACGAGGCAGGCAGTAGCTGGTTTGCGAGCCGCGACGGCGGCTGCACTGACAAAATGAAGAGGGCGCAGGAAGCAAGCTGCAAGATTGTCGTTGCGCCTGACTCTTGCACGTTCTGTCCCCGATAGGCCGCCAGGAGCACCGGCGCTGTAGCGGCTTACATCAAAATCACGTCGTACTGCTCCTGCGGATACCCCTTCTCGACCTGCAGCGAAATCCGTTTGCCGATAAAGTCCCCCAGCATCGCCAGGTGCTGCGACTCTTCTTCCAGGAACATATCGATCACCTCTTGCGAAGCGACGATGCGGAATTCGCGCGGGTTGAACTGCTTGGCTTCGCGCAGCAGTTCGCGCAGGATCTCGTAGCAGATGGTGCGGCTGGTCTTGACTTGCCCCTTGCCGGCGCAGGCCGGGCACGGCTCACAGAGGATGTGGGCCAGCGATTCGCGGGTGCGCTTCCTGGTCATCTCGACCAGGCCCAGCGCCGAGAAGCTGCTCACCGAGACCTTGGTGCGGTCGCGTGCGAGAGTCTTCTTGAGTTCGGCGAGCACCTGGTTGCGGTGCTCGTTGTTCTCCATGTCGATGAAGTCGAGGATGATGATGCCGCCCAGGTTGCGCAGGCGCAGCTGGCGCGCGATGGCGTGCGCCGCTTCCAGGTTGGTCTTGAATATCGTGTCGGCAAAATTGCGTCCGCCGACGTAGCCGCCGGTGTTGACGTCGATGGTGGTCATCGCTTCGGTCTGGTCAACGATCAGGTAGCCGCCCGACTTGAGGTCGACGCGCCGGCCCAGCGCGCGCAGGATTTCTTCTTCCACGCCGTACAGGTCAAACAGCGGCCGCTCGCCGGTGTAGTGCGCCATGCGCGACAGCACGCTCGGGGTGTAGACCTGGGCGAACTCGACCAGCTTCAAAAAGTTCTCGCGCGAGTCGACCTGGATGCTGGCCGTTTCGTCGTGCACGAAGTCGCGCAGCACGCGCTGGGCCAGGCTCAGGTCCTGGTACAGCAGGGTGGTCGGCGGACGGGTGCGTGCGCCTTGCACGATCGCGCCCCAGGTCTTGCGCAGGTAGTCGACGTCGGCGGCCAGGTCGTCAGTGGACGCTTCTTCGGCCTGGGTGCGCACGATGTAGCCGCCTTTTTCGTCGGCCGGCAGCAGGCTCTGCAGCTTGGTGCGCAGTTGCTCGCGGTCGGCTTCCTTTTCGATCTTTTGCGAGATGCCGATGTGGTGGTCTTGCGGCAGGTACACCAGCATGCGCCCGGCGATCGAGATCTGGGTCGACAGGCGCGCGCCCTTGGTGCCGATCGGGTCCTTGATCACTTGCACGGTGAGCACCTGGCCGTCGAACAACAGCTTTTCGATCGGGGTCGGCGGGGCATTGCTGCCATCGTGGGGACGGGCTTCCCAGATGTCGGCCACGTGCAGAAAGGCGGCGCGCTCGAGGCCGATGTCGATGAAGGCCGACTGCATGCCGGGCAATACCCGCACCACCTTGCCCAGATAGACATTTCCCGCCAACCCGCGCGTGAGCGTGCGCTCGATGTGCAGTTCTTGCACCGCGCCCTGCAGGACCAGCGCCACGCGCGTTTCCTGGGGGGTGATGTTGATGAGGATGTCTTCGTTCATGGACCCGGCCGCGCGTATTGTTCAGAGTGACAATGATACACGCTGGGGTGGGGCGTGAGAGAGGGCGGGGTGAGTATTTGGGAACGGATCGGTGCAGTTCCTCGGCAGCGCGTGAGCTGGTTGGACGCGTCGGCGGCCGAGCCGGCTGCGCGCCCCGGCCAACCCTGCGGTAATTGGCGTCGATGTCAACGCGTGGACGGCAGAACAATGTGTCGCAGGCAGAGCCCGGAGCCGGTTAGTCCAGCCCGACGCCCGTGCAGGGTGGGCGGCTTCGCCGCCGACGCGTTCAGCAGACGCCAAAACGTCCGCAAAATGAAATACTTAAATCGACAGTCCGGCTTTACGCAGCAGGTTGGCGGTCTCGAACAACGGCAAGCCCATGATCCCCGAGTGGCTGCCTTCGATGTGCTCGATGAACAGCGCCGCCGGGCCCTGGATGCCGTAGCCGCCGGCTTTGTCGTAGGGTTCGCTGGTGGCGCAATAGGCGCGGATCTGGGCCGGGGTCAGTTCGGCGAAGCGCACGTTCGATACTTGCGTGATCTGTTCCGACACGCGTTCGGCGTGCACTGCCACCGAGGTCAGCACCTGGTGGGTGCGGCCCGACAGGCGCTCGAGCATGGCGACCGCTTCTCGGTTATCGATGGGCTTGCCCAGAATTTCGCCGTCGATGGTGACGGTGGTGTCGGCCGTCAGCACCGGACGCAGTTGTTGGCGGCGTTGCAGCAGCAGGTTGAAGGCGAACGCGCCTTTTTCCTTGGCCACGCGCGCCACGTAGTCGTGCACGTTTTCGTCCGGCCAGACTTCCTCGCTGACATCGACCGTGCGGCCCGGATCGCTGCGCAGCAGCATCAATTCGAAGTCGACGCCGATCTGGCGCAGCAGTTCGCGCCGGCGCGGGCTTTTGGAAGCGAGATAAATTCTGTTGTGCTTATGTTTCATCGAGACTTGAACGCGGTGATGCTTCAGACGGTGCTTCAGGCGATGATTCAGGCAGAGTGCGTCAGACCCGATGATACGGATGGTTCTGGGTAATCGACCACGCTCGGTACAATTGTTCCGCTAGCATGACACGGACCATGCCATGTGGCAACGTCATACTCGAAATCCGGATCAATCCTTCGGCGCGCGCCTTCAGCTCGGGGTCGAGCCCGTCGGCGCCGCCGATCAGGAAAGCGGTGTCGCGGCCGTCGCGCTGCCAGGTTTCCAGCTGCTGCGACAGCCCGACGCTGGTCAGGTCCTTGCCGCGCTCGTCGAGCGCAATGATGCGCACGCCTTTCGGCAGCACCGCCTCGATGCGCTCGCGCTCGAGCGCCATCGCGGTGGCCGCGGTCTTGCTGCCCGAACGTTCGACCGGCTTGATTTCCTTGAGCACGATGCGCAGCTCGGGTGGCATGCGCTTGGTGTACTCAGTGAAACCGGACTCGATCCAGGCCGGCATCTTGTGCCCGACCGCGGCAATGATCAGCTGCATGAAGAAAGCCCGAAAAAATTACTCTTCGGTCTTCTTGATGCGGCGGATCACCTTTTTCACCGGTGCGGCTTCGGCTGCCGGGGCAGCAGGCGCGGCGGCCTTGACGGCGCGCTTTGGCGGCTTGGCCTTGGTCGCTTCGACGGCGGCGGTTTCGCTCTTGCTTGGCGCGACCTTCACGGTCTTGCCGGTCGGGACGGCAGCGCGCTTGGCGGCCGGCTTCTTGGCGGCGCCTTCGATTGCGCCCGCTTTCGACACGGCGGTGGCGCGCTTGGCGGCTGGTTTACGCTCGTTGATCGGCTTGGCGTCGACCTTGGTCTGGTTCGCGGCCAGGTGCTTCGACTTGACCTTCGGCTCGTCCGCTTCGGCGGCTTCAGGGGTCGACTTGCGCTTGGCGGCGCCCAGCTTGACCGGCTTTTCGCCCCAGATCTCTTCCAGGCGGTAGTACTGGCGAATCGCCGGCTGCATGATGTGCACGATCATGTCGCCCAGGTCGACCAGCACCCATTCGCCGGTGTCTTCACCTTCCATGCCGATGACGTCGCCGCCGGCGGCCTTGACCTTGTCGCGCACCGAAGCGGCCAGCGCCTTGGTCTGGCGGTTCGAGGTGCCCGAGACCACGGCGATGCGGTCGAACAGGCTGGTCAGGTGGGTGGTGTCGAACAGGGCGATTTCCTGGCCTTTGACGTCTTCCAGAGCGTCGACGACCAGCGTTTGCAGTTTCTTGATATCCATTAGTTCTTATACAGGTTATGTTGTTGAATGTAGTCTAGCACTTGCGTCGTTACGAGCGCGCCCAGGTCTTCGTGCCTGTTCATGCCCGTGCCGTCCTGCAAGGCCGCGCGGATGCGGGAGGCCGACATATCGACCGCCAGCGTCTGCGCGAGACAGACTTTGCCGTGCGCACTCGCGCGCACGGCGTCGGGCGTTGCAAGCCGCGCCGACAGTTCTTGCGCCACCAACGGTGGCAATGCTTCAGTGGCCAGGTCGTAGCCGGGGCGCGTCGCCACGCCCAGGTTGGCCAGGTCGAACAGCGCGCGCCAGTCGCGCCAGGTGTCGAGCCGCTGCAGCTGGTCGGCGCCCATCACGAACACGATCGACGTTTCGTCGCCCAGCTCGGCGCGCAGGGCGCGCAGCGTGTCGACGCTGTAGGTCGGCGCGCCATTCGCGCTGCGCTCGATTTCCTGGCGGTCGATCGTGACCGGCGCCAGGCCTTGCGCTACATCGGCAAACGCCAGTTCGAGCATCGCGACACGGTCGGCGTCGCTGGCCTGCAGCGCGCTCTTCTGCCACGGACGACCGGCCGGCAGGATGCGCAGCGCGTCGGGCTGCAGCAATTCGCCGAACAGCCGCGCCAGCGCGACATGGCCATGGTGCACCGGGTCGAAGCTGCCTCCCAGCACGGCGATGCAGGACCGGCGATCCTGCGTACCGGCTGGCTCGCTCACGGCGCCAGCCAGTCCCGGTGCACCAGGAAGTCGGAATACAGCCGCGCTTCATGGCTGCCCGGCTCCGGCTGCCAGTCGTAGCGCCATTTGACGATCGGCGGCATCGACATCAGGATCGCTTCGGTGCGGCCGCCCGACTGCAGGCCGAACAGGGTGCCGCGGTCCCACACCAGGTTGAACTCGACGTAGCGGCCACGGCGGTAAGCCTGGAAATCGCGCTCGCGCTCACCGTACGGCTGGTCCTTGCGCGCCTTGAGGATCGGCAGGTAGGCGTCGAGGAAACCGTTGCCCACGCTTTGCATCATGGCGAACGAGGCGTCGAAGCCAAGCGCGTTGAAGTCGTCGAAGAAGATGCCGCCGACGCCGCGCGGCTCCTTGCGGTGCTTCAGGTAAAAGTATTCGTCGCACCAGGTCTTGAAGCGCGCGTGCAGCGGTGCAGCTGTGTCTTGGTCAAACGGCGCCAGCGCGTCGTGGCAGACCTGATGGAAGTGGCGCACGTCGTCGTCGTTGCCGTAGTACGGCGTCAGATCCATGCCGCCGCCGAACCACCAGACCGGGTCCTTGCCCGGCGCGGTGGCTTCGAAAAAGCGCACGTTCATGTGCACCGTCGGGGCGTACGGGTTGCGCGGGTGCAGCACCAGCGACACGCCCATCGCTTCCCACGCACGGCCGGCCAGTTCCGGGCGCACTGCGCTGGCCGAAGGGGGCAGGGCGGCGCCGGTGACGTGCGAAAAATTCACGCCGCCGCGCTCGAACACATTGCCTTCTTCGATCAGGCGCGAAATGCCGCCGCCGCCTTCGGGACGCTCCCAGGTGTCGCGCAGGAACGGCTGGCCGTCCACCTCTTCGAGGGCGGCAACGATGCGCGCTTGCAGGTCGAGCAGCCAGGCTTTGACGATGGCAGGATCGGGGGAGGACATGCGGTTGGGGGTGGGAAGTGAAAAGAGGGGCAGATTGTACACCTGCGCGTGGGTGTTGATGCTAATTGGGGTACTGCACTGCGTACTTGGAAGTAGCGTGGACGGGTTTCCCGTCCACGCGTTCAACAACAGCACGCATCGCGATTACGCCCGCACTGGCTGGACGCTTGGACGGCATAGCCGTCCACCCTGCACGCTCAGCAGACAACGACTTATTTCAACCCACGCCACCCAATATCACGCCGATGCTGCGCGCCATTGAAGTGGATTTTTTCAACCGTCTCATACGCCTGCTTCTGCGCCATCTTGACGCTGTCGCCCAGGCCCACCACGCACAGCACGCGCCCACCACTGGTCTGCAGCGTGCCGTCCACCAGGCGGGTGCCGGCGTGGAAGGTGATGCATTCCGGCGTTTCAGGCGGGATGCCATCGATGACGTCGCCCTTGCGCGGATCTTCCGGGTAGCCGGCGGCGGCCAGCACCACGCCGACGGCAACGCGGCGGTCCCATTCCAGTTCGACCGTATCGAGCGTGCCGTTGCAGGCATGCTCGAGCACCGTGGCGAAATCGCTCTTCAGGCGCGTCATGATCGGCTGGGTTTCCGGGTCGCCCATGCGGCAGTTGAATTCGAGCGTGCGCGGGTTGCCCTCGGCATCGATCATCAGGCCGGCGTACAGGAAGCCGGTGAACACGATGCCGTCGCGCGCCATGCCCTGGATCGTCGGGTCGATGATCTCGCGCATCACGCGCGCATGCATCGACGGCGTCACGATCGGCGCCGGCGAATACGCACCCATGCCGCCCGTGTTCGGGCCCTGGTCCTGGTCTTTCAGGCGCTTGTGGTCCTGGCTGGTGGCCAGTGCCAGCACGTTCTTGCCATCGCACATGACAATGAAGCTGGCTTCTTCGCCGGCCAGGAATTCTTCGATCACGATGCGCGCGCCGGCGTCGCCGAAGGCGTTATCGGACAGCATATTGTCGACCGCGGCATGCGCTTCTTCGAGCGACATCGCCACCACCACGCCCTTGCCGGCGGCCAGGCCGTCGGCCTTGATCACGATCGGCGCGCCGTTGGCGTCGATGTAGGCATGCGCCTGGGCCGCATCGGAGAAGGTCTGGTATCTGGCGGTCGGGATGCTGTGACGCTGCATGAACGCCTTGGCGAAGTCCTTCGAGCTTTCGAGCTGCGCCGCTTCGCGGGTCGGGCCGAAAATCTTCAGGCCGCGCGCGCGGAACAAATTGACGATGCCGGCCGCCAGCGGCGCTTCCGGGCCGACCAGGGTCAGCGCCACGCCTTCGGACACGACGAAGTCGGCCAGCGCCGCAGGATCGCTGAGCGGCACGGTGACCAGGCGAGCGTCGCGCTCGGTGCCGCCATTGCCCGGCGCGACGAAGATCGTCGTCGCACGTTCCGATTGGGCCAGTTTCCACGCCAGCGCGTGTTCGCGGCCGCCCGAGCCGACTACCAGGATTTTCATATGGACTCTACTTATTCTTCAATGACGGCGTTGGTGAACACTTCCTGGACGTCGTCCAGGTTTTCCAGCGCGTCGAGCAGCTTTTGCATCTTGATCGCGTCGTCGCCGGTGAAGACGGTTTCGGTCGCCGGCTTCATGATGACTTCGGCCACTTCGGCCTTGAAGCCGGCCGCTTCCAGCGCTTCCTTGACGCTTGCGAAGGCGTGCGGATCGCACAGCACTTCGAAGCCGCCTTCTTCGTCGGCCGCAACGTCGTCGGCGCCGGCTTCCAGCGCCGCTTCCATCAGCTTGTCTTCTTCGATGCCCGGCGCAAACAGGAACTGGCCGGTGTGCTGGAACATGAACGCAACCGAACCTTCGGTGCCCATATTGCCACCGAATTTGCTGAAGGCGTGGCGCACTTCGGCCACGGTGCGGACGCGGTTGTCGGTCAGGCAGTCGACGATGATCGCCGCGCCGCCAATGCCGTAGCCTTCGTAGCGCACTTCTTCATAGTTGACGCCTTCGAGTTCGCCCGAACCGCGCTGGATCGCGCGCGTGACGTTGTCCTTCGGCATGTTGGCGTCGGCCGCCTTTTCGACCGCCAGACGCAGGCGCGGGTTGGACGGGATGTCGCTGCCGCCCATGCGCGCCGCCACCGTGATCTCCTTGATCAGGCGCGTCCAGATCTTGCCGCGCTTGGCATCAGTAGCGGCTTTCTTGTGCTTGATATTGGCCCATTTACTGTGTCCAGCCATGTCGAAAATCCTTAGACGGTATGCAAGAGTGGCCGACATTCTAGCATAGCGCCCCCTGTCAAAATTGCCCGGGACTCGTCATGGAAACAACAATCGGGTGCCAAATGCGAGCAGCGCCAGCCCGCCCGCGCAGGCGATCGGGTGGCCGCTTTCCAGGCGCATTTCGGCCAGCACCAACAGGCCGATGGCAGCGATCGCAGCCGGGTTGTCGGGGCCGGCCGCCAGCAGCAACAGCATCAGCAGCCAGCAGCAGCCCAGGCTCTGCCAGGCGTGCGCCGCGCCGCGCCCGAAGGCGCCGGCCAGGCCGTCGCGCCAGCCGGCCAGGATGCCGGGCAGCGGCGCGCGGCAATGCTCCAGGCAGGCGTGCTTGATGGGTGTCCACTGGTAGTGCCGGCCGCCGCCAGCGCCAGGCCGAGTACGATGGGATGGCGCGCGGGGCCGGCGGCGGCATCGTCCAGCGTCCACTGCGCCAGCATGGCCAGCAGCGCGAAGCCGGTCCAGGTCAGCAGGTAAGCCAGCACGAACAGGCGGGTAGCCAGGCGCGCGCGCCGGCGCGCGGACTCGGCGCGGCGGCCGGCCAGGCGCGCGAACAGCACCGCGGCGCGGCTGGCCAGCAGCGACAGCAGCAGCAACGCCAGCGCCACCGGGCGGTCGCTGCCGGTGCGCGCATCGAATTGGCCGAAGTTCATCGCGCCGCTCCAGGTACATACGCGGCGTGGGTAGTGCGGGTCATGGGGCTTCTCCGGTCGGGTTGGAATCTGCTGTTCGACCGCGCCTGGAACCGGCCCGTTCAGCGAGCGCGGCTGGGGTAGCGTCGGGCCTGCCCGGGCCTATCGTAACGTTTGTCGAGTTCGCGGCCCGCGTGTCGGCGCAGCCGCAGCTTGCGCGTCACATGGCTCAGCGTCTCGCGCCGTCGAATCGCGGATCGGGCACGCGGCTGGCGCCGCAATTCGGCGTTGCCGCCACAGCCGTCGACAAGCATTGATGCGCTTCAGGCCGCGTAGGCGGCGCCGGTGTTTATTCTTGACCTGTTGGCGAATGCGGTATGCTTGCCTTTCCGTCATTACACGCCTTTTTGCCGCCGCCACATGACTACACCCACCGCTTCGATCGTTGCTTCCACCACGGCGCCGCGCATCGCGCTGATCGCCCACGACAAGAAGAAGGACGAGATGATCTCGCTCGCCGCCGAGTACCTCGACTTTCTCAAGGGCTGCACCTTGTCGGCCACCGGCACCACCGGCGGGCGCCTGATCAACGAGCTGGGCTTGACCGTCGAGCGCAAGCATTCCGGCCCGGTCGGCGGCGATTTGCAGATCGGCGCCCAGCTGGTCGACGGCCTGATCGATTGCGTGATCTTTTTGCGCGACCCGATGACGCCGCAGCCGCACGAACCCGATATCAACGCCCTGGTGCGCGCCTGCGACGTGCACAACGTGCCGTGCGCCACCAATGTATCGACCGCACGCCTGGTGCTGTCGCAACTGGTCGCGGCGCGCGGCCGCTAGCCCGACGATTGGAGAACCCCATGCTCGCCAAAGCAATCCGCTTCGCCACCACCGGCGGCCCCGAAGTGATGGACTACGTCGATGTCGCAGTGGGCGACCCCGGCCCGGGCGAGGCGCTGGTGCGCCAGCACGCGATCGGCCTGAACTTCATCGACGTGTATTACCGCACCGGTCTGTATCCGCAGCCGCTGCCGTCCGGCCTGGGCCGCGAAGGGGCGGGCGTGGTAGAGGCGGTGGGCGCCGGCGTCACGCACCTGGCGCCGGGCGACCGCGTTGCCTACGCCGGCGGGCCGAACGGCGCCTATGCCGAACTGCGCACGATGCCGGCCGACGTGCTGGTGCGCCTGCCGGAGGCGATCGGTTTCGAGACCGCGGCCGCCATGATGCTGCAGGGCCTGACGGTGCAATATCTGCTGCGCAGTACCTATCCGGTAAAGGCGGGCGAGACCATCCTGTTCCACGCCGCGGCCGGCGGCGTCGGCCTGATCGCCTGCCAGTGGGCGCGCGCGCTCGGCGTCGAACTGATCGGCACCGTCGGCTCGAAAGAGAAGGGGGAACTGGCGCTGGCGCACGGCGCGGCCCACGTGATCGACTACACCAAAGAGGACATCGCGGCGCGGGTGCGCGAAATTACGGGAGGCGCCGGCGTGCCGGTGGTGTACGACTCGGTCGGCAAGGACACCTTCAGCGCCTCGCTTGCCAGCCTGCGCCGGCGCGGATTGATGGTCAGTTTCGGCAATTCGTCCGGGCCGGTGGCGCCGGTCGCGCCAGGCGAGTTGTCGAAGCACGGCTCGCTGTACCTGACGCGGCCGACGCTGAACGACTACATGTCGACGCGCGAAGAGCTTGAGGCGATGGCGGCCGATCTGTTCGGGATGGTCACGAGTGGGCAGGTAAAAGTCGAGGTGCGCCAGCGCTTTGCGCTGGCGCAGGTGGCGCAAGCCCATCGCGCACTCGAAAGCCGGCGTACCACCGGCTCGACGGTGCTGCTGCCGTAACGCCGTTCTTCAAACATTCTTCAGTTAGCAAAAACACGTCATCCCCGCGAAGGCGGGGATGACGTTAGTTTTGCAACAATTCCTGGCCGATTACAACTTCGATTGCGCCAACCAATTACGACTTCGGTTCCTGCTTCAATTCAACCCGACGCGCCACGCCCGACTGTCCCGGGAACCCTTCGAACGCGCTCTGCACCAGCGCCGGCATGATCTCCGGCGTCGACATATTACGGCTGGTGTTGTGCACCGTGACATCGAACAGGCGCTTGCCGTCGCGTGCCGACTTGATCGAGACCTGCAGTTCGCGCCGGTAGTGGTGCTCGATCGAGCTCTGGTAGGCCGGATACGGGCTCCAGAACGGATCGTAGAACGGGCTGTACCAGCCGCCCCAGTAGCGCCGGTTGAAGCCGCGGTAGCCGCCCCGGAAGCCGGGGTAGCCGAAGCGCGCCGACGGGTAGAAGTACGGCGTCATCATCGGTTCGAGCACCCGCACCGGAATGTCGGTGGTGGTAAAGCGCATCGAGACGCTCAGCGCCGGCGTGGCGCCGTCGGCGTCGGTGAAGCCCTGGCGCACCAGCTGGCCGCGCACCAGTTCCTGGTAGCTGCGCCATTCGAGCGTATCGTCCGGCGCCTGCGGAACTTCGAACACATAACTCTTGTCGGCAATCTGCGCCGGCCATTGGTGGAACGTGGTGACATCGCTGCGGATGGTGGTCGCGCAACCGCCCAGCAGTAGCGCGAGCGCCGCGCCGGCAGCGACTGTGATGAGGCGTTTCATGCATTTCTCCCTGTTTTATTGTTCGGTCTTTCCCCGATGCTCCAGATTAGCTCTTGTTCATAATCCATAGACCGGAATTTACACCCAGTTACGCGGCGCACACGCGCGATACATGAAGACACATTTGGTGTCACATGAATTCTCGATGTGTGTCCGGCAAGCTTGTCGGAACGCTCAGGGACGGGGCTTATGGGTACAATAAGGGCTTCTCCCACTGTGTCAGCGGACCCTTCTTATGCGCACCGATACGCCCCAGACCATCTACCGGAAAGACTATACCCCGCCGAGCTACCTCGTGGATACCGTCGAGCTCGGCTTCGACCTGGACCCGGCCCGCACTGTCGTCTCGAATCGGCTGACGCTGCGCCGCAATCCGCTCGGCGTCGAGCGCGCCATCGAGCTGCACGGCATCGACATCGAGCTGGTCGCGCTGCGCCTGGATGGGCGCGAGCTCAAGGAGGGGGAGTATCGCCTGGCGAATAACCTGCTTACCATTGCCGATGCGCCAGATGAGCTCGTGCTGGAAATCGAAACCGTGTGCAATCCCGAGCGGAACACCACGCTCAACGGCTTGTACGTGTCCAACGGCAATTTCTTTACCCAGTGCGAAGCCGAAGGCTTCCGCCACATCACGTATTTCCCGGACCGTCCGGACGTGATGGCCAGGTACACCGTGATGCTGCGCGCCGACAAGGCCCGTCATCCGGTACTGCTGTCCAACGGCAACCTGATCGAAGAAGGCGACCTGGACGACGGCCGTCACTACGCGCTGTGGGAAGACCCATTCAACAAGCCGTCCTACCTGTTCGCGCTGGTCGCGGCCCAGCTCGTGTGCCAGGAAGAAACCTTCCGCCTGGCCGATGGCCGCGATGCGCTGCTGCAGGTGTGGGTCGAAGAGGGCAACCTCGACAAGACCGACTATGCCATGCAGTCGCTCAAGCACAGCATTCGCTGGGACGAAGAGCGCTACGGCCTCGAGCTCGACCTGGACCGCTTCATGATCGTCGCCACCAGCGACTTCAACATGGGCGCGATGGAAAACAAGGGCCTGAACATCTTCAATACCAAGTTCGTGCTGGCCAACCCGCGGGTGGCGACCGACATCGACTTCCAGGGCATCGAGGCGGTGGTGGCGCACGAGTACTTCCACAACTGGACCGGCAACCGCGTCACCTGCCGCGACTGGTTCCAGCTGTCGCTGAAGGAAGGCCTGACCGTGTTCCGCGACCAGGAATTCACGGCCGACATGATCGGCACCGACAGCGGCCGCGCCGTGACCCGCATCGACCAGGTGCGTACCTTGCGCCAGGCCCAGTTCCCGGAAGACGCGGGCCCGATGGCGCACTCGGTGCGTCCCGATTCGTTCGTCGAAATCAGCAATTTCTATACCGTCACGGTGTACGAAAAGGGCGCCGAAGTGGTGCGCATGTACCAGACCCTGTTTGGCGTCGATGGTTTCCGCAAGGGCATGGACTTGTACTTCGAGCGCCATGATGGCCAGGCGGTCGAGTGCGACGATTTCCGCCGCGCTATGGCGGATGCGAATGGCGTGAACCTGACCCAGTTCGAGCGCTGGTACAGCCAGGCCGGCACCCCGGTGCTGCGCTTCGAAGGCCGCTACGACGAAGCGGCGCAGACCTACAGCCTGACGCTGTCGCAATGGTGCCCGGCGACACCTGGCCAGGCAGAGAAATTGCCGTTCCACATCCCGGTCGCGGTCGGCCTGCTCGACGCCGACGGCAACGACATGCCGCTGACGGTCGAAGGCCAGGAGCGCATCGAAGAAGGCGCCACCACGGCAGTGCTGGAACTGTTCGGCCAGGAGCAGACCTTTGTCTTTACGAATGTGGCGAGCGCGCCGGTGCCGTCGGTGCTGCGCAACTTCTCGGCGCCGGTGATCCTGCAAGGCAGCTATACCGATATCGACCTGCTGCACCTGTTCAACCACGACAGCGATCCGGTCAACCGCTGGGAAGCCGGCCAGCGCCTGGCCATGGGCCGCCTGCTGAAACTCACCGGCGAAGCCAAGCTGGGCGCCAGCCTGAACCTGGACGACACCTTCATCGAAGCGATGCGCAAGATCCTGGTCGACGACAGCGTCGATCCGGCCTTCCGCGAGCAGTGCCTGACACTGCCATCCGAAAGCATGATCACCGAGCAGCTCGACAACGTCGATCCGCTGGCAGTGCACGTGGCGCGCCAGTTCGTGCGCGCCAGCATCGGCAGCCGCCTGCGCGGCGAACTGCTGGCCGCCTACCAGGCCAACCTGACCCCTGGCGACTACAGCCCGGACGCCGCCTCCGCCGGCAAGCGCGCCCTCAAGAACCTGGCGCTGGCTTACCTGAACGCGGCGCCGGACGAAGAGAGCGTGCTGCTGGCCCAGCGCCAGTTCGACGACGCCAGCAACATGACCGACCGCGCCGCCGCCCTGAGCGCCCTGATCGGCTCGCGCGCGCCGGAAGCGGCCGACGCGCTCGACGACTTCTACCGCCAGTTCGAAGGCGAAGCGCTGGTGGTCGACAAGTGGTTCTCGATGCAGGCCGCGGCCTCGACCACCGACGTGGCGGCGGTGCGCGCCCTGATGCGCCATCCGGCCTTTACCCTGCGCAACCCGAACCGCGCGCGCAGCCTGGTGTCGATGTTCTGCGCCGGCAACCCGGTCGGCTTCCACGCCCCGGACGGCAGCGGCTACGCCTTCTGGGCCGAGCAGGTGATCGCGCTCGACGCGCTCAACCCGCAAGTGGCCAGCCGCCTGGCGCGCGCCATGGACCGCTGGCGCCGTTACGCGCCCGAGCTGCAGGCGCAGATGCAGGCCGCGCTGCAGCGGGTTGCGGGCCAGGCCACGCTGTCGAACGATGTGCGTGAGGTGATCACTAAAGCACTGGCAAATTGAACAATGCGCAGGGTGGACCGGTCCCCCGTCCACGCGTCGATTGTTGGCAGCGCCATTATCGCGTCCGGATGATCTTGTAGGGTTGGCGGCGGCGCCGCCGACGCGTTGATAGCCGGCAGCAAGATCCTCCGGCCCGATAACGAAGCCGATAACAATCGCCGCGTCGGCGGCCACGCCGCCAACCCTACGTCACAGCATAAAAATTGAAACCAAACCTGAGGAAGTCATGAAACGCGTCAGTCTTACGCAATACCTGGTCGAAGAGCAGCGCCAGCACCAGACCATCAACGCCGAGTTGCGCCTCCTGATCGAGGTCGTCGCGCGCGCCTGCAAGCGCATCAGCTATGCGGTCAGCAAGGGCGCCCTGGGCGAAGTGCTGGGCAGCGCCGAGACCGAGAACATCCAGGGCGAAGTCCAGAAGAAGCTGGACGTGATTTCCAACGAAATCCTGTTGGAGGCGAACGAGTGGGGCGGCCACCTGGCGGCGATGGCGTCCGAAGAAATGGAAACCATCCGCCAGATCCCGAGCCGCTATCCGAAGGGCGAATTCCTGCTGCTGTTCGATCCGCTGGACGGCTCGTCGAACATCGACGTCAACGTTTCGATCGGCACCATCTTCTCGGTGCTGAAGGCCCCGGAAGGCATGAGCGAGCCGACCGAGCAGGACTTCCTGCAGCCGGGCACCAGCCAGGTCGCGGCCGGCTACGCGGTGTACGGTCCGCAGACCATGCTGGTGCTGACCACCGGCAACGGCGTGCATTGCTTTACCCTGGACCGCGAGCAGGGCTCGTGGGTGCTGACCGGGAGCGACATGCAGATCCCGACGTCGACGAAAGAGTTCGCGATCAATATGTCGAACAAGCGCCACTGGCATCCGCCGGTGCAGCGCTACATCGACGAAGTGCTGGCCGGCAGTACCGGCCCGCGCGGCAAGGATTTCAATATGCGCTGGATCGCTTCGATGGTGGCCGACGTGCATCGCATCCTGACCCGTGGCGGCGTGTTCATGTACCCGGCCGATACGCGCGATCCTGGCCAGCCGGGCAAGCTGCGTTTGATGTATGAAGCCAATCCGATGGCGATGATCGTCGAGCAGGCCGGCGGCGCCGCGACCGATGGGCAGCAGCGTATCCTGGACATTCCTCCGACCAAGCTGCACCAGCGCGTGCCGGTGTTTTTGGGCTCGAAGGAAGAGGTCGAGGTGGTGACTGGTTACCACGCGGGCTGAACTCGGTGCGATGATCGCGCCGGCTTGCCGGCACTGTAGAAATACAGACTAGCAAGTTTACGGGATTGTTTGCTAGAATATGGTTCTTTCATCAGTACCGCACCAATCGTTGGCATTGGCGTGGTACAGGCGGAACCACGGTTTCGCCGCTGTAGCTCAGTCGGTAGAGCAGCGCATTCGTAATGCGAAGGTCACCAGTTCGATTCCGGTCAGCGGCACCAAGAATGAGCAGTAAAGAAAAGGGTTACATGCGTGAGCATGTAGCCCTTTTTTCTTTTGCGGCGTTTTTCTTCTTCTTTCCTTTCCCGAGACCCCATCACAGTCCGCGTTCAGCGGTGGCGCCTGGCTGTTTGCTTCAGTCGCGATAAACACGCTCGACGATACTCGTCTGTCATGGCGCCGTCATGCACGCGCTCTACATTGGCGACGTCCTGCAATGATATCTGCAAGACAACAAAAAGCAACACAAGTTGCTACAGTGCATCTTCAACGTCTTCGGATAAACGCCATGACTTCACGCCGCAGTTTCCTGCACAGCAGCGCCCGCGCGGGCATCGCCGCCGCCACCTTCTCTGCCTTCCCGCCATCGATCCAGCGCGCGCTGGCGATCCCCGCCAACAACGCCACCGGCACCATCCGCGACGTCGAGCACGTCGTGATCCTGATGCAGGAAAACCGCGCCTTTGATCATTACTTCGGCACGCTGGCCGGTGTGCGCGGTTTCGGCGACCGCTTCCCGATTCCGCTGCCGGAAGGGCGCAATGTGTGGCAGCAGCGCATGGCCGACGGCCGGGTCGTGACGCCGTTCCACCTGGACGGCAGCAAAGGCAACGCCCAGCGCGTCAACGGCACGCCGCACGATTGGCTCGACAGCCAGCTGGCCTGGGACCACGGCCGCATGGACCAGTGGCCGCGCTACAAGAACGCGATCTCGATGGGCTACTTCAAGGAAAACGAGATCCCGTTCCCGTTCGCGCTGGCCAATGCCTTCACCCTGTGCGACGCCTACCACTGCGCGATGCACGCCGGCACCGATGCCAACCGCTCATTCTTTTTGACCGGCACCAATGGCGCGATGCCGACCGGCACTGCCTTCGTCACCAACGAATGGGACGCGATCGACGGCGTGCCCGGCGGCGTGAATACCGGCTACACCTGGACCACCTACGCCGAACGCCTGGAAGCGGCGGGCGTCAGCTGGATCAGCTACCAGAACATGCCCGACGAGTGGGGCGACAACATGCTGGGCGCGTTCCGCCAGTACCGGCGCGCCAACATCGCCTCGGGCTATCCGGTCTCGAGCGGCGGCGCGCCGAACCAGCCCTATACCAATACCGGCCAGGCGCTGCCCTACAAAGCCTACGACGCCGCGCGCGACAACCCCAACAACCCGCTGTACAAGGGCATCGCCAACACCCTGCCGGGCACCAGCCCCGAGCGGTACCTGGACGCCTTCAAGCGCGACATCCGCGAAGGCAAGCTGCCGCAGGTGTCGTGGATGAACGCGCCGTCGATCTACTGCGAGCATCCCGGCCCGTCCAGCCCGGTGCAGGGCGCCTGGTTTTTGCAAGAAGTGCTGGATGCCTTGACTGCCAATCCCGAGGTCTGGAGCAAGACGGTGTTGATCGTCAACTTCGACGAGAACGACGGCTACTTCGACCACGTGCCGTCGCCCTCCGCGCCGTCGCCGGACGGCAAGGGCGGCTACGCCGGCAAGACCACGCTGGCGCAGGCCGACCTGGCAGCCGAGTATTTCACGCATGCCAAGCCGCTCGGCAGCACCAGGCAGCCGGCCCCGGATGGCCGTGTGTACGGGCCCGGTCCGCGGGTGCCGATGTACGTGATCTCGCCCTGGAGCCGTGGCGGCTGGGTCAATTCGCAGGTGTTCGATCACACCTCGGTGCTGCGGTTCCTGGAAACGCGCTTCGGTGTGCGCGAGCCCAATATCAGCCCGTACCGCCGCGCCGTGTGCGGCGACCTGACCAGCGCGTTCAACTTCGCCACGCCGAACGACGAAGCCTTGCCGGTGCTGCAGGGACGCAAGGACAAGGCGCAAGCCGACGCCCTGCGCGCCGCCCAGCAACGCCTGGCGCAGATCACGCCGCCAGCGTCGCCGCAATTGCCGGCGCAAGCCATTGGCACCCGGCCATCGCGCGCGCTGCCGTATGAACTGGCAACCACTTGCGAAGTGCAGCCGGGCGCCACCATGGCGGCGGCGCGGGTGGCGCTGAACTTCATCAATACCGGGCGCCAGGCCGCCGTGTTCCACGTGTACGACCGCAAGAACCTGGCGGCGGTGCCGCGTCGCTACACGGTCGAATCCGGTAAATCGCTGGCCGATACATGGGCGCCGGCGGTCGGCGGCGCCTACGACCTGTGGGTGCTGGGGCCGAACGGTTATCACCGCCACTTCACGGGCAGCGCGCTGCGCGCTGTCGCCGCCGGCCAGCCGCGTCCCGACGTGCAGGTGCGTTGCGACGCGGCTACCGGCGAACTGGTGCTGCGCCTGGTGAACACTGGTGCGGCGCCATGCACCTTCATTCTGAATGCCAACGCATATGCCGCGCTGCGTCAGCAACACACACTGGCGCCGCGCACCGAGCTGAGCGTGCGCATTCCGGTGGCGGGCAACAGCTACTGGTATGACTTCAGCGCCACCGTGTCGAGCCAGCCGGATTATTTGCGCCGCTTCGCCGGCCGCGTCGAGACCGGTCGCCACACGGTCAGCGATCCGGCGCTGGGCCGGGCTTGACGTTCAAACCGTCGCCGGCACGTTTCATCACACATTCAACAGGACCGTCATGCCTTCCATCATTCGCAAGTTTCTCATCAGCGCCGTCATCGCGCTGGTCGCCCCCTTCGCCTCGGCCACCGTGCTGACCTTCGACGACATCGCCACGCCCGACGGCGTCGCTTACGTGCCCGCCAACTACGGTGGCCTGGACTGGTCGAATTCGGGCCTTTCGGTGTTCACCGGCGAACAGGCGCCGTTCACGCCGCACTCGGGCGACGGCCGCGTCACCACCGACTGGATCGATGGCGGCCCGATCGCCAGCACCATCCGCTTCCTGGCGCCGACCATTTTCGGCGGCGCCTGGTTCTCGGGCTATGGCGACAACAGCGTGCGTTTCGACTTGTATCTGGCCGGCCAGCTGGTGGCCAGCTCGGCGTCGCTGCAGTTGTCCGATGCGCCGGCTTTCCTGGCCGCCGGCTGGGGCAGTGCGATCGACACGATCGTCGTTGCGAGCGACTACCAGGCGATGTACGCGATGGACGATTTGAGCTTCGAGACGGTTGCCGAGGTGCCGGAGCCTGCTTCGCTGGCGCTGGTGCTGGCCGGATTCGGCCTGGCCGGCGCAGTGCGCCGGCGCAAAGCCCCAGCCCGGGTGGCGTAACGGGTTCTCAGTCGGCCAGCCGCTCGATCTTGCGGTCGAGCGCGTCGTTGCGGCCGCGCATGGCCTGCTCGGACTGCTCCAGCGTGCGCTCGGTCGCGCCGTCGATCGCCACGCCACCGGCCGGCACGATGCGCGGCGTGATGACGACGATGGTCTCGGTAGCAGCGCCGCCATCGTCGGTGCTCGAGAACATGCCGCCGATCACCGGGATATCCGACAGCAGCGGCACGCCCAGGCGACGGTAGGTCATGCTGCGCTTGATCAGGCCGCCGATCAGCACCGGCTGGCCGTCGTTCGCCACCAGCTGGGTGTTGACCTCGGTGGTTTTTTTCGACGGAATGCCGGCCGATACCGAGCCCGAGCTGACTTCGGGCCGCACCTTGAGCATGATGCGCCCGTCGGCGTCGACCGAGGGCGTCACGCGCAGGATCACGCCGGTGTCGAGGAACTCGATCGACTCGGTGGTGACGTTGTTGATGGTGGTGGTCAGGCGGTAGCCGAGCTGGTCGCCGACATTGGTGGTCGCTTCCTGGTCTTCCAGCGCCAGCAGGGCGCGGCGTGGCCAGCGTGTGCACCCGGCCCTTGTTGCTCAGCGCGCTCAAGTAGGCTTCGACGTTGCTGTTGATCAGGTTCAGGAAGAAGCGCGGGCCGCCGCGGTTGGCAAAGCCGGTGGCGCCGACCGTGTCGGGGCCGTCGGCATTGAACACGCGCGACCAGTCGACCCCGAAATTCTCGTTCTGGTCGAGCGTGATCTCGAGGATCTTGGCTTCGATCAGGATCTGCTGCGGGATCATGTCGATGTCAGCCACCGGCGCCTCCGCGCAGTGCCAGGCCGGTGGCCAGTGCGATCGCGCCGCCCGCTTGCAGCGCGGCGCCGGACGGCGCCGCGCCCTGGAAGGCGTCGAATGGGTCGAGCAAGTGCACCGGCACGTCGATCAGTTCGGCGATGCGCGACCCGATGTCGGGGTGGCGCGCCAGGCTGCCGTTCAGGTACAGGCGGCTGATCGAGCTGCCGCGCGTGCGCGAGGCGACATACACCTGGGTGTGCGCCAGTTCGTCGGCCAGCGCCTGGCAGGCCGGGTGCAGGATGGCGCGG
>Ga0265797_10003801_pt1 | contig 23756 bp, 25 predicted proteins | sample P2T30metagenome_FD_192433 | JGI IMG/M metagenome (GOLD analysis project Ga0265797, IMG submission 192433) | Plant litter microbial communities from East Loma Ridge, Irvine, California - P2 T30 | ecosystem: Environmental > Terrestrial > Plant litter > Unclassified | place: USA: California... | reverse complement strand
TTTAGTTCGTGTTACGGCTTGCCTATAACAGTATATCGGATTAGGTATAAAGGTAGACTAGCCTATAGATAACTAAGTTAATGAACTCCTAACCCTAAATCGCTTAATATAGTACCTTACCTTATTCTCCTTATCTCTAAGATACCCTAACCCTAACCCTAATTAACAAACACTAGTAGATAAGCTACGATAAGAGATAGATAAGATAAGAGATCTAAGATAAGATAAAAATTTAAGATAATTACCTCTTAAGACCTCTATATATACTACTAGCTATACCTGCTCAATTAAGTTAAGTAACTTGTTAAAATAGTCCTTTTTTATCAATCAAGAAAGACCTTCTTAGATACTTAATAAGTAATTCATTAATCAAGTAAATTTTTTGAAATACTTGACTTGACTTGCTTGTGCCCACCTCTGAACGGATGCGACGCTGAGGTTGCGCGAGATTTTTTCGCGGGTGCACGCAGTGAGGCTTGAGGGTGATATCCGGGAAAAGCAAGGCTATGTAGCTTGCTGCATACATCGAGAAATCCACAACAACTATCTAACGGATTGATGAAGTGGTTTTTAGGGTTACATATCACTCCGTTCGTCACTCGCGTATACATGATGAGACATCGATCTAATCTACTACAACTACCGCCTTGTCTGCACAACAGCCCCAGGCTTGTAACCTCGTGACGAAGCCTGCATGGGTTGAGCAAAGCCCTGATGCACGACGGATGGTAAGACGCCGTGCATGCGCCAGAAACGCCGCAGGGAGATAGCTGGGATCAAGACCAATGAGCGAGACTGACAAAACACAGCCCCGTTGCAGTTGGCGCATGCTGACGTGGCATGTCCATAATGGCTTATGTTCATTCTGTCTTCAACCTCGCGAACAACAGCCTTCATCCCTACATTCGATTACCACATCACATTCAACAAGAGTGTACAGCCCACAGCGACATACAAGTTTTCTGCTGTATACAGCTACTCTCGCGCCAGCATGCCTTTCCAAAGTCAGTTCTCGTTACAGCTCGAGCTTGCCAGCTTGATGCCAGTTGCTGCGTCTGCTACCAAAGACCTCTTGCGCATGGTCAGAGAGTTCAGCAAGTCAGGTTCGGACATAATTGTGGAGGAAGATCTTGCCAACATCTTCGGTCGCAACCGCATTGAAAGATCCTTTGCGTCATCATTCAAGACTGATGTGAGCGGCTCAGCGATCGTAGAGCTGCCCAGATACACAGAGGCTTTCGACATCATTCTCCAACAAGGTGCCGGACCGACTGTCTTGAGGAGTATCAAGGATCTTGGATATCTGGCTACCGTCATCCAAATCTCGCTGCTCACTTTACACACATGAGCTTGAGTCGCTCGCGAAAGGCCTCTTAGTAGTGCTCGAACGCCGTGCTTCTGGTTCAGAACCTAGAGCTGATCTCGATCTGCCACATATTGACAAGCTCGAAGGGACACTGAAAGCGATCAGGGATCATACGACGGGCTATCGTTGGGATATCTTGATCGATGCCATAGACCGCCAGCTCTACGACGAACCCTTGAAGAGTCGCGATGAGATCATCAAAGGGAATCAAGCGCTTCCAATATCCATTCTGCAAGGTCTCCTGGACACGCTTACGGCACTACAACGCTAGGAAGATCAATTCCTTCGCATCCGTACTTACAGCGCGGTACCAACTATCGTGATCTGGGCTCACCACATTTTGGGTCTTACAGTGAAAGTCTCGAGCGGCTCCCGTCTGGTAGCATTGTTCGGTGGCGGTCCTGTTCGGGTCGCTGTTGAGGTGCTTGTGGACAAGTCAACAGATGAAGATGACTGGAGAAGTCAAGCGAGCGTGAGGGATGAGAGCGTGGTACTCTTTTCGGCTGGCAACACTACGGATGTCTGGTCGGAAATCCGGTTCTCTGTACACAGTGACCCCATGGAATCGAGCTTGCTAGAGCCGTCCCACCGTCATGCTTTGTTGGCGTGCGGAACGAAGCTACTGTTCCTGAACGGGGTGACTGAAGTAGAGCTCCAGCTGAAATTGGTAAAGCTTGTACTCGCGCTCTGTATCGCAAGCCGTCGGAGGCTCGCCGCGACCGATTCTGGCTTTTCCATAAGAGAGTTCATCGGCATGCAAATGTCACACGTCTCGGAGGAGAAGTTGCTTTCTGTTGGCAAAGACTTCTTCGACGGCATTGATCTTTCTACAAAGGCAATAATCTCCCTTGCTGACAGAGAGAATCTCCTGGACATGGCGTGGCGAGATAGCGACTTGCCTCCGTCTCTTCTGGAGCTGCTGACCCGCGAACTGTTTGTTTCGCCAGAGCGAAACAAGCGCGAGACTTACAAACCACGTCGCGATTCGCCGACAGAGTCGTCGGCCCCGGCTACATTCCTCTATCGTATCGTGATCTCGCTTTCCTGCGCGGTACTCAACTTAGCCACCATTCACAATGTTGACGATTGCACAATGATGCCGATAGCCATCGATTCTTTGGATCAACGAGCTAGGTGGTGGTACGAAAGTTCGGTTGCTGTACTCACAGCTAAACGTAGCTGGTTCCCATTTTCAATTCTCTTGGGTCATGACTCTCGAGACAAAGACCTTGCTGGAAGGGCGGTCGTTGTCAGCAACTCAGGTTGGAGCATGGTGCTTGAACCGGCCGAGCTTCTGAACCCGAACAGTATACCTAGGATCACCGCCTATGCCGGGGTGCCAAGTCGCTACAACGAGAGAAGGTCAATAGTTGCAGATGCTGGTTCTGAGAAGGGTATGTTGGCCTCTGACGATGGTGCCGGTGTATTCACTATCGAGAGGACAGCTGGAGAGCAATTCTCAGGCAAGCGCTCTGTCCGTGCGAGGTTCCTTCGACCCAAGATCGCAGTTACACCATCCGCTTTCGAGGTCATACAAGATCTTGAAATCCGTCGAGGCGATGGGAATGGGGAAATCATTGCTCACGTAAGGACAGGACCTTATGCGATGCACGAACTTCGCAATGGCATAGGCTTACCACCAGAGTGTTGTCACACTGCAGAAGAGTGCACAGCGAAGCTGCTGGCAGTTCCAGATGACTGCGTCGAGTTCAGTGGTCTGTGGCCTACATTGAGCGGGCTATGGCCACCGGGAGAAGAGCCTAAAAGATACAAAGATGATTTGCGTTGGGGCCGTGGCAGTCGGGTCCACATAGCTATAGGAGGGAAAATTGGCAAAGACATAGCAGATTAATAGGGGTTAGTACTAAGTATTCTAAGAGAGTAACGGTATTTACCTACGGTTTATATAATAGACTTTACCTGTTGTCTAGAATGTGCTGTGCTAAACATTAGGAGCAACTCTAAGGACCTAGCTAACGTGCTTCTCGTAGCAAGATTATAGCAATTTAGGCAGATACTATAGCGTCTTTTCATTATGAAACACTCTGGAAACTTCGAGCCTTTAGTGTACTTCATTATCTGCAATAGGGTTCTGAGTCCCGCAAGAAAGACCGAAAGACCGGAGGGAAATCTCTTAATACCTGAATGCCATGGTTCGTTGATTGATTAGTTAATTATGTCAGGCTATTCACAGTCGTTATGTGAGCTATCCTTGTTTTTCTTCTCTGCTCATAGGTCGCGACCACCTGTTTCTGGCCCTCGGTACTAATACCGAGAACAATCTCTTCACAACCATACCTGTCCACCTAGCACGGGTCGCTGTCAAGCACGATTGCTTTTTCATCACGCAAGCAAGGAATTACAACAGCTTCCGCTACCTCAACAATAACGCCTGATACTCCTATCAACTCCTGCGCTGGAGGAGAATATGCTGCAGCCTGCAACCATCCCAGACTGTTGCGCACTGCTGATCTTGCACTGGAGTGGTGTCACGGTCGTTCTGCACTAGAATCTTCCTTCCAAGGAGTAGCGCTTCAATGGTCGATCGAAGAGTCAGAAAGCCGAACCAGAGATTGTACTTAGCATGCTATACTCAGCATTCTATCGACTAAGCCAGTGCTATCAATCGGTGCAACACAACTCCGTTCTTCGAAAACTTGCTGATCCAAGAGTCCGTCGACGTGCAGCGTGCTCAACATACAATTGGACAACCGGGAGTTCGGGACTGTATAAGCGAGCTTGCTCGCCGAGCGTAGACGACAGGATATCGAGATAGTTTGCAGAACCCTGGAATCTGCCCAAGTAATGGTACGAAGCAATGGTGCATGATCATACTCGCGCCTTAGGTCCGCGGAAAACGACGGTCTGGACTCTGGCATGAGGCTGGTTCTTTTCGTCACTGCAAATACCATTCAAAGTATGTATCCTCGTAAGCAGCAGGCATCGAGAACAATCCAGCATCGACTCCCGATCCCTCGGCGGAGCCCACAGATACAGTTTCGGTGCCTCAGATGACATGCGGCTGTGAAGAGGTGCCATCCAAGGTTGATCAACATACCGTGACCCGGAGCAAGACCCAGAAAGCTAGATCTCCGCGCAAGGTGGTAGTGTCGCCAAAGGGTATCTCCAGACTCAAGTATCTCCAAGCTCACTATACTTCAGACTCAGTACATTTGAGCAATGATCCGTGTTCTTGTCTTGCTGCATGTCTACGCAATGCTGTCTTTGACCAAGGTGCTCTCCTGACGAGTGAATATTGTGTTGGCGTAGCGTCGCAGTACCTAAGCGAACATCTCTGCGGCAGGGCGCCTTCATTTAGACAATGCCTCGGTAGGCGTGAGCCACAGGTGCATGATGATCCTGAGAGGATTTAGTGGCGGAAGCATATTTTCTTAGCGGATGGGATTGCGTTAGACAAAGAAGGCGTAGCCGCGCAACATGGCGTTCATGTGGTCACTTGTCCAGCCCTACTTTCTGTCAACGCAAGCTCTGTTGCAATCTGCCTCGCGGCCTGGAAACACTTTACATCTCACCGCTCAAAGTGTAGAGAGTGAGTCGCGAATGTGTGTCTGTGTAGATTGTGAAGTAACATTATCGGGACTCGGCGGCCCTGGCTGCAAGGCACAGAAACAAGGCGCTGACGAGGTCAAGTTCCAACAGTGGTAGACACCAATCCTGTGGCCCGGTAGTCGAAAGCTTGGTTTCCTCTCTACCTAACCAAGAGGTCAGGAACCCAGAGACGATCTTGCAAGCAGAACAAACAAGTCAAACTACGTAGCAATTTGACACGATACGGACGGCTACCTTCCTTTTTGAGCAAGGTGTGGCGGTCAGTGGCGTTCGTAAACTAGGAAATGATGTGTAACGTTATTTGGAAGTGAAGTGCGGGGATAAGCATCAAGTCCAAATGATCGACGACTCACGAGAACGTAAAACAACGAGATGACACTCAAAGTCGTTTCGATTGGCTACGGAAAGCTACCAACTACCGAAGTCGGAATCAGCACGAACGGAGGTCATCTGAATGGGGCACATGCATACATTGGAAAGGTACCAGCCCTTGTAAGTGGCTTGCAGCTCAACTGTAAATCAAGCTTATTGATACTTGAATGCTTGTACCTGGCAAATGGCGACGAAGCCGAGGCATTTTGACGACTCTACGAACTCAAAGATGGTATAGTGGCTTTTCTCGAGCAACCCTTGCAGCTGGTCTGCAGAACGATTCGCGAGAACTGTCCCATGTGCACTAAGATACACACAGCCGGACAAAAGCAAAACCCACGACATGGCAGACTAGCAGAGTCGACCCCGCTCTACTATACATCAACGATCAACGATGCATTTAGTAGTAGTGGGAATGGAAATAACAAATGCTTCGATGCTATCGACAGAGGCATAAAAGGTATGTGGGACGCTCATGTAAAACGGAGGGTTTTCTCAGGCACGGAGGGTTTCTATCATCACCTACCACTACACAATCATCACTCTTTATCGAATCACTATGATGAAGTCAGTCCTCTCTCTTGCGATCATTGGTGCTCTGGCACGTTATGCCTCTGCATTCCCTGCCGCCATGATGGCAGCTGCCAACCAAGATCCCAAGATCATGGCCCGAACCAAGGAGATCACCGCAATGATCGAAGCACGACAAGCTGGTGCCGGGGCTGCCAGTAAGATTTTCGAACCTGTGCCCATCTTCAACGCGAAGGCCCAGTATGTCGACGTTTCTAAGGGCAGCGGTCACGAGTTCGTCCCGCCATCGGGAGACGACCTTCGAGGGCCTTGCCCCGGCTTGAATGCTAGTAAGTTTCATGTGTTTCCTATGCGGTCCATAGACGTGGAAGTTGACAGAGAACGCAGTGGCCAACCACAATTTCTTACCGCACAATGGATATGCAACCATCGACCAGTTCGTTGAGGCCACGAACTCAGTTGTTGGCATGGGCCCAGCCATTGGCGCCTTCCTTGCTGTTCTCGGTGCAACGGTCGACGGATCAGGACTTGCATGGTCCATTGGTGGCACGCCTACTGCTGCTCAAGCTGGTCTCCTACCAGGTGGCAACGGCATCAGTGGCTCCCACAACAAATACGAGGCGGATGCTTCCCCAACCCGCCCAGATCTTTATGAAGCCGGCAACGACTACAAGACCGTGGCTGCTCAGTTCCAACAGCTCATCGATGCTTCACCAGGGTCCGTCACCATGGAATCTTTGACAAACTTCCGCTCTCAGCGATTCGATACTCAGATCGCCAACAACCCATACTTCTTCAACGGACCCTTCACCGGCGTCATCGTCCAACCTGCCGCGTACACGTTCATCTTCCGATTCATGGCCAACCACTCTTCGGAGTACCCAACGGGATACCTTTCCTACGATGTCATCAAGGACTGGTTCGGCATCAGTGGTGACAGCGGCAGCTACACCGCGAAACAAGGCTGGGAGCGCATCCCAGAAAACTGGTACAAGCGCCCCATCGAGTACCCCTACGACACCGACTACTATGCTGCCGATCTCGTCAACGCCGCCGCACTGCACCCCAAGTTCTTGAACATTGGCGGTAACACTGGCAAGGTGAACACTTTCACTGGAGTCGACGTCACCGACCTGAGCGGCGGTCTTTACAACGCTCAAACTCTAGCCCAGGGCAACAATGCTGCTTGCTTCGGCTACCAGTTCGCCGCACAAGCCAAACCAGACGTTGCCCTCGTAGCCTTTACGCAGCTCGACAAGGCTCTCGGCTCGATTTCCTCCAAGTTGACGTGCCCTCAGCTCGCGAAGATTGACGATGCTCAGCTCATGCAGTTCCCTGGCTACTCCAAAAACCCGACTTATTAGACAGCTAGATGGAAAGATGAGTCTGTTTTGATGGAGATGTTTTGTAATTTACCTTAGCAGTTCAAAAGTCATGACATAGTCGTGGTATCATAACACATGTCGACTGATATGCCTTTATGTGCGTTCCAATTCGTGCTCCAGTAGTGGTCTGCTTCTTGACATATCCAACGAAGAGTTCCGGGCCGTTGTCGAGCAGGACGAGGCACCAAAGACGACAAGCCCGCAAAGATGGTGAAGCGAATGGGAAGAAGCATCCTAGGCGAACAACATTCAGTAGTCCATTCGGGGACATGATAACATACTGCGCGAACACGGCCTCGAATAGCGGCCTAGAACACAGAAGGAATTTTCGGAGAGATTCTAGGCAAGTTCTTTTGACATAGTGGTATGCGTCCGAGATAGTGGCTGACACGCTATCTCGGATCCACGAATTAGATGTACAAATTTCGTGTCTTGGCCACTTTATAATCCTTGTTGTAAACGAGACGCGATGACAGACTATAATAGTCTAGCGGACATGGGGGTTGTCGGACACGCGCTCGCTTGATCCAGTAGATAAGAAGGGAACAGTCCATAAGTGCTATAGCGAGTTTGTCCTTTGTTCACCAGAAATCGGTCCGTAGAGAGAGATCGCACAGCATGTCGGAACTCTATCACGCACCGGTGCATTTCGTTGGCAGTACGAGCTCCTTTTTGCTTTGTCTGCGCCATCGCTGAACAACATCTTAGGTGTGCCTCTCCCCTGTTGCAAAGATGTCCTCCAGTCCTTATCGTCGAATTTCGCGGGCGATCGTTTGAGGCGCATACCAGACGGTGAGACCTGCCAAAGGAGTCAATTCACCGGATGGCAGTACACGACACTGGCTCGCGCTGGGAAGACCCATCTTCTCGGGAATCCTTTCGAGCACAGCGACAGTGCGCCGTGCTTCACCGAAGACCAAGTTCGCGATGAGATGAAAGATTTTCCTGAACTCGATACGCAGTAAGGCACCGAGCCACCAGCAATAACAGACGCACAATGCGCGATATGAAGGGAACTGACAATATTCGGGCGTCAGGTACGACGCAGAAGCCATAGCATCATACGCCACGTTCGCAGCTCTGCAGTCAGCCTCTCAAATCCCGCGGACCACACGTTTCCAAGTCTGCCTCACCACAGCCGTGAACTGCATGCCTGTAGTACACCCTGCGTTCCAGGCTGCCATTGAGCCGCATTTCGAGAAAGCACTCGCCCGCGCCAGTCGGAATATCCAGGCTGCGATTCCACATGATCGTCTCGCGGTACAGATTGACCTTGCCCTCGAATTCGCATGGTTACACGGCGCTTGGTTCGACTTTTGGACTCCGCAAAGCAGAGTTGATTATATAGGCGAACCGAAGCTTGATAGGCTTATACAAAGAGTCGTGACAATGGCGGAGAGTGTAGATGAAGATGTGGAGCTTGGCTTTCATCTATGCTACGGTACGCCTTAGCACATGACACGGGCTCAGATGCTTGCTAACAATCTTCAGGTGATGCTCGCAAACAGCACTTCGTGCAGCCTCAAGATACGAATATGCTCGTAGATGTCGCCCTCGCCCTTATTGCTGCAGTTCCAAGGACTATCACTTGGTTTCACATTCCCGTGCCGAAAACGAGAGACGACGACACGTATTTTGAAGCTTTAGCACGACTCACACCGAAGCTCGAGCAAACGGAACTGTACCTAGGTCTGATCCATGAACATGACCCTGAAGGCACTAAAAGGAGAATTCGGGTAGCCAAGAGGCACGTCTCACGGTTCGGGGTTGCTACTGAGTGCGGTTTAGGAAGGAGAGACGAAAGAGATCTAAAGAGCGTGCTCGAGATCATGAGAGCTGTTTGACTGGGTGTAATTGTGCGCTCGTCAATTCATCTCATCATAAATCATACTTCCCAACAACGACTAACTACCACTTACTATCCAACTTCTTCAAAAACCTCCCCACGCCCTTCTCAACCTTATCCACCCTCTCATTGACCTTATACTTCCCACTAAAACTATCCTTCCTCTCCTGCCCTGGCTGCGGCGGCACATATGGCATCTTCGACTTCTCGTGAAGCTGTGCCGCGCTCTCCTGCTCGGTCGGACGGTACAGCTGGTTGTGCACGTCACCGGCGTACGCGCCTGAAGAGTTGTAAGCGCCTGGTTGGGCTTGTTGTTGTTGAGTGGAAGTGTAGGAGAAGCTGCTGTAGCCGGCTATTTGGGCGGCTTGTTGTTGGGGTGGAAGGGCGGGAGAGGCGAGAGGAGTATGGGTATTGTATGAGGGCGGGGCGGAAGGGGTTGGTGGTTGCTGTTGTTGGTGCTGATGTTGTTGTTGGGGTTGGTGGTTGAGGAAGCCTGGGGATTGGGGAGGGTAGGAGGCGAATTGCTGGACTGGTGGGCTGAAGGATGATTGGCGGTTGAAGGATGTTTGGTTTGGTGGCGGCGATGAGGGTTGGGTGGTTTGGCTGATTGGTGGTGGGCCGAAGGAGGGTGTGTATTGGGCGGGTGATGGCCCTGTCTGCCCTGGTGGTGGAGGAGGTGGTGGTGGAAGGGAGCCTGATTGTGTTCGTTGGATATTGCTGGGAGGCGTGCCATGTGGTGGTCCGGGTAGACTTCCGTAGGATGATTGTCTTGCTTGTGCTTGAGGTGGTCCTGAGAAGTATGATTGTTGAGGCGTGTTTGCCATGCTGGGCTGGAAACTGGGCTGGAAACTGTGTGGCAAGGTGGCATGCTGTGTGCTGCCATAGCCTACCGCATTTGGGTGGCCTGAGCCAGAGGCATCGTCCACTGGGGGTGGTGTCTTCTCCCGATGTGCGATCGGTTCTGGGGCGATTGGTGCTGCGGGATTGTATGCCATGGGCGCAGGTTGATGGAGCTGTTGCTGCTGCTGTGCTGGTGGCGGAGAGATGGCTACTCCTCCAGACTGCGCTGATTTGGGTGGGCCTGGAAACGAATGCACAGAAGCCGTACTTTCTGCTCGAGGATGGAAGTGTGTTCCGATCGCAGTCTTTTCCAGCTGTTGGACCACGGGACTCATAGAGTCACGGTGTTCAGCCAAGCTCGCTCTGGAAGATGCAGGTGCGTTGCGTATATCCAACTTTTCCAGTGGCAAGATATTCTGCAGGTGACCCAGAAGTATTGCCGCATCTTTTTCCGTCCACAAGTATATGTCGATAGTGTGTATTTTGTAGAGATATTTCTGCTCATTGTGTTGGTCGTAGGTGCCCAAGTGCCACTCATTTTGAGTGGCGATCGACGCCTGGTCCAACACGAGAGTGAACAGCGTCGGCTGCTTATACGAGTATGCCAGGCTCTTGACGGCACTCAAATATCCAGAGAACGCATCTTGCTCGGGAGTTCCAGCATGATTGGCGATTTCGAGCTTCGCCCGGTGCTCTGTAGGGTCGTGATAAAGATATGTATAGCTGCCTTTCGAAAATCTGTGGTGGACTGGTCTCGACGAAGGGTCATTGAAGTAGTAGTGGACATCGGTGAAGCTGCCATTGATTAGTGAGATATCTACGAGACACGCATTTTGTAGACATACAGCGTCGTCAACAGGTTCTCGCCTGGTATGGCGGGCATGTTGTCGTGTTCCTTCTAGTCACACTCTTGTAGGAACAACGGCTCTCGAGGCGTAAAAAGATTCGGCAATAGTAAGACACTCGTTGGCAACCTCGAGAACAGCTTTCATGTACTCTCTGCTCAAGTGGCAAGCGGCCCAAGATACCAGCTGTAACGAGACGATTTTGACCAGCAATTCAGATAGCACTAGGAGGTGAGACAGCATGAGAAGGAGACTGAAAGACAGCAAAGAAATACACTTGACCACTTTCTCAGCCGCGATGTTTCTTGGACGGCCCCCGCCAGCCTGTCAGCCGCGCGCATACAGCTCTAGGCAGCGCGTAGGGAGCGAATGGCAAGCGAGATGGCGGAGCTGCGCGCATGTGAGGCGAGTAAGCTTGATTTTGAGTTTAGACATTAGGGTTGCGCAACCCTGAAATCGGGATGGATGCGGCACCTCCGATGTCTCCTCCGAAAGGAAAGTTGAAGGCACATTGGGCGCTGCAGTACAGCACACACGTGCACCGCCGTCAACGCAAGAGCAATTGTCCAAGGGGAGCTGAAAGGACACCACTACTCGCATACCACTGTCAACATCAATTCTCCCTAATCAATTCATCCCGAAACCCAGCGAACCTCCCCAGCACGCGCGCATCGTAAGACCCAGGCCATCGCGGCCACACGACCACCAGCATGTCTCTCGTCAACCTCGCACACGTCTGCTCACACTTGCAAAACGCCTCGCTCGCCCGCCTGGGCCTGACCTCCGTCCCCTATACCCGCCTCCACCTCTCTCTCGCCCTCCTGCTGCAGAAGCAAGGCTTCTTCTCGCAAGTCAAGCTCGGCGGCCCATCACCGCCCGCCTCCTGCTTCCCTCCCGGCCTGCGCGACGATGGCAAAATGAGCGGACACCCACACACTCGCTCCGTCGGCGTAGAAAAGGACCGCGAGACTGCGCTCAGCCGGATGGTCCTGCAGCACGCGACTCCTGACCAGCTGATCGCGGAGGGCTTCCACGAGGTGGACGTTCAATGGGCGAGCCTCTACGCTTCCAGGACACCCAGACAACTGCAAGAAGAAGGCGTGCCCGTCGAAGCAATGGGCCTCACAATCGAGAACCAGCCACTCACCCTCACACCAGACGAGTACGCGGACCCGGACGATCTGGACACCGAGGGCGTAGTCACACAAGCCAACCGCGCGTCGAGACGGCTATGGCTTGGCTTGAAGTACTGGGACGGTCTCCCTGTCCTGCACAAGGCGCAGATGATTTCGAAGCCTACGAAGCGGATATGGCTGAACACGAAGGAGCTTGGCATTGTGGTGCGAGGAGGTCGCGCGGGAGAGGTCAAGGGCATGACGCAGGTTGGTGAAATGATGGCTGTGAGCACGGACAGGGGTGTTTTGGAGGCGAGAGAGTGTGTGGAGAGGAAGATTGGTGGCATGCCGCTTTGTCGCGTGTGGTAAAAATGTTCTGGTTGGTTGGACACTCAGAATGCAATCATTGGCATTTTTTGTCTGAGAGACAGTAAGATGAAGAACGAACAAGTTGGGTCGCCAGCCCCGGGCCTTATGCGGGATGCGCATTGAAATGCAATGTTTTTGCAGCCACGGGTATCTGGAAGATTACCCAAGGAGAACAAATTGTGCCATAAAGCGCATGCATACCAGCGATTATGGACGAAGGCTGGTAATAAAGATGTACAATATATGTGTAAATACAGCATTTCTCAAAAACACCATCGAGATCAAGAAGGTTTCTCAAAGGGCTCTTGATGCTCTCTGTGCGCTCTTTTCTTTAATAGATGGAATGGTGGTCACTCCTTAATATCCACTTTCAGGACCTGTATTGGCTTTGGCCATGAACAGCTGACTTCCAAGTGGTCATACACATGTTCCCTTCTAGAAGTGCTGCACTAGACTAATAACAATATGCACGTCGATGGAGCACTCACACCGGCTGTGAGGGGCCGACTTTGCTGACCATCAAAACGACGGTCAATCGAACAACTCCACACCTTTTACAGACAACACTTCATCTTGCAAAACGTTGCAACAGCAGCAGCTGATCACGACCTAGCGGAATTCTATCAACCATGTCGACCCCAATCCTAGACAAACTCCCCTTCACTCTCCAGTGCTTGCCCTACGGCATCATCTCAACAGCAGACAGCGAGCCCCGATGCGCCGTCGCAATCGGCGACCATGCTATTGATCTCCTCGAGTATGCCCATTCAGGCCGCCTGGGAAGCGTGAGCGAAGTGTTTGGAGATATCGAGTTCGACCATGTTTTTGGACAGGTCTGTCTTCCCACCCAATATCAACATCAATATCACTTCCACAAACCAAAGGAAAAGAAACAAAAGCCGGACTACAAGACTAAGGTAAACTAACAAACCAACCAGCCCACCCTCAACACCTTCGCCGCCCTCGATCAACCCCTCCGCAGCGCCGTGCGAGCGCAAATCCGCAAAGATCTCGAATCTCGCGCTGTCCCGGAGACGTGTTTCTTGGGTCTAGATGAAGTCACGCAGCATTTGCCGATGGCGATGCAAGGCTTCTCGGATTTTTATACGAGTCTGGAGCACTGCCAGAATTGCTCGGGCGAGATGGCGGAGGCGAAGATACCGAAGAATTGGTTCTATGTTCGTTCCTCGTTTTATCCTTCGCTACTTTCTCTGTCAGGTTCTCAAGAGCGGCAGCTAACGATTGGTTTTGACAATGTGACAGGCCCCATCAGTATACAACTCGCGCGTCTCATCCGTACTGCCCACTCCCAGCACCATCCCGCGTCCTTCAAACGTGTACTTCTCCAACGGCATCGATTCAGAGCCTATGTACGGCCCTACCAGGCGTTTGGACTTCGAGCTCGAGATGGGCTACTTCGTCTCTAAACCCGTGCCGTGGGGAGAGGGGATGCCGATTGAAGACGCAAAGCAGCATATCTTCGGCTTCGTACTGCTGAACGATTGGTCCGCGAGGGATCACCAGTTGTTTGAGATGAGACCTTTGGTGAGATTCATTCCATTCTAGACGGTAGATTTATTTGGGGAATCATAGAGCTGATGTCGTCTGTTCAATGTTTGCAGGGTCCCTTCCACTCCAAAGGCTTCGGCACCAGCATCAGCAACTGGATCGTGCCGATGGAAGCCCTCGAGCTTTTCTCCTGCTCCCCCAACACGCCCCAAAACCCTCCGCCGTTCCCGCACCTCGCCTGGCCGAACCCCAGCGACGGCGCTCTCGACGTCAAACTGAAAGTCACGCTTATCCGCAACGGGGAGACCCACGCCCTCAGCACCAGCAACCTAAAATACATGTACTGGACGCCCTACCAACAACTAACCCACCACGCAGCCAGCGGCTGCGGGATGCAGACCGGGGATCTGATCGGAACGGGAACGATTTCTGGCGCGGGGAGGAATGAGAAGGGGGAGAAGAAGGAGTTGGGGTGTTTGTATGAGGTTGAGATGACGGGGTCGAAGGTTATGCCAGAGGCAGTGGATGGGAGTGGGTATCAGGCTGGGTATCTTGAGGATGGTGATGAGGTTGTGCTGGAGGGGTGGTGTGAGGATGGGGAGGGGAGGAAGGTGCTTGGATTTGGGGAGTGTAGGGGAGTGATTGCGCCGCCGAAGTAGGGAGGCATTTCGAAATTGGAGAAGAGATTTGTGATAAAGAGTGAATGCCTCCTGCGAGCATTTGGGGTCTTGGGGATCGACTTTTTTCGAGACATTGATATACAATCGTGCCCATTATTGTCTGTCATATCCATAAACAGCCCAGAACGTTATGCTACCATGAGTACACACAAGACAGCCGCTGGCACAGCTGCGATCAGAGGATGTACAACAAGCCGCTCTGCGGCAAGACTTTGCAGTTTGATCTCCTCAAGCTTCATCGCGGGTGCGTAGGCCTTAGGCTCGTCACTCTTGATCGTTCCATCCCAGCAATACTTATTAAAACATGCGGTGCAGACGTCCGGTACCTCGGTTTTCGTGCGCTCGAGAGAACGGGTTATAATAGCGCAGCCAACACAAGTCGACCATTGTTCGTCGAGGGTGCCGTTACCTTGGGTGGCGAGGTTATATCCGTTCGAGATAGTGGCGTCGCGCTTGCTGTTGTTGTAGGTCATGTCGTAGGTTGAGAGATTGGACCAGGAGACGTACGGCGCATTGGGCAGGTACACGATCAAGGGCGTCGCATCAGTCTCGTTGGAAGCATTGCAGCCGAAAAAGGTCGGCTTGCTGTTAAGCCCGAGATTGGTGAAAGTGTTGATGTCGGGGACGGACGGGAAACTGGTTGCGTTGCCCATGTCACTCTGTTGGCGCTCGTAGGTCCGCATCATGGATTTCCCATTCGGCCAACCGGGTGATGTCCCTTCGGCTTGGGACTTCTTGGTGTTGGCGGTAGCGTCGACGGCGAAGATGACATCGACGTGTCTGCTCTTCTGGATGAGAGGATGGAAAGGGATATTCTGCCCGTCTTCGCCGCCGTCGACGAGCGCCAGACGCTGTGCTTGAGAGATACTGCTGCGGACACTGCTGAAGTTGTAGAAAGGGTTCACCCAGTCTGCGATGTCTTGATTGCCTTCTGATATGTGACCGAGAACTTTCTTGATAGCTTTCTTCAGGATGTTATCTGATTCAGAAGCGTTCGATTTGATGAACGCCTGGTTGAAGAGAGAGCTGCTGGTTCCCATCACGAATCCTACATTGTCGAAACCAGTGACGCATTCTTTTGACTCGAGGCGACCATCAGAGAAGTTGGAGCCAATATACTTCAATGGAGCGAAAGCTCGAAGACTTGCATCCTCACTGCCAATCTCCCATGGGTTGATGTCTACAACCGTCGCATTGGCCGGGATGACTATCTCGTCAGGTCGCCGGCCAAGTGCGATCGAAAAGGGCATTGGAGCAGAGCCGCTTGAGAACCAGGTTTGACTTGCAATGGACGAGAAAGTGTACTCCGGTCCTCCGCGAGAAGCGTTGACAAGCTGATGAGACAGTGCACGACCCCAATAGTCTGTGATGGTGGTGTTGTATCCAGCATCTTTTTTCTCGCTCACAGCGTCTTTGATGTGCTTGAAGTAGCTAAGAGTGTCGAGGGCTCGGATTCCGTCGCCAGCAGGGCCTTCGAAAATGGAGTTCCCAAGCTGCCATAACGAAGTGTCGGCGCCTGCACTTGTATTCGCAGAAACGATGTCCTGAACGCTAGTGAAATTGTTGGTGTAAAGAGATCCAACCATCCAGTTCCCACCGCTCAGTCCAGAGATATACGTAGCAGATTGCAGAATACCTCCAAGTTGTCCTTTCTCAGTGGAGCCAGTAGTGCGGATATCGAAAGCTTCTACGACTCCGGCACAAGCTAACATGGCTCTGTATCCACCTCCAGAGCAGGCAATGCCAATGTTTGGAAGCGCCGAAGCATTCTCTCTGTGGCGTTGAATGTACTCATCCACATCTAATCCAGTGATGTTCAGGCGGCTTAACAAGTCGGTCATTGGCCCTAAGGTTGCATTGCGCCTCGTCGGCAACCATTCCAGCTCTTGCGGTGACAATTGTCCGCCGAGACGAACATGCGGTGCATCTTCTGGGCAGTTGCCGGTCTGAGGAGCATAAGAACCAGCGGGATTTGCCGGTAGCGAGCGGGCTTCAAGTGCTTTGACTCCGAAAGTGTGACCTGTGACTTGGTTAGTTTTAATGCCTGCCTCTGGAATAATGTTACAAGTGCAGTTTAGTGTTGGAGTCGCTGTACCTTTGTCAAACGCTGCACAGGTGGCTAGAGTTATCGCTGACGCTGCCGAAAACCTCATACCGCTAGTAAGACAGCTAGTATATCGATCGATAAAGTTAGGCGTGTACAGCACATGCGTGCAGTCTGAAAGTATGGAGAAAATGAGAAACTCTTACCCCAAAACCTGTGCCCGGCCAAGTTCTCTTATTGAATCGAGAATAGCTCGGCTAAGATTTGTATCACAGCTCCAAGTAATCTTAAGATATCGCGCCGATTAATGCCTACTATTTAGATCAATTCGCACAAAAGGCTCGTGCGTTTCTCGTAACTTTACCCAATCACAAATGAATTGCGAGCACCGAGCGTATTAGGATGACTCAAACGCAAACCAGAGCAACGTACGTTAAGACTCCATAGTTCGAAGTGCGTGAAACTTAAGTGACGAGACGTTTGCAGGCCCCATCAGCGTCAGACGGGAATTCGCCTACGTCTCTACTCCTTAGGATAAGAAAAGACTGAGAGACTCTTTGATAAGACTTAATCACTTCAGGCGACGATGTGAGGGCGGAGAACGTGTTGAAGTTGAAGCGCAAAGCTCGACGCCCGCTGTTGCCGCCACCGCTGTTACCGCCGCCGCCGCCATAACTAATGCCAAGTCGGAGCGCGGCTGAGGGTGCGGAGTGGCAAACGTTGACTATACAGTAATAGAAGCGAAGTGTAGGCAGGAGGTAAAAGCAAGAAAACGACTCAGCTCAATCGCTTGAACCCTTCGTTGATACTTCTCGGGTCTTGCAGAGAATCGCTACATGTAGATGTCATGCATGCGCCTCTGGTATCCAGAGTAGCATCCAACTATATGGTAATCACGACAAGCACAAAATGTGAACCGCACAAGGAGAGATCGAATCCAGCACTGCATATTGCCTCCAATTATGTAAATTCGACAAAGATAGGTCTCAGACGTCACGATGAATTCGTACGTAAGACAGCAAATTCGGCGATAAATCCACCTACGACTCGAGAGTTCTGAGGGAGGTGTCATGCCTCAGAAACGCCAGACATCCATACCAACGCCGCAGACCAGCACTCCCGTCGAGCCGTCTTCGAGCTGTAGCAGCGCCATACTAGAAACATCCGCAACAGAAGTAAACACATTTTGCACCTTGCGGACTTGCAGACCCTTCACGCCTGGCACTGCGACATCGACCCGTACATCCCATAGCTTGACACGCTGGTCTATGCTGGCGCTGAGAATGTAGAAGCAGTCATCGCCGTACTTGGACACTGCCAAAGCCGTGACTGCAGCTGCGTGGGCGCGAGGAATCAGTAGCGTCGAGATGTTGTTCTCGGGATCGATGCGTGAGAGACCGAGGCCGTTGTCGTCGCCTGCTGTCAGGAGAAGAGTTGAGCCGTCGCTCAATGCACTCGCCGATGAGTCTAGGATCGCGTTTTGGTGGACTTTGCGTCTTTGGAGCCAGGTGAGTATTTCGTCCTCGAGACACTGCCACATGCCAGCATGTCCGTCCATCGCCGCTGTTAATAGCCGGCGACAATCCGACGGCTGGTCTTTTGCGCTCTTGACGAACATGACATCTGTCAAACAAGCCGTCAAATAATCCCCCGATCTTAACAGAACCCACTCGCCACAATCGTAAGACCAAAGCTTGACCGTCGAATCCGAATAAGCCATGACGATGTCAAAGCCACCCTCTTGCTTTTCTCTCGCCTCGAAACCCATAATCCTCAAATCAGACATCATGCTCCTCGGGTGCGGGGACTCGCACACGACTCCCACTCCCAACACAGGCACACCGTGACACACCCTCCAAACGTAAAATTCCTCGGATCCCGCGCTGGAGAACAGTCGACATCCATTCGCAGACCACTGCAAGTGCTGGATACCTGTGTTGTGCTTGCGTAGCGTCTGCAGGCACTCGAATCCATTGCTGCAAGAGTACGTGGAAAGTTTGATGTCCGTATCTTCAGCTCCCGTCGCGATGATCTGATGCTGCCCGTCGGATACTGCCACGGCTTTAATCTCTCGCCCATGACTTCCGTCGCGAATAGTACTTAGCGGCCGCTCTTCCTGCGTCACACGCATTAAGCTTCCGTTCTGAGTCCAGATGAACGTCCCGCCGTCATCGCTGGGCTCGAAAGCCCAGTTCCGATGAACGCCGCCGCCGCATTTGACTGTGAAAATGTCTTGCTGGGCTGTGAGGTCGTGCGAGACGAAGTTCTTGCCTTTGAAGCCCCTGACATGGAGCTCGTCGTTCTTGGTGAATGTCAGACCTTCGATGTTCGGGCCGAAGGGCAGTGGGAGTTGGTGGATTAGGTAGAAAGAGGGAGAGGAGGATTGGAGGGTGAGCTGGTGGATGGCAAGGGTGCCGTCGCGGCCGGTTGAGAAGATGTAGCCTGAGGTTTCGTTGCTGGTGGTAATAGGTTGCCATTGGAGTGCGGTGATGGATTCTTTGGCGTGGCAGTGTTGTAAAAGTTTTGTGCTTGGGATGGTTTCAGTGTCAGTAGATCCGGAGAGGTTGTAGACGGCTAGTGCTCCGCCTCGTGAGCCCAGAATGGCATATCTAATATCGCCGTGTTGCACGTGGACGAAGCTCGTCACAATGAAACGGGGTGGAAGGGCCAGGTGTCGCTCGACTGGGTCATATACCTCGGCGCCGTCACTATTGGTCGTCTTGCGAATATTGATAAGCTGCGCAGTAGCCGAGCCAACGGTCGTAACAAGCAGGTTGTATCCCTCCACTGCGTTGATGTTTCTGTCTGCCGACGGCGGGCTCAGGAAAAGACCTGCAACTTTGCGAGACAGTGCTGCTACAGTAAAGCTCCGGTCATAACGTGGTACGAACATCATCACATCGCCTTTGATGCCACCCACAAAAGCCAATCCTTGCCCACTTGTGGTCATTGAGAAGAAGAATAGGCTCTCATATACGCCATGCCGGGTAATAATCGAGGTCCCGTCCTCTTCCAGAGTCAAGGTCACAACATAACCATCCGTGGTTATGGCCAGGACTGTGCTATCGTCGACGAAAGTGTATGATCGGAAGACGTCCTTCTGTCCGGCCGAAAACAATACGTCGGATGAAGGATACAGAAGACCGTCGTCGATATTGAATTCCTGTGGAATTCTCATGATTGACGGGAGTAAGGCAATCAGCCCGTCAGCACCACCGGTTGCTCCACACCCTTTGTATACTGTTGATGACCAGATGTTCTTGCCCGCATGTATAGGCAACGACCTCAATTGCCGTAGCTCATATGTCAAGCGGTCGGGATCATCGGCGATGGTCTCCACATTCCATGTAATGCAGCTGCCATCTTCGCCGAATGATGCTACAGCCAGCGAACGAGTCTTTTCCGGCGAACTCTGACTTTCATCGTTTGTCTTTTCCAGTATGAACCTGACCATCCAAATCCTAGAAATATGGCCAGTCGCCCTGGACAGAACCGGCGGTGCGTACGTGTTTGACTGGTCCGTAGATCCAAAGCCAGTCTCGCGCTGGATGTCAGTCATGCTCGGACTTTCACAACTGAGGTCAGAGATGTCCCATAGCCGTATCGTGCGGTCATCGCTGCAGCTGGCCAGCACTCGCTGCGGTCCTCCTAGGATATCCTGCTGCAGGAGCGTTGAGATCTGGACATCGAAAACAGAACCTTCGTGTGCCTGGAAGATGTAGTGCGTCTTGACGCTGGCAGTGTCTTTGATTTCGTTGCTGAACGGAGTCGACCAGATAATGATATCTCCGAACGCCGTGCCTGATGCAATGAGGCAGACGGAGGTGCTCAGCCATGAGATGTGTGCACAATATAGGATGCAATTTGATCCCGGCACCACAACCTCGGTCGAGAGACCCGACTCTCGTACATCTTCTTGAGATGCGTCGGGGCTGCACTTAATGAGTGCATTGTGAGCAGTGACCAGTGCTACCGTCGTGGCTGAGTCATCCTCTGATGACGGCGAAAATGCTGCATTGAAAATCCAGTCACCGACATCTTGTTGCGCCAGAATTTTGAAAGTCACCAGGCCTCCATCATGTTTGTTGGAGAGTTTCACATATGCGATATGGCTGCCACCACAGACAAAAACCTCCTTGGTCGTTTCGTTGATGAGAATCCTGTGGATGGCCTGCGAGCGAAATATCTGGACGCCCCCTAACCGGGCCTTTCGTGATGTGCTGTACGCAACAAGGTGTGTGCCTTCGCCCGCAAGGAGTAGCTCATCAGAATAGAATTCTAGAGAAGTGACCGGCACTTTGCGTTGCTCGTGGGCCAACAGGTATGGCTCATCGCGAAGGGTCATGAAGCTGGCGGACCAGGGACAGATTTTCTTAATTTGTAAGCCCCGCGTATTTTACCTGTGTATTTGCCGTGGAGACACGATCATGTCAAGTTGAAACTGTATAGATGGAAGGTCCATGGCATTTGGGCATCCGTTCAGAGAAAAGCCGGATTGGCTGACGGTTCCGCACAACTAAGTCATATCGAGACGATGCACCCGTCCTCATGTTGCAGCGGTATACTCTGAGCAAAACGTGGCCGGTTCGTAGCTAGCCCTTACAAAGATTGCTTTTCGAGACCAACACCACGGTTTGCAACATCGGAGTTTGTGATAAAGACAATGCATGCACCAGATATCTGAATACTTTGGTCGCCTCTGTTATTAGCAGGAGTTCGGGCAGGCGCACGTCGGACAACTTCGGACCGAAGTCGTATGCGAATATATGCAGTATCCATGCAACCTCATCTGCAGAGCTATGCTTGCTGCACAAGGTTAACCTTCTGTACACACTTGATATTCTGCAATACCCCAGGCCGTTTCGAAGAAGTTGCGAGCGGTTCGTAGCTGTGCAGGGCGTTCTACTGGAGACCACGGCGACTCTCGTGATCGGCATCTTCTCAGGTCAGGCCGCATCGGGTATCAAGATCAGGTACCGCGAGTCGCTCCACCAGCTACTGCGCATACACCAGCCACCAGGGCATAGTGCGCGAGCGACATACGCGAACGCCTCTCCTTGCCAAAAATTGCCATATCCACCGCCATGGCCAACTCAGCTCCAGCACCAGACCCGCAGCAATACAACACACCGCGTCGAGGCCATGCGCGCCTGCCATCCAACGCTCCGCCCTTACAATACACCCCAGAGGCATATCAGCAGCAACCACCGCAGCCATACGCCGCTGGCCCACCACAGTTCAACATTCACCAGGCCACACCGGGACAGTCTGTGTCTCAGCCAGGGAGCGTGCTGCCTTCTAATGCTGCTGGTATGAGCAACGTCCCAGGCTCTCTTCAACCAGGCGCCGGCGCCAACGTGAGGGCGACAGCCTCGAGCTCTGCTACGCCCGCGAACATGCAGCCACACCCGATCCAGACCAATGCGCAACAGTACGCGCAATCTCCACAGCCGCTTTCGCGCTCCAACACCCACCACAGCCATTCGCGCAGCAGTCCAGCAGGTATGGACGGCCTATCCTCGACCGGCCAGAAATACATCCCCTTCAACCAGACGCCCACACAAACACCAATCTCCTCAAACCCCAAAGCCTTCAACGCAATGAGCTCTGGCAATCCGAGCGCTGGAACTTCACACAGTCCCTTGAACCTTACAGATATTCGTTCACGAACGATATCCGATGCGCAAGAGCCAGCGATGGGAACGAACATGATGTACAGCTACAACGATGCGCCCACGAACTCGAACTACATGGCTCCTTTCGCGACATATGCTTTTGACTGGTGCTCGTGGCCGGTGCAAGGAGGTGGAAACAGCGCTGGAAAGATGGCAGTCGGAAGCTACTTGGAAGACCCTCACAACTTCATTCAGATTCTGGATACGAACATTGTGCCGCAAGATGTTACCGGTCCTGGCCAGTCGCCTTATGGAATTGAATACACAAAAGTTGCGGAGGCTACTTGCGCGTACCCTGTGACGAGGCTGCTGTGGGAGCCACCAAGTGCCACAAAACCATACACAGATCTTCTGGCGACAAGCGGAGACCACCTCAGATTATGGAGCTTGCCTGCTTCAACCAACAACATGACTAGCAACATCAACCGAAGCTCCAATGCCAACACTCGCGAAGCACCGACACAGAAATTGCAGCCATTAGCTTTGTTGTCCAACAGCAAGACACCCGAGCACACTGCGCCTTTGACTTCTTTGGACTGGAACAAGCTCTCGCCAAAGCTCATCATCACATCATCCATCGACACAACTTGCACAATCTGGGACATCCCAACACTTACAGCGAAAACACAGTTGATTGCTCACGACAAAGAAGTGTTCGACGTGCGATTCTGCTCAAACAGCGTAGATGTCTTCGTTAGCTGTGGCGCTGATGGCAGCGTACGCATGTTCGATCTACGAAGCTTGGAGCATTCTACTATCATCTACGAGCCAGCAGAAAAGAACGATAAATGTAAGTGCCCATCTCTACGCCAATTCAGGAAGACAACTAACGAGATTTGCAGCCGCCTCACCATCAGCTTCTTCTCCCTCAAAATCAACCGCCCTGGCACCAACACAGCCTCTTCTGCGCCTAGCCGCCTCACCTTTTGACTCCCACATGCTCGCCACCTTCGCGTCAGACAGCAACATCATCCGCATCCTCGACGTACGCCAACCAGGAACCGCACTCCTCGAGCTACGCGGCCACCAAGGCAATCTCAACAGCATCGAATGGTCACCTCACAAACGCGGCCTGCTCGCTTCCGGTGGCGACGACTCCCTTGTGATGACCTGGGATCTCATCAACTCGGAGAACCAAGCGATTCTCCCTAGCATCAACGGCAACGGCGCCAACGCCGGTGAAATACCTAGCAAGGGTCCCAGCTCCAGCTGGCGCTGCGAGTATGAGGTTGGCAATGTCAGCTTTGCGCCTGAGAGCATGTTGACTGCGCAAGGCGGCGACTGGCTTGGTGTTTGTGCGGGTAGGGGTGTGTGGGGCGTCAAATTGTAAGGAAATCATGAGCGATATGCATTTACGAGCGTGCGATATGAGCTGCTTGTGCGTCACTAGCAGGGCGTTTTGGGCAGTAGGTATGGTTGGTGGAGGGCAGAGTTTGAGTCTGCTACTGCTGACATTAACGAATGAAAATATATGGATACGTCCTTTTTTTGACAACGCTCACATCATACAATCCCTGGTTTCTAAGCTAATCTTGCCTTGCCAATCCGGGTTTTCTACGTCAACGGTCCTCTTTCGCTGCATGAAGCTCGAAGTGCCCCATGCTACAAA
>Ga0265797_10003800_pt1 | contig 23757 bp, 17 predicted proteins | sample P2T30metagenome_FD_192433 | JGI IMG/M metagenome (GOLD analysis project Ga0265797, IMG submission 192433) | Plant litter microbial communities from East Loma Ridge, Irvine, California - P2 T30 | ecosystem: Environmental > Terrestrial > Plant litter > Unclassified | place: USA: California... | reverse complement strand
CTTTTGACACACCAAAAATCACAGTTGGAGCGACCAGTGGCATAGGTGCTGCTACTGCTCGAGAACTGGTGCTCGCGTCCACCCAGCCGCATTTATACACCGTTGGCCAGAATGAAGCGCGTGGAGGTTCTCTTGTCAAAGAACTGCGCGCTTTGAACAAACGTGCTAAGCTTACGTTCATTCGAAGCGATTTGACGTTGCTGCGCAACGTCGACAGAGTGTGCTCTGCTATTGCCAAAGAGCAAACCAGGGTCAACTTGTTGTTCATGACTGCTGGTATCCTCAGCATGGGCGGTAGGGACGGTATGTATGTCCTTACTTTCTCCATGTCTTGGCTGAATTTCTAATATCGCGAACGGCAGAAACTCCTGAAGGACTAGACAAGATGTACAGTCTGCAGTATTTCGCCCGAATCCGGTGTACTGTAAACCTTTTGCCCCAACTTCGGCAGGCCGCTGGAGCGCAGCAGTTGGCTCGCGTCGTGTCTGTCCTTGGTGCTGGGAACGAAGGGAAAATCCTGGATGAAGATCTGGACTTGAAGCATCATTTCAGTCTGAGGATCTGCTCAGGACAGGCCATGTCTATGACGTCTATTGCCCTGGAGCATCTGGCGCGACACGACACGAACATCGACTTTGTACATGCTTATCCCGGTCCAGTCAGAGGCACCAATATCCTGTGCCATATGGGGAAGCTGATCGGGACTTGCGCGAATGTTGCGATGACAATTTTCGCTCCTTTCACTTTGTCGCTGCCGGAATGCGCCAAAATTCAGTGCCGGATTGCTCTTGCGCCAGATCTCAAATCTCTGCAGGCTGCGCGTGCGAAATTGGACAGCACTATGGTTTTGCTACGGTTGAACGCCAAAGGTCAGCCATGTGGTCCAAACATATTTGTTTCGAGCTACATACAGGATGCGATGATGGAAAAGATTTGGGCGTTCACCCAAGGCGTATTCCAACGAGTATGCAGTTAATATTATCAATCTTGCTCGTTTCGATCACCCTAATGCTTCCTTGTTATTTCTCATCCATTGTGTGAAATATAAGGTTGTAGATACTGTAACCGACCTGAAGTATAATTCGATGGCTCCGAGACCGTGCGTCGAGCAGCTGGATCTAGATTATGAGAAGCAGTTATTTACTAACTTGTCTTATCGGCAGGAGACACGTGTGTTGCTTGAGGCACGAATAAGAAGCGCTTTGAGTGTATCGCCCTCCTGTGTTGGAATTGGCACTACGTCCTAGCATGCTCACCAAAACATTTATCTTTATTGCGGTTATGACCACGCTTCTCAAAACTGTGAAGCTCATGCAGGGCGTACTTGTAACCGCCACAACATAAGCTAACATGCATATTTAGTTTGTTCTAAAATCAGGTACTTACTAGTTGTGGTACCGTGTGGAAAAGCCAAAAGATACATCAAGCGGGATCCCTGGATGGTCGCCACTCCAGTACTCGGTTCGGTGCCCATAGATTGCCGAGCGGATGGGACGCCCAATTTTCACTGACCTATGGTCGTATGTGCTGACACTGACACACCTGTGCGTAATATCCTATGCAGTCAGGGGCGGCCGTTTCATCTTCCTTCGGACGGACGTAGAGGCGACGAATAATCAGTGGAGACGACCAGGATTACCACAGTCATCTAAGACCCTCGATAAGGTATTTTTCCTTCAAATTTGGCAAGAATTCTAGAAGCAACCTATTTCACATCCAGGGGGAATTGAGAAACCACGTCAATAGCACGGAGTAGAGCTCCCTCCGGCTTACTCTTTGGAGGCGTAATGTCCATGCGGCGCGCGAGCTCGAATGCTCAATTGTTCAACTCCTCGGCTCTCTGCCAAGGTCACATGATCTGGTGCCACCAGTGTGTTCTTCGTAGAATAAGGTACGTTCCATTTCGCCAAATCGATGGCGCGCTTGTTCAGTGTTCAGCGTTACGCGGATAGTGTCCCAAAATTCCATCGGTATACTATAATCCGACTCTTTTGGCCTTACCGTGTCAGTCTCGGGCTCCTGCTCTCGATTTAACGAATCTTACGCATGATCATTCGAGACCTATTGTATGTGAAGCTAACCCAGACCCATGATCACGTAACGAATCCTTCTAGGGTAATCGTCAAGATCACGACAGATTCCCGCATTGCGATCCTGGAAGTTTATCAACAATTGAGGACAAAAGTTTTTGTTTCGATCAATACAAGAGTCGATAGACTCCCGCCCTTTACATACTGTCATACTTTTCATCAGACAGAATCGACAAGTCCTCGGCTTCTGCGGTCACGTTCGAAGAGTTGATCGTGATCTCCACTTGGTCAACCGTCCAGGTGTGCTGAGCGTGCAGTCTTGTCGAGCTCGTCGCAATTCAATGCTTTGCCCCAACCCTAACCCGGCTTCATCTGCACATTTTATCCGGCAAAAATAACATGTGTGGACATCAGCAAGATTGTGAAAGACAGCCCGGCCCTAAACGGCCGCTATGCAATCATCTCGTTTTACAAATCAATTGACGATAATGACCATGAAGGAATAGATGATGAACTTACAGCCATGCGAGGACTGATGCAGGATAGTAGCTGTTCGCTGTTATCCGGAGACCCGGTAACTCGTTATCGCTGCCGATACCGCAACCCCACTCTACCACGCCGCGATGTGACCAAGGGACCCGCCGATATCTTGACAGCGTACAGCGCTCAACACCTCCTTCCTATCTGCGCTGATCTGAGCGCCGTTTACGTACTTTACCAGCCACGATGTATCAAGATTAGGTCTTCTTGGATCGCTGTCCAGTCGGCAATCGCACGCCCATTCGCCTATCTTTGACAGGATGTAGGAATTGAGATTGGCGAGCAGGACAGCCCTGGACAGCTGTCTTGGTATGGCTTGGCTTCCTAGAACGCTTGTTGATCGCTCAGCATTCGGTAGGATGTTTTCTCCGCTCCAGCCGAAGGCAAGAAGATCATGCCTGCGTGAAGTATAAAGTGGTATCCAACCCAGAAGACTTCAGTGGCATCACTAACTATTCGGACCTGCTTCAGCCTGACCAGGCTACAAGATGGGCTTCATGCGTCCCTTCGGCATTGCTTCGTTTGCAGTTCTTGGTGCCCGGGCTGCTGCCTCTTCGACTGGCTTTACGGTGTCTTTGACAGACATCGACTACTTTTTACCGCCCAAGCCCGTTGCTCGCATCGCTGGCTGCGAGGGCCTGCAATCGTTGTTTGAGGATGACATTTTTGCTCCATTCACCGTATTGAGCGGGTCTTCTTCGATGTCTAGCTTTGCGGAGGAAGACGATGTCTGGCAAGAAGGCTTCCTCGAAGGTATGTATCCGAAGCAAGTATGGTTACGACTGATAATAACATTTCAAAGCCATCTACATACAAAATGGTAGCAAGCCTTTGAATGTCTCCAGTACAGTCTTAAAAGGAGCCGCTTCAAGTGCTTTAGCGCCTGGTCCGTACTTCATCAACGCGGCCGGTAATGTCTACGAGGCATGGCGCTTGTACTCGGACGTGCAAGGCGCCTTTACGGAGTCCGCCATTGCAAATGGAGATGGCTCCTACTCCGTGCTTCCTGCTGGCACCGTAGGACAAAAGCAAGCAATTGCAGTGCCATCTCGTCTCTACTTCACGAAGAGTGCAGATAAACCATTGGCAGGTGTCCGTATCGGTATCAAGGATATCTACGATATCAAAGGCTTGAGAACCTCGAATGGTAATCGTGCCTGGTACTGGCTGTATCCTGCTGCAAACAACACGGCTCCTCCAGTGCAGAACCTGATCGATGCCGGAGCGATCGTTGTTGGGAAGATGATCACGTCTCAGTTCGCCAATGGCGAGACAGCGACTGCCGACTGGGTCGACTATCATGAAGCTTTCAACCCCCGTGGTGACGGGTACCAGGATACGTCTTCCAGTTCCTCTGGTGGCGGCGCTGGCGCTGGCGCATATGGCTGGCTGGATGTCACTCTGGGGTCCGACACTGGAGGCAGTGTTCGTGGCCCGTCGCAGGTCCAGGGACTTTATGGAAACAGACCATCTCATGGGCTGGTGTCTCTCGACCACACTATGCCACTGAGTCCTGTGCTGGACACTCCTGGCTTACTGGCTCGCAACCCTTCCCTGTGGAAAGATGCAGCACAGGCTATGTACGGCGTCAACGTGACCATGACAGACTCCTACCCTAAAAGCGTACAAACTCTTGGCTGGCCTGTCAATGCGACCGACGCTGCGACTCAGCTGTTGGTCGATTTCTTAGGCAACGTTACCGACTTCCTTGATGGTAACGCGACCGCGTACAACGTCACAGCATCGTTCGCCACGGAAAACCCTGATTTGGACTCTTTGACGTCAATCATGAATCTGACCTACGCTCTTCTCATCACCAAACAGCAGATCGAGCTTGTTCGGGAGCCCTTCTATGCCGACTACGCCGAGAAGCATGATGGCCGTAAGCCCTTCGTCAATCCCGTACCTTTGTCACGATGGGGATGGGGCGACAACCAGACATACACCGTCGACGATGCTATTGCCAATAAGACCATATTCATGAACTGGGCAAATGAAACCTTCCTCGCGCCCTCGTCAGAGACTTGCTCGGAGAGCCTCACCATGTATGTGGGCTCTTCCACGCCTCGTCCTGTGTACCGTAACACTTACTGGGATGCGCCTGGCGTGCCATTCGGGTTCAGCAACAGCCGTATTTCGGTCATGGCCGAGGTACCCGACTTTGTGGTTCCTCTTGGAGAGGCGCCTTACAACTCGACGATTACCGGGCATGTGGAGTACCTTCCAGTAACGGCCAATCTGATGGCAGCCAAGGGTTGCGATGGCATGCTGTTCTCTCTGATCGAGGATTTGTACGAGGCGGGCATTCTGAAGGAGAGCCAGCCTGGTCGGAGCGTGGTCAGTGGAGGAGATATCCTCCTGAAGAGAGGATACTATTAATATTGATGAGCTCCTAGCATAGATGTACAACTACTTCACCTTCACACCCACCCGCTTCCCAACCCACTCGCTGCTTAGCCCTTTCGCTAGATCGGCCGCAATGAAATCGACGCAGTCCTCCAAAGGGGCGTAGTAATCTTGGACTTGAGCCACAATGTTCAGATATGGACCCAGGACTGGTACCCACCCCAGCGTATCTGACCAAGCCACTGGATGTTCGGCACGAGCGATCAGGCTCTCTGCGCTGACGCCAGGTCTCGGCGAGTAGTCCACAGCGACGGTGCGTGGCCGCATGTTACTGGCGCAGAAGAGGGACCAGGCCATGTCGTTGGTAGGAACTGATCGTACGGCCTCGTAATTTGTCTTGTGGTTGAGATAGAATGGGAAACTAGTGAGGTTGCCTCGGGTCAGCTGGCGATCACAAGGATTAAGGATGTAACGCAGAACGCATCGACCAGCCGATAAATTGTGAGACTTACTAGTCCAGTATCTTATGTGGCATTTGAGGGCTATCCATGAGCGGCCATCCGCTAAGAAACCAACACCGCAAGGGTGGTCCGCCACGCTGTATCCTCGCTGCTTGGGCGGCTCTGCTCACCGCGGAATGGATGGAGGGAAAGGTCCCTCCGTTGCCGATCTGACGCGCGAAACCAGCCGAGTTGATAACAGCATCACATTCGTTGGACAAAATTGCTTTTGTCAGTGCATCACTATCAGTGGCGCAGCCTTTGAGAATGGAACTTGTACGCGAGGCGACATCCGGGCTGATCTTGGCCGGATCGCGGACATATGCCACGACGGTGTGGTTGTGCGCAACCAGTGCCGGAAGTAGTCTGCAGCCCACTTTACCCGTCACTCCGAGCAGTAACACACGCATCGCTAGGCGACACGCGTATACTCGAGATGTGTCCTAAGGCTGAGTCGTGGCTGAGGCGGTGGAAGGAGTTAGATCCGATGTCTTGAAAGTAGATGCATGGAAAAGTCACAGTACACACATGCAATTGAGATATTGCATGTGACAGGAACCGAGCTAGCGCCCATACCCATGTAGCTAGCAAGATTATCACAAGGACCAAAGAGGTCAAAGCACTATTCTTGTTTACGAGGCCACGAATTGTGACGTACGTGTTCGGTATGGAGATAAGCCGCGTCCTCTTGGTACGTCTAGAGTGCCGCCGCTCCGGATTCCAGTTCATCTCAGACATTGATAGCAAGGACTTCGCGTCGTCCTTGGATTTTCATATAATCAAAAGGAAGGAGATTTGAGGTCGAGATCGATACATGCATACATACAACGCTCAGCGACCCTCCAATCAAGTTGAAGCTCGAGAAGCTTATTCAGCCCGATGCAGCTCACTGAGGTAAGGGTTAGTGTTTAGGTGGGCCCAGTCGTAGGTCAATCTACAAATGCGTTTCGAGGCGGACGATCGGAGCTGGTGACAGCAGGATCGTCAGCATGGCCTCACAGGTTTAACAGCGTGCAATTTCACTGGGCGTCCAAATTGCCATGCAAAGCGGCCGGATAGCATGGCACGCAATTCAACCTTTGATCAAGTGAATCATGCAAACCCTATAGATGAGATTGTCACAGACATGGCAGTGATAAATGAGGCAACATGATTGGTTTTAAGTGTTGCGATACTGTCCAAAAGTCTTCCAAAAGTTTCAAATTGTGTACGGCTACCTGAATCAAACCAAATCAGACCATCCCAAGCCCAAAGTTTGGTCTCGATCTCCGTGAGAATGAATTTCACTGTCGGGGTCATGCCTGCCTATGCTAGGAATTACCGATTATCGAAAACAGTTTCCGCGCAATTATACAGGTCAGGTTTGCCGTAGAGTCCTGTGTCCTGGGAGCTATGTACAGGCTCTCAATGGTAACTGGCAAATTATCAAATCTACAAGGCAGATAATGATAGCATAACATATTTCAGAACATAGAGGCGATGTGAACACAGTACACGGACCACCTGCGTAGGTAAATACCACGGTGCATCAGTGACAAAGTCACTTCGATCTAGCGTTACACACTCCCTCCTCCTCACTCGACAAGCCAGCACTGCTGGCGAACCAAGCACCTGGTATCGCAGCAGTTTAACTCGATCTTAACCAACAACTCCATCTTCTGCAAGGCTGCAGAGACATTTGATGGAAACCCGAGGCGATCATCATCATGCCTTACAACCGCGATGAAGTCGTCGCCAGCGTTACCGAGTTCTACCAGTTCCTTACCACTCAACTACATTTCTACCCTTCAGAGCTCAAGACTCCTCCGCCCGCCGGATGGCCAGAGATTACTCCACCCCGCGTCGACCGTCAACGCAAGTCAGACACGGCCATCGATCTCCTTCGTCACCTCCCATATCTTCCTGGCGGTAACGAGCAAGAGAAGTGGATCTACGACCACGCCATCTGCGCAGACTACACGGACACAACAGTCGAAATAGGAGTGGAGATGGATATTACAGAGATCGTGGACAACTGCCCGTGGGAGAAGCTCCAGGACCCGAGTCGAGCCGAGCATATCGTGGCGCTCGGCGTACCTATCGTAAGTCTTCGCCGAGTGCGGTATCAGTACGTTGCTAACCGGTCATTGTTTCTGGATATAGACAGATGCCGGACTCTTCATTTACCTTGACACGCTCGATGGTGAGGTCGCTCTGTGGGATGTCGATGAAATCGAGTACACGAGCTTTGCAAGCGCAGGAGATTTCTACGCATGGTTGAGGAAGGAGTATGATGAGCTCAAGGTCTTTCCCGTCCCCGGAATCACCGACGCACCCGACAATGTTATCCCCTTGACCCGCGACCACCATCAGAAGTACAAGGACTTTGTCAGATCTCTCGGGTGGCCATTGGGAGATGGGAGTAAGTGGACGAGGGACGAGGCCATGAAGGAGTTGCAGCGAGTCTGGCCTGAGTACCACTAGACCTGTCAAGGAGACGGAGCAGCTGACTGTACGACGTTGACATCTGCAGTGAATGGTATCAACATCTGCAAGTATCCACGATCTTGAGCGGTCCCTCTGCGGTGCATGAAGCGGTTGGCCAGAAGCACAGGTGGCGATGAGAAATCTGCATGCCATTAACCAAAGCACCAAAATGGCAAGTCTCTGTTGCCCGATGGCGCGCCGCCGTGGGGAAGCTCGAGGCTGCATGGAGACGGCCAGTACATTGTTTGGAGAGGGACGTGTATGCGTAACAATGCATTAAATTAGACGGGTATCATCAAACAGCTATCAAACCATCGCTCAGGAAACATAAACAGTAGTCGTCCAATCGTACAAGTTGAGAGCCATCATGGCATCTAGTACACGCGGCGTGTACCTCTGCCATCAGTGCCATGTGCGCGGCGAGTGCCAGCAGCCTGGAGTATATTGTCAGCAAGGTCTCGGTTTCATTTCAGGAGCAAACCATCTCACCTTGACACCGGGCTTGCCAGTCAAGCTGCCCTTAAGGTTCATCAAACCACCACTGATCTTGTCGCCCATGGACGGCTTGCGGTGTTGGGTGGTGTGCACTCCCTTGCTGCGAGTGGTGGTAGTGCCGCGAGTGGCAGTGCTCTTGGAAGCAAGAGGTCCCTTGCCAGCATGACCATGGTGGCCGATGCCGCTGGGGTGTGTGGTGGTCTTCCTTGTGGTGGTGGTAGTGCCAGTGATGGGGTTTCTGGAAGTGGACTCCGTGACACGGGCGTTTTGTGTGGTCTTCTTGCCAGCCAGGCGGGAGAGGAGACTTGGCTTGCGGCCGGTGGTGGTGGTGGGAGTGGCGGTTGTGCGAGTGCGGGCCATGATGATGTATGTGTTGATTGGATGGTTAGTTGGTTGGTTGGTTGTGTGAAGAATGTTTCTAAATTCTGTGGAGTGTCTTTGTCGTTTGAAGATGTAGTTGTGGAACGAAAAAAGAGGAAACCTGAAGCTTAGTATCTCACTCTTTATGTGTTGCTTGTACTCGCAGCACGCAATGCCCCATGACAGCTGACGTCGGCCTAGACGTATATTCTCGCTACGATCACCGCAGAAACTTGGAAGATGTACGCGCTCGCGCTCGTCTAAGCCTCAGCCTGTAGACCTGACATGGATCAAGGGACGACGTCATACAGGGCCAAATCAGGGCCAGCGCGTGGATCCCCCTGAGTAAGGAAGCTCCGTCGAGTGTTTGCGATACAAACATGGTGGATGCCCGAAGATAAACCCAAGTGTATGCTTGACTATGAGAAGAAAAGATGTTGTCGAGTCTTCGTTGTGAGAGTTCGAACTTTGTTTGTCATCTCCACCGAACAAGCAATGGTGGGCGGCAACGGCAGCGGCCGGATGGCTCGTGTGAATATGTCTACGTCATCGGTATAGCTTTGTGACAGCTTCATGTCGATCGTCAATGTCAAGCAGAGCTCTAATGATTCGAAAATCTCGTCCCAATTCAATTACACCATTTTATATTAATATTGGCCATCACAAGTGTAGAACTACCTCAAATTAAAGCAAACAACCATGTCGCTTGTCCCAGGGTGGTATCCGCCTTCGCGGGAGAATTGGGAATTAATCGCCTACGCATGGCAGTTCTTCCCACTGGTACGCCGCCATCATGCCCCTTAGAATCACATGTACAACAGACATACTAAACCTTATATAGTTCACCGCAGTCCAATGGCTCACCGACTTCTACCCCCAAGGCAAAACCTCCATCGACTCCCGCTTCAACCTGCCTGGAAAATGGGCATGGGCGGGCATGGAATCCGTCGGCTTCATCACAGTCCTCTACTGCATATACACCATCCCGGACCAACTAGGCCTGGAAGCACTGCCCTGGGGTAATCGCACGATGGCTGGCGTCTACACCATACACTACATTTACCGTGCTCTCATCTATCCCTGGGCACAGCCGTCTATGTCTCCTATTCACCCTCTTGTATTCATCTCTGCAACTGCTTGGAACATCTTCAACGGTCTTTCCATCGGCGGCTGGGTAGCTGGCTATGGCCCGCAGACTGCAGCAGACTGGGCTGGCCGCTTGTACTACATGGAGTGCGGACTTGTGATCTGGGGCTGGGGACTTCTGGCCAATATATTTCACGACGACGACTTACGCGAGATTCGCCGCAGCGCGATGCGTAGACGCGAGGAGAAGGCCAAGAAGGAAGGCAAGCCCGCGGAGAGCGTGGAAAAGCTCTACATGCTGCCCAAGAACGGACTCTTCCACTACGTGCTTTACGCGCACTACTTCTGCGAGTGGATTGAGTGGACTGGGTTCCTGATTATTGGAGGTCTGGGATGTGTCCCGGCGAGGAGTTTCTTGCTGAATGAGATTGCCACAATGTTGCCGAGAGCTTTGTCGGGCAAGAGATGGTACATTGAAAAGTTCGGAGCGGAGAAGGTGGCGAACAGGAAGGCAGTCATTCCGGGTATTCTGTAATTTCATTGGAAGCAACTAACACTAATCTCTCTAACTAATCTTCGCGATCCTCGAATGCCACTTTGCTGCATCATATCCTGTATCCACTGATTCCACTCTAGCACCCGCACTCGCGATGCCCAGATAGCTAGCTGCACTTCGCCATCTCGGATACACGTGGACACTCTCCCGAGAAGTTCAAGAACGAAAGCATCTCTGTCAGTACATTAATGCTTCGATAGTACCGAGAAGACTTGCAACGCCCCACAATTCGGATCACTCACACCAAAACCTAATCATCATCCCAGTCCGAGTCGAACGCCGTAAGTGCATACCGCATCATACCCAGCGTCTCCTCGACACGATCCCAATCCACATTATCCAGACAATCCACCACATGGAACAGCCCAGCAACAACCATCCACTCCTTCATCGTTGCCGTCGCGCCTGGCTTGTGCGCGCGAGTCTTCAGCCGCGGGTCCAGGCTGGTAAAAGCAACGGCACCATCCGCCTCGTGGAAGTGATGTAGCCAAGCGAGCAAATTGCGCCAGTTTGCTCGGCCGTCCAGCGTGACGTGCGAGACCGGGATTTTGAATTTGTACTGTGACAGGATGGCTTCTTGTTTGTTGTGGACGAGGAGCGGTACTGATGGAGAGTAGGAATCTATTAGTAGGCTGACGATGTTTTGGGAGTAGAAGATGGAAAGGGCTTCGGCGCGGATGGACTTGTTGGTGAGCAGGAGGGCTGGTTCGGGGATGCCGGTTTGCTCGTTGATTTCGATAATACCGTCGTCTGTACGAAGGGCGTATTCGTAGATGGTGTCGCGGAGTTCGGCGGGGAGTTTCATGAGAGGTGATGAGGCGGTCGAGTTGGTGATGTTGTTTGGCTGTGTTGCTATTGTGTTGCGTGTCAGGGATTGATCCATAGTGGCAAACGCGCGATTGGCTGTTGAATCGGATGTGTAGTTCAGTATGTCGTGGTGTGCTGATGGTGTCTTGCTGGCGGTGATCCAACGAAGGTGTCTTGCGGATGGCGTCGTGCTTGTGGTGTCGCGCGGTGATGTCTTGCAGGTGGTGTCTTGCTGGCAGTGTTTTGTTGAAAGTGTCGCGCTGGGAAGTCAGTTAAGACAGCGACTTTTCGTACATTCTCGGGTTCGAATTAAAGTCAAGTGGCGCCGTAGCAGTGAGTGCGTCCGATGTTGCAGTGAAATGGCATTGCGACCTGGGCGACTAGCGAAGTGCACTGTGTAGTCATCGCGACTCCAAACTGAAGAGGTGTCATACATTGAAGGCAGGCGAACAAATCGGCCAAAAGTCCGTAAGTCATGAACGCAAGAGGCATACATTACTAACATCAACCATTAACCACATCCTCACACCTTCGCAGTCTGCCCTTGCGTCTCCTCCCCACTCTCATCCATAGGTTGCAAATTGCCCTTCGCAGGCCCAATAAGCTGCACACCATCCTTGCTGAACCGACTGCCATGCACCGGACAATCCCAGCTCTTCTCCGTCCGATTCCAGCAAACGACACCCTTCATATGCGGGCACAGCGCCGAGAATTTATGTGTCTTGCCCTCATCGTCCTTGTAAACAGCAGTTGGCTTCCCAGTCTTGGAATTGTTCAACACGCCACCCTCGCCGTTTGCCAGGTCTTCGATGTCGGTGATATCGGACTGCAGGAAGCGCTTGTACTGCGCGTTGATTTGGAGATCGTGCGCGAGCATGGTGCCGGCGCTCTTGACGATGCTGGCCATGCGCTGGGGACGGTAGAGCTGTGCCCAGGGGTTGGGCTTCGATTCGATTTCGTCGGCGAGGAGGCGTCCTGCGATCACGCCGTGGGTGAGGCCGTTGCCTGAGTCGCCAGTGACGATGTAAGTGTGTTTGGTACCGGGGTCGAGACCAATGAATGCCATGTAGTCGACAGGGTCGAAGATCTGCCCAGACCAGGCGTAGTCGACACTGCCGGCAGAAGGGAAGCGCTCGCGAGTCCAGGTTTCGAGTTCTTCGAAGCGTCCGGTCGTATCTTCCTGGCCGACCTTGTGGTCGCAGCCGCCGACGACCATGTAGTCGTACTGCTCGTCACAGTGCGTGAGACGGATGTACTTGTACGCCTCGGCGGTGTCGTAGAGAAGGCAGTCTTCAGCTGTGCCCTTGGGGATCTTGATGGCGATGCAGTAGGTGCGCATGTACTCCATTTCAGCCACAATGCTGAGTTTCTGCAGAGGGACGCAAGTGGCCATAATTGCGTCATTGCAGTCAATAGTCGAACCCGATTCAGTCTTGATCACGACGTGCTTGTTGTCCGTGATCAATGGGATCGATAAGCCCTTCTCGGAAATTTCCAGCACGCGAGAGTTAGTGTAGCAGCTGAAGTTGGGCTGTTTCTTGAGCCATTCGAGAACGCCGACCCTGTTTAGAGAAAATCCCGGGTCAGCGAACAGCTCGAAACACTGTGTAAATATGGGTAGCGCACTTACAGATACTTTGTGGGATGGAATGTGCCTTGGTTGTAGTACACACCCGCATCACGCTGATCCGGCTCGCCATCCCAGCCCTTGACGGTAAATCCTTCCCTGTACTCAGCGTCTATCTTGAGCGACTGGGCCTTAGCAACCTCTGCCTTCAGCTCCTTCACCTCGTCGTTGTGCTCCTTGGGCTGCTTGTTGCGATCATACTGGCTGACCTCGTAGGCGGGCAACCTGCGGAACTCGCAGTCGATGCCCAACTCGCTGGCGATGTCGCCCACATGTCCGATCGCCCAGGAGTGGCTGTCCGCAGCAAGTTGAGCACCCTTGTCGCCATGCTTCTTCGCAATCTCAGTGTAGCCATCATCTAAGGCGCTGGCGAGGTGGCCACTGGTCCTGTCTGTTTCGCCGCCAAGGATGTCACGAGCTTCGACCATGACGACTTCATGGCCGCGCTTGACCAACTCGTAGGCAGACTGAATGCCGGAAATACCACTGCCGATCACACAGATATCTGTCTTGAGGTTTTGGTTTAGTGTAGGGAACTGTGGGCGTCGCGAGCGTGGATCAGTGTGAATCCAGACAGGCTCTGTTTCTCCAGAGGCTTCGAGAGCATGCTTGGGATCGATGGTCGTCGCCATTGTGCGGTATGACCAGTTCTGAGTCAGGGAGCTGTGGATAGGCTTGTAAATTGTTCCAAATGAGGTTGAAGCTTTGGCACTGAAGAGGGTACTGCGGTATGTTCTTGGCCCACAAACTCTAGCAGAGAACATCCTGTGCGATATATGAAGATGGAATGGAGCAAGCAAGGCCGTCAGCCTGATATACCTGCACCAGCCAATGGTCTTGTTTTATAGCACAGGTAGTCATCATCATTACCGCTGTGTCTGCCCGTGTGCCCAAAGCGAGCGGTATCCCGTAACAATGACGGGCACATGATCACCCGTGATCATGTTGAAACCGCATTCCTGGGAGACGCATGGGCGTTTGCGCATCATCACAGCATCGTTTTGTTGCTATGCGGAGGAGTGAAGTCCGAAGTGGCAGAAAGACGACGTGAGGTTGACGATTGTGTTGCGGGGAAAGGGGAACACGGCAGGCACGCCCGTTTGTCTTTGAGTGATGAGATGGAGTAGCGAGCCGCTCGTGTCACTTGAAGCGTGCGAGTGCAGCGTGTTTTACACGTCATTAACTTTGGCGAGGTCTTGATTCGTCAATTGATGGTCAAGCTAGTGGGTGGAGTGGCTGTGGTTGTTTGTAGCCGTCCTTCCTCTTCGGGTGGTGTAGGATGAAGAACCTCGTTAGATCCTGGCTCAATGGTACGGCTCACCACTCATATTATAGAGCTCTTTCTGATAGGTTCAATATCATATTGAGAATATGAAACCTTTGTTCACAGAGGAACGTGGGTAGTAGCGCCATCCACGTTTGCCGGCATGTTCGATCGGCCGAATTATTCATCAAAACGAGGAAATTTCGAGTGAGAGCAGCGTGGTAGGAGTAGAAACTAGATGAGCTACTCCCTTGGTACGTGTGGTCAGCTCAATTCCTCGCGGCGTTTGCGTCGCAGTCGTTAATACGTGCATCTTTTCGAGTAAGGAACTTTGGAAAATTGATATTTGTGAATCCTGACCCTCGTATCTAGACATATCACATGTGTACATACATGTACACTACTACATCTTGCAACATAAACACGAACTACAAGCTCAGGACATGAAAATCAACTTCACACTGGTAAAGGCTTCAAGAAAGCGATATGTTTCACGTTTAGGGAAGATGGAACCTGCAGAGATGGTGTACAAGCTGTTGTACCAATACCAACACTAATTAAACATCATATCTACTCCATCCACGCCGATCGTCTCACTCTGCATCTAGTGGTCATCCTGAACGTCAATGACCGTCTTCTTCCACTGGCGAGCGGGCACCTTGCGGTTGAACAAGATGTCGATCTCACGGTAAGACCTGCCCTTCATCTCGGGCAAGTAGAAGAAGGCCACGATGAAGCAGAAGAGACCGGTGCCGCCCCACACGTAGCCGCACTTGCCACCAAGATCTGCGCTCTGTGATGAAAGTCAGTAATTGCTCGGCTATGTATGCTGGGGGTATGTGGAAGAAACTTACATCGGGGTTAAGCATCCAGGAAGACAAGAAGATGCAGGGAATGTTGACGATGTAGTAGCAGCCACGGCCAATACCGGTAGTCAAAGGCCTAAGACGAATAGAGGACGTCTCTCCGATGATGACCCAGGAAGCGGGCGCCGGGCCGAGAGTGAACAGCACGGAGATGATGAGACCGAGAGATGCTTGTGCGAGAGAAGCAGCTGTCTCTGCGGCCTTGCTGTTGACAGGCACAGTAGCGGCCACACCAAGCATAATCAGCAAGAAAGTGTTGATAGCCGAACCCCAGACGTAGATGGTTCTGCGGCCAAGGTAGGTGGTGAGAATCCAGGAGAGCATGACGAAGACAGTTTGCAGAGCGGAAGTGATCAGACCCAGGGCGAAAGCGGTGGTGTTCTCAATGCCAGCCTCTGTGATTGTGTTAGCTTTTGCATTGATGGATTTCTTTTGGGACGGTCGACTTACGTTTGAAGAAATAGACGGCTTGGTTAGCAATAAGGTTGCCAGTCAAGTTCTGTGCTGCGTATACACCGCAAACAATGGCAGTACGGTAAAGGTTGACACCCTTGAAAAGCTCCAAAAGACTGGGGTCGCTGGTATCCTTCTCAAGATCGATGGTACGACGCATCATGGCAACGGACTCCTGGTTGGCTTGCAGGAGCGTCTTGTTTCCGAGACGGCCCACCGCTTTCGCGGCCTCCTCGTATTTGCCCTTGCGAGTAAGCCACCAAGGGGACTCGGGTGCCAGGAAGATAAGGATAGCGAGAGGAGTAGGGAACATCCATTGGAGGGCGATAGGGACTCTGGCATGAAGTCGTTAGCAAAATGTCGGCGTGTGCCTGAGAAATGGGAAGCTCACCTGTACGCGGTCGCCGAGTCCAAATCGTTGTAGTTGTAAGTGACACCCTGAACAATGATGGCTCCGATGGCCCAGAACATTTGCAACATCTGGGTAGCTGGGGCTCTGAGTGGGATCGGCACGATCTCACTGCAGTATGCGGGGGAGTTGGCAATGAACACACCCCATGGGACACCCTCGAGGAGTTGAGCGGCGAGCATGACCGGAAGCGAGTTGGCGAAGTAGAACACAAAGATGAAGGCATTCAACAGCATCAGGTTGGAGATGAATGCCCAGCGGTAACCAATGCGGCTGGTAAGAGGACCAGCTAGGACGACACCGATGATGGCACCGATTGGACCACCCATCTGGAGAGCTGATTGCCATTTGGTCTCAATGACAAAGGCCTCGTCCCTCACACTCCAGACGCCGTATTTGTTCGCGAATGCGGGCAGGGCGATGAAGTTGCCCATGAGGAACACGCAGTAAGCTTCCATAATCTGAAAGGAAATTTAGCATTTTTTCCACAGACGGAGAGCAACATGCGACTTACAATCGTGCAAGAGATGATGAAAGCCCATGTCGCGGCCATTGGGTAACCCTTGACGGCAGCAATCACACCCAAGCTGTGCTCTGCGTTCTCAGCCTCGATGGCATCCGCCTTCATGTCGGCGTAGCGAGTCTTCTCATCGGAGTCGTAGACATCCTCGACCTGGGCCTGGTGGCCCTTGGTCTCCATTTCGGTATTCGTGTTGCTCATGGTGAGTGGTCATCCAACTGAACGAACAGTAGATAGAAGAGGTGAGGAAAGTGCTGCCCAGGGAGAGTCGCAGGGCAGAGTGCTTAAGGCACGAGCATCTTATACGTTTGTATCGTTCCCTACCATCGGAGCTGGCCTCATGCGGCTACCACGCTCTTCAAGCGAGTGTCCATTTACCCGCTGCACATGGGCAGTGGTACGGTATTGGTGGACATCCGGTCGACTGCAAGGGTGCCACGGGGTCGCGTCAATCTCGCTGCAGCGCCTCCAACCAGGCGTGCAGGAGGCGGTCGCGCGGCGCCGCGCCGGGTGGTGATGAGCGAAAGAGCTTGAGAGGATGCAGCTCAGGCGGAACGCCTTGCTGTCGCTGCCGGATTGCAACAGCTTCCCCGCCGGGGCTCCAGGCCAAGACCCCAGACCAAGACACCAACGCCGCCACACCACTTGGTTTCACTGGACGAGCTGGTTTGAACCTTCGAAGGAGTACCTCGCCAAGTTAATGTCATCGGCCCCACTTGCTTTTTGCCGTGTGAAGTGCGAAGGTTCTCACGTGGTACACCTCTGCCGCAGCATTGATGCCCCGAGTTGTCAAATTGTCTTTCTGCCGCTCATATCACGACTGGAGCTGGAAACGAGAGTAACGAAGCGAGCGCTGGCAGGATTGGCTCGGATCCAGCCGAGCGAGGTTCCTCGAGCCCGGCGCTCATACATGGTGCTACTCTTGGCCCAAGTGGAGGGTAGTGCCGATGGGGTGTCCTGGGGAACAGACCCGGGGTGACAGACTCCAAGAGAAACTGACACAAGCCACTCGTGTTCACGATCGCGACAACCAACGCCGAGGAGTGCAAAATTTCGAGGGCTTCATCATCCGGTATAGCAGCACCCGAAGGAACATGTACCTTGAGCTCCTTGGAAGTCAAAGTCCCCGCTGGAACGTACGGCATCGGTGGTCACATGGTCATACTCGAGACGCCACCACAATTGACATGATTACGCTCGTTGTTTGTAGAGCGCGTTGCGCTTCTGAGACTGCACGTGTCGCGCGCGTGCTGATAGGTCTGTGGGGAAGTTGACGATTCAGCACCTGCAGCCTGGACCGGGCGATAATATCAATGCATGATGTCGCCGATCCGGCGGTGGCCAGCGTTACGGGCTAGCGCAGGTGCTGTGCTGCACGTCAGGTAGTGGCATTCAGTCTGGATCTTGAGAGATTTAGAAGATAACAATAGTTGGTTGCAAGTGCTGACAAAGGTGACTATCCTCAGAACATATGGTACGAGACCAGATAATGGTCAGTCATTAAATCGCCTTGCGACAAACGGTAAGCTACTGTCGAAGAAGCGTACCTGGTGGAGTATAGCACGCTATTTCAGCCTTATCGATGCGCATCGTCCAATCAACTCCATTACTTGTGACCAGCGAGGCACCTACAGCAAAATCAAGCAGGCCTTCAACCATCATACCGACTTTCGCTATGCTGATTCCTATAGGGTCTTTGAGACTAGCTAAGTTCCGTTTCGAAGCTTCATATCGGCATTTTGTGGGCGTTATCGGGGAGTCCTTCTTCTTCTTTCCTTTTCTGTTTTACTTCGACAATTTTATACCTGCAGCACTGATACCATAGTTCTTTCTATGTTGCATGATAACAAGAAAGCAAATCCTAGTGAATCGTTACGGCTGAGTCGGTGTTTTCCCTCCTGATGGACTGCTTGTTCATTGCCCGAATATTTGAGATTTTGCGTGCGCTTCGGCTATTTCTCGCACCGGGGTGTTGTCGGTATACTGTTCTCATCGTTGCAAGACGGTTGCAGGTACTACTGTATATGTCCCTTGCGTGTGTGGGGCGAGGGCGAATCGGCTTCCCATCTCCTGATCTTTTTACTATTTCGGGCAATTGTTGGTCAGCTTGCAGCAAGGCAAGGCAGAGCAAGGGTGAACGCCATATGGCTCACGATACTGACCAGTTACCGCGAGCCATGTTATCGCTATGGCTACTGCGCATGGCACTGTCTGCAAGGCTGAGATGTCTGGTTGACGTTGGTTTAAGGGTGCGTTGCTGTTGTTGATACACGAATAGATGCTGGACGTCTTCCAAGAACGCAAGGCGGTTTCTTTGAGGCTGGTGTACACGCTGTTGGTTGATGTTTATGACGTCTTTATTGTTTTTGCGTTCGGACAGGCTGCAAGGCTGAGGCATTACGTCTGCTACAAGAATAGCTATCGAGTGTCGTTCACGAGTGCATAAAAATGGCAGCGACGCTGATGTTCTTGCTCGTGGTTGGTATGTATTATGTATTTATTGTTCATGCGATCAAAACATACATAACTCTCTAATACCTGTAGATACAGTCTCGACTCCATTCACAATTCGCAAAGCTTTCTGTCTGGAGCTATTCATCACTATGGCCTTCCTATACAAATTCCGCACTCCCATCTTCCGGCCAGATATCGAACTCGGCCGACATGCACGCGCACGTGGTGCTGCTTTCCAGCATCATGATTCTTACGAGGAAGTGCCGCTCGATTTGCCAGCAGGGAAAGGAGAACAAGCGCAACACCATGATTTGCTCAGGCATAAGGATGCATTTGGGCGATCGCCTGATCTGAGGTCAGTGACTATCAGGAACATGACCACCACTGCAGATGGCTGACCGTCAGGAAGTGGGATACTGCCCTTAGAAGACGATGCCGAAGTCTACCTCGATCCAGCTGATGGTCGGCTTCGGCGCTTGAGCGTGCAAGGCGACGACTCAAGGATACCCACCATTCGGGATGATGATCAGTACCCCCGGTGTACCTGGGAACGAAGACAACCTAGGGTGATTTCCAGCCCACTCCTGCTGTCGTTGGTCAACTGGATGCTTCGCACCGACATCTTCTCGTGGACTCTGTTGTACATCCCAGTTGTATTCTACATCATATTCTGCCTCTTGTTCCTCGCCAACTTAGGACTCGAGCTCGAGAATGAAGGTCGCTATGATCCGGTCCTCTACCGCGATTGGAGGACGCACGAGACTGCGAAGAACAGCAAGAAGATACCACCAGGATCCAAGCTCGGTGAGAACCTCATCACACGATTCTCAATGCCGCTGTATCTCTGTTACGTTGACGACATCGACTTGTCGACTGTTCCTAAAGATGGAGATGGTGTCGCCAGACGGATCGAGCAAGACTCCACCGAAGACTATGTCTTTGTTGCGTACACGCGCGAACAATTCGATACCAGGGACTCTCACAAGGATAGGCTGAAGCTGCTTGAGATTGGCATCGACGCGGCGAAAAAGGCAAATGTTAAAGCTTTCTGGGTCGATTGCTACCCTGTCGACGAACACTATTCGGAAAAAGAGGACATCTACCGCATCTGCGACATCGTAAGATCCGCTCATTCATTAGTCATCGCGACAAATTCGAACAAACATATGATACAAGAGCTTGGCGCAACAGCAGACCGCCTCCGAGAAGCCCGATCGAATGCCAGAAATGAGGCGCTCAAGGCTTGGGGCAACCGAGCTTGGACTTTGCCAGAAGTCCTGTTGTGTTCATCACAACACAAGATTTCTGTGGTGGATCACAGCTCGCTTCATCGAAGTACGTTCAGCAAACATGGCCTCGGATACCGTGCGTGGGACGACTGGCGTGAAGCAAGCAAGCTTGTCGACCATTACGAGGGCTCTATGCACCTCTCGCAGCTTGAACTCATTAGCATCGCGTATCGTTGCTTGCGGAGCAGACGCATACGTGGTAACCACTGCAGCGGCAACGACAGCAATGCATCGAGAGAGTACGCCTATGCTTTGATGGGACTTTTGCGTCGTCGGCCGAAGACTGTCAACACTGACTCTGAGTTCATGGCTTTTGCCCGGCTATCACTCTCTAACAACAACGAGTCGATCATTGAGCGATTGCTATGCATGCAACCTCCAGAGAAGAGCACTCAGTGGCACGAGATGACCGATGCCTGGGGAGCTCAGCTGTGGGATATCGAGCCAAGCTGCCAGATCGCTGCGATTGACGGCATTAGCAAACTCTCATCTTTCGAAGGTGCTTCAACACAGACCGTAGTCCTCGACGGTGTCCACGGCGCTTCCATCTGCTGGTCCAAACTAGCGCCTGTGCCTTTCATCAAGAGGCAAACAGTGACCAGACGGATCACCAAGGTTCTGCTCCCGAAGATGCCATTCATCTTTGTCATTGCTCTTTTCTACTTAGCCATTAACGCCTTGACCTATGTCAGTGCTGTTGAGACTCCGAACGTCGACCCAGATGCAGGAACCATCGCTTTCCTGGCAATCTCATCTGCTGTCGCTGCAACTTGTTTCGGGTTCTTACTCGCGAGTCCATACCTGCTAAAGAATCTCTTCTACGGCAAATTCTGGTCCACCCAAGCCCGTTTCTACGGCATCGAGGGCTACTACGAGATCGCCAAACTCGAAGAGCAACTGTTTGGCATCAACCACGGCCGCTTGAGATGGAGCAACAACGCCAGTCTACACTCTGACACAATCCGCGCAGAAGACGGGCTCAATTTCGAAGGCAAGAATCCGCACATACCAGAGCGGCTTCCGAAGCGGGATGCGGAGGGTCGGTCTTTGTTCACGCTCGTCGACACGTATGTGATGGAGGTCACGGCGTTCTACGCCGAGAGGCCTCCGACTGTGGTCATGATTCTTGGTCGGGAGGGTGGTATGCAGCGGGCGGCGCTTTGTTCGTATGATTGGCGGACACAGTCGTTTTGTCGAGAGGTGGTGTTGAGGATGAAGACGGTCGTGCTGAACCGCATGTCACGGGTGGACAAGTTCCGGTTCATGTTGCAGAAGCCTGGGCGATAGATGAGACGTGAGGATGTTTTTTGTTATCTTGCATGATTGTACCATATAATGAGCACTTGCTTTACGGACGGCGCTAAGTCTATTCTGAATCTGTAACCTCAAAGCTCTTCACGGTCACGCTACCTCCCAAAGCTTCAGTCGCGTAGTTGAGAATGCCAAAGCGATAGCCGATGAAGAAGAAGTACGTCGAGTTCATCTCGTACGGCGTGCCCAGCTGCTCGAATGTCTTGCCATCCGGGCTCCAGCTGAAAGTGCCCAGGTGATCCGATGCAGGCGCGATGTTGGCGTCAAGACGGAACCAGACATCTGTGCTGTTTGATGGTAGTGTGGCGTTCGCTTCGACCTCGCCAGTGCTGATGGTGTTCCAGCCTGCGCCGAGTTTGAGGTCTTTCCACAGGCTGATGGTGCCGTCTTCGACGGCGATGAAGGCCATGTTGTCGCGGAAGAGTGCGAGTCCTGCGCGGTCGCCGGATGCCATGGCGGAGATGTCCAAATGAATTGTCGCGGCGCTGGCGGGGCCGGGAATGCGGTGCGTGAGTGTGTTCTTTGCATGGAAGAGATCGTCTGTTACCGAGGCGGTGTTAAGAACGAGACCGCCTTCTTCGGCGAAGGAGAAGGCTGAAGTGTCTGGGTTGTGGTTCCACTCCCATTGAGGGCCGAGCGATGGGCCTTCAAAGAGTTGGGTGCGGTTGTAGGGTTCTACTGGAACGGGCGCGACGGGGTATTTGTTTGGAACTGCGAAGCTGTCATTCGATGGCAGCCGGGGCCAGCCGTCGGCGTCCCATGTGAATGGAGAGAGAGTAGGCACACGGCCTCCGGGGTAGGCATCCATGAAGGCAAGGTAGTACCAATCGCCGTCGGGTGTGTCGACTATGCCACCTTGGTGTGGGTAGCCGCCCTCAGGTGACGGTGGCGCGGTGCGGTTGGCGAAGATCTCGAGCTCGTACGGTCCGAATGGGCCGTCGGAGGACTTCAGGATCCATTCCCAGTCTGCAGGCTGGGTGAGGAGGATGTAGTAGGTGCCGTTGATCTGGTACATGCGGGAGCCTTCGAGGTAGAAAGTAGCGTTGAAAACAGGAGTGACGTCTCTTTCGGTCAAGTCGTTGTTGAGGCGGGCCACGCTGAGATTGGTGTTGCCGTAAGCAACATAGATGTCATCCTTGTCATCGAAGAGGATACCGCAGTCGTAGTAGCAAGTGTCAATGGTGGAGGAGAGGCTCCACTCGTCGGTCGGGTCAGAAGCTGTGTAGATATAGGTCTTGTTGAAGCCAATGCAGCCGATCCAGTACCAGGTCTTGTCGCTCTCGCGGTACCTCATGCTACTCGCCCAGATGCCGCGAACGTAGGCCTGCTTGCCGTTCTCAAGGCTATAGGCTTCGGGGTCATTGAACTCCAGGCGTGGCACAGAGTGGCCAATGTATTCCCAGTTCACAAGGTCGCCGGATTTGAGTATAGGTGCGCCTGGCGAGAAGGCCATCGTGGAAGCAGAGTAGTAGTACTCATCTCCAACGCGGAAGATATCGATGTCTGCCAGATCTTCCCAGAGTACAGGGTTGGTGAAGGTTGCATTGGTCGTGTTTGAAGATGCGTACGGTGCTGGAGTCTCGCTGGCAAAGGCAATGCTGCTAATGGCAGCAGCCAATGCACAAACGCTGGTCCTCATCGTAGATTTTCTCGCCTTTTGGGGAAGCGATGGTGTGTTGTCTGGATAGCAAGGAGTGGTAAAATGAGAGCAAGTACCTACTTCATATAATCTGCCATTGACACTAAAGATCACGTTGACATGGTTCTTGCATTTGCTCATGCGGAGCCTCTCGTATGTGGTGACTACGTCGCCCTGACGATCTCAAGCCGGGTAAAAACGAAGATTTGATCGCCTGCAAGCAGATCAGCAGCTATAGGTGGAAGGAATGCTCGTCTACCGTCTGTTACACAGGCTAACGTCGAATAGGGTAGTTTGTGTCGGAAAGTGGAGTGGCGTTCGCTCCTTGTGTCTTCCCCGCAGACGCAAACCTTTCTGCTCTTCCGGCAAAAGGTGCGTGTCTCGGCCCAACATCAACCCATGAGAAACGACATGCATGTTCATGCTTTGCTTCATCAGACTTGTACACAAGGTTGATGTATCGCCCAAAGATGTTGTGGCGATACAGCAGAGATTCCACCAGCCATTGCCTCGCTGAGCGCACAGGCAAAACATGATCCTTCGGTGGCCAAGCCCCCCTGTAAACCTCAGCCGCACGGCGTCACAGTGCAGCAGTCGGTCTCAACCCAATAGCGACTCGAAAAACCTGCTCCCTTGGTTTGTTATGGCTGCCGCAATTGCCACGCTGAGTGCAAGTTGGCGTGCTATCGTTCCTCAGAGCGCGACATCCATACAGGACTAACTCCCACCGCCTCTAACT
>Ga0265797_10003799_pt1 | contig 23777 bp, 22 predicted proteins | sample P2T30metagenome_FD_192433 | JGI IMG/M metagenome (GOLD analysis project Ga0265797, IMG submission 192433) | Plant litter microbial communities from East Loma Ridge, Irvine, California - P2 T30 | ecosystem: Environmental > Terrestrial > Plant litter > Unclassified | place: USA: California... | reverse complement strand
GGTCTCGCAGGCTTGTTCACGGACGCTGCTCCGACGGTCGTCATGGGGACCGAGTCCCGCGGCAGCTTGCTCGGGGTCCTTACTGCGCAGCACCTTCACATCGGCTTCGCCGAGGTGAGAAAGAACCCGGAAAGAGCCGCGGACAGCGACGCGTGGTGGGAGACCGTCTCCAGCCCCGACTACCAAGATCGCAACCTTCACATCGGAGTGCGCCGGAGCCTCATTGAAGCCGGCGACAGGGTGCTCTTCGTCGACGATTGGATCGCGACGGGTGCACAGGCCGAGGCCTGCCACCGCCTGGTCGAGATGAGCGGTGCGTCATGGGTCGGGGCAGCAGTCGTCGTAGACGGCCTCGAGAGGACCTCTCTTCGTCGGTCCCTCACGCTTCGTTCACTGCTCTCGATCCGGGACCTCTAGCCCGGACTGGTCCGGCCCCCTGAGCGATCGTCTATCGGACACAGGTCATGGGTCGTCCGCTTCGCTGACTACTGAAGACCACGGGCGTCCGAGATGAGATCTGCGTAATAGTTCATGCCGCGCTTTCGAAGCTCTTGCACGTAGATGGGCCACGGCGGAACGTTGCTCATGTATGGCTCGTCGTCCGAACCGTCCCAGAGGCCGCCACCGCGCAGAGTTGATAGTCCCCCACCCCGCAATGTCGATAGTCCGCCACCACGCAATGTTGAGAGGCCTCCTCCTCTGAGCGTGGAGAGGCCCCCGCCGCTCAGCGTCGAAAGGCCTCCTCGACTCAGCGTGGAGAGGCCCCCGCCGCTCAGTGTCGAGAGGCCCCCGCCACTGAGCGTCGAAGCACCGCCGCCGCGAGACGTAGACATGCCGCCACCCGCGCCGGTGTAAAGCCCGCCACCTGAGCCTGTGTATAGATTTCGAGGCCAACTCATGAGTTGAGCATAGGGATTACGGCCGACACCGCGCGCACAAGGGCGTGTTCCTGACGCGCCCCGTGCCCGGATCGGCTTTCGAGGTAGTTCAAGCACCTCGTTTCGGGTTTGCGGGTGCAGATTGGCGCCGTTGTAGCGGTCCGCTAGAGCTCACTCGGCAGGGCGCCCGACCTCGCACTGATCCACGAAGTGAGCAAGCATGCTAAGGGTCGCCAGTCGTTCTAAAGCTGCTTGTTCCGACAGCGGATCATCCGCATGTGTCGCAGGGTTCCGGATCACCATATTCACGCCAGGTGCGAATTGGCGCAGGCCATCCTGCATCGTCTTCACGTCTTGATTCGCCTGATCTCCGGGCCAGCGGAGACGCAGTTTGCCGGGTCGCGGGGCGTCCTGGGCAAACGCTTGCTGCCAGAGAGACGTATCCGATGCATCGTGCCGATTGGTCAGCTCCTTCATCTGGCTACTGACGGCTTCGGCTGCCGCAGATACAGCCTGGCGCAGGTGGCCGTCGTTCCACAGCCGTTGCGCTGTTGACCATACGAGCGGGTGCAAAAGTGATGGCTGGATAGTTGGCGAGGACAGGGCTTCGGCTCGCGCCCGGAGCCCCTCGAGTCGCCCTGCCGCCTGGAGGCAACATCCGCGAACCGTAGATGCCTCAAGCACAGGCTTTGGCTCTGTTATGCGCTCCCAATTGACGAATGGGTCGATTACGCCGCTGCCTTCCACCATCATGCGCACACCTGTTACCGAGCTCAGGTCCATGAGCGAACCGGCGAGCCGGTTCAGGTCCGTAGTGAGTACCCGTACTCGCTCTGCATCCGCGCCCTCCTTCGAAAAAACAGCTGGCGCAAGCCCTCGCGAGAAGGAACCAGGCCCGACGTTCTCGACGTGGTGGGTCATGAACTCGTCGAACGTCCCTATGAACTCGCTGAGCCGCTCGGAGAGAAAATCAAGATAGTCCGTGCTGGTTCTCGGGTCCATGCCCTGAGTGTCCCAGACCGCCATCACCTCTAAGTCACGCCTGCTCAGCGCGCTGCATTGCTCGATAGACCGTGGACCGGGCGACACCGAAGAGCTCGGCGATCTCGCTCGTCGTATGCTCGCCCGTGCGGTGCAGCTGCACGAGGTGCTTCTCCTGCGAGGCCGTGAGCTTGGGCTTGCGACCCCGGAGCTTGCCGGCAGCCTTCGCGATCGCCATGCCCTCCCGGGTGCGGGCACGGATGAGGTCGGCCTCAAACTCGGCCACCATGCCGAGGACGTTGAAGAGGAGCCGGCCGACGGGGTCGGTGGGGTCGTAGACCGCTCCCCCGAGGTTCAGGGCGACACCCTTGGCCGTGAGCTCGTCCGCGATCGCCGTCGCGTCGCGGAGCGAGCGGGCGAGGCGGTCGAGCTTGGTCACGACGAGAACGTCGCCGGCACGGCAGGCGGCGAGGGCTTCGCGGAGTCCGGGCCGTGCGCGTGTCGTACCCGACAGGCCGTGGTCGACATGCACGTGATCGTCTTCGACGCCGAGCGCTTTCAGGCCGTCACGTTGGGCAGCGAGATCCTGGCCCGAGGTCGAGACGCGGGCATATCCGATGAGCACGAAAGGATTGTATCGTTTAGACCCCCTTCACCGGGCTTTTTTGCGGGACAGGCATACGGGAATCAGCAGGTCAAGCGCTACTTGGCCTCAAGCGAGCGAAACGAGCCGAACATGGTGTCCCGATGATCGACGGTCTTCTGGCACTCGTTCCTGCACCGCACCGCTCGGCGCGCGACACTGGGGGCGTGAAGCTCCTGGTGGTGGGTCCGCTCTGCGCGGGCAAGTCGACGGTCGCACGGCACCTGCGGTCGTCCCCGCACACCGTGGTCGACCTCGACGACGAGCTGACGCGCCTCAACGGCGGCGTCTACCCCGACCTCGAGACCCGGCGGACGGTCGTCGCTCCCCGAGCCCTGGCGGACGCCGCGGCACTGCCGGACGTGGTGCTGCTCCACTCCACGTTCGACCCCGACGACGTGCGCGCACTGCGGGACGCGGGCTTCACCACCGCCCTGCTCGAGGTGTCCCGGGCAGAACTGCACCGCCGGCACCGGGTCCGGCTCCGCGACGAGGGCTGGGGCAACGAGGAGTGGGCCGAGGACAACCTGGCGCTGGTCGCCGACCTGCGTCGGCTGTCGCTGTTCGACCACGTCGTCGACGGCGAGCGGCCCCCTGACGTCGTCGCCGCGGCACTGCTCGCGCTCCCCGACGCCCGAGCCCGGACCCGGACCCAGCCCCAGCCGCAGCCCTGACCCGTCAGAAGCCGCCTACCGGGGCCGGGGCGCGCGGACGCGGGCCGGGACGCCCACGGCGACCACCCCCTCCGGCAGGTCCCTCGTGACGACGGCGCCTGCACCGACGACGGTGCCGGCCCCGACGGTGACGGGCCCGAGCACCGAGGCACCCGCGCCGACGAGCACGCCGGGTCCGAGCACCGGGTGCCGACGCCCGCGGACGCCGGGCAGGCCCCGCCCGCCCAGCGTGACCCCGTGGTAGAGCGTGCAGTCGTCCCCGACGACGGCGGTCTCGCCGACCACGAGCCCGGTGCCGTGGTCGATGAAGACGCGCCGCCCGAGGCGCGCGCCCGGGTGGATCTCGACGCCCGTCGCCGACCGCGACGCGGCCGACAGCAGACGGGCCAACGTCCGCGAACCCAGGAGGCGCGGGAACGCCGGGGCCCGCCACAACCGGCTGGTGAGACGGTGCGTCCACAGCGCGTGCAACCCGTTGTAGACGAGCGCCGTCTCGACGCGGCCCCGGGCGGCGGGGTCCCGTCGCCGGACGGTCTCGAGGTCCTCGACGAGGCGCCCGACGAAGCCGCGCAGGCCCGACGAGCGCGCCGTGCCCGCCGAGCCGGCCGTGCCCGCCGAGCCGGCCGTGCCCGGCGCGCCGGCCGTGCCCGGCACCCCCGGCGCGCGCGACGCGACCCCGTCGTCGGCGTGCCCCGACCGCTCGGGGCGTCCCGCGCCTCCGGCCCGGTCGGGGGCGTCGCCGTCGTGCCGCGGCGTCACGCCTGCGTGAGCCCCTCGAACAGCACGGTGGACAGGTAGCGCTCGCCGGTGTCGCAGACGATGGCGACGATCCGCTTGCCGGCCATGTCGGGGCGGGCGGCGATCTCGAGCGCGGCGTGCACGATCGCACCGGACGAGATGCCCGAGAAGATGCCCTCGTCGGTGGCGAGCGCCCGCGCGACCCGCAGGGCGTCGTCGAGCTGCACGGGGAACACCTCGTCGATCACCGAGCGGTCGAGGACCTCGGGCACGAAGTTCGCGCCGATGCCCTGGATCTTGTGCGGGCCGGCCTTGCCCTCGCTGAGCAGGGGCGAGTCGGCGGGCTCGACGGCGACGATCCGCACGCCGGACACCTCCTCCTTGAGCACCTGGCCGACGCCCGTGATCGTGCCGCCGGTGCCGACGCCGGCGACGAACACGTCGACCTGGCCGTCGGTGTCGCGGAGGATCTCGCGCGCCGTCGTGCGTCGGTGGATCTCGGCGTTCGCCGCGGTCTCGAACTGCTGCGCCCACACGGCGCCGTCGGTCTCGTCGACGATCGACTTCGCGCGCTCCACGGCGCCGCGCATGCCCTCGCTGCCCGGGGTGAGGACGATCTCGGCCCCGTAGGCGCGGGCGACGGCACGACGCTCGACGCTCATGGTCTCGGGCATGCAGAGCACCACGCGGTAGCCGCGGGCGGCCCCGACGAGGGCGAGCGAGATGCCCGTGTTGCCGCTCGTGCCCTCGACGAGGGTGCCGCCGGGACGCAGGTCGCCGGACGCCTCCGCCGCGTCGACGATCGCGACGCCCAGGCGGTCCTTGACGCTCGCGCCCGGGTTGTAGAACTCGAGCTTGGCGACGACCTCGGCCCCGCCGTCACCGCCGAGGCGGTTGAGCCGCACGAGCGGGGTGTCGCCGAACGCGGAGGTGATGTCGCCGTGGATGCCGGGCATGCTGTGCTCTTTCGTCGGGTCGCGGCCGCGCGGGTGACGGCCGGAGGCGGTGGTCGGGCTGGCCCCGATCCTAACGTCGGGCGCTCCCCGCGACCCGGACGTGACGCGGGCGCGGGTGCCAGCCGGGCGGCCGGCCTACAGCCAGTCCCGCTCGCGCGCCACCCGTGCCGCCGCGTGCCGCGTCCCGCCCCCGGTCTTCGCGATCGCCGCCGACAGGTGGTTGCGGACGGTCCCCTGGGCGAGGTGCAGGCGTCCGCTCATCTCGCGGACGCTGAGCCCGTCGGCGGTGAGCCGCAGCACCTCGACCTCGCGCTCGGTGAGCGGGCAGTCGTCCATCATCGCGGCGGCCGAGATCTCGGGGTCGATCCAGCGCCGCCCGGCGTGCACGTGTGCGACGACGCGGACCAGCTCGTCGGGGTCGACCGACTTCGGCAGGAACCCGCGCACCCCCGCGGCGAGCGCCCTCCGCAGCACGCCGGGGCGCCCGTGCCGGGTGAGCAGCACGACCGCCTGGTCGGGACGCGCGGCGAGGATCACACGGGCCGCGTCGACCCCGTCCAGCCCGGGCATCTCGAGGTCGAGCAGCACCACGTCGGGGCGGTGACGGGCGGCGAGCGCGACGGCCTCCTCGCCGTCGGCGGCCTGCGCGACGACCGTGACGGCGCCGTCGAGCTCGAGCAGGGCGGCGAGGCTCCGCCGCAGCAGGGTCTCGTCGTCGGCGAGCAGCACCGTCGTCACCGGGCACCCCCTCCGACCCGGGCGCTCGTCTCGAACACGCCGTCCTGCGACGAGGTGCGCAGGACGCCGCCGACCCGGGCGAGGCGGTCTCCGAGGCGGGCGAGCCCGCTCAGGGTGCGGGGCGCCTCCTGCACCCCGTCGTTGACGACGCGCACGCCGTCGTCGCGCAGCTCCACGTCGACGTGCGTGGCCTGCGCGTGCCGCAGCAGGTTCGTGGTCGCCTCGCGCACGACGAGGCCGAGCAGCTGGTCGTGCGGTCCCGCGTCGGGCGCCGTCCCGGTGACGGTCGTGCCGATGCCGGCGGAGCGGAGCAACTCGAGCGAGTTGGCGAGCTCCCCGGCGAGGGTGGTGGTGCGCCGTCCCTGGGCGAGCGCCCGGGTGTCGGCGATGGCCTCGTCGATGAGCCCGACCGCCTCGCGCAGGTGCGTCCGCGCCGTGGCGGGGTCCGCGTCGAGCAGCCGGTCGGCGAGCTGCAGCTGCAGGCGGCTGACGTGCAGGGCCTGCCCCTGGATGTCGTGCAGGTCGGCGGCGAAGCGGTACCGCTCCTGCGCGACGGCGAGCTCTGCCCCGGTCTCGCGCAGCCGGTCGATCGCGAGGTAGAGGCCGAACGCGTACCGGTTGAGCCGGAACAGCCCGAGCGACGCGACGAGGCCCACGAGCCCGACGACGAGCGCCACCCGCGCCCAGGGCAGGCCCGCCGCCGTGGCGGCCACCGGAGGCGCGGCCACGACGACGACCGCGGCCAGCGACCACCACCAGGACAGCAGCGGCGGCGTGGTCGCGACGAGGCCCAGCGCGAAGACGAGCGGCACCACGGGGGCGACGAGCTCGCCCGTCGCGACGCCGGCGCACCAGAGCGCGAGGCCGGCGACGACCGCGGCGACGGTGAGCGGCCACGGGGCGCCGCGTTCCCACCAGAAGGCCTGCCCGGCGACGAGCGCGCCGGCGACGAGCGACCCGGCGACGATCCACGGGCCGTCGGTCTGCAGGGCCGCGGCGACCACGTAGACGACGAGCATGACGACGAACGACCACGTCGTGTAGCGGCGCATGCGGGCGAGCGCGACGCTCGCGTCGTCGTCGGGGCGCGTCGCGCCCGGGGTCCCCTGCCTGTCCGTGGTCACCCGGCCACGCTACCGAGCGGGCGGGGGCCGGAGGCGCCGGTCGCGTCACGAGGACCCGTGACGTTCGTCACGACCACAGGTGTCGGACGGCACTGGGCACCGGCGCGGCGGTCGACGAGCGTGGTGGACATGACGAACAGCACCCCTGCCACCGCCCCCACGCCGGGCCGGGCCACCGCCTCCGGCCCCGCCGCGGACGTCGTCGTCGAGGCCCGCGGCCTCGGCGTCTCGTACGCCGGCCACGAGGCCGTCCGCGGCGTCGACCTCACCGTCCGCCGCGGCGAGCTCTTCGCCCTGCTGGGCACGAACGGCGCGGGCAAGACGACGACCCTCGAGGTGCTCGAGGGCCACCGGCGGCCCACCCGCGGCACGGTGCGCGTGCTCGGCGGCGACCCCGCCGACCGTCGCACCGTCCGCCGCCGGGTCGGCACGATGCTGCAGGACTCGGGCCTCGCCCCCGAGCTCACCGTCCGTGAGAGCGTCCGGCTGGCGGGCGCCCTCTCGGGCCGCCGGGACGACGCCGACCGCCTCGTCGGGCTCGTCGGCCTCGCCGCCCGGGCGGGCACCCGCGTCGCGCAGCTGTCGGGCGGCGAGCGCCGCCGCGTCGACTTCGCGATGGCCGTGTGGGGCACGCCCGAGCTGGTGTTCCTCGACGAGCCGACGACGGGCCTCGACCCGGCCGCCCGCGACGACCTGTGGGCCGCCGTGGCGACGCTCCGCGAGGACGGCGTCACCTTCGTGCTCACCACCCACTACCTCGAGGAGGCCGAGCGGCACGCGGACCGCATCGCCCTCATGCACGACGGCACGATCCGCCGCGAGGGCACCGTCGCCGAGCTGTCCGGGGACCGCGGATCGACCCTGTCGTTCGTGCCGCCCGTGCCGCTCGACGAGCTGCCGCTGCCGGTGGCCCGCACCGAGAACGACCTCGTCGTCGTCGAGACCACGGACCTGCAGGGCGACCTCGGCACGCTCACCGCCTGGGCGGCGTCCCGCGGCGTGCCCCTCGACCGCCTCGCGACCGGCACCCGCGGGCTCGACGAGGTCTTCCGCGAGCTGTCGCAGGAGGCGCCCCGCCGCTGACCCCGCCGGCCCCCGCACCGCCACCGCACCACCGCCACCGCACCGCACCGCACCGCACTGAGACCTCCAGGAGACCCCCGCCATGTACGCCATCGCCGCTGCCGAGATCCGCATGCTGTTCCGCAACCGCACCGTCGCCCTCTCGGCGCTCGTCGTGCCCGTCGCCTTCGCCGCCGTGTTCATCGTCCTCGACGCGTACGGCAGCACCGGCGCGCTCGCCAGCGTCGTCGTCGTCACGATCATGGCGATGGGCACCTACGTGACCGCCACCACGACGCTCGCCGCCCGCCGCCAGGCCCTCTGGCTGAAGCGCCTGCGGGGCGGCACGGTCACCGACGCGGGCGTCCTCGCGGGGCTCGTGGGGCCGGTCGCCGCGGTGACGCTCCTGCAGCTCGCCGTCGTGCTCACCGTGCTCGCCGTGCGGGACGCCCCCGCGCAGGCCGGCCTCGTCGTCGTCGCCCTGCTCGCCACCGAGGCGATGTTCGTCGGCCTGGCGCTCGCCACGAGCGCCGTCACCTCGAGCGGCGAGCACGCCCAGTACACGACGCTGCCGCTGTTCTTCGCGGCGCTCGGCGCGAGCGTGTGGTTCCAGCTCACCGGCGTCGACGAGTGGATCTGGGTGAAGCGCGTGCTCCCCGGCGGCTCCACGGCCGAGCTCGTGCAGGGGGCCTGGGACGGCGGCGACCTGTCGGCCGCCCCCGCCCTCGTGGGGATCAGCCTGGCGTGGGCCGTCGTCGGGGCCGTGGCGGGCCTCCGGGCCTTCCGCTGGGAGCCGCGGCACTGACCGGGGGCGGCACTGCCGCCGCGGGCCTGCCCGCTGCAGGTCTGCCCGGTGCGGGCCGGCCGCCGCAGGCCGACCCGGTCACCGCACCACGACGTGCCCGTCGAGCCAGGACCTTCCCTGGCTCGACGGGCACGTCGTGGTGTCGGACGCTCGTGCGTCGCGGGCGTCAGGCCCCGGTGACCTTGCCCGGGTTGAAGTGCCGGCCCGGGTCGGCCGAGTCGAACAGGCCCTGCATGACGGCGACGCCCTCGGGCGAGACGTCCTGCGCCAGCCAGGGGGTGTGCTCGATGCCCACGCCGTGGTGGTGCGAGACCGTCGCGCCGGTGTCGATGAACGCCTGCTGGATCGCCTGCTTGACGACGTCGTACTCGCCCTCGGCGTCCTCGCCGTGCTCGAACGCGAAGGTGAAGTAGAGGCAGGCGCCCGAGTGGTACGAGTGCGACAGGTGCCCCATGATCCAGCCCTGGCGGCCGATGCGGTCGAACGCCTTGTTCGCCTCGGCGTACACGCGGGACGACACCAGTCGCAGCTTCGACCAGGGTGCGGCGGTCTCGCTGACGTCCGCCGCGCCTCCGTGGTCCATGAAGAAGTCGCGCAGGTAGGGCGTGTCGAACTTCTTCTGGTCGTAGAGCGCGCCCGGGCCCTTGCCGACGCCGATGCCGCGGTTCTGGCGGACGATCTTCGCGACGATCTTCTGCGTGTACGCCACGTGCTCAGGGCTGCCCTCGTAGCCGATGAACGACAGGCACATCTGGTCGGTGTCCCAGCCGCGCAGGCGCAGCACCTTCTGCAGGCCGTCCATGACGACCTTCGAGGCGCCCTTCGACTCCTTCGAGGTGGCGAACGAGAAGCGGGTCTCGTGCGCGTCGCTGACGCGGGTGACGCTGGGGTGGGCGTCGCTCTCGGCGATCGCCTGCATGGCGGCGAGGCCGTCGTGCCACGACGGGAACAGGTACGCGAGGATCTCGCGCTTCTCGGGCAGCCGGTGCACCTGCGCGGTGACCTCGGTGATGACGCCGAGGCGCCCCTCCGAGCCGATGACCATCTCGCGCAGCGACGGCCCGGTCGACGCGCTCGGCACCGCGCGGATCACGACGACGCCGTCGGGGCGGACCACGCGCAGGCCCTTCGTGATGTCGGCGATGTCGCCGTACTTGTCGCTCTGCATGCCCGACGAGCGGGTCGCGACCCAGCCGCCGAGGGTGGAGTGGGTGAAGCTGTCGGGGAAGTGCCCGAGGGTCCAGCCCCTCGCGTTGAGCTGCTCCTCAAGGTGCGGGCCCTGGCCGCCGGCCTGGATGCGGGCGAGGCCGCCGTCCTCGTCGATGTCGAGCACCTTGTCGAGGCGCCCCATGTCGAGCGAGACCACGGGCCGCACCTCCTCGGGCTGCGGCTCGAGGCTGCCCACGATGTTGCTGCCCCCGCCGAACGGGATGAGCACGAGGTCGTGCTCGGCCGCGAGCGCCACGACGGCCTGCACCTCGGCCTCGTCGGCCGGGTAGACGACGACGTCGGGGACGCGGCGCAGCACGCCCCGGCGGATGCGGATGAGGTCGCGGATGCTCTTGCCGTACGTGTGGACGACGCGGTCGTGGTCGCTGACGTCGACCGAGTCCTCGCCCACCGCGCCGCGCAGGGCGTCGAGCACGGCGTCGGGCGCGGTCGTGGCGGGCACCTCGAGGGACGCGAAGTCGAGCCCGGTGTCGTGGGCGCCGGCGCTGAGCTCGACGCCGACGATCGACTTCACGAACGGCGCGAACGCGGGCTTGTCGTCGTGGTGGAACGCGACCCCCTCGACGCCCCAGCCCCACCACTTCATGTGGGCGACGCCGTGGTCGACCGGCGCGCCGACCTCGGCCTCTCGCTCGGTCGCGCTGGGGGTGGCGGGCTGCAGGTCGGTCACCGGGGTGCTCCTTCGTGGTCGTCCCGGCGCCCGAGGACGCGGGTCGTGTTCGCGTCGCGCAGACGCAGGACCTCGGTGCGCAGGCGCTCCGAGAATTCGGTGGGGGTCTCGCCCTCGCGGGGCCGCATGGGCGCGCCGAAGGCGACGCCGACGGGCAGGCGGCCGGGGCGCGGCCAGTGCGAGCCCCGGGGGTGCGCGATGTGGGCGCCGATGAGGGCGAGCGGGATCACGGGCACGCCGACGGCGGCGGCGAGCGCGGCGGCGCCGGGCTTGAACGGGCCGACCTCGCCGGTCTTCGAGCGGGTGCCCTCGGGGAAGACGAGCACCGGGTAGCCGCGCTCGAGCAGCGACCGGGCGGTCACGGTCGGCTGGCCGCGGCGCCGGCGGGCGGCGCTCACGGCGGCGGCGCGCTTGCGGGCGGGCGTGCTGCGGGCGGCGGCGCCGCGGTCCGCGTTCGCGGCTCCCGCGACGGCCGCGCCGCCCTCGGCGACGGCGTCCGCCGAGGCGGAGGGGCCGGAGGCGCCGGTCGGGTCCGCGGGTCCGCTCACCACGCTCGACGACCCGACGCGCGTCGCCGAGGAGCGCTGCACGGGGAACGCGTTGAAGAACAGCTCGGTGAGGGCCCGGCGCCACCGCACCTCGAAGAAGTAGTCCGCGGCCGCCCCGGTGGCGAGGTAGCGGGCCAGGCGGCGCGGGAGCGCACCGACGACGAGCGGGGCGTCGAGGTGGCTGGAGTGGTTGGCGACGACGACGAAGCCGCCGGAAACGTCGCGGAGCTTCTCACGGCCGAGGACGGTGACGCTCGTGATCGACCAGATCGTGGGCTTGAGCACGATGCGCTGTGCGACGTACCGCGCGGCGGCGTGCGTGCGCGAGCTGAAGCGGTCGCGGACGTCGGTGGCGGCCTGGGCGACGGCGTCGAGGCGCCCGCCCTCCCTGCGTGCGGCCACGGTCAGGACCTGCTCGAGCGGATCGCGCCCGACACGCGGCGGACCGCGGCGAGCGGGGCGTGGCGGAGCAACCCGACCAGCACCCGGTACCGAAGAGTGGGTATGGAGATCACCTTGCCCTCGTCCATGTCGCGGAGAGCCGCGGCGACGAGGAGTTCGGAGCTGAGCCACAAGGAGTTGGGGATGCTCGACGACCGGATGCCCGCGCGCTGGTGGAACTCCGTCCGCACCCACCCCGGCAGCACCGCGGTGACGCCGACGCCGCTGCCGCGCAGCTCGACGGCGAGCGCCTGGCTGTACGACGTCACCCAGGCCTTGACGGTGGAGTACGTGCCCATCGAGAGCAGTCCGGCGACGCTCGAGACGTTGAGCACGTGACCGCGGCCACGGTCGCGCATGCCGCGGGCGGCGGAGGCGCTCAGCACGAGCGTCGCCCGGCACATGACGTCGAACGCCTCGTCGTGGACGGAGACGTCGGGGTCGGTGAGGTCGTGGTGCACGCCGAAGCCCGCGTTGTTGACGAGCAGGTCGACGGGCCGGGACGGGTCGGCCAGCCGCTCGGCGACCCGGTCGACCTCGGCGCGGTCGGCGAGGTCGGCGCGGAGCACCTCGACGTCGACGCCCGTGGCCCGCAGGGTCGCCGCGGTGTCGTCGAGCCGGGACGGGTCGCGGGCCGCGAGGACGAGGTCCCACCCGCGGGCGGCGAGCTGTCTCGCGAACTCGGCTCCGATGCCGGACGTGCCACCGGTCACGAGCGCTGTTGCCATGCCGCTTACGATACGGTGCTGAGCGGTCCGTGCGTGCACCCCCGACGGCGTCGCGTGGCACCCGCCCGCGGCGGCACCGCCACCACCCGTCCCGTCCCCGGAGGAGCACGCGCATGACGACCCCGGACCCCTCCGCCCCGGCCGGCCCGGAGCGCGCGGCCGACGCCGACCGGACGACCGCCGACGCCGACCGGACGACGACCGACGCCGACCGGACGACGACCGCGGCCGACGGCGTGCCCGCCGACCACGAGCTCGCCCGCCTCGACGACGCCGGCTTCGACATCCGGGCGTTCACCCGGTCGGCGCAGGGCACGATGCGCGGGCAGCTCGACCTCGACGCGTACGCGCAGGCGCCGCTCCGCGACGACGAGCTGCGCCTGGTCCGGCACCTCGGCCGCCTCGAGGGCGCCACGATGGAGCACCTCCGCAACCTGCTCGTCACCGCCACCCACAAGGACGCCCGCGTCACCGCGTTCCTCGTCACCTGGGCGTACGAGAAGTTCTGGATCGCGGACTCGCTCGACGCGGTCCTCGAGGCGCACGGCCGCCCGCGCCTCCGGGACGACGAGGAGGCCGCGCCGCGCCGCGCCGTCACCGAGCGCGCCGAGCGGCGCGGGCCGATCCGGCGCGCGATCCTCGCGGCCGGCCTCGGCGCCCCCATCGTGGCCGTGCACACGACGTCCGGCCTCGTCGACGAGTGGGTCGTGAGCGCCGCGTACGACCGTCTCGCCGAGCGGACCGACAGCACCGCGCTCCGCGCCCACGTCGACCTGCTGCGGGCGGTCAAGCGCCGGCACGAGGCGTTCTTCGCCGACGAGACCGACCGGCGGCTGCGCGAGTCGTCGCGCGCCGTGAAGCAGACCCGTGACCACCTCGCGCACGCCGTGTGGCCGATCGGCAGCGTCGACCGCGCCGCCGACGAGCGCGACTTCTTCGACGCCACCGTCTGGGGCGACGACGAGGGCCGCCGCCGTGCGGCCCACGTCGGCGAGCGCGTCGCCGCCCTCCCCGGCCTCGGCGACGCCGACGGCCGCGCCACGACCCGAGGACTCCTGCGATGACCGAGCCCACCCGCCCCGCCACCGACGCGACCGACGCGGTCGACCCGGCCCGCGCCTCCGGCACCGACGCGGTCGACCCGGCCCGCGCCTCCGGCACCGCGACCGACCTGGGGTCGGCGCACGTGCTGCTCACCGGCGGCACGGGCTTCGTCGGCCAGGCGATCCTCGAACGACTGTTGTCGTCGCACCCGGGGACGACGGTGACCCTGCTCATCCGCCCCAAGGCGTCCACGCCCGCCGAGGGCCGCCTGCGCCACCTGCTGCGGAAGCCGGTGTTCTCGCGCTGGCGCGAGGCCGTCGGCGACGAGGGCGTCGAGCGCGCCCTCCGCGAGCGGCTGCGCGTCGTCGAGGGCTCCCTCGGCGACCTGCCGCCGCTGCCCGGCGACCTCGACCTCGTGCTGCACAGCGCCTCGACGGTGTCGTTCGACCCGCCCATCGACCAGGCGTTCGACACGAACGTCGGCGGCGCGGTCGGCCTCTACGAGGCCCTCGAGGCGGCCGGGGGCTCGCCCCACGTCGTGCACGTCAGCACCGCCTACGTGGGCGGCATCCGCAAGGGCGTCTTCCCCGAGGCGCGCCTCGAGCACGACGTCGACTGGCGCGCGGAGCACGCCGCCGCCACGGACGCGCGCGCCCGCGTCGAGGCGGCGTCGCGTCAGCCCGAGAACCTGCGGAGGTTCCTCGCCGAGGGCCGTGCCGCACTCGGCAAGACCGGCCCGCAGGCGGCCGCCGCCGCCGCCGAGGAGGCGCGGCGCACCTGGGTGGCCGCGCGCCTGGTCGACTACGGCCGCACCCGCGCCGAGACCCTCGGCTGGACCGACGTGTACACGCTCACCAAGGCCTTCGCCGAGCGCGTCGCCGAGGAGCTCTGGGCCGCCCGCGGGCACCGCCTGTCGTTCGTGCGCCCCGCCATCGTCGAGAGCGCCCTGCGGCACCCCTACCCGGGCTGGATCGACGGCTTCAAGGTCGCCGACCCGCTGATCATGTCCTACGCCCGCGGCCTGCTCCCCGAGTTCCCCGGCGTCCCCGACAGCGTGCTCGACGTGATCCCCGTCGACTACGTCGTCAACGTCGTCCTCGCCGTCGCCGCGAACCCCACGACGCCGGGCGAACCGCAGTGGTTCCACGCCAGCTCGGGCGGCAGCAACCCGTTCACGATCCTGCGCATGTTCGAGAACCTGCAGACGTTCTTCACCGCGAACCCGCTGCCCCGGGACGAGCACAGCACCATCGACGCCCCGCACTGGCGGTTCCCCGGCGTGCGCAAGGTCGAGCGGACCATCCGCCTCGCGCAGCGCACCAACGACTGGCGCGAGGCGGTGCTCACCCGCCTGCCGTCGAACGACCGCACGCGGACCGCGCTCAGCGCCGTGCAGACCCGCCGCGCCGACCTGGAGTCGCTGCAGAGCCTCACCGACCTGTACCGCCACTACGTGCAGAGCGAGATCATCTTCGACGACCGCCGCACCCGGGCCCTGCACGCCGGTCTGCCCGCCGACGCGCCCGCCGACGTCGGCTTCGACGTGGCCGACATCGACTGGGAGCAGTACTTCCAGACGGTGCACTTCCCGTCCATCACGACGATGACCCGCGCGTTCTCGCTGCGGTCGTCGTCCTCGACGCCGGCCGTCGACAAGGCACTGCCCGAGCGTTCCGACGTGCTCGCCGTCTTCGACCTCGAGGGCACCGTCGTCGACTCGAACATCGTCGAGCAGTACCTGTCGATCCGCTCGGCGGGCTTCCGCAAGGCGGCCTGGCCGGGCGAGGTGGCGAGCCTGCTGGCGTCGCTGCCCGGCTACCTCGCCGCCGAGGGCCGCGACCGGGGCGAGTTCATCCGCGCGTTCCTGCGGCGCTACGCGGGCATGCCCGTCTCGCGCCTCACGACGCTCGTCGCCCGCCCCGCCTACGCCGACATGCTCCGCCGGCAGACCCTGCCCGCCGCGCTCGAGCGGCTCGCCGAGCACCGCGCCGCCGGGCACCGCACCGTGCTCGTCACCGGCTCGATCGGCGTGCTCGCCTCGCCGATCGCGCACCTCTTCGACGAGGTCGTCGCGAGCACCATGCACCAGCGCGACGGCGTGCTCACCGGGTACCTCGACCAGCCCCCGCTCGTCGACGAGGCCCGCGCCGCGTGGCTGCGCACGTACGCCCAGGACGGGGGCTTCGACCTGTCAGGGTCGTACGGTTACGGTGACTCCTACGCCGACCTCGTGTGGCTCGAGCTCGTCGGCCACCCGAGCGCCGTGAACCCGGACGCCAATCTGGCGAGGGAGGCGCTCCGAAGGAGGTGGAGGATCCGCGACTGGCGTCGCGGCCCCCACCGCAGCAGCACCGTCGCGCCCGGCCCCCGCCCGGCCGACGCAGAGAGAGGAGTGGGCGAGCAGGTCTGACGACCCGCGCCCGAGCACCATGGCATTCGACATCGACAAGTACGCGGAGACCTCCGAGCGCCTCTCCTGGGACGACCTCGACCTGGAGCACTTCAAGGAGCACCCGCTCAGCGAGACGTCCCTGCGCACCCTGCGCTACATGGCGGACGTCGAGTACCACACCGTCTGCTACACCCGTGACCTCCTGACGACCCCGTCGCACAAGGAGTCCGAGATGACGACCTTCATGACGATGTGGAACCGCGAGGAGTTCTGGCACGGCGAGGCCCTCGCCGCGATCCTCGAGGTGCACGGCATCACCGTCGACTACGACCAGCTGCGCGCCAACCGCCTCAAGCTCGGCTGGCGCGACCGCCTCGACCCCGTCAAGCAGGGCCTGCTCGGCAAGGTCGTCGGTGCCGACTTCGTCGCCGTCCACATGTCGTGGGGCGCCGCCAACGAGTACTCCGCGGTCGCCGCGTACAAGCGCATGGCCGCCCTCGAGAAGGACCCCGTGCTCGCCGAGCTGCTGCTGCGCATCGCGAAGCAGGAGACCCGGCACGTCGCCTTCTACGTCTCGCAGGCCCGCCAGCGGCTCGAGTCCTCGAAGAAGGCGCAGAAGCTCACCCGGTTCCTGCTCTCGAAGGTGTGGGCGCCCGTCGGCTCGTCGATCATGGAGCGCGACGACGTCAAGTTCGTCTTCGACCACCTCATGAGCGGCGACGAGGGCCGCAAGGCCGCGAAGAAGCTCGACCAGAACATCGCCGGCCTGCCCGGCATGCAGGGCCTCACGATCTTCCAGAAGGCGCTCGAGGGCCTCGGCGTCGGCGGCGGGGCCCCCGCCACCGCCTGAGCGCCGGCCGGGTCGGCCCCGCCGGCCCGGCGGCGCCGCCCGCGCGGCGCCAGCCCCGGCGCGAGCTCCGGCGCCAGCTCCGGCTCCGGCTCCGGCGCGAGCGCCGAGATGCCCCGTGCGGGTCTCTCGGGCAGCGTCACGGCCCCCGGCGCGTCGTCTCGCGGGGCCGGAGGCGCGCGACGCGACCAGCGGACGACCGCGTGCCCGTCTCGTGGTCGGCACCGCGACTCCGGCCGTCGAGATGCCACTTCTCGGGGTTGCGGACGATCTGTTCGCCCCAACTGGGGCACCCTCCACGCCCCGCCACCCCGCCTTCGCTACCCGCACCTCCGGCACCGCCGTCGAGATGCCACTTCTCGGGGTCGCGGACGATCTGTTCGCCCCAACTGGGGCACCCTCCACGCCCCGCCACCCCGCCTCCGGTACCCGCACCTCCGGCACCGCTGTCGAGATGCCAGTTCTCGGGGTCACGGACGATCTGTTCGCCCCAAGTGGGGCAGGAGGACCGAGAGGCCGGTCCCGCGCGTCAGACGGGGGTGCTGAGGTCGGCGTGCGCGCCGAAGCCGCGGATCTCGGCGCCCTGCGCCGCGAAGACCTGCGCGAGGGCCTGCACGGGCACCGTGGACGACGACCGTCGCTGACGGCGCAGCGTCGACACGACCTGCCGGAGGTCGTCGAGCCCCGCGGCGACGTGCGTCTCGACGTCGGAGTCGGCCTTGTCGACCGGGCGGCGGTGCACGAGCGCGTCGGGGTGCGAGTAGAGCACGCAGGTGTCGAACCACACCCGCTGCGGCGCCGCGTTCGCGACGAACTGGCTCACCCGCCGGGCCTGCGTGCGGACCTGCGTCGCCGGCGACCGTCCGCCCGAGCGCGAGAGCACCGCGACCGTGTCGTCCGACCCGCGCTTGAGCTGCAGGCCGAACGAGGCCGCGGGGGCGTCGCCGAGCAGCACGCCGAGCGCGGGGTGCACGTCGGCCGGGGCGATCCCGTCGAGGACGACGCCCTGCCAGTGCTTGTTCTCCACGACGAGCGCCAGGTCGTCCAGCAGCAGCACGTGGTCCACCTGCGCCACGAACGGCCGGCCGGGGGCCGCCTCGCGGGGCACGAAGACGAGGTTGGTGACGAGCACCGCGTCGAGGCCGAGCTCGTGGCAGACGCCCGTGAGCAGCTCGCGCGAGACGGCCTCGAACTTGGCGCCGCGGGCGAAGAACTCGCGGGTGGTGCGCTCCTGGTCGACGGCGGTGTCCCGGTCGCGCTCGACGACGGCCACCCGACGGTCGGCCTCCGCCGCCGCCTCGCTCGCCGCCGTGTCGTGGCCGCGGCGCAGCGCCTCCGCCTCGCGGGCGTGCCGGGCCTCGCGCTCGGCGAGCACCTTCTTCGCCCGCTGGCGCCGCACCTCGAGCACGACGAGCAGGGCGACGACCACGACGCCGAGGGCGATGACCAGCCACCAGGGATCCATGCGGGCCACCCTAGGTTCCCGACCGGCCGGTCCACCCCAGGCACGCCGCCCGCCCTCGTCGCGCCGATCCCGCCGCGGGCGAGGACGCGCGTCCTGCCCTGACCCGAGGCGCCCGGTCGGGGGCACCCGGACCACGCCTGGCACCTCCGCGGGTCATCTCGTGCGCAGGAGAGCGGGAGCGCTACGCGGCCGCGAGCTCGCGGGCGCAGGCCTCCGCGGCGACCCAGGCGAGCATCCCGCACTTCACGCGCATGACGAACTTGGCGACGCCCTGGAACGCGACCGCGTCTCCGAGCAGGTCCTCGTCGGGCTCGACGTCGCCGCCGCGCGTCCGCAGCATCGCGCGGAACGCGTCCACCAGCTCGTGCAGCTCGGGCAGGGTGCGCCCCACGGCGAGCTGCTGCAGCACGCTCGCGGAGCCCATCGAGATGCTGCAGCCGTCGCCCTGCCAGCGCAGGTCGCGGATCCGGCCGTCCTCGCCCATCGCGAGGCGCACCGTGATCTCGTCGCCGCAGGTGGGGTTCTTCTCGAAGTGCTCGGCATCGGCGTCGGGCAGCGGACCGTCGCCGTGCCGGGCCTTCGCGTGGTCGAGGATCACCTGCTGGTACAGGCCGTCGAGCCCGCTCACGCGACCGACCCGTCGATCGCGACGTCGCTCGTGGCGACGATCCCCGCGCCTCCGGCGCCCGCCCCGGCTCCCCCGGCCGCGAGGCCGCCGTCGACGACCCCGAAGTACGGCCGCACGGCGGCGACCCCCTCGAGCAGCCGGTCGACCTCGGCCTCGGTCGTGTACAGGTACGTGCTGGCGCGCGTGGTCGCGGTGACGCCGAGCCTGCGGTGCAGGGGCTGCGCGCAGTGGTGCCCGACGCGGACGGCGATCCCGAGCGCGTCGAGGTACTGGCCCACGTCGTGGGCGTGCACGCCGTCGACGACGAACGAGGCGAGGCCCGAGCGGGGCACGCCGGCGGGCGGCCCGACGACGCGGACTCCCTCGATGGCGGCCAGCCCGCGGACGAGCCGCTCGGCGAGCGCCTCCTCGTGGTCGCGGACCCGGTCGAGGCCCACGGCCCGCAGGTAGCGGACCGCCTCGGCGAGCGCCACCGCCTGCGACACCGGCTGCGTGCCCGCCTCGAAGCGCTGCGGGGCGGGCAGGTAGTCGGACGACTCCATCGTCACGGTGCTGATCATCGACCCGCCGGTGCGGAACGGGGGCATCGCCCGCAGCAGCTCGGCGCGCCCCCAGAGCACGCCGATGCCGGTGGGTCCGAGCATCTTGTGGCCCGAGAACGCGGCGAGGTCCACGCCGAGGGCGGGCAGGTCGAGGGGGCGGTGCGGGGCCGACTGGCAGGCGTCGAGCACGACGACGGCGCCGACCGCGTGGGCGAGCGCGACGACCTCCTCGACGGGCGCGACCATGCCGGTGACGTTCGAGACGTGGGCGAAGGCGACCACGCGGGTGCGGGCACCGATGACGGCGGCCGCGTCCTCGGCGGTCCACAGGCCGTCGTCGTCCACGGGCACCCAGCGCAGCACGGCCCCGGTGGTCGCCGCGAGCTCCTGCCACGGCACGAGGTCGGCGTGGTGCTCGGCCTCGGTGACGACGATCTCGTCGCCCTCGCGCAGGCGGAACGGCGCGGCCGCGTCACCGCCGCGGCCCAGCGTCGCCGCGAGGAACCCGTGCGCCACGAGGTTGAGCGCGTCGGTGGCGTTCGCCGTCCACACGATCTCGTCCGCGGAACCGCCGACGAACGCGGCGACCTCCTCGCGGGCCTCCTCGTACGCCTCGGTGGCGAGCGCGGCGAGGGCGTGCGCACCCCGGTGCACGGCGGAGTTCGTCGTCTCGAGGAACGCGCGCTCCGCGTCGAGGACGCTCCGCGGCCGCTGCGCCGTCGCCCCCGAGTCGAGGTAGGCGAGCGGCTGGCCCGAGACCTCCTGGTCGAGGGCCGGGAAGTCGGCGCGCAGGCGCGCGACGTCCGCCTCGGTCAGGGGCGCGACTCCGGCGGCCGCGTCGGCCGCACCGGTCGGGGGCGTGGCGGTGCCGGAGGCGCCGGTCGCGTCGGTCGTGCTCGTCACGGTGTCCTCTCGTCGGGCCCGGTGCGGGGCGCGCGGGGCCCGAGGTCCGGGGTGCTGCGCCCCTCCGGGCCAACGACAGGGTAGCCGCGGATGTTCCCCCGGTCGGGCGGCGTGGGCACGCCGCACGGCGCGGTGCTCGTGCACGTCGCACCGTTTCTCCGACACCACTCGCGCGGGTCCCCGCGTGCCGCGTCGGAGAAAGCGTGTCGCGCAGCGCACGACGCGCAGCGCGGGGCGGGCGGCGCGCGGCACCGAGCCGCAGGCGCTGGGCCTAGCGGTGCGCGACCTCGAGCCCGTGCGCGGCGGCGACGCCGGCCGAGAAGAGCTGCCCGTCGTGCGTCGTGAGTCCGGCGGCGAGCGAGGCGTCGGCCGCGGTGGCGGCCTCCCAGCCGCGGTCGGCGAGCGCCGTGACGTAGGGCAGGGTCGCGTTGGTGAGCGCCCGGGTGCTCGTCTCGGGCACCGCGCCCGGCATGTTCGCGACGCAGTAGTAGACGGTGTCGTGGACGGCGAACGTGGGGTCGTCGTGCGTCGTCGGCCGGGACCCCTCGAAGCAGCCGCCCTGGTCGATGGCGATGTCGACGAGCACGGCGCCGGGTTTCATGCCGGCGACCATCTCGTCGGTGACGAGCTTGGGGGCGGCGGCGCCGGGCACGAGCACGCTGCCGACGACGAGGTCGGCGTCGCGGACCTGCGTGGCGACCTCCCACGGCGACGAGTGCCGGGTCTGCAGGCGGCCGCCGAAGCGTTCCTCGAGCTGCCGCAGGCGGGGCAGCGACAGGTCGACGACGGTGACGTCGGCGCCGAGCCCGAGGGCGTTCGCGGCGGCGTGCTCGCCGGCGACGCCGCCGCCGATGACGACGACCTTCGCCTTGGGCGTGCCGGGCACCCCGCCGAGCAGGGTGCCGCGACCGCCGGAGGCGCGCAGCAGGTGGTAGGACCCCACCACGACCGACAGACGGCCGGCGACCTCGCTCATCGGCGAGAGCAGCGGCAGGCTGCGGTCGGCCAGCTGCACGGTCTCGTAGGCCAGTGCGGTGGTGCCGCTGGCGAGGAGCGCCTCGGTGAGCGGCCGGTCGGCGGCGAGGTGCAGGTAGGTGAAGAGGACCTGGCCGCGGCGGAGGCGGGCGTGCTCGGGGCCGACGGGCTCCTTGACCTTGAGCAGCAGGTCGGCGGCGTCCCACACGGCGTCGGCGTCGTCCACGAGGGTCGCGCCGGCGGTGGCGTAGTCGTCGTCGGTGATGCTCGAGCCGAGCCCGGCGCCGCGCTGCACGAGCACCTCGTGGCCGCGGCGGACGAGGGCGTCGGCGCCGGCGGGGGTGAGCGCCACGCGGGCCTCGTTGTTCTTGATCTCGGTGGGGACTCCGACGCGCATGGGGTGCTCCGTTCGTCTCGTGTCGCGGCCCGGCTCCGTCGACGGGCTCGTCGAGGTCCATGCTGGCCAGGCTTCGTTGCGGACACGTTTCCGACGAAGGAGCTTCGGTGGACGCTGGACTTCTGGTCCGATCCTGCGCCACCATCTGCTGTCGTGACCGACGCACCGAACGATCTTCGGCCTCCGGCCGTCCTCGACGACCTCGACCGGCGCCTCCTCGAGGTGATCGCCACCGACGGCCGCGTCTCGAACGCGCAGCTCGCCGCCCGGTTGGGCGTCGCCGCGTCCACCGCGCACGTGCGCCTGCGGTCGCTCGTCGACCGGGGCGTCGTCACCGGGTTCCTCGCGAGCGTCGACCAGCGCGCCGTCGGTCTGCCGCTGCAGGCCGTCATCGGCGTCACGCTGCGGCCCGGCGCCCGGCAGGCGAGCATCACCGAGTTCTCGCACGAGGTGCGGCGGCTGCCCGAGGTGCTGCAGGTGTTCTTCCTCGGCGGCACCGACGACTTCATGGTGCACATCGCCGTCGCGGACGCCCTCGACGTGCGCCGGTTCGTCGTCGAGCACCTGTCCGCACAGCCGAGCGTGGCGTCGACCCGGACGAGCATCGTGTTCGACTACCACCGCAACGGGGTCGCCGCGTCCTTCGGGTGAGCGGCGTCGGGGGCGTCGGGCGCGTCGGGGCGTCGGGCGCGCACGGCGGTGGTCTTCTTGCACGGCGGTGGCACCGTTCGCACCGCCGTGCGAGAAAGGCACCGCCGCGACACTTCCTCGCGGCGGGACGACCACGGCGGCGGTGTTCTCGCGCGGCGGTGGCACGATCCGCACCGCCGAGCGCGAGAGGCACCGCCGTCTCGACATCGGCCCGCGGCGCGGGGCGGGCGGACCCTCCGGTCCGCGCACGTGTGCAGGCGGCCCCCAGCCCGGGGTCGCAGTGTCGGGTCACGCGACGGGGCCCGGGGGTGCCGTCCGACCCGAGGAGGAAGCACCATGAGGACGCTCGCCGTCACCCAGAACGTGACCGTCGACGGAGCCGTCGAGATGCTCGGCGACTGGTTCGACCCCACCGCCGACGTCGACCCCGCCCTGCGTGAGGAGTCGCTGCGGCAGGACGACGCCTGCGACACCGTGCTGCTCGGCCGCCGCACCTTCGAGGACTTCAGGAGCTTCTGGCCGGGTCGCGAGGACGACGAGACGGGGGTCACGGCGTACCTCGACCGCGTCGAGAAGGTCGTCGTGAGCAGCACGCTGGCCGACCCCGGTTGGCAGCGCTCGACGGTGCTGGGCGGCGACGTGGTGGCAGGGGTCCGCCGCCTGAAGGAGCAGCCGGGCGCCGACATCGTGACCACGGGCAGCATCACCCTCGTGCACGCGCTCGTGCTCGCCGGACTCGTCGACGAGTACCGCCTCTTCACCTACCCCGTGGTGCAGGGCCGAGGGCGGCGGCTGTTCCCCGAGGGAGCGCCGCCGGCGACCCTGCGGCTCGTCGAGGCACGGGCGTTCGACGGTGGCGTCAGCTACGCGCGCTGGGCCACGTCCTGACCGGGTGGCTCGCGCGGGTGCCACGGGTCGAGCTCGCCGCACGGCGGTGACCTCTTCGCAGGGCGGTGGCACTGTTCGCACCGCCGAGCGAGAAGACCACCGCCGAGCGAGCACGCGTCGCGGACGGCGGGCGGCGACGGCGAGCGGCGGGCGGCGACGGCGGGGCGCGGTAGCGTGGCGGACGTGAAGATCAGCCACCTGCGCCACTTCGTCGCGGCGGCCGAGGACCTGCACCCGCCGCGCACCGCCGAGCGCCTCGGCATCTCGCGGCAGAAGCTCGCGTCGTCGATCGCGGCCGTCGAAGAGGCCTGGGGCGGAGCCGTCTTCGACCTGCGCGACGACCCGCCGCGCCTCACGAGGACCGGGCGGCAGGCGCTCGAGGCCGCGCACGAGGAGCTCGCCAAGCCCTCGACCCCGCCCGAGCCCCCGCGTCCCCCGGCCGGCGGCAAGGCGAAGGCGTCGAAGGGCACGGGACGCGCACCCGTCGTCAAGGGCCAGCCCAAGCCGTTCAAGAAGCGCCAGGGGCGGTAGGGGCGCCAGGCGGCGTCAGTCCTCGGGCCAGCCGGGCTGGCCGGGCCAGGCCAGCCACACCAGCCCTGCTAGCCGCGGTCAGCCGTCGTGCGCCTCCGGCAGCGACGCCCACCAGTCCGCGTAGCGGGTCGTGCGGGCCATCCGCCGCGTCTCGTCGGGGGCGCCGTCGTCCCACCAGACCGGGCCGCGCTCGCCGAGGGCGGTCTTCGCGGCGTCGACGCGCCTCCGGGCGTCCTCGACGGCGTCGCCGTCGCCCGCGCGCCGGGCGGCACCCTTCGCGCGGCGGGCGTCCATCAGC
>Ga0265797_10003798_pt1 | contig 23781 bp, 21 predicted proteins | sample P2T30metagenome_FD_192433 | JGI IMG/M metagenome (GOLD analysis project Ga0265797, IMG submission 192433) | Plant litter microbial communities from East Loma Ridge, Irvine, California - P2 T30 | ecosystem: Environmental > Terrestrial > Plant litter > Unclassified | place: USA: California... | reverse complement strand
CCTACCAGCGCAAAGTCCTCGACGAGTTCTACGATAGCTTTGTTCAGCGCGGAGAACTTTGAGGTCGGTTCGTCGTCGTCCGGATCCACGTCCTCGTTTGCGCCGGCTATGGTGGGGCCCGGAATGCCGGACGTCTGTTCGCGGTTGAGGTGCGGCAGTAGGTATTGTAGATCCTGGACTTCGGTGTAGTAGTCGAGATTGAAGGGAAGATTGGGGTAGTTGCGGAGGTTATCGATTTTGGTGAGAACATTCAGGTGAGGCAGGTCCATCTGCAGCATGCTGCGCAGGGCGAGCAGGAGGGAGGAAACGTAGAGCGACGGTCGCGAGAGGATGATCGAGTCAGTCAGGTGTACGACGACGAGCTGGTTCATGTTAGCCTCCAGTTGCAAGCCATGGGCGGTGGGCGAATACTCGATACCCAAGTTTTTGTAGGCGGAAGAAGATATTGCGCAGCGATCCGTGGTGTGTGAAGAGCTCGACCTGGCCGGGGCAGTCGAAGAGGACGTAGTCATCTGAGCCTGTTAGTATACTTCGAGGACGTAGAGTGTTGTCGCAAACCTCCTAGTTCCTTCAGGCTCTCCTCTAACCAGTCGAAGTTGTGTTCTAGTTCCTCGAGTGCAAATAAGATTCCTCCATTTGGGCCCAGAGTCTCCTGCTCCATGATCTCATCGATCGTGACCAGGTCTCGGACGTCTACGGCGGGCGTGTACGAGGTGTGATCGTTGGCGGGGTCCAGATTGACGACGGAGCACTTGCGCTCGATGGCGCCCATGAACTGCTGCATGCCATCGCAGTACGTCGACTTGCCTGAGCCCGGCGGGCCTATGACGAGTTGGGCAAAGGGCATCGTGGTTGGTGTAAGCGTGACGAGGGAGTTGCTGGGGAACTTTTGGAGGGGCGTTAGCGCAGATCCCAAATGTTTGGCTTGCGGACTCCCGCGTCTTCGAGCTTCGATCCAGCGCGCAGCTTCCACCACGAGCAGCAACACATACCGCCAACATGTCAAGTAAGTTGCTTATATATCGCCACAGCGACTCTATAGCGACACAGACTCAGACTAACCCAGTCAGGCCAATTCGAGCTTGCGCAAAACCCGACGGAGCCCATCTCGTCGGTCAAGTTCGCGACCAACAACCCAACACGCCTGCTCGTCTCCTCCTGGGACCGCCATGTCTACCTCTACGATACGCATGCTGAGCCCGGCGGCAAGCTGCTCCAGAAATTCGAACACCGCGCGCCCGTGCTAGATGTCTGCTTCGGACGCGACGACAACGAGGCCTTTTCCTGCGGGCTCGACTGGGAGGTGCGGAGAATTGACCTCGAGACGGGCGCGCAGACCATCATGTCTACACACTCCCAGGGTGTTCGTAACGTTCTCTACTCCGCCCCGCACAACCTCCTGATCTCCTCGTCATGGGACTCGACACTGCACCTCCACGACCTTTCGCAACCCGGCGACTTCTCTGCCATCCGCCTGCCGTCCAAGCCCTTCTCCCTCTCCGCCTCGCCCACCAAACTAGTTGTCGCCATGGCCAGCCGCGCAGTCAACATCTACGAGCTGGACAAGCTGGCAGAAGCTGCCAAGACAGGCGGCGGTGAGGAAGTGGGAGTGGAGCCGTGGCAGCAGCGGGAGAGCTCTATGAAGTATATGACACGCGCCGTGTCTTGCATGCCAAACGATGCAGGATACTCTAGCTCGAGCATCGAGGGACGTGTAGCAGTCGAGTGGTTCGACCCATCTGAAGAGTCGCAGTCGCGCAAGTACGCGTTCAAATGCCACCGACAAAATGTTGATGGCCAGGACATCGTCTACCCAGTTCACGCGCTCGCATACCACCCAGTCCACGGCACTTTCGCGACAGGAGGCGGAGACGGCATAGTCGCTTTGTGGGACGCCGTAGCAAAGAGGAGGATAAGACAGTACCAGAAGTTCCCTGCTAGCGTCCAGACTATCGATTTCTCCAACGACGGCAAATACGTAGCCATTGGAGTGAGCCCAGGCTTCGAGGATGGCGTCGACGACGTACCTGACGGCGTGACCAAGGTCTTCATCAGGGAACTGAGTGCGACCGAGGCGTCCGGCAAGAAAAAATAGGCACGATGATGTATGTTCACGGCTGTATGGGATTGCAAGATAAATATACCAGTTGATCAATCGAGCTTTAGATGGCGAAAGCCTTTCACTACCGATCCCAAGTTTTCAAATCAACTGAGGTTGGTCTCCAAAATGTGATGCATGTGCTTCAGCTCAATTAACACGTGGAAAGGACCCGCAATCGCTCCTGCACACAGATGCCAAGCTCGCCGCTCCTACACAACCGCCGCGTCTTCTGTGACCGACTCTAATCGCTCTCCAACCGGCATTGATCCATGCGAAGCGCTTGGCAAATGTCGTCTCTCATACCCTTCCTGATGACACTTCGCTTGTTCTCCTCCCAGTTCCAGAGTTCAGCTCGATGGACGATCAGTACTTTCAGAACATTTCTCGTTCGCTCGACCAAATGGAGCATGCCCGAAGCGAAGTCTCTTACGGAATCATCTTCGCTGAGCTCAGGTCTGTCTATAACAACGTACACCTCCTCTGTCTGAAGATCGATGATCTTGAGTAAGGCTTCCGAGAGATGCTCGGTCTTTTCTTCTGAATCACCGTCCCAGGCAATGTGCGACTGGATGTCGTACCAGTCCTGGCCTTTTCGGACTACTGCCGGATTCTTCTCTAATAGCTGGAAGATCAACCGCGCTAGCACATTCTGCAACGTGCTTGATCTGTTGCAGATCTCAAAGGCAACTGGTCGGGGTGGAAACAGCCGGTCAAGCACGATATCCACAGCCACTGGAGATAGCCAGGACAGTGCCACTTCACCGACACCTTCTTCATTGCAGCCCGAGAGCATAAGTAGACGGGACGAACTCTCTTGCCAGGCGCGTGCCTTTTTTTCGGCCATCAAATTTGATTTGCATAGCTTTGAGCGATGTCTGTCGTCATCGAAGCTGGATGCTAGCGCCTTGCGATACTGCTTCAGCGAGAGCACGGCATCCTCGGTTCGATAACTCCCAATGTTCAGCGCATCGCGTAACGAAACGACCCTGGTTCTGTCTTCACGCTCGTAACTATCTGTTGAATCTTAGTATATCGGCATGCATCATCGATTTCATACGTACCTTTGAGCTCGTTCGCAAGTTCATCCACGCGTTGCGCTAGGAGGACGTCGCATCTTATCCGGATACGCCGGAAGTTGTCCCTCATGTTTTGTTCAAGGACCTCAAAACCAAGTGGGTTTCCAAAATTGATCACTTGGCGTCCTGTTCAGTCGTCAGTGGAAGGAACTCAACTCTTGATGCTACAATGGCGCTATGTACCCCAAGTCGACCCAAGAAAGTAAGTTGTCGCTGCTCGTGCAAGCATGATGATGTCCTTGTAGGCATCAACAAGCATCAAGCCTAGTTTTGGCTCAGGGTAGATCTTCCGGTATACCTCCAGGTCTGGAAGACGATCAGATATCTGCTCCATTGCGGACACGATGGCTTCTTCGTTCTTGATCTTCAGCTTCACAGTCTTGCGCGGGTTAGCCATACTCCGATACGGCTTTTGTGGTTGTGCCCTACCGAGAAAAGCAACGTGAGTGTTGAGCCAGCTATTCCGCCGTATTGAGCGTCGGCTGTTTTGACAATGTCTAGGATTCCAGAGTAGGCATTTAGAAACCTATCGAACTGCATGACGAACCTCTCCGTCTTTGACCAGGCTTTTCGGACACCGTCAGATCGTCTCTGGTCCAGGGTAGTATGCGCTGCCCCAAGGTCTTCAGCGTGTTTGTGGACGTAGTTGGACAACACATCGAGTGGCATAGCATTTAGCGACTGCAGCAGATCAATCTCTTTCTTCGGATCTGTCAAGGGGGCATCATATTTCTCCGGCACGGAATTGAGAATGCTTCTCAGCTCTGCTTTGACTCCGAGCCCTGTCCGCTTGAGTTTGCTACTCAGGTAACTGTTGTGTTCCGCAACGAACTGCGATAAGGGCAAATGTTTCCTATTGCAGTCAGTCGAACTCATAACATCCACAGACTTTCCCTCAGGGTACGCACATCCACTCTGCATTCGGGAACCATTGCGACACCGGTCTTCGTTGCTTTTCATCTTGCCTGATGTCCATCTTTGAGTTTACAACAGAGATGCGCCGGCTTTCGGGGGAGTTCACTGCAAGGAAGCGACCGAGCAGGGTATGCATGGCTCCTTCCCGTTGCTACTACCGCACAGCTGAAACTTGCATAGGTTACAACGCAGGTTACCTATCCACATAATCCAACAATGCAGGGTTGCGACCAGCTTTAGAATTTCAATACGCGATGCATATATGGAGGCTGGGGGTGTACGAATCAGGGTTTAGGTTTTGCGCTTTGTCGCACTCAGCCTTGTGCGTGGCGCCTTCCAAGGTATCTCGTGTATAGGCTGACACATGTGAGATGACTGCAGCGACAACCCCGCGCCAACCGCTCAAACAAACCCTGGAAAATCAACGCTGAAAGATCAGTAACGCTCCGTTAGACCAATCGACGAGGCACTTGTGCCCAGTGATTGACAATACAGCCCACCCTTTCGAGTCCCGTCGGATGTACACAACCCTGTCATCTTGTTGGATAATCTCGAATTACCAATCATGGCCCCCAATGTCGTGACCACTTCCGGTCAATACCTTTGGGGGCCTCGCGGTTGCCGACGGAAGATGTCGCATCATGTAGGCAGGCGCGTGGCTGGCGTTCGCCAAAGATACACAAAAGGGCCATCGCTACGATCTTGTCCGCACTACGTGAGAGCCCGATCGCAACTCTTTCCTTCCCATTCACGAAATGTCGCAGCAGCCTGTGGTGGACGACGCTACCGTTGGGGCAGACGAAGGCCTTGTATGACATGCCGCGCTCGTGCGTCTGCAGGTTCTAATGGATACCTAGGACACGGCGAAGACCCTGGAAACAACTCAGGTCCAGGACCAGTACATCAAGCTACTTCTGAAGAAGATAGCCTTGCTTGAAGAACGCCTTTCGATAACTAACGACGATGATCGTGCGTCACAGGTATGCCTTTAAACCCCATGCTTTTGAGTCTATTCGCTGACTGCGGCGCAGAAAAATGACGGCAAATCCGAGGCACCTGTTGAGAAGAACGATGCCGAGGAGGAAGAGGAACCCCGATACGTCATCATTGTGAACAAGTGGGATCCTGACACTGGCGACTACAAAGATGACGAGATCACGAAAAGTAACGAGAAGAAGGAGATTGGACCCAAACCTGAAAGTCGCAGAGCATTTACCTTTCGCAAGTCCACCATGTTTCGGCCTCGTTATAACATTGTCGAAACAGTCCTATCAGTGGCCCAGATCGAAGCCGAGCCATTGCAGAGGCTGATTGGCAAAATAACGTCAAAGCTCGGAGGAGACGAACTAGTCAAAAGCATCAGCTCTCCTTTTGAAAATCTGGTCTGGACGTGGGCAGAAGCCGAAGATGAAGCGAAGAAGTTTGTGGAGAGCGAGACGCCCGAGGAAAAGCAAGCCCGTATCGACCTGAGCGAGCTTATGCGGATCATCTCCACATCTTCAGGTATCCTCCCTCTCGACCAGTACTTCAAAGAAAGGAACTTCTTCGTTAGTGAGAGCAGCATCTCGCACGCAGCTCTGTGGACGCTATTCCCTCCAGGTACCCTGATCGTCTCACACCCCTGCCTGGGTGAGCCTCAGATCTTCACCGTCGACTCGTGCGATTCTTTCATACTACGAGAAGAACACACCTTCGATCTGACATGCTTCAGCTTCGACTGGACTGGTACTGAGTTTACCAGGGTACCGTTCGAGATGAAGATTCGCCACTGGGGTTCCAATCGGAAAAGCATCGCCGAATTACCGTTCTATCCGCTCAAGTATTACACTAGCCCAGATGAACAAGACATCTCATCGGACGACGCAATCGCTCTCCTCAAGGAACGACTTGTCGCTCGGGGGGAGAATTTTGTCAGGCTCTGTGATCCGGGCAAAGGCAAACAAATGTTCACGTACTCCGGTGATGCGCACTTCCACACAGGACGTAGCTTTGTTGGGAACAATGATGATGAGGGCAGGCGCCTTCGACACGATGATGATACTACATCTTCTACCGACACCGGCGATGGACGGGTTAGCGAGGCTCGATACGTGCAAAAGAAGAAGGTAAAACATTGCGTACTTCTAACTAGATTGGGTTGCATTTTTGTTTAACTTGACTTTAGATTGAGGGCACCACGATGGTCGATTTCAACTCTTTCTTCGAATATACACCCCCGAACACTCCAATCCTTGGAAATCTTTCCCAGTTCCGTGGCCAACTGGAGAACCTATCACCCGAGAAACGCGCCAACAAGATATACAGAGACATGTACAAGACTCACTGGGATCGCCACCCCTCTGGAAAACCCATGTCGCCAGACCAACTCATGCATTGTCCTCCAAGAGTCCTCGGATACGCGCTGAAGCAGAAGAAGTGGGCGCAGCTCCTAGTAGAAAAACTCAACCCTCCCAACGATGCCGATGCAAGTGTCTTCCGCGACAAATTGCAGCTCGACCCGGACTCTAAAGACCTGGTTAGATGGTCCGTGCAAGCACATGAATACGGGAAGGACGTCGACGCCAAGGGCGAATCCAAGAGCTTGCAAGACTTTGCGCCGGACAAGGGTAAGGGTCTCGTCATCATGCTCTACGGTAAGAGGAACCTTTCGCCCGATAGTGATCCACGGCCACTAATCAAGTACAGGCCATCCCGGCGTCGGAAAAACTCTAACCGCAGAGAGTGTAGCTCTTATGGCCGGCAAGCCTTTACTTTCCGTTGGAGTATCTGACATCGGGATTGAAGGCGACAAAGTCGAAGCAAATTTGCAAAAGATATTCGACCTTGCAGGAAAATGGGAGGCCGTACTCCTCTTCGACGAGGCGGACGTCTTTCTCGAAGCGCGCGGTCGCGGGGAAAATGATCTGAGGCGTAATGCCATGGTCTCGGTACTCTTGCGCGTGCTGGAGTATTATGACGGCATACTGATCCTCACCACCAACCGCATGAGATCATTTGACATCGCTGTCCAGAGTCGCATTCGTAAGTCTATTGACCGACACCTGCTGATTCAACGTTTTTTCCTCCTACTAATACACCTGGCCTAGACATTGCGATCAAATACGAAGAACTTATGCAAACGCAACAAATCGCCATTTTTGAATCCTTCCTGGTGCAACTCCAAGGTAAGAAACTCGTTCATAATTTCGATGACCTTATGCGATGGGTCGAGAAAGACAGTCGCAAACTCGGATTCAATGGCCGACAGATCAGAAATGTGGTGTCGACAGCTATGGGGATTGCTTTGGTGGATAAGGAGAATGGTGGGAAGCTGAAGAGGGAACATCTCATGCGCGTTGCCGAGCAGACGAAGCAGTTCAAGACTGATTTGATCGCTGAGGAGGAGATGTATAAGAGGTTGCAGAAGGGTATTTCTTGAGGGAATGTTGCAGTGAAGGTTTTAGTGCCTGCTAGTTGCCCTCCTCCCTGGGCCGTACTTAAATGCGTGTTCAGTGATGGTAAGCTCGATGAACTTCCAGAACGATCAGTTCAGCTTAAGTTAGTCATCTGTAACAATGCTGAACCATTCATCCCTCCATGTATCAAGACTATCGCCACTATAATGGTAAGCCCGTTGAGCCACAGTCTTAGTACATCCACCAGTCGGTTCGAAAAACACGATGACAGTCGGCGAGGCGTGATGTATCCACGGGCTAAGCCGCTGCTTCTCAGTGCTTAGTAATGCCCAGTGTGTATTTTGAATCTTCTGGCGAATGATCTCAGCCTGTCTTTGCCATGTAGAGAGAAGCTTGTCAGCATGCCGCTGAAGTGTGCCTAGGAAATGTCCCACACGGATACCATCTTCCTGGGTTACTCTAAAAAATGAACGCAAACGATTGTTATGCAAATGAGGCATGTATACGCCAAGTGTCTTGCAGGCAGGCTCCGTCAGGAACATGTCAGCTATGAGTTCTGCGAAGCGGCCGCCTGGTAGCGATCCTCGAAGTAGGCAAGGCTGGTTAGTACCTGCCTTCAAGGCGATTTTACATCGTCCGAGCTTTAGCTCCATGCGGTTACCAAACAGTTCCATGATGTGAGGATTCATCTTGAACTGGCTGAGGTCTAGCCATAGCGGAACTTTGGCCACAGGCGTAGACGCTCCCATCCAACCAAACCGTTGGTAAGATCTTCGGATGGTCAGGTAAGCGTCTTCGGATAGCGAGTTGGCTTGAGTAATTCTGGCTGGGTAGCAGACTAGCGCATGCTCGTGTTGAGCTCTTTGCGAATCATCCGTGGTCTGATTCTCGACAATAGCAATCTCATCTTCCGACGGTTGCATCCACGACGGACATATGGCCATATCGATAGGTTCGCCATGTTCAACTGGAGGACATGGAAAGTGAGAGCGGTACTGAGTCGAAAGGATATGTTCGATTGTACACCGCCAAAGACGATTGACGTCCCATGCGGTATGTTGAACCTGAGCCGTCGCTTGCCGGAGAATAAGTTCCAAGAGCTCGGGTATGAGGAGGAGGCGGTGGGTAGGAGTGAGTGGACTTATTGGTGCTGAAGCTTCAAGGTCCTTTGTTACCGTAGGCTTTGTCGCTATAGCTTTCGTTGCTACTGTGTGCTGCGGGACAGAACGAGATGTAAAGACAGCTATGCGCGCGTCGACAGCCCGAAGCGTCTGGCTCCGCCATTGCTCCACACTGGCTTCAAGATGTTCCTCCGGGCGCTGAGGGGGCAGTGGCCATGGGATGCGAGGAGGTTCTCGGCCCATACGTTCCTCATCAAGCGCACCGACGTACAAAGCTGCATACTGGACCGAGTCGTAGTCTATGGAGGAAAGGTCTTCATCCGGGAAGTACTTCGCAATCAACAGGTCGTGGGGATGGTAAGACATGGCGAGATGAGTATGAGTGGTAGGAGCACGTAATGTCCCGAGTCAAATTCCGTACAGATGGATTGCTATCGCATCGCCCCTGCAGTTCTGGGTGCAGGCTACAGCAGCTTCGACGGTTCTGCGAAGTGTCCGACGCGACGCGCTAAGTGGGGCTGGAGCTGGGGCTGGGGCTATCGATTACGAGCAGTCGGCGGTACTTGCCAATGACGCAGCCTCGGCGCTTCACGGTTGTCTACGTTGCATTCCGAGTGATTGCGCTCCAACGCTTACGCCGCACAGCAGCTAATACACATACATTAAAACCTGCTCTCACCTCTAGTCATACTCACAACCTCTCATTTCAACAGTCTCGCTAGCTCATATCCACCGCGACCATGTCCACCCGCGGGCAGTTCAACACAAAGAACCCGACTATCAAGCGCATATGTACGCGAGCATTGGGCTGTGACTAGTGACAAGTGGCTGACATGTGTCGCAGTAAAGGAAGCGTCGGAACTGTCGGTATCGCCCTCCTCGGACTACCACGCCGAACCTCTAGAAACCAACCTCTTCGAATGGCACTTCACAATCCGCGGCCCGCCCGAGCCATCACCCTACGCCGGCGGCATCTACCACGGTCGCATAGTCCTCCCATCGACGTATCCTCTCCGCCCGCCATCTTTCCGCTTCCTCACACCCACTGGCCGCTTCGAAGTCAACCGCGAGATCTGCCTAAGCATATCGGGCCATCATGAAGAAACATGGCAACCGGCTTGGGGCGTGCGCACAGCCCTCGTCGCGATACGGAGCTTCATGGACACGGATGCGAAGGGCCAGCTCGGCGGCATCGAATGCAGCAGGGAGGCACGCGAGCGCATGGCAAAGGACAGCGGCGCGTGGAAATGTGCCGGCTGTGCCAAGAGCAATGCTGACATCATGCAAGAGCGTGAGGAGCTCGTCAAGGAGGTTGAGGAGAAAGAAGGCAAGAGGAAAGACGATCAAGTCCCCGAAGAGCTGAGACTTGCCTATCGCGACGAGCTGGGTAAGGAAGGCCAGGACGACAAGCCGGTGGACAAGGGCAAGCAAAGGGCAGTAGAGAGTCCTGCTGAAGTCGCGTCGCCTGCCGCGCCATCAGTACCTACTGCTACAGTACCAGTCACAACCCAAACGCGACCCACTCCTGCTGTATCTACGGCTAGACCTACAAGAACGAGACCCGCACCTCCGCTCCAACAGGTCGCCCAACATAGTCCGGACCTGGCTTGGATCGATACTTGCATTTACGGAGTAGTGGCCGCGTTATTGTTCATGGTGCTCAAGAGATTCGTGTGAGTAAGCCATTCCAGGTTTACAGTTTTGCTTGAAGAGTCATGGTAAGATCGGCGCAGTGAAATTAGCACGGGTGTATTGGCGTTGAATGTCTGTTCATGTTCGTGGGGTATCACTTTCTGTTCCGCTTAAATTATCTGGTGGTTACTCGCGTGCCATGCTGTTCGAAAGACCTGGATGAAATGGCATGTTCCTTATCCATCTCTCAACCGATTTGAAGGGAGCTGGGGCGCTGGCGGTGCGTGTTAAATGGGATCATCATCGTAAGAGTCGTACATGGGCCATGTCTAGTGTTCGCTTCAAGTTCGACAGGTAGTACGAAAGGCTGGTTGTGTCTGAGACACATGAATCTCGACAGTAGGATACTTGTGAAATACTGCTGGTCGCACCTAAAGCACATGTCGTTCGATTCGAAACCCTATGTTGTCACGGCACGTTTCACACGTCTTGCTATCATGTGTGACTAACTGAGGCGGGAGTTATCTAGCATTTGTCGTAGGATGGCGCAATTGCACAGGAACATCTACTCAAGCGAGCCTCTTGAGGTCGCGAGTACGATGAGATTGGGGTACGCTATCGTGATTAACTTCCGAGGTTAGCCTGCCATTAGCGTCTTGGCATCATCTGCACCTCGAGGTCCCTTGCCCTACAGAGTCCCATCCGCGACGCGACCATCCAAATGCGCTCCACCCCGCTGATTTCGCGAAATCCTCTTGTACATGCGTTATAGAAACTCGTCACAATCCGTGCACGACAGAAATGGCGCGACTATCGCCGCGCGTACGCGACTGAGCAGCCCGAACATGTCCCTGATCCTGCACGAAGCCAGCAATCGTCTTTGCAGAAGGACCAACCAATATGTCGAAATCCGCCTCAACCCCCCACCCCGCCCGAGTGCAGAAGGTGTGCACTCTCTGGACTCATGACGACAACTTTTCTAGAGACGAGATCATCTTTAATGGAGAGAAGTTCCCTGAGTTACCCACCAGTGCTGGTGCCCTCCTCCAGATTGTGGCGATACATGCAGATCACACTGTACGAGACTTTCACACAGGATCCAAGAGTCAGTCGCAAGATGCGACACACTTCCAAGCCGATGCGCTGCACAAGGATTCCAATATAGATAACCATCCGAAAAGAAATCGTCGGGATTCGATAACCATTACGATTGATGAGAATGGCTCGACCATTCCCGGTGGTCGCGAAATCGATGCGGAAAAAGCCTATGTTTTTGTCCCCAAACCGCTTCCTGCAGACTTGAAGACAAAGTATCTGAACCTACAAGTAAGATTCTCACGAATTAATCTTTTGCTCAACTAATAGCAACAAGGTTTCTATATCGGAGAGAATCGCGAAGGTATTCGGGTTCCGCAATAGGATGCAAGTTGTAGTGACGGAGGCTGATGAAGATGCTCACGAAGCTCATCACGTGGAGATAGTGTTCCGTGACGAATACCTAGCACGCGCGGATATGTGGCGCATGGCCATTGCCGAGCTCAGCAAGCGTACCGTCTACCGTGGCCAACGACTACTATTCATGGGTACCATCAAGGCCACGATCAAACACATATATATAAATGGCCAATCTGTCCATTCCGGGTACTTCTCGCCAAAATCGAAGCCCATCTTTCGCAGCGAATCTGCACGATACACATTGTTCATCCAAATGTCTAGAGAGATGTGGGATTTCGATACCGAAGGCGCTGGCGAAATAATGTTCAATAAGGTTGTCAGTGGCTTCCTTCCAGACCTCTTCAAAAGGTGGTTGAGGATCAATGCACGGCACTTGGTCACCATCATACTGTTTACGAGGATGCAATATGACGGAGAGCTTTTGGCAGATCAACCCGAGGGGACGACGAGCAACATGTCCTCGGAGTCGCATTCCGGAACTTTCAGAGATTACTACAGAGTGGTCGTGAGCGACATGGCCAGCGGTGATTGGATCAACATCCTGTATCAGCTCAAAAAAGAGTTCAGGATGTTTCTCCGAGAAGTATCTCTGGTCCGTAAGCCAGTGAAGCCTGTTTCTGAGATTGACGAGTCAAGCTCTGAAGACACAGCTACTGATATTGTCATAGCTGGTCGACCCTCTTCCGCAAGCCAAGGTAATATCCTGGAAGCCATCAATCTGGCTGCAGCCCAATTCGCGAAGGATTACATCGATCGAGACCTTGTTCGAACGGGTATCTCAGTCATAGTTGTTACTCCAGGTACTGGCGTCTTTGAAGTCGACTACAACATGCTCAAACTTACTACGGATACTCTTATTGGATCAGGCATCGGTATTGACCTCGTGTGTCTCTCGCCGATGCCTCTCCATTCCGTACCCTTGTTCAAGTACCAAACGCCTCGCTCAGTGTCCGATATGAAGGCTGAGCACGACAAAGAGCGCCACGAGGGCGCGAGCATGTCGCGCACAGAAGAAGATCAAACTCCACGCCAAAGCCAACCGGAATTCGGCTCTATGTCACGTGCATCCACTGTCCGACACATACCAACAGACAACTCCCTTGACTCGTCAGACGGATGGAGGTTCGCAATGCCGTATTGGGTGGACGTCTCCTTCTGGTCCGGAACATCCGAAGAGATATTGGAACTCACAAAGCCACGAAAGGCTGACAAGATCGTGAAAAAGTCGCGCAAGAAGGGTCGTATCTTTTCTCTACGTTGTCGTTTGTATGAGCTGCAAATGATGGGCGTTATGGAGAATGAGCTGGGCGACATTGCGATTCCCTACCTAGAAGAAGATCCAATGTACCCGCATCATCTGCGCGAATTGTTTGAGACCAACGAAGAGGGCGTGCGAACCGCGCAAGCAGTCAAGCCTTCCGCAGCTGCAGCAGGCTCATATTCATCGCGGGGTGACAAAGAATACACCGACGACCAGCTGGACGAGACAAGAGCTGCCCAGAAGGCTTGGATGGAGGCATACGATGGCGGGGTCTTTTCCCCTCTCATGGAAAGACACTCTACGTTGAACCAGCTCCAGATTCAGAAGCGAAGGCTAAGCGACGCCATCACAAGCGGATCCCCAGAGCTGTCGCGAAGTCTGCGTCTGTCTTCCTCTTTCCGCAGCACTGCCCCGTCACTTGGACAGTTAGCTCGGCCTCCGCCAGAAACAAGTTTTCCGCAACTCATACATGAAAGATCTAAAGATCTTGAAAGCCAATCTCCTCGAGGAAGTACATACCGGATGCCTGATCCCAAGGGCGACGGATTGCCACGAGCCGATATATTGCGGCGGCAGAACAACATGACCAAGGGCATCGTTGGAACTGATCGCCCAGCGGCACATAAGAGAAGTGGCTCCGGAGATTCCCAAGATCATCGTAGAGCTATGCATGTGAAGCCAAACAATTCCCCAGCATCGAGTCGAAGGTCATCTCCTCCAAGGCGAGCCGGACTCTTGTCTGTGACTAGTGCTGGGACCGCCGCAACAACCCAGCCGGAACTGAAAAGTAGACCTTCAAATTGGTTCTTGAGGCAGATGAGCTTCGGTGGAAAAGCTGCGCCAGCTAAACCGACTCTTGGAGACGCCACCATCGATATCAGTCAGGGTAAAGTGAAGCCTGCAATGCTGACTGTTGAAAAGAATCAAAAGGGTGCTATCGCTGAAAGACTGGCGAGCACTCGCAACACTTCTACCGGTAAGCCATCACAGCCGATTGCAATTAAACCTGCACCACGAGCAGGTCCCATATCGGCTGAGTCATTGGCCTCCAACCGCGCAAGCCGTTCGATCGAGACGGTTAGGGGTGCGCAATCCGACCGATCCATTGTCCCTTCTCAACCTGGTTCAGTTGTGAGAGATCCTGGATCTACATTTTTACTTGCAGGAGCGAGAGGGGCAGGCGAGCACGTTGGACTAAAGCCGGACTTGTCTTCTAGTGCAGGCGCTAGAGATGCTCCACGTACTCTGTCGCCAACAAGTGCGATCGCTCCTTGGGCAGTCCTGGTCAATCCTTGCAACCCGAAGAAAAACGTCATAAGCTCCAAAAACCAATATCGGCGTTGGCACCACGTCTTCCCTAGGACCTTGAGGGCAGGTACTGTAAAGTGGAGATCTTTGTGTTCACCTGCTGCCGTACCTTTAACGCATGAGTGGTTTCCGTCTGTTGAACAGATAGCAACGCAATACAACGAAAGCCCATACAAGATTACGCAAAACGAGGATGACGACATTCTGGAAGCACCAAAGAGCCGAGAGTCTCTCATCAAAGAGTTGATTGCCTTTCGCCTCTCGCACGGATTTCAGATCATTGTCGGCTCTTCCGTAGCTGAATTTTCTGGGCGTCAAGAAAAGTCTCTCGCTAGCATTCTCGATCCTGAATACATGTCTAGTGATGGAGACACTGTTTTCATGAGCGTCGGAAACAATATCCACCAGCTGGTATGTGTAGCCGGAGGAGAGGTGGAGGTAAGAAGATACAACAGGAAACCTACCACGGCCTTGGAGTCATCTGCTGGTATTGATACGCCCTTTCCATATAAGCCTTTCATCCGCACTGCATTTGAGGATACCTATGATCCTAGAGAAATTGTGCTGCGACCACCACGGCGGGAATACAATTGGAACATCATTGATACCTTCTTGGCCGGCTATCACGATGAGTTTTCCGAAGTCCTGCGCTTTTGGCGAGCTCGATTCGTGCTCATACCAGTCGACATACCAGCTATGCATCGCAGGCCGTTGCCTGTGCAAGACTCACCCGAAGAGATACGTCTCGAGGGCATTCGTAAACTTACCCAGCTATGGCAGAAGTTTCGCTATATTCCCCCGGAAGAGCGCTACTTCCAGCCAGCATCCGTCTTGAAGCAAAAGGACCCAAATCCGCTTGCGATTGAGTATCACACACGCGATCCTTCGGCGGTTGTCGCGGCTGGTCCAGACCACTCTTTACTGAATGATACCGACAGCGAATTCCAGACTTCCATCTTCTCAGATGCGGAAAAATATCACACATCCAGTATAGATCTCAAGAAACTTGCGGAAGACCTCCAGGGCGAAAAAGGAATTCAAATGCTTGATCGTCGGTGGCATCTGAAGCTGCACTACAATTGTTTCTTGGGTTTTGATCTTACCAACTGGCTACTTTCTAACTTCAAGGATATCGAAACCCGAGACGAGGCGGTGGAATTTGGTAACGAGCTGATGAAGAAGGGTCTCTTCCAGCACGTACAAGGGCGGCATCAATTCCGAGATGGCAACTTCTTCTTCCAGATTGCAGCAGAGTACAGGGCACCGCGAGCCGAATCTCGAACAGGGTGGTTTGGCATGAGGAAGGTAGACAAGTCTGTTCCTTCCACGCCACTTGCGGAGGCGCCTCGGACGTCGCCACTGATATCGAAAAACATCAAGTCCCGTCCCGGTACCGCGGATTCTTCGTCCAACAGCTCAGGTTCACTCAAAGAGGGGGAAAAGACCCCAACGCGCGGTGAACCACACAAGCGAAAAGTCATCATGTCACGCGTCATGCGCTATGATGTCGATCCCAGAAAGCGTTCGTATCGGCCTGAAATCATTTCACTACACTACGACCGATTGCACAATCCCGACAATTGTTATCATATCCGCATTGACTGGATGAACGTTACGGCGAAACTCATTGAGGATGCTATCGTCACCTGGGCTACGAGTGTGGAGAAGTACGGCCTGAAGCTGGTAGAGGTACCCATCGCTGAGGTAGCGGATATTATCGACCATCATCCTTTCCGTTCGCCCTATGCAGTCAAACTTGCATTACAGCCTCCCCAAGTTCAGCCTGAGGCCGTATGGGACTCAACGAGCTTTTCCCCTCAGTACCCCAAAGTTGATAAGTTTGCTTACCATAAGCTTCTGCTGCGGAGGCTAAACTTTGTTCTGGATATGGAAGCTGCGAATGCGTTTCCGCCCGACGTTGAGGTCACTTACTCTTGGGGCACACCCGACTACAAGTACACGCAGTTCATACATAAGAGCGGAGGCTTGCTCGCTCAGATCACTGACGATGGGAACTTCCTTCTGCTGGCCAACAGGCTTGCGCATAACCGTGCCAAAGACAATGGCAGGATACGGCCTGTAGATCCTTATGAACACAAGAAAGCCACAACAGATGGAAGTCAAAGCAGCCGTCTACCCTCGACACCTGCAGTAGAGCGTGGTAACCCGCATCGTAGTCCGTTTGCCAGTCCTTTGGCACGACCAGTTCAAGACGCCAGTCTCCTCCACACCGCGCTCACATTCCACGATCCGAAATCATCAGCAGCAACTACTCCAGCGTCTGCATCTAACATATCGCTTTCTCCGGAGCAAGTCAAAGATGAAGTAGAAGCCTTTTGCTCGAACGCCTCACTCCTCTCCAGCTTTTACGCTGACGCTTTCCGCCACGCGCCATCTCCTTCTCCACGAATCTTGCCTGTAGGAGAAGACAAGATACCAAGCTTGGGGCTGCCACCAGCAATTAGTATTAGGGATGCCAGTCCGGCGGCAGGAGGTTGGACTCTGAGTAGTACGTTTGGGGGACCTAGTGGCATAGCTGGTCGCAGACAGGGTAGCGAGGGAAGCATGTATAATATGGGGAAGAGAGGTAGTGTAGTCGATGGCATGGATAGAGCACCCAGGCGACAAGATAGCCAGGGAAGTGCTGGAGCTGGAGTATGAGCGATGCAAGAGATCCATTGTACATGCATGTGGTAGTGCTTTGATCCTTAGACCTTGTGCTATTTCCTTGCGCGCGCTGGTGTAGTAGATAATTAAAATGAGAACAGTTCGACACGGGCTGAGAACAGTCTCACAATGGATAGGTCTGAAGACCAGCCGAGATAATTTACTGTCCACGATGTGCGAATAGAAAGATGACTATGGACAACGCAGGATGGAGTAAATCGATATTGGTCCATGTACCATAGGAAGCAATCTTTAGGTGATCGGAAAGTAGATCTACCAGTGAATGCCATCGATCTCAACGAGCTTTGAGTGCTATATCAGTATATGCAGACGTGAATAAGAGAAAGTCAATCGCCACATGACTGCGTTCACCTGAGACCTCCATTGCGGCGTCAGGTCTTGGGTAGCGACTCTCCTCATAACTTGTTGACCCTCTCCCCCATCTCATCCAAATCCTCGCCTTCAATGGCATCCTGTTCTTCCTTGACGTAGCTCTTCACCGCTTCTACAATCTCCTCATCACCGTCGATAACATCGACCCAACCCCTCACGCCATCCATTTCCAAAACACCAACAACGCTCTCTGCAACCGTCGCACGGCTCGTCTTGCCACCAGCCCCAATCTTACCCATCTTCACCTTTCCAGCCGGCTCCTCAGTCAGCGTGCCAGGCCTCAGGCTGATACCACAGAAGCGCTGATCAGCGGGTACACCATCTTTCTCTTCCTGAGCCATTCGGTCTTGGGAAAGTATCGTGAGGACCTCGTCAGCTGCAACCTTGGCTTTAAAGTAGTTTGGCAAGATTTCCGTGTTTACTTTCTGTGCCGCTTTCCAGTCTTCATCGTTCCACCAAGGCGCGCGGCCACGGCGGGAAGAAAGGTAAGATACTGTCAGGAATTTCTTGATGGAGGGTGTGTGAATGCTGGCTTTTGTGAACGCTATGGCTGCGTCGCGGTCGACTGCAAATGTCATCTCGGCACCGCCCTTGCCGCCGGCTCCTATACGTTGTGAGCATACGCGGGCGATTCATGATACACCAGCCTTAGAAAGCACTTACCAGCGCTCCAGACAACCCAATCCGGGTTGACCCGTTCCAAGATGCGCTTCGCATCGGCCTCGCTCTTCACATCCGCAACACTATGGACCAGTACATCTAATTTCCCGGGCTGACCCTGTCCCAGCTTTTCAACGGCCGGTTGCTGAGAGGCAGTGCGTATCATGCTGGTCACGTTCCATGATTTGGCCAGCAGGAGCGGTGTAAGAATTTGGGCAACTTTGCCGTGACCGCCGATGAGGAGGACGTGGTGGGCCATGTTTACTGCAAGATCAAAAGGCAATTGGAAGAAGGGGTATACCGAAGTGCAGTAAATGATATAGAATGTCTACCTGAAATAAGAGTTGATGTTGGGAGCAGCCAAGAACTGATCAAGCGTCATTTTGTCAGCACTCACGATTTCTAAGATGACGTCGTGGGCAACATGTTTCCGAACATGTGCCGAGCAAGCTCCACCTGCATTGCGCCATCCTACCTCTTGCGCACGCATTCGTGTTCGTGCTCGCAACGTAGCAATTCCAGTGTTCAATCACAGTTATAGAGGAACATTAAGTTTTCTGACTTTTCCATTTCATTGATTGGTATCGCTGCCTGATGTTCAAAGCTACCCCGGAACTGCCACGCTCGTAGAAGTGAAGAAGACACAAAATCGTTGCGAAGAGCTTATTCTCGACACTCGAAACAGGAATAAGAAAGATACGTTTCAGTAATACAGTGAGCGAGACAGTGCCCGCGGAGCGCTAGGAGGAAGAAACAGCGAGAGAGCAAGGGGTATGTACAGTATGGCTCATACTCGGGTGAAAGACTCCTGAACACCGTGAAGCATGCATTACAATGTAAAGTTGGGGACAAAAGGAAATTAGAGGGCACAATGTGTACGAATTATAGGGTGAAGGGAAAGAAGACCTCATGTGCCGGGTCCAGTCGACTTGCCCTGGTCGCCGGAATGGCCGGAAAACGGTCCTACAACAAATTCAGGTGTTGTGTCCATGTTCTGGCTGGGAGGACCACGGTACTCGCTGGCATCGGGCGCCAGGATAGGATCAGTCGACTTGGTGTCAGGATGCACTTCGATACCATCCTGAGCCTCGAGGTCTTGCTTCGTCGCATCGCGGCTGAACTTGATTGAGTCGTTGTCACCATGACCGCGGTCAATTGGCGACCAACCGGCGACACTACCTGCGACAATACCGGCCATAACAGTAGCTGGGCCGAAAGCGGAATTGGAGCGGGACCTGGTGCGACGGCGGCTGTTGGGAGTAGGAGGAGAACCATCATCTTGAGGACCGTTGTTCGGGGTGCCAGGGAGCGAATGGCTAGAGCGGGACTTTGTGAACATCTCCTTGGGATGTTGCACCTTGAACTTCATGGCGCTAAGACGCCCACCTCGGACTTTGCGGAGGAAAGCAAGCTCGTCACGGATCTCCAGTAAGCCCTGGTTCCAATGGTAATCATCGTCTGAGACGACAAGTTCGGGAGTTTGTTTGCGCCTGAAGAAGTCCGGGATACACTTGCGGATAAGTGCGTCGGGTATTAATCGAACGATGACACCTACGGGTAGTGAAAGGAAACCCAAGACTATTGAGTAACCCCACTGAGCACCGTTGAGCCTGGTAACCTTGAAGGCGACGCCACCAACGAAGATGATCATGGTCTGACCACCAATCATGATTGCCAGGATGACGATGAAGAACCAGTTGTGGGTGATACCTTCGAAAACGTTGAAGCGGTTGTCAAGTCGGCGGTTGTTCAACGCGTTGAAGATCTGCATCCAGACGAAGGTGTTGAAGACCAGTGCGGGCAGTTGTTTCTTTTCGTCGTCGCTTTCGTAACTAAGGATAGATTCGCCGGCGAAGTAGAGGATGAACGTGACGACCAACTGGTAGATTGCTTGACCGATGATCATCTTCCACATCCTCAACGTAATCAAAGGAGCAGACTTCGGATCGGGTTTTCGGTCGAGAAGGCTGCGTGTAGGAGGATCAGTTGCGAGGGCTAGGGCGGCGAAGGTGTCCATGATGAGGTTGACCCAGAGCAGTTGAACAGCAGTCAGTACAGAGGTTTGGTCGTTGCTAGATACGGCTGAGACGAAGGTAAGCAGGACGGCGGTGATGTTGACGGTGATCTGGAATTGCAAGAACTTCTTGACCGCGTCATTGACCGCACGTCCCCATAGCAGTGCCTTGACGATGGAAGCGAAGTTGTCGTCCATGAGAATGATGGCGGATGCCTCCTTTGCGACTTCGGTACCAGCGATACCCATGGAGAAACCGACGTCTGCAGTCTTGAGAGCCGGCGCGTCGTTGGTTCCGTCACCAGTAACAGCAACAGTTTCACCGAGCTCTTTGAGGCGTTTGACGAGTCTACGCTTATCCTCCGGACTAGAACGAGCGAGGACACATAGCTTGGGAATGACGGCGTCCATGTCTCGCTTGGATAGCTTGCGGAAGGTAGGACCTTCCATGACGACTCCACCAGGAACGAGGATACCGCAGTCTTCGGCGATGGCCTTAGCGGTCAGAACGTTGTCACCAGTGACCATGCGTACGTAGACGCCTGCGTGCTGACAGTCTTTGACAGCTTCGCGGACGCTCTCTCGCAGAGGATCTTGGATACCAACAACGGCCAGGAAAGTCATCTTGTTGGAAACGTCTTTGAACACAGCTTGGCTTGGGTCATCCTCGTTCTTAGAGGACTCAGCGGGCGGCCAGCTCTCGAAGTCGCGATAGATGAGACCGATGGTTCGAAGAGACCGAGAGGCGTAGGTAGTGATGACTTGTTCAAGAGTCTCGCGGTTGTCGCTAGTCATAGATGTCTCAACAAGTTCTTTGTTGGCGTCGGTGACTATCTTGTCGCACATGCCGAGCAGAATCTCGGAAGCACCCTTGACGTACATTCGGTAGCGACCGTCGTTAAGCTTCTGAACAGCTCCAGAGCACTTGATAGCTGAATCGAAAGGTATGACCTGAACAATGTTGGCGTTGGAGCGCTCCTGAGCGACGTTGCCCATGCCAAGAAAGTCGCGTGCGAATCCAAGTAGAGCGGTTTCCGTCTTGGAGCCAATGAAAGGATCAGGGCCACCAGCCGCGCCCTCGAAGGCAGTCGTGTTCTGAATGATGGACTGTAACAGAACATCCTTGACATCTGCGTTCAGGGTCGCAACAAATTCGGGAGCCGAGACATCGTTCGGATTTTCTACGGGGGACTCCACCACATCCTTGCCCTTGCTGCCGTCATCAACGGGTTCCGCTGATGGTGCCTTGAGTTTGTGGTCGCCAAACCGAAGAGCAGTGCCCAGCGAACCAGCGACGACCGTCATCTTGTTTTGTGTCAATGTGCCTGTTTTGTCGGAGCAGATGGTTGTCGCGTTGCCCATGGTTTCGCAGGATCGGAGCAGGCGAACCAGGTTATTGTCTTTCAACATGCGGGTGGTGGCGAAGGCTAAGGCAAGGGTAACGGCTAGAGGCAGACCCTCCGGCACGGCGACTACGATGACAGTAATGGCGACGATGAGAATGTTGAGGAAGTTCTGACCCTTTTCGGCAGGAGTAGCACCGCTTCCCTTGAGGCCGACAAGGAACTCAATGAAGAGTACAACAAAGAGCAACAGGGCAGCCGCTCCACCAAGTTTGGCGATGTACGTTGCGAGAACGTTCAACTTGTTCTGGAGTGGGGTGACTTCGCTGTCTTCGCGCAGAGACATCATGGTTTTTCCGTAGCTGGAATGAACACCAGTCGCAGTGACCATGAAAGAACCGACACCTTCCGAGACTTTGGCACCCGAAAGGATGAATGGGTCGACCTTCTTCAAGTTGTCGTGCCTTTCGATAGCCTTGAAGGCCTCGTCTCCAGACATCTTCTTGAGCAGATCAGACTCTCCAGTAGCCGAGGATTCGTCGCATTTGATGCCGTGACCTGTGATGAGAATACCATCCACAGGGATCATGTCACCGGGCTCCAGATTGACGACATCTCCAACGAAAATGTCGTATACGGAGATCTCGCGAGTTGCGCCTGAACGAATTACCTTGATGGTTCTGTCTTCCTTCTTGCGGTTGAGCTTGACGAATTGTCGTTCCTTTTGCCAGTCGTTTGCAGCGCCTACAACCACGACAATGACGATGGCAACAATGATGGCAACGCCTTCAATCCATTCGACTTTAGGCTCACCGGGCTCGTGCTTTACACCGAAGGTCTGGTATAATCCAAGAGCCAAGGAAATGACGGCAGCACAAGTCAACAAGATCAGAACCTTGTCGTTGTAGGCCATCCATGCTAACTGGAAGATGTTCTTTGGTTTCCGCACGGGAAGTCGGTTGTCGCTGAATACGCGCTTCCTGTCGGCAAAGGCGTTTTCCTTAGCGCCAGCGGGCGCGCTGTCCGTGTGGGCAACCCCGTTTGGCGCGGACTTCTGAGGAGATTCTGTTCTGCTAGGTGTTGTAGCCTCATCGAATGTAACGACGCCATCAAGATGCTGCTCATCCAGACTCAGACCAGCCTTTCGGTCGGTTCGAAGTCCTTTTTCTATGCCGTCTAGGCCACCGAGCGCGTGGAATGCTGATAACTGCGTAGTCATGTTAGACGGTGCTCGAATGCGCTCAAGACGCAGAAACTTACACTCTTGGGGTTGTAGAGCTTTCCTAGTTGTCCGGGGGAGAAGGCAAACTTGTTGTTCTCGACCTCAAAGTCAGCCTCTGTGCCCGGGTCCGGCTTCAAAGCATCTTTATCGTTTAAGATTTCCGTTGGGCCTAGGTCACCCTTCAAAGTATCGCCTTGTGAGGATGCAACATAGGTTCCAGTGCTATTAGATTCGCCGTTCTCAGTGGCCGAGTCGACCGAGTTGCCCCGGGATCGCGCACCGGGTACGTTGAGTAGACCGGCGTTACTGTTCCATCCTGTCACCGGCGAGCTGATGTTATGCGGGCTCGTTGGCCGGCTCTCTCTGCTATCGAACGAGTGCGCGTTACGCAGCTCCTGTGACGGCTGCCTTGAGTGCGTGGGCGAGACATCGTCGTTGTTTGAGGATGCTGCTGGCCTGCTATTATCTTGGATGTCTCCTAGGGGTACTGAATCGCCCATGGTAGGGTCGTTGGTAGCAGATGTGTCGATGGTGATGGTCGGTGCCCGTGGTCTTGAAGGACCGTTGTTGGTGTCGTTGTCCGCCATGGTGGGCGCCTAGGAGCCCTCGAGGCTGCGATGCGAGGCTGAGGGTGGGAGGCTGTGCAAACAGGCAGGCAGGCAGACGAGCGATGGATGTAAGCGTAGCAATGTCAGGCGTGCACTTCCGGTGAGGTGATTAAGTTATCGAGGAGTCCTCATGCACAAAGAAGATGCAGGTTATGAGTGTCGCGGCAGAGGCGAGAGGGCGGTGCTGCAGCCGTGTGCCGTCACCACGGTTGCGCGTAGTCGAGAGTGGAGGCAGGTGCCGGTGGGCGAGTGCCTGCGAAAGTGTCTGGTACTGCCAAACTGTTTAGCTCCTTTCCCTTGCGTTTACACGTACAAGCAGGTGCTCAGCCACGACTGCCCAAGCTGCGACCGCGTGTGATGGTAGCCGGCAAGAGCGATGGGCGTTAGCGAGGAAGCTTACCTGATTGTACTGCGTCTCCGGACAGGGCGATTGCGCGAGAGAGGGACACGGAGAAGCTGAAGGGGGATTCCTATCACGTCGAGGGTGGCAGTGTTCCGGCGCTGCGCATGCTCATTCGCCGTCGGGGTGGCTATGGCAGTGGGCGTGTCTGGTGTACCTGGGTACTCGTCGAGACTATGCGGTGGCGAGACGACGCGTCGGACTGGATTT
>Ga0265797_10003797_pt1 | contig 23812 bp, 17 predicted proteins | sample P2T30metagenome_FD_192433 | JGI IMG/M metagenome (GOLD analysis project Ga0265797, IMG submission 192433) | Plant litter microbial communities from East Loma Ridge, Irvine, California - P2 T30 | ecosystem: Environmental > Terrestrial > Plant litter > Unclassified | place: USA: California... | reverse complement strand
AGTCGCGAGATCCCAATATCAACAGCACATACTATCAGCGACACCGCTCTCAGACTACGCCCACCCAAGCCATGGCGCCCATCACAACGGCCTCTAACGAGGAAACTCACGCCGCCCTCCTCGACACCCTCGACATGCACAAGATCCACAAACCCTTCCGAAACCCCGCCTGGAAACCACCACAACGCCGCAACAAGAACCTCAAGCAGATCCTCTCCGAAGCCCAGCGCGCACAGCAAAGCATCATAAACACACAGCAGAATTCCGGCGCGTCATCACCACAGCCCTCAACCACCGGCGGCGCGACGCCCTCGCTCAATCCCAATCCAGCGCAAGCAAGTCAGGACCTGAGTAGGCTGGTGGTGGAGAAGAATGCGAAGCAGGCCAATGGAGGCGGTGTCGTGAATGCCGCGCCGAGTGTCACATATACGAGCATTGCGGCGGCGCCGAGTCTGAAGCCTAAGAAGAAGTACTGCGATATCACTGGGCTGCCGGCGAAGTATAAAGATCCGAAGACTGGGCTTTACTATTACAATGCGGAGGTCTACGCTGTGATCAAGGGGTTGACGACAGGTCAGGTGCAGGAGTATTTGGCTGCGAGGGGCGCGAATACCGTATTGAAGTGAGGCGGTTTGGCAATCTACGAAAGGTTGCTCTACGCGCGTTCCAACAACCAGGCGTATGCAAATGCTATGCTAGATCAAAACATGAGACGACTTTGCGTCGCGGCGCCATGCATGAGTGTTCGGTGGTCATCCCGGCAAATACTGGATACTGAGTCTGAGGATTCGAAAGCGTCGGTAATACCGGTGACAGGAGCACCAAAACGTTCAGGCTCAACTGTTCATGGGCCTTAGGAAGAAGAAACAGTTTGAACAGACGGAGCACTTATTTTCTATGATACCCAACATCTATCAAATTTGATCAAGCACAAGTCAACAACAACGCTTCAATGCACACGATGTGATGTCGGAACGAAACAGTCAAACCCCTTCCACCCGCCAGACTCCTTTCGGAGCAAGGCTCAAGAAGGCGCTCCGGCTTAGTAGTGTTCCTTGTGTATATTCTTCGCCCAGGACGGGGTACCGTAAGCTATGATGAGCAGACAGTTACAGACGTGACTTCCGTAGAAGTGCAGACTGTGGTCCAGGCGTGTTGGTCGATATTGATATCGATTTGATTAAAGTCGTATGAGCCTATACCAGGTGTGATGGTCCCGGTGCTGATGTAGCATAAGAGATTCGGAGGAACTCGACATGCGTACTTTCCTGTTGACTTACGAGTTCTTTGACACTCTCTCAGAGTGACATGAACATCGCGTGTGCTGGTGCAGTACCATTCGATTGCATCATGTAATGCATGTCAGAAAGGACGAGAGGACATGTCGGGCAGTGTGAGAAAAGCTTGCGGCGGTCTGTTCTTTTCTCCGCAACGCCTCGGTGGAGACGATCCCAGCCTCCCTCAACTTCAACGAATGTGAAGGAATCACAGCCAGTGTCCAACAAAGACAACCATCCATAATCTCATTTACGAGTCAATAATGGCCACCTAAGGAACAGTATGCTTCGTACATCATTGATCACTTATCCAATTACCCGACTACCTTAGTGTCGATGCCGATCTTTGCAACGCCGGTGTCATCATGGCTGCTATCAATGATGGGGAGAGGAGAACATCATCCTCGGAAGCTGCGGATACAATGCCTCTCCTTTACATCTCGTCGCAGGACTGAATATCACATCAGTTGAACATCAAGCAGTTCCCGATCAATCTCTTCAACATCTCCACTAACCATGGACAACTCAACCCCACTCGTCACCCCTAAACCGCGACCAGATTTAGATATCCCTGAGTCGAATGTTGCCGTAAAAATCTCATGTATCGACAGGTGAGCAATCAATTACATAGGGATACTCAAATGTCCAATCAAGACCGCAAACCAACAAAGTCAGCACCACCCGCCTGAACCTGCCCATGTCAGCTTTCCTGCAACCAGACTACGCCGGACATCCAGATCTCACCGGACCATCCTTGTCTTTTCTCATCGAACATCCAGCAGGAAAGAAGACATTGTTCGATCTCGGGGTTCGCCATGACTGGCAGAAGCTGCCCTCCTATCCCAAGTTCCGCCGCTTGGCCTGGGGGATCACCGTGCGCAAGGACGTCGCCCGTGTTCTCAAAGAAGCCGATTTCGACGTCGACAATGGCGCCATTTCGTCCATTGTCCTATCCCATCATCATTGGGATCATACAGGCGATCCTAGCACATTTCCCACGAGTACGGAACTCGTAGTTGGCCCAGGCTTCCAAGCCGCTCATTTGCCTGGCTATCCCGAAAATTTGGAAGCGACTTTGCTCAAATCCGACTACGAAGGTCGCAATGTTCGCGAGATCGATTTCTCCGAAGATGATAAGAGCTTTAAGATTGGGCGATTCCGTGCGCACGACTACTTTGGCGACGGCTCTTTCTATCTTCTAGACACCCCAGGCCACTCCATAGGCCACATGTGCGGTCTGGCACGCACAACAGTTAGTCCGGCTACTTTCATCTTCATGGCTGGCGATGCATCCCACCACGCTGGCGAGTTCAGACCGACCGAATATCTACCTCTGCCCAAGGAGATTGGGGATTCTTTCAGCCACTCGGGCGCCGATTATGAGAGCATCCACTTTGACCGAAGCGCCACGAAGCCTTTTTACAACGTCACAGCCAGCTTTGCGCACGACAAAAAGTTGGCAGACTGGACCATTGCGGGAATGGGCGAATTCGATTGCCAAGATAACGTGCTGTTGCTCACTGCGCACGACGAACATGTGGTTGAACCCGAGACGGCGATCAAGTTCTTCCCTGAATCAATGAACCAGTGGTATGAAGATGCTTCTGCAAAGAGGGCCAAATGGCTGTTCTTGAAAGACTTTGATGGAGCAATCGACGCGAAGGTAACAGGTCACGATGCATTTATATGGAGCCAGTGAGCGTGAGTGAAAGCAGACCAGTCAAGGGAGCAACTTCTACCCTCTAATGCAGCTCTATTCGCTAAGGAATTGCTCCACTCCATGACCCGATCCCTAGATACACCATGCAATCTATCGCGAAGGTTCGCTTTGGTATCAGAAGAGACGCTGCCTCAACATCACCAATCACCTCATGACACGACCAACGCTTCTTCGGCTTCCCAGCCCTCCGCAGCGGCCAATTTGAGTTCTCTGCCATTGGCAGTGCTCATGCCATTCGACCAGCTGCCTTCTGCAACTCCTTTTCATCAACCTTCTTCCAATCGCCGAGCGTGCCTGTAATCGTAGCGAGGCCGTGTTTGCCCACAGCAATCGCGAAGATGGCTCGTAGCAAGCCATCACCATCGGCGGGATAGGCTCGTTGCATGTCAATAGTCCTGTGAGCACCGAACATGACACAAGTGATGGACTGGCTGCACAGTCGGCCGGAATGTCGATGAACAACATGCCTGCTCCATTCTGAACGCCGCATGCAGGCTACATGAACAACGATGAGATTTTCCATGATGCTGCCGTGGGTCTGGACGACTGGGTCTTCCAAGGATTGGATACTGCTTTTTTTCGATAACTTGATGCTCGACGATGCGAATTTGGTTTGTCAAGACGCTGGGTAGCTCGTGGATTCCGCATAGAGGCAGGAATAACAATTTGGCGAAGGTGCGTGGTGTTCCCTGATTTGCAACGCTTGCGTTCGTTTTCCGTTCAATCAAGGCGATGGTGGTACGAAAGCTAGACTTGGGGTTTCAGATGATCTTTTGCAGTTGATGTTGAACATCCTGATTACATTAGTTTCATTCTAGCAGCTCTACTGACCGCCGACTGCGGCACCGCAGCACCTTAGATGTACATTCGAACTTGAAAAATTGGGCCGAATCTACCATTTGACCGAAACATTCCCCTTCCCGGCTTCGTCGTTTTGCGAAGAGAACGAAACGGTGACCTCATCCATTCGCGTGATTTGCGGGTGTTCGCTGCTGCGACTGTAGTTCGACTGACCCGCACTCTGCACGGTCTTGTCATCTTGTAAGATCCTCTCCTGGCTGTCGAGCTCGGTGGGACAGCTGACACCAATCTTGGCTCTGGAGTAGGCCTTCCCTGACTTGACAAGCTCGCTCGATAGCTCCATGTTGGAACCGTGGGTTGGTTTGGTGTACGGTGTGCGGTTGTTGGAGTCTGCGCCGCGGCGGGCGCTGCTGAAGGCGTCCTTGTCGAAGACGAACTTGACCAAAGGTTGCAAGATCGGTATGCAGCTGGCAATGATGATGGTTGAGCCTTCGACGCTAATTGGGGACCATAGTCAGCGTCATTCATAATTTGGAAAAAGGTAAAATCGGTGGAATAGACAACTTACCAAGTCCAGATCACAAGATTTGCGGTATTATCTGCACACGCTACGTTAGATTTAAAATCCAAGGCCAGCGAAAGATGCAAAACTTACAGCTGAAGTCGTCACCCGCCAAACCTGGAAGTTGGGTACACTTGTATGCCGCAACAACGCAGGAGACCGATCCGATTCCCAGTGCAGTCCCAAGCGCCGCTTTCTTCCTTATGTTCATCTGTAGCTGGGCGAGAATAAAGGCCGGGTACACCGCGAGGTAAAGATCCATGAAGGCCGACAGAGCTGTCACAGTCAGATTTCGTCCAGAAATGAAACAGCAGTAAGAGCACTCACCTCCAGCAAAGATGGAATAGTTTACCAGAACCCATGGTGACCAGCATGTCTTATCAGTGATCGAGAAATCCCACTGTGAGCGAGTAGGAATGCATTGTGCGTATAAGATGATGACACATCCAAAAATGGCGAGAGTTGTGAACCCCGAAGAGCACCACAAAAAGATTCGATGCGCCGGACTTGGGTTCAAGAGCTTTGTCAACAAGGCCACCACTGCAAGCTTAGGAATTGCAAAGGAGAAAACTCCGGGACAGAAAGCGGCCATGGTGTATTTGATGACATTCTGCTGATCTTCGAGGCTCAGGGTATCGAAATGTCGCCCACTGCCTGATGCTGCCGCTGCACTGGAGATGCCCAGATTCAGGAAGGCACAGATCTTGGGTATAGTCAGTAAATCTGGATACATGTACGGCAGATACATTTTCGGATTCTTACCATCGCCAACACAATTAGATAGTCATCTAGACCCAGGCTGCGCAGTTTCACGCGGACAAAAAGCCGTCCTGCAACGAAGAGTGTGGATACTCCGGTGAGGGTAGCAACAATGGCGACAATTGTTGTTGCGGTGCTCGCGCCCGAGTCTCTGGTGTGCACTTCTCCCGACATCTCAGTAGCCAGGTCGCGGGCTTCCAGGAGTCTGCGACGGAGGATGTTGAAACAGTACACTGCAAGAACGAGAGGCGTGACTCCAGTTCAATAAGGACAGGGTTGGAATACTTCCAAGTGGGAAACTGTGTTTTTGTAAAAAGGGAGCCATCCTTCAACACGACCGGCGGGGCGTTTGCAAAGTCATGGATCATTCCCTTGTCGCAAGAATATGATCGACCAGCTATACCGAGGGCAGGATCTGCCTCCTGGAATGTAGTCAACGACTGGACTGTCGCACATCCACCATTACAAGTGGGACCTCCGCATAAGTGTTGATTGGAAGCAGATAGTATTGAAGACCAGGGCAGAGACAAATCTGTACGAGGGCATCACGCGATTGTGCACAGACGACCGGCTGGTATTCACCCATGGTCTTGTAGCCATGGCCCTTGTGTCGATTCGTGGTCGCTTGGGTGTCTCGATGTGGCCCCTCGGCTCGTGATAGCACACACGTGGAAAAGTCGCGTCGGGATTGAGTAGTGTGCAGCAGGTGTGCTCCGAGTGCATGACCCGAAAATACCGGGGGTGATGCATCCGCCGGGTCAAAGTCGCCTATGTGGAGTTTCCTTCACGAATAGTGGCCTGCGTGATAACGATGAAGGCACGAAGGATCCGGAGTTCTGCGTCGCATCCCTGGTAGTGTGGTCTAGCCAAGCGCTCGCTTGCAGACTGTCACATTTCTTGGATGTCAGGGCAAGGCCTTGACATTTGTGCGGTGTGAAAGGACAGCTCCAGAGACTGGCGGGGTTTCTCCAAACACTCTCAGGTGGTATGGTATACAAAGGTTGTTATCGATTGAGTTTCAAGGCATAGTAGATGCTGTGAAGAAAGCCGTTTGACGGATTCGGGGAAGAGGGAGAGGAACGAGCCGGACGCCGGCATGTCTCCTATTAGGCTGTCGTGCAAGCATGCAACCCACTCAGGTGCTTGGCTAAAGTGGGCGCGGCAAACCGGTGCGTCTCTAGTGCCACCTTTGACCTCACTTCCGAACTACGCGAGAATATTAATACAAGGCTGTCGTGCTACCCTGGCTACCTTATGTATCCAGCTATGTCTTGGTCCCGAATGATATGCGTCCGATGTTCCATGTCGCAGAATACCCATTCTCTCTGCCCGTCCTCGCCTAAGCTGGTATTCGCTCGAGAGAAGGAAATTCCCTTCTCGACAGACACAATCATCAAAACACGCGTCTGAGTGTGCCAATCGCTTCCATCTCCAAAGCAAGAGACACAGGTATGAACGCAAGTGTCATGCTTGGGTTAACAAATGGGTCTCCCAGGATGACAACCCATCGAGAAAGATCCGAACCCTCCGATTCTTCCACCCTGACGTCCCTAGGCGGTCACTATGTGTAACTACCGGAGTAGTGACCAAGGCTTCGTCCTCGCTTGTCAACACTAGTTGTCGGTTGACATTCGAGACATGCAGTCTGCTCTCAGAGCTTCCGCCAATGATGACCGTGCTGTCAAGGAGCTTTTCCAATGGACTTTCGTCGTGCCCACACAATCAGCAGCCGAATCATCCACACTGGCGAGATACGCCCATCTCATGCACTACTTGCTGCCTACGCGGCTTGAGCTGTCGGTACACACGGCCGTGAAGACATGCCCCGCTACTTTTCTCGACCACCCCTCCCCTAGATCGGTACTTAGGAGTGCCTGCAGGCTTGCGGCGAGGGAAGTGATATAAGCAGGCTTCCAACTCGTAGCTCAAATTAAGTCGAAGTACAAAATCCTATCTTGAACACTTTCTGCCAAACCCGCAATGACTTTAATTGAGACTACCAACGGCCATGTCAATGGGACTACAAATGGACACGACAATGGGACTACCGGCAGAACCAGCAACAAACCAAAACAGCGCTCCCAACTACAGCCCAGCATAGAAGTTGCGATTTCGCCAAACGACCCGTCCAAGATTCCATCCACGATCAAGTCAATCCAATCGTTGGGCAATTCCTTCTCGGCTACCGACGATGGTGTTAGACGACAGTTGCTCGCGGAAGCCCGACAACTAGTCCAGGCGCTTGAGACACCACGCGAGACCATGATCAAACATTGCTGGGCGCAGGTGAGTGATCATTGCATTCAGCAAACGAAAACAGAGAAAGCTTATCCATTCAGCCTGCCGCACACATGGCCATCACGCTCGGTGTCGATCTCGGACTCTTCAGCGCCATGCAAGAAGACCACTCTTCCCCGAAGAAAGTCAAAGATCTTGCAGAAACTCTCAACACGGATCCGGCTCTCTTGGGTCAGTAATCCAAGATGAAGCCCAATTCTGAAGCACAAGAACTGACTATCCACCAGCACGTACGATGCGTCACCTAGGCTCCATGGGCTACATCGAAGAGACAGCAGCCGACGAGTACAAGCCCACAAACTTCTCCAAAGCCCTCGCGATCCCCATCATCGGCGACGGCTACCCCTGCGTGTAAGCCTAGCCCAGATCAAAAAAGCTTCGCAACCATGTTTACAACCTCTCTAACCCCTCCCGTGCCCCCAACAGAGCGAACGGCACCAACGCCTCCCTCCTAAACTTCAACACCTACGCCGCCTCAACCGCCTACCGCGAACCCAACTCCGCCTCCGACGGCCCCTACCAATACGCCTACAACACGGACCTCAACATGTTCGCCTACCTGCAAGCCCACCCGCCCATGGGCCCGCAATTCAACCACCACATGGGCGGCTACAGCCAAGGCCGACTGAGCTGGATGGACGAGGGCTTCTTCCCCGTGCGCGAGCGCCTGATCGAAGGAGCCAAGCCCGACGGCGATGCAGTTCTCCTCGTGGATATTGGGGGTTCTATCGGCCACGATCTGGCGGAATTCAAGACGAAACACCCGAATGCGAGTGGGAGGTTGGTTCTGCAGGATTTGCCGGCTGTGTTGGGCCAGATTGCGAGTTTGGATGAGGGGATTGAGAGGATGGCGTATGACTTCCACACGGAGCAGCCGGTCAAGGGTATGTCTTCAATTCTTTTCATTGTCTGTCAGTAAATTTCTATCAGCGAAGAAAATATGCAACTGACTCCAATCCAGGCGCCCGCGCATACTACATGCACTCCGTGCTGCACGACTGGCCCGACGACGTATGCGAGGCGATCCTAGCGAACGTCAGAAACGCCATGGAGCGCGGCTACAGCAAGCTTCTCATCAACGAGAACGTGATCCCAGACATGCAAGCGCACTGGGAGGCCACGGCGCTGGACATGATGATGCTGGCGCTTTTTGCGTCGAAGGAGAGGACCTACAAGCAGTGGAAGCACCTGCTCGAAGAGCGGGCTGGGTTGAAGATTGTGAAGGTTTGGGGCGGTGGAAACGGGGTGGAGAGTTTGATTGAGTGTGAGTTGGCTTGAGAACGTCTTTGCAGGAGCTACTTTCGTTGCACAACAGGCAGCAATTGATGAGGTCTCTCCTGGTAGTGGTTTTGAGCCATATCATTGTTGGAGACATCACATTCAGTTCCTAGAAGGGTGTTTAGACCAATGGATGCATACATACAGGGCGAGATGACGAGACGAAGCGTTGCGCTTGGAACGGAATTTTCTTACATCAGCTTGATGAATTCTCCAAGTCAATGGAGAGCGTACGAAACCATCTATTCAGTTACGTAGCAAAATGACACTCTAAAAGTCATGGATGAGAAGGGAAAGAAAAAAGAGTGTTCAGGGGCTCTCAAAGCCCAACGACAACCAAGCTCCAACCCAATTTTTCCCAAGCCCAGAAACTCCTTCCAAAAATTATGTCTTGCGCTCATCGAACATCTAATTCAAGCATCTCATCTCATCTCATCAATAACGTACATCTAGAACCTGAGGTCCCAGCCGATCTTGGGGCCGATGGCAGGCAGCTCCTCGGCAACACTCTGGACGTCCTTGTCACCGCGACCAGACAGGCAGATGACGATATTCTCATCCTCCTTCATCGTCTTGGCCAGCTCCATGGCGCCAAAGATGGCGTGGCTGGTCTCGAGAGCGGGGATAATACCCTCCAGTTGACTGAGGTCCTTGAAGCCGATGAAAGCTTCAGCGTCGGTGGCGGCAATGAAGCGCGCACGGCTGCTGTCTTTCCAGCCGGAGAGCTCGGGGCCAACGCCAGGGTAGTCGAGGCCGGCAGATACGGAGTGCGTGTTCTCGATCTGGCCCTCGGCGTTTTGCAGGATGTAGGTGCGCACGCCGTGCAAAACACCGGGCTTACCACCGGTGAGAGTCGCACTGTGGCGCTCGGTGTCCACGCCGTCACCGCCAGCTTCAACACCGAGAAGCTTGACGCTGGGGTCCTCGGAGAAGGGGAAGAACATGCCGGTGGCGTTACTGCCACCGCCGACACAGGCTACGACAGCATCGGGCAAGCGACCGGTAAGCTCTTGCATCTGCTGCTTCGTCTCGTTACCGATGACACTCTGGAATGTACGGACGATGGTAGGGAAGGGATGAGGACCAATGGCAGAGCCAATGATGTAGTGTGTAGTGTCGAGCTTCTCGACCCACTTGCGGAGAGCCTCGTTGACAGCGTCGCGGAGAGTGCGGGAACCAGCCTCGACAGCAACAACGGTCGCGCCGAGAAGCTTCATGCGGAAGACGTTGAGAGCCTGGCGACGAACATCCTCGGCACCCATGTAGACAGTGCACTTCATGTTGAAGCGAGCGCAGACGGTGGCTGTGGCGACACCGTGCTGACCAGCGCCAGTCTCGGCGATGATCTCCGTCTTGCCGAGTCTGCGGGCAACCAGGACCTGACCAACGGCGTTGTTGATCTTGTGTGAACCAGTGTGGTTAAGGTCCTCGCGCTTGAGGTAGATGTTCGCACCGTTACCCTTCTCAGACTTCGCACGAACGTAGTCGGTAAGACGGTCGGTCTTGTGCAGGGATGAAGGTCTGGACATGTAAGGGTAGTATGACTGGAACTCCTTCCAGAATTCAGGGTCGTTCTTTGCATCGTTGAATCCCTTCTCCAATTCGGACAGACAGTCCATGAGCGACTCAGGAACGTACTGGCCACCAAACTGACCGAATCTGGAGGGCATTAGTGAAGGCTCCGCGCCTTCCATGTTGAGCGCCTCCATCTGATCGGCCAGACCGGGTCCATTTTGTTCGGTAACGACAGCGTCGACATGAACAGTGTTGCCTTCGGGGGTAGCCTGGCTTGCAGGCTCCTTGGTAGGGTCGGCGGTGGAGATCTCCTTGGGCGCCTCGCCGTTCGTCTTCTCGATCCATCCGCTGCCGTCGCCATGGGCGTTGGCATCTGTGCTGATTCCGTGGCCGTTTGTGGTGCCATTTGTTTCGCTGCGGGGGTTCCTGCGCAGTGTGATGCTGTGGCAGTATTCCTCAACAGCCTTGGCACCCTGACCGGCAGGGGCCTTGCCCAAAACGTCAATGATCTTAGAGCCAATGACAACACCCTCTGACTGCTTGCCGACCTCGACGAAGTGCTCTCTAGTGCTGACACCGAAGCCGACAGCTGCCGGCACACCTCCCGAGTATGTGTGAACGCGGTCCACCAACTCCCCAATACCAGAAGACAATGTGCCAGTCGCACCAGTCACACCCATTCTTGAGACGACGTAGATGAAAGAGTCCGCAATACTGCACAGCAGCTTCATGCGCTTCTCAGAAGTGGAAGGCGCAATCAAAGGAATGTAGGAGAGACCGTAGGTGTTGCAGTGACCTCTGAAGCGGACAGCCTCCTCAGGCGGCAAATCGACCATGATGAAGCCGTTAACACCGGCAGCCTTGCAGTCCTTGAGCATCTTCTCCTCGCCGTATGCCAGCAGAGGGTTGTAGTAGCCCATCAGCATGATGGGAGCCTTGAGGCCCTTTGCTCTTGCTTCCCTGACCATTTGCAGGCAGATCTTTGTGGTGGTGCCATTCTTGAGGGCGACTGTGTTTGCGGTCTGGATGGTAGGGCCGTCCGCGATGGGGTCTGTGAAGGGAATGCCGAGCTCAATTACGTCGGCGCCGCCAGCCTCGAGGCTCAAGAGGATGTCGACGGACTCGGCGATGGTAGGATAACCGGCCGAGACGTAGCAGACGAGAGCCGGGCGGTTCTCGCTCTTCGCCTTGGCGAAGGCCGCCTTGATTCCGTCAATGCCACTCATAGTGGGAGCTTGTGTTGCAGAGGACACGGTTTGGGCAGTGGTCGGTGAGTGCGCCAGCTGTGGGGGTATTCGAGTGTCCAACAGTGTATTGTATCGCTTTTGTAGTAGGGGTTCGGTTGTCTCGAGATGTGTGTTGTATCGGGTGTAGCGTTTTATGTAGAAGGTGAAGTTGGAGTCAATGGTGTGGTGAGTCAATGGTACCTAACTTATTCGATCGTCAATTCAAATGCCGCTGGCAAAATCGGCGGGGCAGAATCCAGACGCAGGGTCTCCCAAGCTGTCAATTAATTGGGACATTACGCCAGCCGCATCTGTTGATTGTGTCCCAATATATCTGTTCTCTGGAAGACTTGTACACGAAAGTCTAATGGAAATTCCATTCAAGTCATCATCGTAAAGAACAAAGGGTCCCCGTTTCAACGCCACATTACTAATCGCACACTTGTATGAAGGAATTGTTCCGTTTCGACTCTCTACGGCTGATTCTGTCCACCGTGGCGTAGTGGTAGCAGCGGTCGTTGCTACAATCTCCGTATATGCCAGGCGGAGGACATAGCATGGGTATCATCATTGATTGGATGATCTCAACAACCTACACCCACATATCAGTCATGTTATCCTCCTTCATGTACTTGGTCGCCTATCGTTCCTCCCGCCGAGAAGTAGGTCCTCGTTCCTTCAATCATCTTTCAATCGAGCAACTGCCAAACTTTTGAACACAGTCGATGGAAGCATAGCATCATAGCGCAATTCCAAGGAAAGGCAAAACAGCGTTTCTGATTGGCAAAGGGTTACTTGTAGCACATCCATGTTGCTAGTAAATCGATTTGATACCCTCACTGTTATCGATAGCAACTCATGATCTCATTGGCCACTCGGGCCTCCGGCGCTAAGGAACGACCAACTCACTATGGTACATCAACAGGCTGGACTCGCAACCCACGTAACTCATCCAATACAGCACGGATGAACATACCGATTGACGTGCTCGAAAGCTGATGACAAGCGGGAGATAATTGTCTCCTCAGGGTCCAATGCCAGATAATTCGATTTGGGACGCACTGGCGCCGTTTTGGCTGCGTGAGTCGTCACATGGGTTCGGGAACTACACCTGCAACAAGAATGGAAGATTGGATAGGATCATAGGTAGGCGACGATACTGGCACGAGAACATCTTTACTCACAAGACCGCTCTCGATCGTCATAACGGAATGGACAATCCAAGAACTGCCGATGTTGCTGCATTCCATCAAAATAATCATGATCACGATGTAGCACCCGACGCTCTTGAGGACGACGCAAAAATTGCGCAAAACTGTGATAATATATGGCAGTAGAGACTTTTCAATTTCAGAGACCATGGGGAGGCTGAACTATCTCTCAAGATACAAAAGCCTAGTCCAGATCTTAAATCATGGGTGATCGCCCAAATTGGCAATCCCCAGCTCGCTGCCGCATTGGAACATTTTCCTTTCCCTTTTTGTATTTGTACAACCAGCACCTCCCAATCCTTAAACTGATGACTGAACCTAAGCAGTCATCATGCCCTTGAGGCCGGCCATGTCACCCTCCTTGGCGGCGATCTCAAAGTAGCCGTAAATGATGCTGTGATTGACGTTAGTATGTACACTTGACAGGCTTAAATGATCCAAAACTTACGTGACAGCCATAAGAATACCAGTACCGCTTCCAAGAGCACCCATAAGGTCGCTAACAATAGAGAGAGCTCCAATGCAGGCACCACCGAAGGCGGCGGCAGTCGGGATGATGCGCTTGAGTTCGCGGTACATGCTCTCGTCGCGGTGACCGGCCATGACCATACCCTGCTCCTTGAGCTGCTTGGCGACATCACGAGGGCTGGAGCCAGAAACCTCGATCCAGGTCTTGGAGAAAGCGGCGCATGCGATGAGCATGTAGGCGGTGAAGACAGCGGTGTGAACGGGGTCGAGGAGAGCGTCGGTCAAGTTGAGCGGCGGGCTCATGTAGTAGACGAGACCGCTGGCGGGGAGAACCTGGGCGCTGCCCTCACGAGCCTCCCAAACACCGAGCATCTTGACGAGAAGGTTGTCCGGAAGCTTGTTGTAGAGCATCTGGCTGAGAAGGAAGACGTTGGAGGACAGGGCGGACTGAAGCATGATGGGCATGTTCGAGGTGTAGAAGAGACGGACGGGGTAAGAACCGCGCATGCCACGCTGGCGGGAAGACTTGACGGGGATCTCAACACGGAAACCTGTGTGATGGGTTAGTGCCTGACTTCCACTTCGACTTCGATCTCAAAACTCACCCTGGAGGTAGATAACCACGGAGAAGACAATGATGGTGGAGATCAAGTTCATGCAGTTGGGGAGGTTCTGTCTGTAGAAGGCCTCGCGAAGGGCGAGCTGCTTGTTGGGCCAGGTGATGAGGAGGTGGACAAGGCAGACAATGGCACCCTCGAACTCGGGACCACGGCCAGTGTTGACGGTGGTCGGGGAGAAAGCGCGCCAGACGATGGACTCGCAAATGTTGGTCGCGATGAAGAGAGAGATACCGCTGCCGAGACCGTAGCCCTTCTGGAGAAGCTCGTCAAGGAGGATGACAATGACGGCGGCAGTAAGAAGCTGGACGATGAGCAGAACGCACACACCGGCACCGAGGTCAGCGGGCGGGCCGTAGAGACCAGTCAAGACGTAGACACAGGCCTGGCCGAAAGACAGGATGATGGCGAGGAGCTTCTGCGCGGTTTGGTACAGCTCGCGGTCGGACTTGAGGTCGAGGTTCACGTCGATGAGGTGGGTACCAGCAAGAAGCTGGAAGACCATGCCGGAGGAGATAATCGGGGTGATACCGAGTTCCATGAGAGTACCGCGGTTACTGGCCATCATCATTCTGAGCCAATAGAGAGGGTCGGAGGTGTCTGTCGTGCGGTCAGTACAATTGTCCGGTCCTCCTTTTGCTTGCGATTGCACTGCTCACCAGAGGAGACAATGCCGTAGAGCGGCATCTGGCTCATGACCAGGAAGATGACCAGAGTCACGGCGGTCCATACTATGCGCTGCTGGAAAGGGACCTTGGTCTCGGGAACCTGAACCTCGGGGATGAGAGGGGTGAATGGCTTGACCAAGTCGAGGAATCTGACTGTGTTGATGAATTGTTAGCAGACGTCCCTGGTATCACGTTTGAGCGAGCCATTGGTGCAATGGTGTGTTTCTGGCGCTGGTCTTGGATGTCGTCGGTGGTGATACGTACGGCCGCTCATGATGACTGGATGCGGGCGCCGCGATGCGCTCCTGTCACTCCGGGTGATGAAAGAGAAAAGATGATAGCGAGCAGAAAGGCTGCTCTCGGTGTTGAGAAGGGAAGTGGGTGGTGTGTGGTGAAGGGAGTGTTGTGGTAAGGAAGAGAGTTGGCGTGGTGGTCGCGACTCGAATTTGGCAGCGCGGGCACTTGACACAAGACAGGTGTTCGTAGAAGCTCACAGCTCGCCCTCTGAAGGGGCTCAGCCAAGAGGGCCGGGATCAGATCTCCGCGTTGTGGGGCGGAACGAAGCCTGGAAGAGAAGAAGGGACTCGCTTCTTCACGTCAAAAGGTCAAAAGTCGTCGTATCAAAGCCAATCTCAGCATTACCTAACAGTAGCCATTGCCATTGCCATTGAGCGTCCAGGTCAAGAAGGTCGACTCGAGGCAAGGCCTTGCCACGTGATACTTCACTTCACACTCAATAGGCAAAGACGGGGTGCAGGACAATGGTGTGGCTCAACTGCTCCAATGCCTCTTTCAAAGGGGCACATTTCGCATTGAGGCTCTCCCTTCGCTCTGCTGCTGTCAAGACTCGCTCGTCTACACGCAGCTACGCCACAAATGGTAGGTTACATCGACACCCGCGAGACAAATATATCCAGCGCCCACTGATCGCCCGCCAGGCAACACAGCACAAAGCATCACCGTCGGAGGCCAGCATTACCCGGCAGACGACTGGACAAACGTGCCTACATCCATCCTCTCGCAATTCGGCCGCAGTCTACACGCACAAAAAGACCACCCAATCTCCATCACACGAAATCTCATCGAGTCTCGCTTCCCTGGTTTCCAAAACCACAACACTCTCCCCGGCGTGGTGACGACACACCAGAACTTCGACTCGCTAGGTTTCACCAAAGACCATCCCGGTCGAAGCCGTACAGACACCTACTACATCAACAAGGATACTTTGCTGCGAACTCACACTTCCGCACACGAGGTTGATGTCTTCAAGGCCAACACCAGCAATGGCTACACAATCTCAGCAGACGTCTACCGTCGAGACGCCGTCGACCGCAGCCACTATCCCATTTTCCACCAAATGGAGGGTGCTCTGACATGGGACCGCAACGACTTCGCCTCCAGCGCCGAGCTGATCTCCAAAATCAAGGAAGATTTCGAGAAGCTGCCAAAGCACGACCTCGTCGTCGAGGACCCCAATCCTACTTTCCACCCTGAGCGCAACCCACTGCAAACCGCCTTCCACACCCCCGAGGAAGCCGAAGTGATCGCCGCCCACCTTAAGCGCTCACTCGAAGACATGGTCGTCACCATTTTCACCGAAGCCGACAAAGCCCTAGCCTCCTCCAGCACGCAAGACTCCGAAAACGAACCCCAAGAACCCCTCAAAGTCCGCTGGGTCGAAGCCTTCTTCCCACACACCTCGCCTTCCTGGGAAATGGAAGTCTGGTGGCGCGGCGACTGGCTCGAAGTGCTAGGCTGCGGCGTCGTCGAGCAACCCTTACTCAACCGAGCGGAAGTCTCCTCGCGCGTCGGCTGGGCCTTTGGCATCGGCCTCGAGCGCATCGCCATGCTCCTGTTCGGTATCCCAGATATCCGCCTCTTCTGGAGCAAAGACCAGCGCTTCCTGGGCCAGTTCGACGAGTCGAAGCCGATCCGCCGTTTCCAGCCTTTCAGCAAATACCCGGCGGCGCCGCGGGACGTTGCGTTCTGGTTGCCGCGGATTGATGGACCTGTGGTGGCTGATACGCCTTCTTCTGCTTCGTCTGCGCCTTCGCCGGCTGGTGGTCAAGTGACGGAGCGTGTCGCCGCTACTTCTGAGCGTCCGGCTTTCCACGAGAACGATCTTATGGAAGTCGTCCGTAACGCCGCGGGAGATAGCGTTGAGGATGTTTCTCTTATTGATTCATTCACTCACCCCAAGACGGGGAAGCAGAGTCTGTGCTACCGCGTGACTTACCGCAGTCTTGAGAAGACTCTCACGAATGAGGAGGCGAACACCTTGCATGAGCAGATTAGACAGGAGCTCGTAGCTAAGTTTGGTGTTGAGCTGAGGTAGGATGTGATGGGGAAAGATCACATTGTACATTAAGGTCGCGAGTCCGATAGAGATGAGACGGACGTGTAAAGATAGTGTAAAGATACATGTATACCACTCACATTGTTTGAGATTCTGTATACATACTCCGAATGCCGTTCTTGCAAGCCTGTGACTGCTCTATACAATTTTGGTCAGGTCCCAGGTATATATCATACATGCATGCTCAAAATCCCTACTTCAACCCCAAAACCGAGTCCGTCGACCCATTCCCAGTAGTACCAGCAGCATCCGCCGCCTTCTGCGCCTTCAACTTCTCCTCAAACTTCTCAAACTCCTTCATAGCAATCTCCTCCTCCTGATCCATCACCTGCTGCACGCCCTTGACTTCCTCGATGTAATGCATCAACATACTCTCAATGCCATTCTTCAACGTAACAGTGCTCGAATCACAAGTCCTGCAAGCACCCCTCAGCTTCAACAACACCTGCCCGTCAATAAAACCTCGGAATTCAATGTCGCCGCCGTCTTCTTGAATCGCAGGTCGAATACGGGTCTCGAGCAACTCCTGGATCATGCCGACGACTTCTTCATCCTCGGGGTCGTATTGCGCCTCCTCGGCGAACCCGCCCTGGCCATGCTCCTCACCATCCTTTTGCGCAACGGTGTTTACTATCGGTGAGCCGTTGGTGACTGCTTCGGTGATCAGGGCGAAGACTTCGGGTTTGACGTGCGGCCACGCCGTGCTGCTGTCTTTGGTTACGGTGATGTAGTCGCGGCCGTAGAAGACGCTGGTGATGCCGTCGATGTTCAGCAGGTTGGCGGCTAGCGGGGAGGGGTGCGGTGGGAGGAGGGTGGAGCGGGGCGTGAGGTATTCGAGGAAGGAGCTGGGGAAGTCTTCGGGCAGGATCTCGTGGTTGGGGCGGAATTTGAGGGCGTCGGCGTTGGGCGTGTCTTCGGTTTGGATGAAGATTGTGCGTTTGGCGACGGGTTGGTGGAGGATGGGGGACCTTTGCAGGGCTTGTGCGGCTGGTCTTTGGCGGAGGGTGGAGGGTGATAATGTGGTTGCGATCGGGGCGTGTGAGAAGCTGCGTGTGGCGGCGGCGGCGGAGAGGCTTTGTGTGCGGGTTGCGGGTGATGTCCAGGTTGGGCGGGACAGTGCCTTGGAGAGGCAGCGAGTCGCGGGTTTGGATGCCATGTTTGTGTTGTAGGGGTGTTGTGTATAGGTAGGAAGAAGTTGTGGCTGTTTGCAGTCAAAAGGTCAAAGTATCGAGTCGCAAACCTTCGGGCCAGTCGTTGTTTCGCCTTACTCAGCAATGACGATTACCAACCGAGAGCCGACTGCATTTTGATCTTCCGATAACCCTAACCCTGCACAGTATTCCCCTAGTTTGAAAGACAAATAATTGGAGACATGTCGACGAACTGGTGCTAGTGAAAGTCTCTTGGAGAAACATCGTCTGCAGTCATTGCAGCCAACTACCATTGGCTGCTCCCTCTCGACATGCTGAAATAGAGCAACGCTATCACGCTCTGTGTCTGTCCAAGGTTTTTGTTGGACGGTTAAATGACGTCCAAGTCCTTGGCCTCAGCCCGTCAAACAACATACGATGCGGTGTAACTCGCGTCCTACTGGTTCAGGCGTCCCGAGGCAGGATTTGTGCTGACTCCAGTCAGTACAGCAGGTCCATCGATCTACCTTTCACTCGAGTCCTTTAGACCAGGAGCCGCCTCCAATGCTCATTTTAGGATCAATTCAATTGGGACAGAGCACTGACAATTTCGCCAGCAACCGTCCCAGTTCTTGGCCTTCGAGATTCAGCCTTGCCCGTTGACCATTTACCGTGGCGGCTGCAAGGCTGTATTTAGAGTGCATGCAGTAACACCTGCCGCGGACCAGCAAACAAGTTGGCAAACATGCGCCGCTTGGCATCGAGAGTATCTATACTTGACGGGTGGTCGCTGTCTTTTATGATGACGAACCGCCAGTCTCTCACTCCAACGCTGTGATGCCGGATTTCAAGCAACGCGACTTTCAACCGCGCTGGAAACCCACTCGCTCACATTACAGGCTCAAGCGCACATTCATCTACCGCTTGGCAATTGTCGCCGCTTTCTGTTGCGCCGTTCAACTCATCGATTTGCACATCCAGGCTAGAAGGTCACTGGAAGCCAAATACACAACGACGCAGTTCGAGAACAATGCCGAGGTGTCAAGTCGATACAGCAATGTCTCGAGTACCATTGACAGAGACGAATTGCTTGCCGCCAGGCCTGATTGGCGGCTGCTGGGCTCAGGATGCGAAGGGAGTGCGTACACTTGGAACGGACTCGTGATCAAGACGTACACGCAATCACGTCCATTCCGGAATTGTCTTGCTTCTAGCCTGTTCGAGGATCTCGATGGCAAGGCTGCGTCGTTTCCAATGCGATGGCCGACGGAGATACCTGCAACCCTTCTCATCGGTTCAGAGCCAGGCTTCTTACCAGCGCGAGATGCGTTTTTCGCAAGCGCCTCCGCAACGGAAGAGGCCCAATGGCATCTTGTAACACCGCTTGCGGAGGGCGGAACGTTACAAACACTCGCTAAACATGCGATGCAAGACCTTCCGGAGGGCGAATTGTCCATACAAAGCCTGGACAGTCAATACCGAGCCACATTCAACGACCTGCTCTTGACAATCCAAGATTTGCACGCGCAAGGACTCTGCCATGACGACATCAAACCAGACAACATCTTCGTCGGCGCATCGAGTGCTGGGGAGGACGGCCCTTGGATTCTTGGAGATCTTGGAAACGTCCGCCACCTATCGCATCCATATCACGCTTCAAGAGTGTGGACGCGAAGTAACAACCAGCTGCCAGACTGCCGAGCCAACGATGCATTGCGCGCAGTCAAGACATATCTGCAGTTCCTCCGACAGATGTCGTCGACAAGCGACGCAATGATGCCCGGAGAAGACTTCGATCTTGCCCTGTCGGAAGCCAAGGAGTCTTGGGCGCGTCTTTTCTGGTTTGCAGATGTCGCTGGGAACGATCTGCGCATCGATCAAGTCATGCTTTGGGCGGTCATGGAAGATGTTGCGACGGATGGCGCTAATTTCGTCCCTCTGCAACACCGCAATGTTCTAGGCTTCGCGAGAGCATGGCTGCTTTCGCCTTTCGTCGGCCGACAAGGCAGACTTACCAGAGCAACGGACGTGGCTTTGAAGATATCGGCGAGCGATGGCTGGACCCGGAAGATGGCTCTGACTTGGTTATTGGGTGTACCAGTGGGCAGATGTTGAGCGATGGCATAGCTAACAGCTACGAGCTGATGCAAAGGTCATAATCGGCTCTCTGCGGTCGCCATGCTAGTTTTACACAAGGATGTTCTGGCAAGTGCATCCCCAAGCACAAGTTTATCATCTCACTTGAACGCGTATGCGGGCAAACGTCATGGCGCGTGAAGTAATCAACACTGCCACTGGGCGCAGCTTCAGCTCGCGGAAGGATTTAATTGTCTCTTAGGGCTGGGAAATGGTGACTTCGAGCGGCTGGGCTCAATACTTGTTTGTTCGTTCCAGTTCTCTCTGTGAGATACGGATCGCATGGAAAGGAGGGCTCTGATAGAGGGTTTGTGGTTCACCATGTTGACTTTGATGCACGATGGCCGCTGATTACTCAGCGGAAATAAACATCGGAATATGCAACTAAAGCAGGTCAGACTATGCTTGGCCAAGTACCCTTGCCGTGTGGTACATTATCTATTCCACAACTTCCTATCACCTGCTCGCTTCACATTCATCAGCTACAGATTCGATACCCGATTCTGGCGTCGTCGACATGCAGCTACGCCGCCACCACGTTGCGCCAGGTTTTCGTCTTGACGTGTCTGGGTGATTTGGGTCACGCGACCAAGTCGTGCGTCTATTTATGGCTGCAGTACTTCTATCATGGCCCCCAAACGGCCAAGCGAGGCTGCATCGCATGTCTCCTGGTGAGATGGTACTGTGACGTGATAGTCGAATGATAATCACCGGTGTTTTAGCCATATACCTGAGCCTGGCCTGTCAGCGCGATCTCATCCTTTGGCTCGAATTCACGATAATTTAACTAAGCTTACTATAACTCTCTCAGGCACTAGCAGGAGCTCAGCAGCAGACTCCAGAATGCCCAGACCACAGGATAGTCCAGAGGCGATCAGCCTGTGTACCCAGCCTCAATCTTCCGACGATGACATTAGGCGTACAAAGCTGGAGCTCGGCGTAAACTCACGGATCTCGGACAGACGCAATTGGCTCCGTACCCTACTCTTCCAGACAGCTTGTTTTCTCTGGATCGGACCCATTGTGGTGCTTCTCATTCTAAATTTCAAAAGACACATCGTCGGAGCAAGTGCCTGGTGTCCAAACCAGGATTGTTACGTCGGCTGGTTCAACCCTGTCAGATCAATCCCGGTGCAGAAGCTCCGGACCTTCGACCAGCGAGATCACAATCTGCTGGGCGCACTTCAATTCGCCGCAAAAGCTCTTGAGGTTTGGTTTGAGCTTATTGCGCTGGCTTTGGTCTACCTCATCACGTTCATGATTGCTGGGAAGAAAGAAGGAATCCCCGCAGGGCTCATAACAAGACCAAGCGAGTTCTCCGATCTGCCTGGGCTGTTTGACCCGCTCTTGTGGAGGACATTGCCGCCCATCTTCAAAGCAAAAAAGTCCGCAGGTCGAACGAAGTACCGATTAAGGATATACCTCTTCATCGGGTTCACGATCGTCCTCTGTATACTTTGCAATCTGATGGGTCCTGCTACTGCTATCCTGTTGCTACCGAGCTTGCAATGGATTGACACGGCCCACGTGGGAAACGAATCGTTTGTTACTCTCAATGCAGGAGCTCCTCCGGACCCCGATAGTATAGGACCCTTCACACTATACACTAGCTATTGCTCCAGTACAGACTTCAGAAATTTGAGCTTCTCATGCGCAACCGACCCTTATGCCTCGCAGTTGGATGCTTGGCTCGAAAACGACATGGGATCTGGATTCTATGCCAAGGGACAGAGCCAAGAACGATATGTGACATTTTCAGTGAACCGGACCTTTGAAGCAACAGGCACCACCACTTACTTGGATCGGAACTATTCAGACGTGATGTTATGGGCGCCTAACCGCCAAGTCCTGGACAGTTTGAACGAGGATTACAACAGAATAGGCTTCATGTCGTTGAATGTGGACCGTGATTTGCAGCCCGATACTGGTGTGTACGACACGGACACGTTCGATTCCTACGCCATCTACAACCGCAGCCTCCAGCTGACCATACAGCGCAACGGCCCAGTCGTCGGTACCATAGTACAGATCCACACGGATGCCAATGACACTGCAAGCTGGACCACTGTTGTAGACAGCGATCGCCAGATTCGCTGTTACAGCGACTACGACCTTGGCTTGTCGCCGTTGTGGCCCAATGTGACTACCGGGATATACACGAAATGCGTGCGGACCGGTAGCGGTTGGAGTACGGACAACAAGCGATTAGGCTTCACAATAAGCGGTGTTCAAGACTACAACACGGATACAGTCGCTCCGGACGTCGAAGTCAGCATATTCTCTTCCGACAGAGCCCAATTCTTCGCCAACGGCACGCTACCCTCGTGGCTGCCGTCTGTTTGTCTCGACGCTGGCGATGTTCCTTCATCCGTCGACTGTGACTGGGACCGGCTTTTCAGTAGCGATGACGCTGATGAAAAGTTGTTGGAGCGAATGAGGAATATCATGACCATCGAAATGGTCGCGCAGACGAACGGTACGAGCCCAAACAAGTACAAACTATCAATCGACTTCGTGGCTTTCCTCAATTTCACAACCTACCAACTGGACCCATCACCCATAACCAATCCAGCCATCCTTGTCCAGACCCACGACCTGCCCGAGTCAGGCGATTCGATCCATGTAGACCCAGCTTGGGTTCTCGCCGCTTGGGCAGTCGACAACAACGGAACCATGAACCCCGACCGCACCGCAGCGACCGAAATGGTCTACGCAATGAATTCCCTGCTATTGGATCAGCCGAGTCGTAGCGAGAGAATGTACGATCTCGATTACATGTGCTTGCTCCCCGTCGTCCAAACTCTCACCCTCGTCGACTTCACAACCGAAATCCTACCACCCGACGATCCAAGATCCCACAATCCCGCCAAACATCCCCTCATGATCCGCAACGCAAAAATCTACGTCTGGGCCTACGGTCTCCACAGTCGCACGTCGAAATTAGGTGCTTTGGTGGCCATGCTGGGCATAGTGGTTGTTCTGATCCAGTTGGTGCTGGGCTTTGTCGATCGCCGGAAGTACAGGTCTCCCACGCGGCTGCTCGTGGCTGCTCTGGAGCACGCCCCGGCGGATGAGTTCAAGGGCCTCGAGCATGATGAGGTCGGGATGGCGAACGTCCGGTTTCGCGTTCAGGGCACGAGGGGCAATGCTGGGAAGTATGTCTTTCGCAAGGTGGCGGACGGTTCACATGTCAGTACTGGTCCATGAGCTAGCTGCCTCTCGGGGGACAAGAAGGCGAGGACCAATGTGGAAGATGCTGGTAGTAGTGTGTTCTCATTGATCTGTCTCTTGAGACGATGCAGATCTTTGTTGCGCTGTGCCAACTCACAGACACGTGTAAATTTACAGATCTTCGCGCTTCTTCGGTTTGCTCGATAATTCCACAGAGCCAGCTATTGAGACGCTATGGTCGTACTCTCAGAAGTATACTTAAAAACACGATTGCGTCCACGGAGATACGGTGCATCAGCAACACCAATCGGAACGATGAAACCCTCTTTGTTTATGTCGATCGATCTCCCACGGCGAAACCAACCAAATGGGGTAATTGGCTCTCCACCTTCGGAGCGGTAGAGTCGGCGCGATGGATCTTCTCTTGTTCCACCTCCACTTTGTGTTTGCTTCACTGGCTCTTCTTTGCCAACCATTACGTGGGGCTCCAACATTCCCCATGGTTTATTGGGGTCTTTTATGATGTAGAGCATTCGGTGCTACTGCGGCGTCGATGATTCCCCGGCGATTGCGAGGACGAGAGCGAAAGCATGGATGAGATTGGGCCGATGAGGTAGAA
>Ga0265797_10003796_pt1 | contig 23825 bp, 13 predicted proteins | sample P2T30metagenome_FD_192433 | JGI IMG/M metagenome (GOLD analysis project Ga0265797, IMG submission 192433) | Plant litter microbial communities from East Loma Ridge, Irvine, California - P2 T30 | ecosystem: Environmental > Terrestrial > Plant litter > Unclassified | place: USA: California... | reverse complement strand
GTCGTGGAGAACATTTTAGCTCAAGCACCGTTGAGAGCAGGAGGAGCGGCCCCACCTTCCTGAGCCTGTGCCTGCGCTTGCGCAAGTGCGATCTTGTCTGCCTCCTCGACGGCGGTCTTGACGACCTGCTGCTCCTCGGGAGAGAGGGTGGCTGTGAGTTGAGCGTAGAGCTGAGGTTGGGACTCTGAGAGAGCTGTGAAAGAAAATTGTAAGCACATGGTCCACTAAGATTAAGGATGTCGCAGTCAGGAACTTACATTGAAGGGCAGCCTTGAACAGACCGTATGGCTCCATCTGGTCGAGTGGTGTCTCAAGCAGGCTCTCCTCCTCCAGCTCATCGTCTTCCTCGTCGTCGCCAGCAACGGCGCTGAACTTGGAAGCTTGCTGAGAAAGGAAGTCAAGGTATGCGGTGCTCTCGTCCTTGACGTCGACAGCCTCCTCGCCCTCTTCGTGATCCCAGTCTTCGCCCTCCCACTCATCGTCTTCCTCATCATCATCAAAGTCGTCGCCAAGGCCAAAGTCCTCCTCTCTTTGTGCCTCCTCGCGGTTCTTGAGGGCGGCAGGAAGAGTCTGGAAGAGGCGAGTAACACCTTGCAGGAGTCTTGGCCAGCCCTGCTGCACGCTCTGGGGCACCTCATCGGCGCGGAGTGTGAGGAGCTGAGTGATGGCACCGATGGAAAGCTTCTTGTCGTGCACACGAGTGAAGCTGTCGATGCTTGAGAACCACATGCTGAAGAATTTGTTGGTCCAGCCGTTGCTCTCGAGAACGTGAACCGACAATCTAGGGTTGTAGTAGATGGCGTTGATGACCATCTCCATCAAGTGGATCCTGTAGGACTTGACCTTGAGCTCTTCATTAGTCAAGATGGTCATGGCGAGGCCAATGAACTCAGGCACGTAGTTGTCGATGCCACCACGCAAGTTAAGCATGAGGATCTCGGCAAGCTTGCATCCGCAGATACGGTCGATGCCTCCAACCTTATCATCCTTGAAGATTGTGCGGATCATGTCGACCACCGCGTCCAAGTATTGGTGGTTCTCCATCAGGCTCCTCCATCCGTAGTTAACGAAGTTCTCGAGCGCGGGAAGCATATCCTCAAGGTAGAGCTCTGCACCAGACTTGAAGGTCTTGTGGATCATCTCGAATGCTTGCCACATCGTTGGCGAGATGGTCTTGGCGGCGAAGGTGCAGCTATCAATGATCTCGAACACCTCGTTGTAAAGGTCGTAAAGCTTGTGTTCCAAAGTAATGGTGATGACCGGCATAAGGATAGTTTCCAGGTGAGCGAGAACATCCGGAGTGCTCTCAAGAGTGAGGATGAGGGTGCCGATAGTCTGCAACACACCGAGAGCAGTAATGCTCTTGTCGTCAAGGAAGTCACCGTAGTCAGCATCGCCCTCCTTGGAGTTGTTGCGTTCGATGAGTTCGCGCACGATACGAAGGTAAGTGTCGCGGAGCTGCTCACTAAGCGCGACAGCGAACGGTGTCAGCTCAGCGGCGAAGACCTCAACAAAGTCCTCCATGACGTTGGCAAGAGCATCAACATCGACCTCGTTGGCCAACTTGAGCAGCTGCTGCATGATCTGGGGAATGTTTTGCTGCATCATCGTCCTGATAGGGTCGTGTCTGATCAAAGGCTGGAGGGCGAGAGCTGCCTCAACTCTGACAGGCAGAGCGGGGTCGGCCATGGACTCGAGGATGTTGCGATAGATGATGACAAGGTTGTTGGGGTCCTTGAAGTCAAGGGACTCGAACTTCTCCAGGGTATCGCAAGCACGAGCACGAAGGAAACCGTGAGGACTCCTGAACTCAGGGAAGACGTGACGAACGAAGAAGTATTCGACCTGGTCGGCGATAGGGCTCTTCTTCCCAAGGATGACATTGGCAAGAGTACCGATCATGCGAAGGGCACCTTCCTTCTCGCGAGGGTTCTTCTGGTCATCGGGAGCAGCCTCGTATTTGCTGACCATATTGTTAATGAAGTTGAGAATCTCAAAGGTCTGCTTTCTTCTCGCCTTGGTGAGAGTGACGAGGAAGTTGACGGCGGCAACGTCGGGCGAGGAGACTTCCTCGTAGAAGTTGAGTTTGCGGTGGAGGTACTCGGCAGGCTCGTCGTCGAACTGCTCGATGTCCTCGTCCGACTGGCAGAGGACGGGGAAAACCAGGTGCTCGATCAAGATCGGCATGTGGGGCTTGAGGTGATCCCACATGGTCTTTGGCTTCACGCACTCGTCCATGAAAGCAAGCGTGTGCGACAAGCATGGCTTGCTCAACCAGGTCTCCTTCTGCACCCAGCGCTCAATCTGCTGCAGGTATCCCTTCAAGATCTCAGGCGCGAATGTTGTGATGAAAGTCTTGGCAACCTCGGTGTAGTCGTCTCCGTTGCCCTTTGTAAGACTTGAGGGGTTGCCGTAACGCACGAACAATCTGTTCAGGTTGACGTAGGACCACTTCTTGCACTTCCACCAGTGGTTGAGCTCCCTCTCGTCCAGGTCCTCCATCATGGCGTTTTGAGGTGCCTGCTTGGCGACAATGCGCAGGAACAGGGTACACCAGTCGACCATGGCCTGGTGTGATCGCAGCTGCATGGGCAGCTCGAAGTAGATGGCGTGCTTGTACGACTTGAGAACTGTGCGCAGCATCTCCGCCGCCTCCAGGCTCTCCTCATCCACCAAGCCGTTTCCGATGGCGAGCAGTCTAGGGAATGTAGCCTCCACGATCTTGTCAAAGTCCTCCCTGCTGTCGCCGAGCTTGAACCTGTAAGTCCTGCAGATCGCAAGCAGACACTGCAGTCCGGCGAAGATGGACGGCATGTCGCTGCCGTTGAGGAGTGTCATGGTGAGGTCGACAAAGTCGGGCCATTGTTTCGGGAAGTCGTTGTGTAGGATTTTCTGCAGAGCGACAACGAGCTGTGCTCTGGTGTTGGGTGCAGCACGAGCGAGGACGGGTACGAGGCGTGAGCGGACGGCGGCTTTCTCGTGGTCGGAGATGGGCTTGATGCCGGTGCTATCCTCGGGCAGAGACCATCCTCTGGTCACGCGATTCTTGAAGTAGACCGTGGCTGCACAATGTCACATGTCAGCATATTTCGTCTTTCAGCGCCGGCTTTTTCGTCTAGTGTCCCTCGCCAAACAGCTCCAGCCATTTCCTCCTCGTGTAGGGGTTTGCTATGCGTACCGCTCAGCCGGATGCCGGGATTTTGCTCATTCTCGAGAATGGTCAGAAGGGTGTCGAGGAAGCCAGGGTTCTCCTCTGCCTGTGAGTCGCCGTCAGCCAGCAGTCCGGTCTCGTGTCTCCCAAACACAGTCTCCCGTGCCCAAACGTACAGCCTTCAGCTCAGTCTCTGCCTGCCGGCGGTGGTCGGCATCTGTTGCGAGTGTGGCCTCAATGCGACTCCTCAAGCCGGCAGCGTCCATATTGAATCACAAGCAGCAGCGGAGCCGTGCGCCGACCAGCGATGCTCGAGCGGCGAAGATGTCGGTGGGAAAAGGTTGCGGTATAGCGAGGCCTCTGATTAGCCTCTGTCGTTGCACGGGCGCGGGTGATGTGTTAAGCAATAATGCGGGTTCGTGGTTCGTGTGGTGGGCTGTGACTAGCAGACACGCAAAAGATGGAGGGGCCTTGAAACTTCGCCAGCACGGTTGTCAAGCGCTGCAAGGGTTGGAAAGTGCAAAGGGCAGCGGCCCAAAGAGAGACGAAGCTTTCAGGGACCGCCAAGCCCGCTCTACCTGATTGACTTTGCCTCCAGCGGCACGACGAGTGAATAACTTACTGAGCACAGCCAGCGGTGGCGTGGGCGGTGAGGCGAATGACTGTGTCTGCACTAATGCCTCCAGGGGCGGCGGATGTCGCTGGCGGAGCGCGGTGGAGGGCGGGAGGCGTGCGATCAAAAATCGGCAATGTGACGTGATACCGTCCTCTCTTTGGCGAGGTTTCACAATTCTCTCTGCCAACCTGCTTGCATGATCGATGTATGCAGAGCTAGGACTGCAGGTCCGTACTCCTATGCTGCCTGCCGCGAGCTGAACGGAGCGTGACGTATATAGTTCGCTCGATACGAAAAAGATGCACTGTGATGTGTATGCTAATGCTACGCTATGCCATTCGACCTGTACCAACTTAAGGCGTTCCGCCATCCTCATGTCTCGTATCCTATCATGTCTTATCTCCATACTGCAACTAGACCCAATCCCTTGCCTTGCCTCACATGTACAGACTGGCTGTCGCACAAATGTCCCTCTTGATGAGCTCCTGACACGTCTGCATCTTCGTGAACAACGTGGGATCACCAATAATTCTTGCCGCGTTCTTGGCCTCACGGCATGTCTCGTCCAACCGTGTGATGACCCTGACGATAGTTCCTTCAAGCACATCCGTCATCTCAGCAATGCGGGAGAAGGGCATACCGCGAGCCCACTCATAGACAACCTCGACCAGGCCAAAGCGAGGACGGGAGACAAAGTCGTTGCTGTCGTCGGACGACAGAATAACTTGGTGCGCAGTCTGGAAGCGGTTGACCTTCTCGGAGATCTTGACAATGGTCTCGATACCCTTCTCGAGAGCCGGGGTAAGGTTGGGTGCCGAGTCCGTACGCTCTTGGAATACGAAACAGGACAGAAGTGCAACAATTTCCTCGGGCTCGTAGTCGGCCAGGACGTTTTCCAAGATCAGCTCGGTCAAAACAAGCTCGTCGGCAGAGTGGATCTCGCAGGCAACCTTGCCCTTGAGCTCAACGCGTGAGTTGGTGTCGATGAAGCCAAGGTCAGTCAGCACCGAGATACGCTGTTGGTAGTCAGGCAGAAGTTGCAAGTTCTGATCGGACATCAACGAACGAATCGATTCGATCTTGTCCTTGATCACCCACTGATCGTGAGCCATGGCAAAGTGGCGAGGCAGCTGCTTGCAATGAATGCACTCGCGCTCCTGTGCAATAGTCGCAGCTTTCGCACGTTCGTCTAGCAGACCGCGAATCGACATCTCCTTCAAGTATTTGCCATAGTCCAGCTCAGTCCAAGTAGATGACGTCCACGAGGAACAAGTAGCCAGTAGCTCAGTCTTAGCCTTGGCCAGCTCATCCTTATCCTTGCGCATGATAGCGTTGACGTCCACTTGGAGATGACTGCTAGTCAACGCCTCAACGTCTTGAAGTGGGATGATAGCCAAGCGGAGTTCCATCTCTGCCTCAGACTGCGGCAGCGGCTCGAACAGCCTGCGGAATCGAGGCAGATATGGTAGGAAGTCGGCGTCAAGTCTCTTACGAGCCTTCTTGAACATGACCTCCAAGCACTGCACCGTGGAGTTTGCACCTCTAGATGTGCCATCTCGCAGCAATATACCAACGGTGCGAACGTCGTTCTTACCCTTGAAGACGATGATGCGCTTCGGCTGGAACATGCGACGTCCCACAGGCGTAGAAAGCATCGAGTAATGAAGATCTCTTGTCAAAGACTGGAAATCAACACTGGCTTGGTGACATTTTTCGATGTCTTTGTCGCAAATATCGCAAGGCTCACGCTTGACCTTCTCAAGGTCCGCCTCCGAGAGCTTGATCTGCTTCTCATGCTCAGGAAGCAACGTCTGGGTCGCGTTCTCGGAGAACGATCTCTTGATCATTTCCTCGATCTTCAAAGCTTCGACACGAAGAAGGTTGAGGATCATGTTGTAAGTCAGTCTGAATTGAGAGCGAAGCTTGGTGGGTTCACCCAGCATCATCTGCCTCAGCGGTCCTGCAGGCGGAGCTTCATCGGAACCAGAAGCAACGATGATGACAGTTCCAATCTTGTCGAGGCCACGTCTGCCAGCACGACCAGCCATCTGAGTGTATTCACCTGGTACCAGATCTCTGAAGCCTTTGTTGTCATATTTGCGGTAGCCAGAGAAGACGACCGTCCTGGTGGGTAAGTTCAATCCCATGGCGAATGTTTCGGTGGCGAAAAGAACCTTCACCAATGTCTTTGCAAACAAGATTTCCACGCACTCCTTGACGATTGGGAGAAGTCCTCCATGGTGGACTGCGATACCTCTGCTCAGCAACTCGCGGATGCGGCGAATCTGTGGCAGTGTCCTATCGTCGGGCTTCAGACGGGCCAAAGACTTTTCCAGAATCATGTGTGTGGCGCTCTTCTCTGCGGCAGTGTTGAAGTCCAGTGTCGAAAGCGCGTCGGCGTTCTCTTCGCAGCGCTTCTTCGAGAAGACGAAAATACAGCAAGGAAGAAGCTCTTCTTTCTTCAAATGCTGCACAAGGTGTACCCAGATGGTCTTATCTTGTGCTGCGCTTGTCCTACCGCCGCCCCTACCAGTGCGAGCGATGTTGCCGTGACTTCGGGTTGCCGGCTGTCCACGGCCACGCTGACCGGGCCCTCCGCGCTGGTTCGCGCCACCCCTCTGGTTTGCACCACCTCGCTGCTGTCCACCTCTGCCCTGCTGGCCACGTTGGTTGCCACGTCCACCGCGTCCAGCAGCGACAGCGGCGTCTTCCTTTTCTTTGGCCTTTTGCTCAGCTGCAGCAATCTTGTCGCGACCAGAAAGCGCATCGTTTGCATCCTTCCAACCCTTCTCGATGAAGGTCTTGCTGGCATCCACGATCTTGAACATCTTCTTGTCAGCCCACAAGAAGTGCTCAAGTGGTACGGGACGTTTGGGTGTCGAGATGACATAGATGTCCTTCTTCTTGGTCCTTCCCACCCATGACGCGAATTCCTTGGTGTTGGGTACCGTTGCAGACAACATAATAAGTGTGACATGCTCCGGCAACATGATGATGACTTCTTCCCACACAACACCACGTTCAGAGTCATTGACGTAGTGCACTTCATCGAAGATGACAAACTCCACATCTCTGATCAGATCAGCACCGCGGTAAAGCATACTTCGCAAGATTTCTGTGGTCATGATCAAGCAGCTTGCCTCGGGGCGGATTTGTACATCACCAGTCAGAATGCCGACGTCGTCGAACTCGTTGCGGAAGTCTCTGAATTTCTGGTTGCTCAATGCCTTGATTGGTGATGTGTAGATGGCCTTCGTCATGTGCTTCGCGGCCAATGCAATAGCATATTCAGCGACGACCGTTTTGCCAGCAGATGTGTGAGCAGCAACAAAGACCGAGTCGCCGCCTTCCAAATGATAGACTGCTTCCTTCTGGAAAGTGTCGAGCTCGAATGGCCATTCTCTGGCCATCTCCGGTACAAGCTCTTTGAAGTTCGTGATATCACGGTTGACATCCACCATGTGTGCCCATTCGCGTCCACCGTGCTTGTTACGCCCGGGGAGCAGAGCAGCATGGGGTGCCAAGGCGGGAAACTCGACAGGTAGCAAGGCATCAAGCTCTTCTTCCTCTTCACCATCTGATTCGGCCGCATCCTCTGCGACTTCGTCGTCATCATCTGCACCATTGCTCGTCTCCTGGTCCTGGGGCGCCTCGTCAAGAACATTCTCAACATCCTTTGCCTCATCGGCATTTTCAGCAGCCTTCTCTGGCACTTTCAAGCCTCTGCTGAAACCCGGGGGAACTTCAAGCAAGCCACCTTCGGCTGCGAAGTTGATGACACGTGCAAGCTTGTTCGACTTGCTCACATCCACATGATCCTGCCCCAGAAGCTCGTCCTCGTAGGCGGCAGTCGCCTCCACGGCATCAAGTCCGCCAGGAGCAAATGGGTAGTAACCAGCAGCGCCACGAACGAAGTCGGCGCGGTTGGCGGGCTTACGCAACAGTGATGTCGAGTTCTTCGCAGTGGCACTGTTGGCAGGCACCGTGACTTCCTTGTAGCCGGTCACACGGCCCTCCAGTCCCTCTCTGGTGAAGCGAATGATAGTACGGGTTTGGGTTGGTGCCAGGGCAAAGAGCTCGCTATGTTTCGTGGGAGCCTCCCATCTCTGTTGTAGTCTGTCCAGCCATGCTGGGCTGAAAGTCGTGGACGGCGTCAAAAAGTCCTGCTCGAGCTGCTTCTTGACCTGGTCAGGTGACTTGCGGAGGCGTTTGCGTGGCTTCGCCTGGTCCAGAATGTCGTCGACTGAGTCGGTTTTTCCCGAGTTGAGCGTGAGCTTATCAAGCGCAGACGTCAAGGAGTCTGCCATGCTGATTGTCCGAATGGCAGACGACTGCCTACTACGATGTGGTATTGTCGTCGGACTTTCTGGGGCATGACATCTTTCTCCAGTCTCGAATTCATGGTGACGCTCGTCGCTGAGAAGCACAGACCATTCGCTGTTTGCTGGCACTCAGAAACGTCACAGTTCACTTGGGTAAGGTACGATTCTCGATCCGTGGTTTCAAAATCATTGATACCTTATTGTGACAGTCACATTGCATTGATGTCTAAAGTCATCAAATTGTTGGATCGTGGGAAACTCACTCATTTGGTCGGCTCTTGCAAAACGGCAATCTATTTCTGCGATTCAACACATGCACATCGTTCAACAGGCTTATGTTGAAGTTCGTAAAGCTACAATGACTAGGGATGTCTCGGAGAGCAAGAAGCAAAATCGCGACTGTACAGGCGGGTTGCCAGCGGAGCCAGTCGCGATTTTGCTGTCCCCCAGTTGGCAGGATACAATGCCTCTCCGCTTGATCTTCACAACACGCTCTAGAACCTCGCTGTTTTCCAAGTCACAAATCAATGGCTACATATGATAAATATGAGGTACGGTGGATCCAGTCAAATTCTTGCTGACATTATATTGGAATACGCACACTTGCCTAGAAAGTGCATCGAAATCGTGAAGTCTACACTAGTACATTCATTTGCTCTATGCTCCCGCCTCGGCTTCGGTTGCAGTGCCACTCTGCGCAACATCCTGAGCGCTAGTCGCAGCATCCTTCTTAGCATCCTCGCTCCTCTTCTTCGCCGCTAATTGCCAGGCGGGTATGGCTGGCGGCTTGCCACCCAGGGTTCGTCCAAAGGGAGAGCTTGAGTTTGACCGTTCGGGAACAGCAGCAGGCTTCTCAGCCTCCTGTGCGGTAGGGGTGTTCACGCCGTTGCTCTCGGTGCTCGGAGTAGTAGGTGCGGCAGGTGCTGGGGTGGGCGCCTGGTTGGAAACAGCCGCAGGTGGAGTATAGCTCGGCGTCGCCCTGGGTGCACCGCCAGCCATACGGTTGGCAACCAAAGTCTTGAGACTCTTCATCTCAGTACCCAAGTCCTTCAAACGCGCATCGGTACCTTCACGCTCCTTCTCAATCGCCTTGGGGATCTGCTCCCTGATCTCAGTCATCTCGCGTGCCATGCGCCTGCTCTCGGTCTCGCGGTGCTCGTTCGCTTCCCTCATCTTCCCGATGACCGACTCTACTTCTGACAATGCCTTGTCCAGACGCTCTGTGCGTGTCTTCTCGGCATCCTTGAGCTCTTGAGTATCTGTCGCAAGTTGATCTAACAGAGCAAATGCCTTATCAAAGCTCGCGTCTATGCCGGCCTTATCTTGCTCAATCTGTGGAGGAGTTGGTGGAGCGATGAGGGGTGTAATGTATCGTTTCGCCGTCCAGTAGAGTCCATATCCTAATCCGCCCATTACTGTGGCCATGATGAAGTAGTCACGCCAGTCGCGCCGGGGAGGCTCGGGAGGTGGCTGGCCCCAGTAGGGCTGTTGCTGCTGCTGGTATCCATACTGTTGAGGCGGTGTTCCTTGTCGCTGGTATGATGCTGATGTGGATGCAGCTTGTGACGGGGTCGCTTGGCCGACTCGTGCTAATGAGGCATCGATCTCTTCTTGTGTAAGGTTCTTGGAGCGGAGGAAGGCCACACGCTGTTCAACGGGCGCAGACGCGACGGAGGGGTCTTGCAAGAAGGAGATGGCGCCTTCAATGAGATCCTCGCGGACCATGGCGGCAGATTGAAGTGGTCGTATGCCAGTAGTGTCGAAGACGCGGGCGTTCGTATGATGGCAATGCGAAAGAAGCACGCTGATGGTGAGTGATATGGAATGCCCTTGCTGCTTGCTGCTGCTCGGCGTTTGGGATGCCTCGGCTCGGTGCTCGGTCGCGATTGCCGTTCGCGGATCTCGTGCAAGTGCTGAAATCTACATACTCTGCGTCCGAATACTTCTGGCTACGTCCCTGTTGAGTTTCTCACTCACACTCCCACAAGCCCCCTCGAGATACTCTTAGCTAAACCACCATCTTTGAAAAGTTGAAAGCTACACGTGCGCATCTACATTCTGCGAACTACACAAACCGGGGCAACAAACCTTTCCGACACGGACATTATCATTTCGCGATCTGAAAATGACACCGGCATGGTCGCCTTCCCGAGACCTGTGTGAACAACATATCATCTCATTACAACAAGATCCCGGTAGTACGGCTACGTATCCGGATCTGTAACAAAAAATTCTGACTGTCTAACATGAAGTTGTACCACAACTATTCCTCAGCAAGCAATCCCGTTCCGACGAACGAGCCAGCCTGCTCGAAAGATCGAATAATGAATGAGAAATGAAGTCGTAGACCTGGGCCTGATCGTCCTGGTGGTCTTGATGGTCTTAGTCGTCCTAGTCTCCTGGTTGTCCTCGTCCTGCAAGCGACGCAGTACCACCGCCCACACTGCCGAGACTAGGTGGACTTGGAGGTCTGAGAGGCGAAGGAACGCTGCCAGTAATGTCTGCGCCAGTCGCGGATGCGTTTGCACCAGCGGCAATGTCATCGAGGGAGAATTCCAGGCAATCCATCTGCAGCGTCGCTCAATCCGTCAAGCGATCCACAAAGTCTGCGCCATTCGCCACTACGTTTGCGCCGCCAGAGACTAGGTGTGCACCAGCGGCAATATCAGCGGCAGAAGGGGTGGGCAATCCACCTGTAACATCGTCCAATCCACCCACTGCTTCGCTCATTCCCCCTGCTGCTTTGTACAGTCCACCTGTGATTCTGCTCATACCACTTGTGTCTGCGCTCGCATCTCCACTTGCGTCTCCGCTCACGCCTCCACTTGCGCCTCCGCTCACACCTCCACTCGCACCACCTTTGGCAGAAGCACCACCTTTGGCAGAAGCACCACCTTTGGCAGAAGCACCACCTTTGGCAGAAGCATCACCTTTGGCAGAAACACCATCTTTGGCAGAAGCACTGCCTCCCTCAGCAGCAGGAGCTACAGATTTACCACCTGCAGCAGCAGGAGCATCGCCAGCAAACTTAGGTGGACCAGAGCTGTCATCTGGAGCACCAGTAGAAGTAGTAGTGTTGGCCAGCAGCGCAGCAAGTGCCTTGGGGAAATCACCAGAAGCTGTAGAGTGGTTGAGAAGTGAAGAGACCGCAGCTTCGAGAGCAGCCGTTGAATTGGTTTCGACGACGTCGCAGGCGCCTACGCCTTGTGTGGGAGAGTATTCAGCTGGGGCCGCGGTGGGAGCCGCAGTGGCGGCTGCCACAAGGAGGAAGAAGAAGGGAGCGACAGTCTTCATAATTAAAGAGTGTGTAGATAAAAGTGTGTAGTTAGGTATCTTGGGATCGCTTGAGCAATGCGAGAAGACGAGGCGTTTATATACCTATAAGCATCCACTTCTCCGAGTTACATTACCAGCGCGTGTTCTTGAGCGGGTTGCACCTTCCGAGGTCAGTAACGGTATATCGTTTCAGCCTTTTCATTCAGTTGAGTTGCGACAGCGTAGAGAGATAAAGTTATGCAATGTTGTTTCAGAGCCCGAGGTTCAGCGAATACTAAGCACAACCTAACGTATCAAATTCTAACGTCGACAACTTAGTCTCGATCAGACAACCTTTGTCTGAGTCTACATATAGCGAGGATAGTCAGTATAGAGTAGCCTCAATTTGAAGGCGTAGTGTATATTCTATGGATAGAAAGAGTGTAATTCTAATAAGCTGTGAGTTCGCTACGAGGTCTGCATATATCTAATCTAGGGAAACTCTAAACCGAGGAGGAGCAATTGTGAGACGAACGATGATGTGCAATGGTGAGACGCAAGATCGTCCTACCGCGCCCCTACGTGCATAGGCTTCAAAGGACAAGTCATTCTACTAAGTCAGACTGACTCGTAACGTTCAGGTGGCTGCGAGCACCCGCGGTACGACAGCGAAGGATCAGTCAGATCTCTTCAAAGGTTTAAAGCCTTGCCAGCGGTTTTGGTGGTCCGAAGGTGCACCAAACTTTTATGCAAAATACCGAGCAATCGACACTTCGTTCTCGCACTGCGAGGAGGAACAAAGACCGTTAGTCGAGACGTACGTTATGCAGATCCTCATTAAATATTGTTAGGTTACAAGTCCGCAGAGGTGAAGTCCGCGAACAGCCGAGAACACTTGCTAAAAGAAATCAGGAGCTCTTGCCCTTTCGAGTTGGGCCTGCTATTGGATCACCACACTGGAAATCGTGATTGACTGTAGCGAATCATCCTACACGTGAAGCAAATGCTAATACTTGCACTTCTCGAGGACAAATGTACATGCCAGAATCAATCATGTGCACAACCATAAAATCAACACAATGCGTTCACTAGCGGCCAGGAGCGGCTGTCGATAATGGCCTCGTGCAATGAGATTCCATCTTATGGTAAGATCTTCTTGGGACATTGGTAAGATGGAAATACATGCTCACACACTAGAGAAAGACGTCGCTGTCAAGCACTGATATCAAGCCGCGAGTACTGAAGTCGTTCACAAGAGGCATACGCCTTGTTGATGCCACCTCGACAACCTTTGACAAGGGCTTTGTGTTTGTGTAATAGCATGATTCATCAAACCGTCGAGGTCGAAAGGTTGCGACTGGACTAGGACCTAGTGATAGCGTTGACAGCGACAGCTTAAAGTCAGCCATTTCCAGCCTTACGGGGGCAGGACTAAGTGCATCAGACAAATACACTGAAGCTGTATTGCCTGCTATAACGTTCTTCCTGGGTGGATAGGCCACTCCGTGGGTTGTCCTCATATCTCGTTGGATGATTGTTCTTTGATCGTCGCGAGAAATTGTTCATTACCGGCAGTTGTGTCAACCGCTCTTGTCGCTCTGCAAATACATTTTTTTTCAGATTCATGATGGTTGGTCCCAGACGCAACAGGGTAGGCCGTCGCTATCGCGCGGTTCGTGGCGATCGATGTGCCGCCAAAATCAAATTGTGACCATTTATAGGCGAGCCGAAGAGGAGCGAAGGGCAGGAGTCTGAGTGACGAGAACAGAGGTGACAAGTATGCCCTGTGAGGCTTGGAGGGAGTTGATCAAGACTAAAGAGATGTCAGTCAAGCTCAGTTGATCGATAACACATCAAATTTGTAGACATCATTGCTTCCAAATGACTCACCCTTTGGGGCGTGATAAGCAACAAGCTCGTGTTAGACTGTATCGCGCATTAGTGACTCGATGAACAGTATCGCGTAGATGTGCGGCATGAAACACCGTACCGCATCATGAACGAGCTTGCACTCCTCACAACGCTCTCGTGACCGCCGTCACATAGACGTGTATCACTTCCCGTCTCCGGACGATGTTGAATCACCACTCGCAAATAGGCGAAGCCAAGGCTCACAATGGCAAATGACTGCCTCTCGTCCCTTTCTTCCTTTTTGCCTCGCGTGTCTCTGCCACAAAGGCTGTTGTGTTGCTCATCTTTCCAGTTCTCCTCTGCCGTGTCTGAGTCTGATCGTAAGATGGCTTGCCAAGAAGAAGGATTTGACAAAGCTCCCTCTGCTTCCTCAACAATTGAAAATAACATTGGAAGTATGATCGGTCTAAGCCTATAGGCGTGCACGGACTAGAACGCTGGCTGAATGCACTGTCGCGTGGCTCACTGCCGGCGGATGATATGCGACCAGGGCGAGTTCCGAGGAAGGGCTGACTGGAACAGCGGGCGAAGCTTTGCTTGTGTTCTTTGGAAGCGGCAAGGCAGATTGAACGTGTGTTTCCTTGACAAGCTGCTATTGCTGCGCGGTTTGATAGTGGCATGTACGCTGTTTGCTTGTCTTTTGCCGCGGTCTCGACTTCTGTTTCCATTCTGCCGGGACTTGAGATCGAGGCTAGCATGCAAGCCACGTCTACTCACCATAACCATCATCTATACCACGGATACAGATAGTCACGCGATGAGCCGTATGGGTGTAGAGAGCACGAGATGAGGCTCATGGCAAGGCAGACTCGCAGGTACAATAGTCGCGGAGTGTCGTGCCGGTGAAATTGGAGTCTAATTGTGGCACAGCACACACGAGCAGTCCAGCCTACCAACGCGTCGCAGTCGCACAGCTGCGATGTAGGATTTGCAGGCGCGTACAGTAGCCAAGGCAGGCTGGATTGCTTCTTGTCACGAGATGGGCAAGGAATGGGTGCAGGTCGCCGCCAAGCGAGATGGGATCGCTGCCAGTGTGCATCTGCACGTTTGTCGCGGGAGGACGGGAAGATCTGGAATGGGCAAGGCTGCGGTCTGCTGTTGCTGTATACCAAGAGTTTCCAAGGCGGTTAAATGGAGGCCAAGCCTTTCCACCTCGCACAAGAGGCACTTGTGGCTTTGGAACCAAGCCCGTCTTGGACGTCGGCCTGGGGATGAATGTGAGAGGCAAATTGGGCGGCGCAGGTCGACGGCGAAGTGCGGAGTCTGGTATACACGTTGGATGAGTACATGTATGCCGTGAACAGTGTCTGTTTGATGGTCAATATGCCTTGCCCGGGGTGTTGCAACGGCACGCTGGACAGGTGAGGTCGACGTGAAGGTGTCAGTTCGGCGCCGGCCGAGACATTGGGGCCTTTCAAGCGTGCAGCCAGCAAATGAGCGAAGCCAAAGCCTCTGAATCTCCTCGTTCTCCTCATTTTTTCCCATGGGGAACGGCACATTTGTGGTACGGCGGTGCCGCATGGTGTCTGCGGTTAATTGTGGGATCACGGGGATCCTCGACCCTGCCACTGCAAGGTTTCCAGGTCCTTTATTGCGCGCTCGCTTAGAGGCGCGCGAGCGAATGGCACACGGCGCCGCAGACGAGCGTGTTAGTGTGCAGCCTCACACTCAGTCGAGGCCATCTCGGCTCGCATTGAGCCTGATTGTGCTCTCCGCTGCGGCGGCGCCTGGCTCATGGCTCATGTCCCATACAGCGCGGTCGACGGCTCGTTCACCCAGTCAAGCAAGTCCACCTGCACTATCCAGCAGCCATGGGTCGGTATATAGCTGCGAGAGCCTCCTCGTCGTTCCTGTGCTTTGCCTTCTCTCCCCCAGGCTGAGCTCATACTCTCAATCCCTCGTTCAATTCTACAGCCAGTCGGTTCGATCCTGACCGGTTACCTACTCACACTCGCTCGCTACAATGGCGCCTAACATCGCCGCCCCCAAGACCGATGTCGTGGCCGACGTGCAGGCCGCGGCCCCGGTCTTCGAGAAGGTCAACTGGAAGAAGTCGCCCAACATGAGGAAGCTGTACCTCTACGCGGCAGTCTTGTGTATTGCTTCGGCCACCACTGGTTACGATGGGTAAGTGATTGCATTGGGACTATCAAACAGCACGCGGATCATCGTACTGACAACCCTGGACAGCTCCATGTTGAACGCCATGCAATTCTTCCCGTCCTGGGAGGACCACATGGGCAACCCTTCTGGTGACACCCTTGGCCGTCTCAGTGCCATGTACTCGATCGGTTCCATCGTCTCTCTGCCCGTGGTCCCCTACCTGTCTGACCACTTCGGTCGCCGCATGCCCATCATCATTGGCTGCAGCATCATGGTCGCCTCTGCTTCCATCCAAACCGCCGCCATCAACCTGCCCATGTTCGAGGGTGCCCGTTTCTTCATGGGTTTCGGAAACTCTCTCGCCCAGCTGTCCGCTCCTCTGCTCCTGACTGAAATCTGCCACCCTCAGCACCGTGCCCGTATCACCGCTGTCTACAACTGTCTCTGGAACGTTGGTGCCCTGATTTGCTCATGGATCTCTTTCGGCACCCAGTACATCGACAACGGCTGGTCGTGGAGAATCCCCACTCTCATCCAGGCTCTTCCCTCCGTCATTCAGCTCCTGTTCATCTTCTGGATTCCCGAGTCTCCACGTTGGTTGCTCTCCAAGGAGAGGACCGAGGATGCCCTTCAGATGCTTGGAAAATACCACGCTGACGGCAACATTGACGACCCACTTGTCCAGTTCGAGTTCGAGGAGATCAAGGAGACCATTCGCCTCGAGTTCCAAGCCAAGAAAACTTCGTCTTTCTCGGACTTCATCAAAACCAAGGGTAACAGGTACAGGCTTTTGCTTATCATCTCTCTCGGTCTGTTCTCCCAGTGGTCTGGCAACGCTCTTTTCTCATACTACGCCAACAAGGTCTACACAGCCGCTGGTGTCAGCGGGTCCAAGGCTGGTCTCGGTCTTGACGGTGGCAACAAGGTTCTCTCCCTGATCGTCTCCATCTCCTGCGCCCTGCTCTGTGACCGCGTCGGTCGTCGCCCTCTCTTCCTCGCAGCCACCGGCGGTATGCTTCTGTGTCTCATGGCCGCAACCGTCTCCGCCGCGCAGTACACCAAGACCGAGAACCGCGGCACTGGTATCGCCGTCATTGTCTTCTTCTGGTTCCACGGTGTGTGCTACGCTTTCGCATGGTCTGGTCTGCTCGTTGCCTACACCGTTGAGGTCCTGCCCTTCAAGCTCCGCGCCAAGGGCATGATGATAATGAACATCTCCGTCAACGTCGCGCTCGTCATCAACAACTACGTCAACCCCATCCCCATGGACGGCGTCTGGAAGGGCAGCGAGTGGAAGCTTTACTGCGTATACACCTGCTGGATCGCCATCGAGCTCATCTTCGTCTACGTCTTCTACGTCGAGACCAAGTATGTCTTCCTCTATCTATATCCTATACATTTGAATCTTTCACTAACAACGCTATCACAGGGGTCCCACTCTCGAGGAAATCGCCCGCATCTTCGACGGCGACAACGCCGAGGTCGGCATCGCGCACGTCAAGGACCACCCCGAGCTGTCCAACGAGCTGCACGGCGAGAAGCGTTCGCTCTCGGTCAATGCCGTCGAGCAGCGCGAGACCATCTCCCACAAGGTGTAAACGTGCACTTGTTAGGGTGCTGCGCTTGATTTGTTGTAACGTTTTGTTCCTCGATAGTGCTTTTATGTAATGCGGTTGAAGAGATAGTGAAAGCGGCGAGGAGATGTGGAAAGATGAGTTGTACATACATACGCTCTGTCTTTTCTGCAGTTGACGAGCTTTTCACGAATATATCACGTTCGCTCGATTTGCTGTGCCTTTTCTTTTGGTTGTCTCTCCCTTTTCAATGAATGAGTGAGTAGGTGAGTACGTTTGGCAGACTTTCGCAATGCATCGCGCAAGTGGCGGGTGGCGAGTGACGAGGTTCATCGCAGACAGTCAGACGATATCCGGTGTGGTCATGTACCATATGTCTACATGTATGGCCGACAAGTAGGCACCACAGGTCAGTTGAGTTCAACATGCAGCAATCTCGAGCAGGCAGAAGTCAAGCAAGTAAACCTCGGAGCGTTCGTTTCGTCTTCGATGATGGGCGGGGGGATTTTTGCGTGTCAGCGCTGCTTGTTTGGCAAGTGGTCAGGCAGGCAAGACAGGTGTTGATATAGGCCAGACCACATCACGCAGCGTGTGATGATGGATACGCAGTATCGGGCATGCACCGTAAGGTAGCCGGACCTGGAGAACTCGCATGCTGGCGAACCACGTGATGGACTTAACCTTACTAATGCAAGTCATGTGTCAACCTGGAGGCGTCTTAGCCATGTGATATCGCCACGTCTTGCGAGCGCAGAGGAGCGCAACTCTCACATGTTCGGCACTTGGTGACTGCTGCGCTGTACAGTGCACGCCTAGCGAGGCTGATGTTCGTACTAGGGAACGGGTGGCCGAGGTCTTCAGCAGCGACTAAGGTACGGTACTGGAGCCTTCAGGCTAGCGTCCTGACTTTCTCACGTGGTCACGAGTCTACCGTGCATCGGATGCAGCAGGCATAAGCAGGAACTTGATTTGACATGTTCTTTTGCTTTCCGGCATTTGCCTACCGCCAGCTTGTACTGCATCGTTATTCCTTCCGCCTAGAGGAGCGGGGCTTGGGTGGCCGAGCGAGGTTTTTGCGCGTTGGTTGGTGAGACTTGAGAGATGCACCAGATGGGAGCAATACGGGGTTGATGATCGTGACTCTCGGCACGCACGGAGGGAGGCCAGAGGGGAAGCAAAGCAAGTGAGGCGAAAAAGTCAGTTGTTGGATGCCTACTCCTGACAGCTGCAGCATGATGATGATGATGATGATGGTGTTATGCCTCCGCGAGAGACAGACGACGATGATGATGCCTGACGGAGGGAACAGGACCGCTGATCACGGTAGGCGAGTTTCACGACGCTTCTGGCAACGATGATGATGATACCAGCGGCCGTTTCTGCAGGCCCAAGGGCGAGCGGATCTCACGGTTTCGACAGCCGGGCCTGCCCTTTCCGAGCGACCAGTCCTTGCACTTTCTGGCGCGCGCCGAGCTGGGCTTGGGAGTTGGGAGTCTAAAAGAGGTATATTGGGCAGGTACTGTATACTACTGTACGTGAGGCGAGGTGCGCGGGCGAGCACTGCCATGCGTGGGATTGATGAGAGACACGACTATCGAGACATGCATTTGATAGTGCAGTGATAATTGGGACACATGCCCTGCCCTGCTGGACTGAGATCGGGCTATAGGGCGACGGGGGTTATGAGGTGTTCATGCAGGCTCTTCCGACGACACGCGCGCGAGATCGCGTGGTTTATTCTTCGGCAGAGCGTGAGAGGACAACGGCCAACGGGGAGCACGGGAGCCGGAACAGTAGCAGCAGATCTAGTAGGGTCTGGGTCGGGTGGTGAGTGGTGAGAGGTTGAGTGTGAGTGGTGCTGGCTCGCCTCAGCAAAGCGGAAGCCCGCCAACCAGCCAGCTCACTCTTTCGGCGCAGAGATTTCGAGGGAAGAGGACGGGAGTTGGAAGGCCTTGGGCCAGTGACGCCTCCCAGAAGCAGCGCGGCGCCCGTAGCCAGTCCGCGCAGCAGCAGCAAATCCACACGCACACACACACGCACACTCGCCATACCACGTCTTTCATTTCAACCTCGTCCCTCTCTCTATCTCTCTCGCTGTACTGCTTGCACTAACTACCCCTTCTTTTTCATTCTCTCCCCCTTCGCGCAGCACGCCCAGGACCGCATCGTCACCCTTGCGCCGTCCGAGCAATCTCGGCTGCTTCCGGGCATAGCAACAAGCACAAGCAACGCAACGCAGCACGGCCGAGCCTGCGTGTGTCAGCGCCGCCCTCGCCCGCCAACGTTTCCCTCGCCTCCGCTTGTCTCTGCTGAGCCCGCGTGTGCGTGAGTGAGTGTCTAGCCTAGTGAGCAGCCCTGTCGATTATCTGCCTGCCTGCTCGCTCTCGCAGCTGCTGCTCCCTCCTGCTTGCTGTCTGTCGACGTCCATCACCACTGCAGGCCCCAGTGGACTCGTGGTCGACACGCTCAAGTGCTTGCTTCTCGCAGCCTCTCCCGCTTGCTTTGCTTGTTCGAGCCAGCACCGCCTGCCCGTCTGCGTCACTGCCCTGCCCTGCCTGGCTTTGTTGGATCGCACCTGCCGCGCGAGAGAATCCACTCTCACCACCGCATTCCGACCGGCACTCCCGCACCCCGTCAGTCAGTCAGCCATCGGCCAGTTGCACGAAGACTTCCTGTCTTGCTCGCTCGACCGACCGACCGACCGACCAGGCAGCGACTTCAGCACCACCTCGCCAGAGTCATCAGCTCGCGCAGGCCCTGATATCTCCTACCTGTCGCCTCCTCTGTCTGCTCGCCGCCTGTGATCTCCTCGACCTCGCCGCATCTGCGACAGTCTCGGCTCCATCACCCTGCGACGCCGCCGCCAACAACAACGCGACAGCCTTTGACCAACTCTTCGCCTGTGGACGACCTATTCACTTAGCCACGTCCTCGCCGAACAAACGCGCCGATTTCCGCAGCCATCTCGCATAGTTGCCAACTCGCCCGTTTGCACCCTTCTTCGCCCCTCAAAACCGCGCTTCTGCGGCTGCGACGTCACTTGACACGACTTTCTGTCACTGAGACACAACACCTACCTAATCAAACCACATCGGTCGCCAACCGCAACACGCTTGCGCTTTCCGACTAGACACTGCGACAAAGTTTGCTTCCGCGCGCCTACACCACAAGCATACATTTTATTGTATGACTACCTGCTCGTAGGATCTGCGAAACAAAGTACTCTGTCTGCGACGGCGTACTGAAGAGCAAGAAACGGTCCGTTGTTGTCACAACTCAAGATTCACTTCTCGCGACATCCGCTGATTCCAAATCCAGGTAGTGCTAACGTCACTCCGTTTCGCTCCTTCGACTCATCTGCAATCATGCCGGCTTTCTACCCGCGCTCGCAGCAAGCGAACTCACACCCACTGACCCCTCCCGACTCAGGATCTGGCTACGGGTATACCAACATGCATTACCCACAAGAGCCTTTCGTGCCTCAACATGCTATTGGTGCTCCCCGCCATGACAGCGCTTATGACTACCAGCAGCACAACTACATGCAGCCGTCCGTCGCACCCGCGCCTCCAAGCTACCAGTACCAGTCAGGCGGTTTCCAGCCGACCACAAGCCTTCCGCCCATTTCCAGCTACTACGAGCCAATGGGCGCGCCCATCCTTCCGCCGCTTCGGATTCAAGAGCACATGTCCTTCAACGAAGACTACCAACAGAGAGTACAGCAGCAACAGGAACAGCAGAATGCTGTTCTTCGCGAACAACAGCGTCAGGCGGCCAAAGAGGAGAAGGCCACTGGCGGTGTTTCTGCAAAGCTTGACTACGACATGGACCGCATGACAGACTTTGTCACGCACTATGTCCAGAAGATGTATGACCTTCACCTCTCCCCATTCTGCTTTGCAGACATTGACATTATCCGAAGCTTCAACCAGCAAGTCACAAGCCAGCCTTCATTCCGCAAATGGGTGCACTCTGTTCTATCAGCCACAAGACTACCGTCCGCGACCATCCTACTCAGCTTGCACTACTTGTCTGAGAGGTTCAGACTCCACCCGGATTCTATCCCGTCTGGCGAGAACCAGGTCTACCGTCTGCTTGCAGTCTCACTGATCCTCGGCAGCAAGTTCTTAGATGATAACACCTTCGTGAACAAGTCGTGGTCTGATGTGACTTCAATCCGGGTCAAGGAGCTGAACGCACTTGAGATGAAGTGGCTGTCCTTGATCAGCTACCACCTGCATGTCGAACTCGACAGCGGTCTGCAGAGCTGGTTGGACGCCTGGAAGAAATACGACGAGGAGCAGATCTTGAAGCAACAGGCCGCCACCAGACTTTCGCCTCTCGACACCAACGTCCACCGCCACTCGAGCAACCGTGACCGTTACTCGCCATACCCAACCCCGTACAGCGGCAGCGCGACCCGCAGCTATGGCACGCCATCTTCTACTCGCTCCTCGCAGTACATCAACACGCCCTACAGTTCTGCCGACCCGTGGTCTTCCACTGATCGCTCAAGCTACGACAACCCCTACAAGCGTCAGCAAAGCTATCCTACGCTCAACGATATTGACGAGGCCAACCGTAGAGCATCCGAGGAGCGCACACAGGCTCAGGCTATGTACAACAACTACCAGCTACCCTCGATTGCCCACTCGTACTACTCGAATGCTGGATACCAGTCTGCCTGGGATGGCTATGGCTGGAACAACAACATGCAGCACCGCTCTGACTGCACCTGTGCCGCTTGTGCCTACCAGCAACACTACCGCCCGTACCCAATGGCGTCTCACTACTCGGCTCAGACGGTCGTGGGCTAGATCTTCTATCCTACCAACCTTCCTGGTGGCATGTGCTTGACGCCCGTACCAGGGTCTCGCTGAGTACAACTGCCTACTACAGAGACGATTCTTCTGTTTCTTGCATCTCTTCTGCAGCGTTCTCGCCCTTCGAAAAATGCGCCGAAATTATCTGGCCCACCGGCGGCGCATCCGACAAAAAAGTTCGACTTCACTTCTGCTGCACATATTGCCATCATCATCGGCGTCCTATATGCGTTTTAAATTCGACCTTATTACTTGCGCGATACGCACCCTCACGGCGCCTGCGATTGCTTGATTGCATATGGTCCCGACTTGCTTGGCCTCGGAGCACTTTCAGCTTCAGCCTACAGTCTCGACCTGCCAAAATTTCTCTGACCGTTTATTATCACGGTCTACTGGTGCGCGCGACCAAAAAAAAGCTCTCTCAGTTCATGTCCTTTTATTTCTGGCTCATCGACTTTCTATTCCGTCTTCAACTCCACAGCATACACGGGGCGGACGGTGATCCGGGGATTCTCTTCCACAAAATTGCTTTTTTGATATCACATTTGTTTTTTTGGCTTTGTGGAGTGGGATGCTCCAAGGTTTAGCATGGCGTTACTAAACTTGATGATCGGGGCTTGTTTCATAAAGTTCTCTTGCTTGCTTGTTTTGCTTTTTCTCTCTTTCTCTTCTCCAGTTCTGGCCGCGGCCGAACCAAGGAATTATAAACATTGGGTGCGCTGGGTCGGAAAAATAAGGATTTCCAACAAATTCGAAAAGAGAGGAAGATGGAAGACGCCGGCCGCTTGGCCTTATGGTTTTCTCTCTTCTTTCTTTCAACCTAGATCAGGGGGACTTTTGGCTTTTTCAAATTGGGGGATTGGTTGTGTTTTTTTTTTGCTTGGGATTCCCACAAATGTTCATCTTTTCCGTAGTATTCACCTTTTTATACTACAGTTGCTTTTTTTTCTGGCTACATCGAATGTGTCTTTTCATTGCTTGTTCAGTGTTCGAGTGGCTGTTTTGTCGGCAGTGCTGAGTGATTGTGAATCGCAGGCTTCTCATTGGATGTGTGGGAGATGGCGCTAGCGGTTGGATCGCTTCTATAAAAGGGTGCTGAAGTACAGGCGGATTACCTAGTCAACTACGATCACCGGCACTGAATGGAAATGCGGTGTCTCGATTACGTCTCACCTTTTTTGCCACCATGCTGTGACTCTCACAGTATAAGAAACATATTTTGCCTGATGGCGCCTCCGCTCAACAGCTTTCTCGTCTAGCATGAGAGCCATCCGTCACGAGAAAGCGAAGAAATAGGGAGTGCTCTGCAGGACACTCAGAGGCATCGAACCTTCGCCTCTTGTAACTCCCACCTGGACTCTACTTGATATTCGGCACGATGTCTCAAACCCCTGCGGTCCACGACCCTGTCGATGACCCTTTCGCCCTGCCTCGTAACAGCGCGCAGGTCGAACACATATTGGCAACTGTAACGGACAAGAACGCTCAGATAGATGCTGTTTGCGAAGCGCGAGGCTGGAAAGAGGTCAATATCGAGCTCTGCAACACTCTCGATGCGTATCTTGATGGAAATGTTTCTGCTGACGAGACGTTAGAACTCTTAGCCGCGCCAATCGAAGACTCGTACACTTCCGCCGACCATGGCTATCTTCTCTGGGAGACTGAATTCACAGCTCGCTGCATGCGCCCGTTCCTCACCACAGAGAGAAACTTAAAGCTCTGGGGCGAGCCCGTCGCGATGTGTGAGCCTGATCCCGCGCGTAAACCCCAACGCCGCCTGGAAACCCAGTTGCGGGAGTTACACTTTGCCATCATACATGTCTCGCGCAAGCAGGACTGGGCAGCTGGAGACGGCCGCATGGAAGCACTGGTGAAGCTTGTACAGACTTTGAAGACTCGTCCAAATCCGCTTCCGCCTGACAATGCCACGCATTTCTCTCAGAAGTACTGGGTCTGTTCGAACGGCGCTCTATGGTCTGAGCTGTGCATGCTGGACCAGAGTGCGGCGGAGAGTTACAGGGACGCTCCAGGCATCAACGGCACGATGGATTTCACTGATGCTGATACTCG
>Ga0265797_10003795_pt1 | contig 23828 bp, 27 predicted proteins | sample P2T30metagenome_FD_192433 | JGI IMG/M metagenome (GOLD analysis project Ga0265797, IMG submission 192433) | Plant litter microbial communities from East Loma Ridge, Irvine, California - P2 T30 | ecosystem: Environmental > Terrestrial > Plant litter > Unclassified | place: USA: California... | reverse complement strand
TGCGCACGATGAGTTCGAAAATAGATTTGTAAGGGACCTACCTACACTGTATTGATGTTTCGGCGGGCGGACCCAATTGAACCAGAAACGCCTTGCAATGCACGCTTCAATCGAACACTCAACCATCAAGGCCAACCACAGAAACATCCCACTCCGTCCAGTCTGCATACCAAACATCATCAGCCCAAAAACGTCTTCACCGCCCCACCCACATTCTCAATATCCAACAGGAAAGTATCATGTCCAAACAAACTCTTATCCTCGCCCAGCTCAATATGCGTAACATTATTGTTGCCCGTGCGCTTGAGTGTCTCTGCGATCTCGCGCTGCTGCCACGCGGGAAATAAAATGTCGCTGGCGACGCCCATGATCAACGCTGGCGTATTCGCGAGGGGCTTGAGGCCTGCTACGAGGTCGGCTGGCGGCTCGTTGGAGCTTAGTGCTTTGGCGGAGGGCGAGAAATCGGCGGGTTGTTCTTTTTCTTCGTAGGGATGGTCTGGGAGCGTGAGACTGCAGACTTCGCTGCTAGTATCGACGTCGATGGCGCTCCCATCCATAAACGCCTTCATTTTACCCGCATTCGCACTTCGCACGCCATTGATCCTCGCGCGATGCTCAAGCCCCAAATCAAACAGGTCCATCGCCTTGGACACATACAGCAAGCTATTAGGATCGTATTCCAAGCACCATTTTTCGCCGGCGTGGTCGAGATACGTTTCGATGAGGAAGTCTGGGCATAGGGCGGGGGGGCGCGAGGGGTCGGCGCGGCGGCGGCCGAAGCGGAGTTCCCATTCTGGGCCCGAGCGGTAGGTCACAGTTGCGATTTCGCGGGCGAGTTTCATGCCGCCGTGGGGGGGGATGGTGTCGTAGTAGAAGCCGCGGGACCAGTTGGGGTCCATCATTAGGACTTTTAGGGGTTAGTGGTGGGTGGTGGAGGAGGATGGAATGGAGGGGGATGACGGACCTTGTCGTTGCGTGTGCCTCATTGCGATACTGTATGGATGACTACGCGCGCACCCGCTTATACTCACTACCCTTCCCACTCTCTCGGGAAACAGCGTGCCAGCTGCGAGACTCTGCATGCCGCCCATACTGCTGCCCACACTGGCATACAACTTCTCAATCCCCAGGTCATCCAGCAATCGGAACTGCGCGCGCACCATGTCTTCCATCGTCAAGATAGGAAATCTAGTCGCGTACCGCTGCCCGTTTGCGGGGTCGAGAGATGACGGTCCCGTCGAGCCATAGCAGCCTCCAATGACGTTGGTGCATATGACGAAGTACTTGTCTGTGTCCAGAGGTTTCCCAGGGCCGATGAATTTCTCCCACCATCCGGGCTTGGTGTTTGTTTCTGTACTGTGTGCGTGGCTGGATGCTGATAGACCGGTGTGTAGGAGGATGGCGTTTGATTTGTCCGCGTTCAAGGTTCCCCACGTCTCGTATGCGATGTTGAACTCGGGCAGTATGCCGCCCCAGTCGAGTAGGAGGGGCTGCCGCGAGCGGAAGTTCAGGGTATGGCCTGAGGTATAGGAGGGTTCGGGGCCAGAGAGGGAGCGTTTGGAGAGAGAGGCGGAGCGGGATTCGTGGGCGTCGAGGCAGGGGAAGGAGAGGGCGGGGTTGGTTGAAACGACTTCTACATCGTCTCGTATTGCAGCAGCTTGCTGGGCTTTGCGCGGTGTTTGCTGGTGTATTCGCCGCGCAGCTTGGTTAAATTGCTGTCTTGAAGCAGTAATAAAAGGCTGAGTGTGACGTTGTATAGTGGGTGGTGATCGCGCAGCTCGTGCGATTCCGAGCAGTCTACGGGGGACGCTCATAGCTGCGACCGTCGACAACACCAAAGTGAAGGCTGACCGAGGTGGACAAGGCAAGTAGAGACTCCATCATGACGTGATTTGGGTGGATTAATAACGGCCTGTCGCTTTACAAAAAGTGAGGAAATGCAGTGATGTCGGGTCCAATGGGCTGCCGAGGAAATTGCGTGCTTCAGACCGCTTTGGGACCATACACCACGCCTGCGAACCTCAACTATCTGTTTCAACACGGACTACACAATGAGACTGGCAGCAAAGGACCATTGCAGATCGTAGCATGAGTCTGCTGTCAGCTCCACAAGTACAACATGTCCAAAAAGTGTCGAATACCCAGGTGGTCTCTAACCAGCTCAACAATTCTCCATGACATGCTTCCGTGAGACAAGACTCGAGTTCTCGTAGCAATCCCACGTGCATCCGCTGAATCACAGCGGGTGCTCACATGAAGTGCAACCACAGGCGTCTAGCTCCGTGGCTGGCGCAAAGAAATGCCTCCAACGTCTGAACCGTACTACACTTCACAGAGGAGAAGTTCACTGATTTGAAAGCCTGAATGATATCGATGCTCAACAGTACTGAATCGAGTAATCCTACGCGCCACCGGATCGCCACAACGCGCAGGTCTTTCCTTTCAGTACTTGCGCGTCACGGGCGCGCCAATATGGTGGTGTGGCACACGAGGTTGCGATGAGACACCTGACCCAGCGGCGGGCGTTTGAAGCGGCGGAGGCTAATTTTGGCCGCTCAGGGGACGATGTCTTGCGGTGAGATGGAGATGGAAGTCGATGGCAAGCGTTTGGTAAGCCCTCGCTCACGGCATCAGTACGTATGGAGGCAAACTTCAGAGGCAGGGACGCGGGTGTGACAGGGAGAGGCGTGCAGTGAAGCTTGGAAATGGTGTTGCATGGTTCAATGAAAGGGGACTTGGCACGCAGGCGTTCGTTCGCTCATCCATGGCCCGGTTCCTGACCAACGTGAGCAGCAGCGGCGTCATCCACTCCCGACTTCACGCTCTACCTGCCTACCTACTCCTACTACATCTTCTCTCTGCCTTTGTGCTTTACTGTGCTGTGCTGTGCCTGCGCGTGATACCCCTTCCTTGTCCTTGTCCCCTTGCCATATAGTCGATACATGTGCCCTTACGAACCTTGACCCAGACGAAACACGACCTCCTCCGCGCCCTCGAGCGAGCGCCCCTTTGCGAGTCCCGGTGCATGGCTCTGCTGCTTGTCACGCTGTACTCCCGCCTATCCTCTGCATCCGCTCGCACGTCTCTGTTTGGCGCGCATCACTTCCGTTGAAGCCGATTTGGGTTGCTGAGGTTTGAAAGAGCGGACTCCCTCCGCCAGCCGCCATGGAGCACAACGACTACTTCGGCCAGCAGCGCGACGACCAGCATGCAAACAACCCCCCGATCGACGACTCCGACACCGACATGGCCGCCTCTGCCACGGCCTCGTCTTCACGCGCCGCCATGTTCTCCTCGCCCACCGCCCACACCCGCAAGCCCAGCAGGATGTCGCGGTCTGGAGCACCACGTCCGATCATCACACCTACGAGTCCCCTGACATCTACAATACCGCACAATTTGCTTCCGTCTGCGCCCGCCTCGCCGCCAACGCCTGCTCCCAGTCCGACGCCCACGATGCGCGTGCCAGACTGGAGCACGGCCGCTGAGTACGAGGACTCGCACATCAAGAGCATAAGAGCACGATTCAGCGACATGAACAGGGCGGAAAGACTGCGGTTACTGGGGGAACTGCTCAATTTGTGCGACAACCAGGAACTGAACTTCGTGGCCGAGTTTGTCAGTCCGCGGCTGAAAAAGGACCCCTTCATGGTTCTCCCCACCGAATTATGTCTGAGGGTACGTACCGTCTCATGTCACATGAGCTGACATGCGCACATGACGCTAACACATTACCCGGCAGATCCTCGAATGCGTCGACGACCCCACCACGCTTTCGCGCGCATCGCAGGTCTCGCGAAAGTGGCACGAACTAGTCAACGACGACGGCGCCTGGAGACTGCTGTGCCAGAAATACTCGTTCCGGACGCTGACGAGTGAAGAGCGGACGGAAGAAGAGGACCCCGCCGACGAGATGGAGGACGCTGAGCCGAAGCCGTGGTGGGTCAGCGACGACAGGCAACCGCGGCCGGACGCACCGTCGAGAGATCACTTGGAGATCGGGGGTGCGAGTGGTAGTATCGAAGGACTAAGAACGCAGAGCCTCGACCGGCAAGCGAAGCGGAAGCATTCACAACGAGCAGCAAAGGCCATGACGTACCGGTCGCACTTCAAGCAGCGCTACATGGTCGAGACGGCGTGGCGCAATGGTGGTGTGTGTGATGCCAGGCAAATAACGCCGGACCAGGGCGTCGTGACGAGCCTGCACCTCACGAAGAAGTACATTGTGGTTGCGCTGGACAACGCCAAGATCCACGTCTTCGACACGGTGGGCGACCACCAGAAGACGCTGCAGGGTCACGTCATGGGCGTGTGGGCAATGGTACCTTGGGGTGATCTTCTAGTGAGCGGTGGCTGCGACCGCGATGTGCGGGTGTGGAATCTCGCGACTGGGTAAGTAATACCTACTTTCACTCCATTCTTCCACTCACTAACAACTCTAGATACCCACAATTCACTTTGCGCGGCCACACATCCACCGTGCGCTGCCTCAAAATGTCCGACGCCAACACCGCCATCTCCGGCTCGCGCGACACCACGCTCCGGATATGGGATTTGAAGAAGGGCATATGCAAACACGTGCTCATCGGACACCAAGCCAGCGTGCGCTGCCTCGAGATCCACGGCGACATCGTCGTGTCGGGCAGCTACGACACGACCGCCAAAATATGGAGTATCTCCGAGGGGAAATGCTTGCGCACGCTGTCCGGACACTTCAGTCAGATCTACGCCATTGCATTTGACGGGAAGAAAATTGCCACAGGGAGTCTGGACACGAGTGTCCGGATATGGGATCCGAATGATGGGTACGTAGTATCACTATCTGACGTGGAATGCTTTGGCTGATTCACAAACAGCAAATGTCTCGCCGTCCTCCAAGGCCACACCTCCCTCGTCGGCCAACTCCAAATGCGCTCCGACATACTCGTAACCGGCGGCTCCGACGGCTCCGTGCGCGTCTGGTCGCTATCCAACTTCCAAGCCATCCACCGCCTCGCCGCGCATGACAACTCCGTCACATCTCTCCAATTTGACAACACGCGCATCGTATCTGGGGGCAGTGACGGGCGCGTTAAAGTCTGGGACGTCAAAAATGGAACGCTGGTTAGGGAGCTGAGTAGTCCTGCTGAAGCGGTTTGGAGAGTCGTATTTGAGGAAGAGAAGGCGGTTATCATGGCGTCTAGGGGTGGGCGCACGATCATGGAGGTGTGGGATTTCAGTCCGAAAATGGAGGGCGGAGATGGAGAAGGGGAGGGATCGAGTGAATCAACGCCGACCGGCATACCAGATCATCTAGACATCGAGTATGCAAGACCGCGGAGTGCCATACTACCGGCGACGAGTCCGCTGGTCGCACAAGCGGATACCACGGGGGATATCACCATGGCGGATGCGGCTGAGGCGTGACACCAGTATTTGGGATGAGTACCTCGACGCTCGCTTCTCGACATGTGCGAGGCGGTCCCGACACTGCTCGACACGGCGGAGACTGACATGTACGCCCGCCCACTACGCAGCAGCACTGCCACCGACGCGGCCTCTACCTCAACACTCAATCACGACCAGCTGCCCACCATGACGCCCTCTTCACCACCAGACCAAACCAACCATTTATCCAGCATTTACGGCGTTTTTCTTTTCTTGCACATCACAACAACAACAATCATCTCTACCCGCCACATATTGCTAGGCTTATCTACGGCGATACAAGGACTTTGAATCTCAGGAATTGGATATCAGGGCGGAAAATATGGGATTAGGAGTATGTTGTAGCGCGTATGAAGTTTGGATAGAATGTTGATCATCATCATCATTGTTATGATTTGAGTGTTTGCAAACAAAATAATGTTGTATGTGCTGGGTGATGATTGCGACGTGGTGAAGAGATGCGGGCTAGAATGCCTTCTCCCCTCCCATTTCCCTTCTCTTTCTCTTTAGTACCCACCTCAACCCCGTCCTTCAACTCCAAGTGCCGGACCTCGATTCGCTCAACAATTCATTTTGCTTCCACAAAGCACTAGCTCGATCCTGGACATTTACATTTATTTTTCTGTGCTGGAAGAGGAAAAGGGAAAGTAAGGTGAAGATTCAGGATAGCAAAGTAAGCTGAGATTCGAGGACAAAGACGGCTGACAAAGGGTGGGGTTACTTGCGTGAGTTGTATTGGATAGTGATGATGATGATTGTCCATTAAAGTCCTCTACCCTCCAGATAGGAGTACGAAGACTATCCTTTTGCCCTGCTTGCGTAGTAAGATATTATATATAACTAAGGAGTAAGGAGAAAAGCGTAAGAGTAGCTCTATTAGCATACTTGCCCCACGCTAAACCCTCTCCCTCTTAATGTTTCAACTATAACTTATAGTTAGTATGTTAGAAGGCTCACTAGTGAAAGGAAATAACGATAGCTACGAATGCATTCTGTACGATGTTGGTTGACTTGTTCTTGTTCTCGTGAGGGAGCTATAGAGGGGTATATGCTATGAAACGAGTAGGGCCGAAGTAGGATCGGGTCGGCCCGTTGGGCAGCGTTGAACAGCTGACGTTCCTACAAATACTCACGATCCGACATAGTAGGTCATAGTTAAACCTTTCAGCATTACTATAAAATAATTAAGTCCTATTAAGTTGATAAGTAAGCAGCACCCCCTCTACTCAACTTACTTATAAATTTACATAGGCGCGCTTGACTTAAAGGATCAATTAAGTTTGCAAGTAAACAAGCAAGTACTTGCAAGCAGCTTGCTTGATCCCAGGTATGCTTGCTACTCGTGCTTTTTCTTTCTTCGCATCCCTAGTCCTCTGCATGGACGGTGGTTCTGCTTGTTTCGCGGCCCTAAGCGCCATCGCACGCATCTGGTCTGACACGTGAGTGCTTTGCTCAACCTTTGCGGCCTGATTCACTGCGGGTCGTCGTAGGCGTTGTAGCTCAGTCTTTCACTTTCGTAGAGCTTTTGTTCTTTCTTCGTCCTCTGGCGACATTGTGTTTGCTGAGTGGCTGGTCTCGACCAGCGAGAAGGTGAGTGTTTGGAGTTCTTTAGGTTTTGGACGGTGAGTGTAAGATTGTAGCGAGGTAAGTATGATTGTGCTGACAGTGTAACTTAGTCAAAAGAGTATGGTATGATGAGTGCCTGATCTTTAGAGGGTACGTATTGTTGCAAGGTTCTTATGCATATTGTGTCTGTTCGCCCAATTTGTGACAGGCTGTGCTCACGATTAACGGTAAAGATGATGAAACGGTGTGATGTGTAGGACACATGACATCCTGAACATGCCCGAAGAACAAACTATGCATGCCTCGAAACTTCATATAGTGGTCGAAAGGAAAAAGCTCATACGTCTCCACAAGACAGCACTTCAGGGCTTACCAATCTTCCAAACATCAATCCCCATCTTCTTCCCCACTGCCTCTAGTTCAGCGCTATCACTTTGAAGCCACGGATACTCCAGCTCGCTCTGAAGGATCAGCTCTCTATGCTTCTCACTCCTCGGCTCGATGTTGCACTTGAATGGCTTTGCGTGACTGACGAGCCCAGGCTCAAACGCGACAGCCGGTAACCCAGACTCGTGAGGTGAGATACGGAACATGGAAAGAACCTGCGCCATAGTAATGAATAGCGCGTTGTCGGCGACCCAGCGACCAGGGCACACGCGGCGACCGTAACCAAAAGTATAGATGCGCGGATCGGGTGGTGGAGACTGTCCGAATGAGCATAAATCAATTTCATGGAAGAAAAGTTGGCATACTTACAGCAGAAAGATGGCGCTCAGGTTTGAAACACTCTGGCTCTGGATAGACGGCAGGGTCCCGGCAAAATCCCCACGTGTTTCTGTCATCGCCCCAAAGTCAGTAGGTTGTTTGATAATGATAGCACTGTGAACATACACTATGATCATTGCCCCCTCGGGTATCCTGTAGCCTTCAATAGCATCTTCCTTCGTGCACATATGCGGGACACCCATAGGTGCGACAGGGCTGCCGATCAATAGTCAGTTGCCGTCCCACAAGATAGTTCACGTGAAGCGACTCACTGCCAACGATGTACCTCTTTCACTACGGCCTGTATATATGGTAAGTTGTCCTTGTCGGCGCTCGTGGGAAGTCGATCGCTCCCAATGACGCGGTCAATTTCCTCCTGTGCGGCTTTTTGAACCTCGGGGTGGAGCGTCATGGCTAGGAAAAATGTCATGATTGAAGACACGGTTGTATCCGCCCCGCCGGCGTAAAGAGATAATGCTGTGTACTTGTGGACTGATACCATTAACGGGTGATGCCAGCGTGAGAGTAAATTGTGCTTACCTTTCTGTACCTCTTCTTCGGACGTGGAATCATCAAGAGCTTTTGACAAGTACGAAATTCGATGCTTCTTCTCGAGCATTTGTGCTCTCACAAACGCCAGTGGCAGCTCAATGTTGAGTGAAAGTAGCGCCGCCATGTCGCGAGCAGTCTTCTTCCACCCAGTGCCCGGAAACCAGGCCGGCACGTACTGTACTGCAAGTGTGTGTCAGCCACAGACCGCGCTCATCGCGAGATAGTTACGACCAGGTGATCACTTACAAAATGGCAGTATGTCGACCTTGTACCTTCCCTGATGATGGTGTCTAAAGTCAGCCTTCGCCTTGCATAATTGGTGCACATGAAATCACTTACAGGCGTCGCTGCAGTTCCCAGATCGCCCATGACCTTGCCCACAAGCTCGATCAGAGGATCATCGCGATGGCTTTCGGGTATGTATCCATACATGACCCTAGCTACCACAGCCGCTGCCTCCCTGCGAATATGCTGAAACAGCTGGTCGGGCTCGTTCAGTATGTTAAGTAAGAAGTGAGCCGCTTCCTCCTCTTGCACCCGATCAAACACGCTCATGGTCGAAGTTGAGCTCGCGATCTTAGCTGTATTCTTGCGGTGCTGCTTCCACACCGGGCCAGCATGCATCATTCCCATTGTGTTGCCCCAGCCGACCATGACATGTACGAAATGTTGGGAAGGGCGGCCGGAGTATATCGTCGCGCGGTCTCTTAGCAACATTAATGCCAAGTCTGGTGAGTTGATTATCACAAATGTTTGGCCAAGGGCGGTCATGGAGCTGATAGGCCCATAGGCGTCTTTGTGACTCTGCCAGTGGAGCCACTCAGGTTTGATGTCGGTATTGGGCAGGTCGTTGATATTTCCAAGGATGAGAAGACCTTTTGGACCCGGGGGTAAGGGAAGCGCATGTTTTGAGCGGTACAGGCGATTGACAAGGTAGAGTGCGAGGATGAGTAAGGATGCAATGCCCGGGAACGCAAATAGATTAGCCATATTCGATCTAAATGATGATCTGTGAAGATGACGAGGAAAGCTTTTGAATCTGCTCGCTGGAAACAGGGCTTTCTTATACCTACCTCATTTATGCGTGCTTCAAGACTCGAATCACATGCTGACTGAGATACCTGCCAGCCTGCACGAGTGCGTTGCCGAAGCGTATGCTACTTCCAAATGCGGCAATAGTTCGGGGCTCATGTAAGATGCAATATCGCATGTGACTCTGATAGGCTCGCCTCAACACTGCTTTTGTCAGCTCGCAACATACAGCATCGTCGTCGCTTGGTCGAATGATATCTTCTTTGTAGAGTGTTCGGCCACGACCTACCTAAGCGAGGCTCAATCACTGGACTTCGGAACAACGAAGAGCGACGGCATCAGTAGTAGGCTTACGTAGCATAGCTCAGACGAGAAGTTATGATGGCAATCCCCATATCAAACTTCGGGATTGATCGGTAGGTAAGATGCAGTAGTTGCAATAATTGATAGTGGAGCTCGCAAGCTACTCACACCGCCACTGCCGTTTCACTGCCGCCCGGGCCGCTTAGTGGGGCGTCGCTTCCTTCCGCCGACATGACCCCACCTCCACATCACATGCCAACAAACTTGGCTGGGCTACGAATACTTCGGAATTCAAGCAGTACGCAAGTCTCAACAACCGTACCCGATTCCGGCCGCTGACTCCCATTCGGCTTCGACTGAACAAGATTTGCGGTTGACATTTAAAGCAACCGTGAAAGTCAGGGATTTGACTCGGTAGCGCTTTGATATCTTGCATGTAATCTTCCACTGTTGATAAGCGACGGACGCTGTGCATTGTATATCAGCCGCTTGTATTGACAGGCCTCGCGCGTACATACTTCGACAGTATCCTTTCTTTGTTCTATTGTGGTCGACCATTGGGACAACAGAGTATCAGTGGTGTCTAAATCAAACAAAGAGCATGGAACTGAACTTACCAAAATTTCACACCTTTCTACGGTTGGCTGTCTTTGTGTTCGGCAACTCTACATACAATGTTGTTTGATATTCTCGAGTCGCGACCAATTTTTTCAGAACTGGGCGATAATGAGATAACGGGCAAGAGGGACAATGGATACTGCTGTAGATATCATCTCCAGATGCTGATTTAAACCTCCTTGGTCTTTCTAAATTCTTCTGTTCTATCTCCCAAAATTTGCCAAACACACGCAATCATGAGGTTTCTCACTTCCGCCCTTCCACTCCTCCTAAGCATCTCTGCTTCCGCGTTTCCTTATACTAACACATCCGACGTCAGTCGGTACAACCAAGGTAACAGCACCGACACTACAGCACTCGACGCGTGCGCTGCAAAGTCTGTTTTCGGTCGTTACCAGGTAAAATTCGAGCCCCTCCATTGGTCCAAACCCGAGCCCAATAGTCGCGCCTTTGCTAACATTAAAATCACAAGCCTCATAAACGGCGCCGGCGACTCCATCGTTACTTGGAGACAGAGCGTCGACAACCACAAAGGTCCAAGGTAATTTGACTCCTAAATCTTTTCCCAAAGCGATTCTTACATGCTGAAAACCTTTGGTAGATGGTAGGGAAATGACTATTCTAGAGGCAACCAGGATATGTCTGAGCCTTCACTGTTCCTAGGTCACCAGAACGTGTGGCTCCTCGATGCCATCGACTATGGTTACGATTTGGTGTTCAAGTGGCAGTATAATAACTCCAGTAAGTACATCAGCAGCGAGTGACTGGCATGTGCTCGCTTTTGATTGCGTCACTGCTTTCCCATCCTCAGAGAATACCCGCTAATTTCTTTACCAGCTATGAAATACATGGACTCCAAGTGGGCTGATATGGCTTTCGGCCGCAATCACGGAAAGGGCGCGCCAACCAAGATGGTCTGGTCCGATCTCGAGGGCAATTTCAAGACCCAGAACAAGCGAGCGACGTGCACCAGGACTGCGTGTATCCCTGGGATGATGATAAGATTAATGGTCATACCAGGAAGAGGGAGAGTACGTGCGACTCTGACTGCACAGAAGACATGTTGGAGCAGTAGTAGCTCTCACTCATCCAGAGTTGAAAAACCCGTCTAAACGCGATAGTCGTTGTTGGAGGTAGACTGCGCAAATTGCGCGATGACTGAAATCTCTAGAGCCTTCTCTTGTATGTCTCTTGTGTTGTAGTTTTCCTATTTCCTTAGGTATCGCTGTAAGGCGGAATTAAGGCCAGTTCCATTAACTTCTCCTGAAAGCCGTCAGCATGTGTCATGTCCGGGTAGTGATGGATGAAAGTACATTCTCGCATCGTCGATCTGCCTGATTGACTACATTTGAAGCTACTATCAGCTGATTTCGTTTGGCGGATGCCCTCGTATTTACGCTCGAATGTCCCTGGAGCAGTATCTCCTTTGTTTGGTGAAATATGCTAGAACTTCATAAAGTTACTGCGTAAGTGCTGACATATCCAGCAGTACTCGATAGGAAATAAAACCTAGTCAAACAATGATAGATGGCTATGGTGCCGTTGTGATGAGCAAGCCTCCAAGAATGTTGATGCAGGGAACGTTCACAAACGCCGATCGCAAACGCGTTCCATGGTTCGCGTCGGCAACATCGACCAGCCGCCCACAATTTGACCTTCGAACACCTCTCCTACTGCCGCGATGAACTTCACTTCCCTTCTCTACATTCTTTTGCATAGACACCACATAACATAACGCATCAAAAGATATCCCCATTGCAACAACACCATTATTCCAAAAACACGCGCTTCCACGATGCAGTACAGCGGGTAAGTGCACACCAATACTCAACTCACCACAAAGGAAGTCTACCAACCAATCCACCATAGAATATACCTCATCAGCAACCCCTCAACCAACACCGAAACAGCCCTCACCCTCGTAAACCAATTAATCTCAGGCGTCGAGACGTCCTTCCCAACCGCCGTCCGCCAACCACCATGGACGCTCCAATACCGCGTCTTCCGCGGCACCCTACCATCCAACTACCATCCCCCCACCGATGCCCAGGGCACGCCAATACAATACGCGCATACATTCCAGCATATGCTTCACCTCTCGAGCCTCGAACCGAATCGCACTTTCATATGCACGCAGCCGCCCGCCGGGACAAGCACCGTTAGCGCTATTCCGCTGAACCAGCAGGATTCGCACATATCGCTTCTTAGAAATGCTCTTGCGGCGCTGTGGCAGCCGCGCCATGCGCTTTTCATTCAGGCTGGCACAATCTATGCTGGGGGCGTGTGCACTGTACAAATAGCGGAGCTGCGTTCGAAACGTGACGGAGCGCAGTCTGGTGCCGTGCAATCTCCTGGTGTGGTTGTGTGCATTAGTACAGCTGTTGGACCAGATGAAAGCGATGGTATAACGGCGCAGGAAGAAGATGCACTGGACTTTGGAGACGCACAGACGATTATCCGCGAGTTTTGGGCGAGGATCAAGATTGGGAAAGATCTGGGCAAGGCTGATGTTAGGGAGATAATGATGGCGCCAAAGTATGTGCAGGGGTTAAGGGAGAAAGATGCTGTTGCGCGTATGTGGTGTGATGTCTTAAGACTCAGGGGATAGAGTCACCTGGCTGTAGAAGAGCCGGAGATATCACGTGAGGAGAGCGATGGACGAAGCGAATCGGACGAAGACTCGTACGACGGGATGTATCGCGAAAGGGGCATCATGTACCACGAAAGGAGCGACTCCTCGAGTTCGGGCTCTTGATCTCAACTTGCGGAGTTTGCAACTCTTCACGGGGTAACAACATTCAAAGCTCCTATTTACAAATACCTCATCGAATCGCTCAAACAAATCTCCAACTCAAGCCTTCGCAACGCCCAGCTCCGCGATGATAATAGACGCCGCCTTCTCTCCAATCGCAAGCGCCGTATTATTCGTATTCGCACCAACATTCGCCGGCGCAATACTCAGATCCGCAAGCTTCAAGCCCTTCACGCCATGGACATTCAACTTAGCATCCACCACACCATCCTGCTCAAACGGCGCCATCTTACACGTCGCCATCGAGTGCCACGTCGTATTGACATTCTCGCGCAACCACTGCTCAATCGCCGCGTCGTCTTCCTTGCTGTACACAAGGTCCTTGACATTGCTCAGCGGCTCAGTGACATCAACCACAGCGGCAGCTGAGCCCTCCGGGAACTTCGGGTGCCCGGCGGCGAGTTCGCCGCGGTAATACTTTGTGCGGCGGAGGACTTCGCGCTGCTTCTTGTATGCCCAGATTTGCTTCTTGAGATCAATGTCGTGCGCGTCGTTGAAGAAGCCGACGTCGAAGTTGAGGGGGTCGTCGACTTTGGAGCCGGTGATGTGCATGTGGCCGCGTGAGTAGGGGTAGGCGGTGTATGTTCCGGTTGTGATGTATTGGCCTTCTGGAACGGATGCTGGGTCGCCCAGGAAGCTATGGATGCGTTAGCAAGTGCGCTGTCTACCAAAAATTATGTCTTACGCTTGGATCACACCGCAAAGCATGAGCGGTCGGTTGGGAATGTCCTTGAAGTCCTTGTCCCACGCTGCGCGGAACTCTGGACCTAAAGCGGTGACCTCCTCCTCCGTTGGCCGCAGCTTGGATGAGATGTCAATGGCATTCCAGCCGAGCACCTTGTCGTTGTTCTTGATCAGTTCGGCAGCATCGACACGGCCACTGAGGATCCTGTCAATGGTCTGGTCCGGATCGAGATTCGTCTTGTATGGGTACAGCAGCAGATGGTGATCCTGGTAGTCTTTGCCAACACCTCGCAACTCCTCAACGACTGGCACGCCAGCGGCCGCAAGGATCTTTGAGTCACCTAGCCCTGAGCGTTCTAGAACAGGTGGTGTTCCACATGCACCGGCGGTCACGACGACCATTTTGCGTGCCTTGACTGTCTTGACAGGGTGGCCGGTCAGGCCGATGACTGCCTGGAACTCTGGGTTTGGCGTGTACTCAACACCGACGGCGCGTTTGTTCTCGTCGAACACGACACGGACGACCTTTGACTCGACGAGGACATGCAGATTTGGGTGCTGGCCATCCTCGAGCTTTGGGTGGAGGTACCTGTGTGCTGTGTCCTGACGCTTGCCTTCGGGAGAGACGTATCTTTGCCATCGCTCGAAGCCGTTATTTGCGTCGAGATCCTGCAGGTCTGCAATCTCCGGAAGCCCATAATCGGCCGCAGCTTTCATGAAGTCGTCCTCGGCTGTCTTGGCGCGGAAGCCACCGTCCGAGACGTTGATGGGTCCGTCGTAGCCGTGGTGTTCTTTCTTGCCAGGACCGTGGTATGTCTCGAGCTACGAGAGTCAGTCCTTGTTCTGAGCGGAAAGTAAAGGGAGGTCATACCTTCTTCATGTGGGGTAACATCTCGTTCGCAGTCCACCCCTCAGTCTTCCAGCTGTCAAAGTCGCTGCGCTGCGCCCTGGTGTACATCATAAAGTTGATGGAGCTGCCGCCACCGAGCGTACCACCGCATGGCACGATTGGCTCACGGTCAGCAAGCTGTGGAGCTTTGTTGCCCTTGTAAAACAATGCCGTCTTGGTTGTTGGCAGCAGATTTTGCAGATAGAAGACGGGGTTGACAATATGCGGCACGTCCTTGTTGTTTGCGCCCTGCTCGATGACTAGGATACTGAGATCGGGGGATGCTTCTGCGAGGCGGCCAGCGATGATACATCCGGCTGTTCCACCACCTGGAGAAGGGGTCAATTCAGGTCGCTTGAAGGGATGTATGCTACTTGCCGGCAATGATAACGTCCACCTCGTCGATTCCATCTGCAAGCTTGTTCTGGAGACCCATGATTGCAAGTGACTGATCAATTCGCTATTTCTCGTTCGAAAGCACCGCTCCATACGCTTCGGGAAACCACTCCTTATACTTCCCGTCCACACTGTCTACATGCACTACCTTACCGGCGCGTATCACGCGGTATGCTCCATTTCCCCGCATTGTGGCCATTGTCGTTAGGCCCCATGAAGTTTGGTGTTGCGGTCTCGTTCCGCTTCCAGGCCGAGACGGCGCCACATAGCGCGTGTAGTTATTTATGCCGAATATGGCCGACCAGTCAGTTGTGAGAATCTCGAAATGTAGATCTCGAGTTTCCCCGCGTTCTGTCGGCAGTGGCACGGTTCCGATCGTGCGAAGAGTTCAGAGGTACTGTGTTGGTCTCGATTTGGGTCCAAGGGTCCAAGATGGTGCGAAAGGAGCACCCTATTGCAAACCTTGGCTAACTTCTTCCAGCCGCCTCGTTTGCCTGGTGAGTGAAACTTATTCGGCTAATTCGACTGCATTGTGTGTATGAAGGCTATATCTATGCTTGATTCTATGCTGCGATTCGTTTACTGCTCTTAGTTGATGCAATGTGTTGGCAAGAGATGCGGTTGAAAGACGAACGTGTAACCATGCTTTCGTGAAGCTGAGCATTACAACAAGAGTGTTGCAGCGTACAGTATGCCTTGATTAACAACCAGTTCATTTCTGATAAAGTGGCTTGATTTGGGAGATGTCGGTGCAACGCGTCGACACGCACATAGTTGTGATTCTGCGGATGAGGGGAGATAAGAGCATACTTAGAGTAAAGGAGATTTATGTCAGAGAATTGGACTGCCGTGTAAGCTCTTGGATATATCACACATGCACAGAACTGAACTCAGCAGCATGGCTGACTCGAATAGTACATCGTTCGTGCTCCGATCCATATTCACACAGGTACATTTGTACATACTTGATGACGGCTCATAAACGGTTAGTTCGGATGGTAGTTAGTATACAAAGGATAGTTGAGTTGCTTTGGCTGAACGCAAAGTCTCGTGTAAAAGCTTCTGTACTTCCATAGTATACACGGTATCGTTCTTTGTAATATGATATACATCCTGCATCCCAACTCAACCCCACAAAACCACTTCACCGCTCAGCAAGCATATTCCTCACGCTCCTCCAATAATTCCCATCAACCTCTTTCCTTAACTCCTCCTTCGCAAGCCACTTGAAGTCCTTGTGTCCCAGCTTATTCTCCTTGAGATTGACCTGTCCGGCCATTATCCTCGCCTTCAGGAAGAATGTCTTTGCGCCGTGTTCTGTGAGGCCGGAGGGAAGCTTTACGGTGTCTTTGTAGTTGTGCTGGTGGTGGCCGATGGGCACGTGGCCGACGAGCCAAGTGTTGATGTTGGGGCCGCCGGACTGGCGGAGGATGCGTTCTGCTGCCTGGTGTGTATGTTAGTTTGCGTCTGGAAATTTTGATGTGTGAGACGTACACCGTGTAGGTTCTCATCGTTCAGTCGGTCCTCAGGGAACTGCCACAGCCCGTCCTTATTCTTCACCAGCAAATACAGCGTCCTCTGCAACGCACGATTCAGGCTCTTAGTATCGTTCTTCTCATCTGCTTCTGTGCGTCTCGGCATCGGTCGATCGAATACTTCTCGCTCGATCTTCTTCATGCCCTTGACCTCGACGTCGCCTTCAGCTTTGCCATCTGTCGCCGCATCTTCCAGCAGGCGATCGACCTGCCACTCAAACTCACTCTCCTTTGCTCCTACTAGCACCTCATCATTCCACGCCTCGTCGCCATACCCTTTGTACCGTCCAATATCGCGTGCAGGCGTAAGACGCTGCTTCATCTTGCGCTTCCATTCTAGATCTGCAGGTGTGCGCTTCTTGACATAAAAGTAGCGTGTGAACGGGAGTGCGAGGCGCTCGTTCAGGCGGCGCTGATACAGGAAGTATGCCGATTCGAAGGGGTGGAGGTCTCGCGTTATTTGGGGTGGGCGGGAGAGTACGACACCGGCGTTGACGGCGTAGGAAGTTGAGGGTAGGGCTTGGGCTACGGGCGGTATGTGATGTTGGACTGGCTCGTCGACTTGGAGGGCGGCGGCGGCGGCGGTTGCGTATGTGTTGCTGGACTCTCTACATTTGCGGCATATTGATTGGCCTGCGTCCATCAGTTATTGCTTCTCTAATCCCATTTACATAGTATATACCAGCTACTGCGGCCAATCGCCTCGTCGTCCGTTGTCCCACGTTCATCCTTCTCGCCGCAATGTCAATTCGTCAATCACTTCCACCTCTATCGAAGTTGGAAAAGATTCGGGCGGGAGTGCATGTATTCGGCCTAGCGCGCATTACGTCAGCCGCAAGTTGACTTTTCCTTCGAGCGGCGCGCGACCACAACTTCTTCAATCCACGGCACCTTTCCTTATCCCCAGATTGCTCGTACTGTCATGAGACTCTGGGCATTTTAATGGTGCCGAGAAGAACTGAGCAGTCTTTTTCGCTAGCGGTAGCCTCACTTACTCCAAGGTTCCGGCTAGATAGATTATGTTCACATTCATGTGTCTTGGTGATGTTTTGGCGGCGACGGTCGCTGCGTCTGAGGGCTCGAGTGCATGCATGCGTCTATTGTGAAGATATGCTCTTGATGCAAGGCGCACGATGAGGATGTGATGGTCACGTCTATAGCAGTACGCCGTAGCTACAAAGGTATTGGGCGCAATTTCTTCAAGCACATGTTGCTTCGCTACGCTTGGACGATACCTTGGGCAGCCAGCGTGTTAGAGATTTCGAGCCCATGGATTGAATCTTTATAGGTTTCACAAATCTGCAGTTGCAATCTTGATGCATCATATTCGTGTGACTTCTGATCGGAGGTCTTTTGCTTTCCCCGACGCCAAGAGATATTCGCGGGACGCGTTCTGGAAATCTAAAAAAGCGACAGCTCCAGGTCACCACCACCTCACGATACCCCACACATACCGCCGACATGTCTCTCCAGATACCGAACGCCCCAAATGCCGGCCTGTTCAAGAATGGCTACCAAAAGTACGCGACCAAATACCCCACCATCACCGCACACGCACAACTAATCACCCCACAACAGCTACGACGCCGAAGATGGAGCTGTTATTCGTAACATCGATGCGTGCCGCACAATCGCCCAGACCGTTCAGACCTCTCTTGGACCGTATGGCCGCAACAAGATCGTCATAAATCACCTCCAGAAGATGATCCTCACCTCAGATGCGGCGACGATACTGCGGGAACTCGAGGTCGTCCACCCCGCGGCGAAGCTGATTGTCATGGCATGCCAGCAGCAAGAGGCAGAGATGGGCGATGCGACCAACCTAGTCATTGTTCTGGCTGGTGAGCTGCTCAAGAAGGCGGAAGAATTGATACGGATGGGTCTGAAGACCGCCGACATCGTTCTGGGCTACGAGAAGGCGCAGGCTGCGGCTCAGCAGACATTAGAGGGTATGATTATCTCCTCGTCATTCATACATCCAGCGAAGCTAATAGTCTGACAGAGCTGGTATGCGACAAGGTGGCAGACATCAGGTCACAACAAGAGCTCAGCAAGGCGATCCGCACAGTTGTAGCAGCCAAGCAGTCGGGCAGCGAAGACTTCCTCGCAGATCTCGTCGCGGAAGCCGTCCTCGCCGTCCTCCCCAAGAACCCCACCAACTTCAACGTCGACAACGTGCGCGTGGTCAAGATCATGGGCGGCAGCCTGGAGCAGAGCAAGGTCGTCAAGGGCATGGTCTTCGCGAGAACACCAGATGGTGCTGTCCAGAAGGCCACCAAGGCCAAGGTCGGCGTCTTCTCATGCGCCATCGACATCTCACAGACCGAGACCAAGGGCACCGTGCTGCTACACAACGCAAAAGAGATGATGGACTTCACAAAGGGCGAGGAGCAGCAAGTCGAGCAGATCATCAAGGAGCTACACGACTCCGGCATGCGAGTAGTCGTTGCTGGGTCCACCATCGGCGAGCTTGCACTACACTACCTCAACCGCTACAACATCCTTGTCATCAAGGTCCTTTCCAAATTCGAGCTTCGTCGATTGTGCCGCGTCGTCGGCGCCACACCACTCGCTCGTCTCGGCGCACCCATGCCAGAAGAGATGGGCACGATCGACATTGTGGAGACGCTCGAGATCGGCGGCGACCGCGTCACAGTATTCAGACAGGAGAACGAGCAGACAAGGACGGCAACCCTGGTGCTACGCGGAGCCACGCAGAATCATCTCGATGACATAGAGCGCGCCGTCGACGATGGCGTCAACGTTGTCAAGGCCATCACTCGCGACCCCCGATTAGTACCTGGTGCCGGCGCGACCGAGATGCAGCTAATTGAGCGCATCAAGGCCATCGGCGACAAGACCTCCGGCCTCGCACAGTACTCCATCCGCAAGTACGCAGAGGCGTTCGAAGTCATCCCGCGCACACTCGCCGAGTCAGCAGGTCTGGACGCCACCGAAGTACTCGCACGTCTGTATGTTGCACACGCCGCGCAGAAGGGCCGAAAAGACGATGAGTGGACCACCGGTGTCGACATCGAGAACGACGACAATACCGGTACCCTGGACGCAAAGGACGAGGGCATCCTGGACCTGTGGGTTAGCAAGAGCTGGGCTGTCAAGTTGGCAACTGAGGCTGCACGGACGGTGCTGAGTGTGGATCAGATCATTGTCGCGAGGCAAGCTGGTGGCCCGAAGATGCCTGGAAAGGCGCAAGGTGGCAACTGGGATCAGGACGACTAAGTGTTGGGGTCGGAAATGAAGTTAGGAAGCGACAAGGTCAGTACAGTAGAAGCTGTTCGTCGAGCCACTGAATGTGTCGATGAGTAATGATACATGCTTCACAATGTGCCGATTTGCAAGACTTTGGATTTGTGTTTGAATAGCACGAAGGACCTGACACATTTCCGTGAATGACAATACCTAGTCATCCAAACCAAAACAACGCCAACCCCAGAAGAACACACAACGCCACTAACATTTACTCCCTCGCATCATGCCATGTATATCAGTCGTATTCGAGACCATGTTACACATGAACGTATTGCATTGAATTTTGGGTATCATTCCTTGGTGTCTGTCCTCGTAGCACCTCCGCCCCTCAAACGTCTGAACCACACCCGGCCCATAGTCCTGCCATCCGATGTTTTCTTCTCCGCACTATTTGCGACATCCGCAAGCTCTCAAGCCGCGCATCGACATATCCTCTTCCCCCACACTCCACTCCCCCTCAAGTCGTAAACAAGGTATCCTCCTCCCTCAAATACTCACCCACATCCGCCTGCCTAAACGTCACCACTCCGGTGGGATCCAACTTCCTCGCCTCCGCCGTACTCCTCGCACTAACCCCAAACCCCAACGGCGTATCATTCATACTCAGCACCACCACTCCCTGATGCTCGGGACAGTCCTCGCTCCACCTTCCCACATGCGCTTTCAGCACGTTGCCGCCGTACAGGAATGGCATCTCGCCGTTGGCCTTGACCCATACTTTGTAGCGCGCGTGCGGGGCGATGATGGACAAGGCTGTGATGTGTAGCCGGAATTTCCCGGTTTTTGTGAATTTTCCTAGGCAGAGGCCGAGGGAGAGGAGGGAGTCGCGGGATACAGATGTTGCGAGGTTGGCGAGTGATTCGCGGACGTAGTAGCAGCGTGAGCCCTTGGAAGTAATTAGTATGTGGGATTTGGTGGGGTCTGGCGAAGGGTGAGGGTTACTTGTACGCGGAAGACGTTGCGGTCTGCGCCGCCGGTTGGGTCGGCGATAAGGTTGGATATGCCTTTCCCGCAGTAGGTTGCGAGTTTCTCGAAGAGGACTTTTGTTTCGGGTTCGGTGAGGGGACGCATTTCGTGGATATGTGTGTATGGAAGTTGCTGTAGTCGCGTCGCAAAAGTTACTGGCGATCTGCGTAGAAAAAAGTTGGGGCGCGTCGGCGTTTTGAAGTGCCGATGCTCCACCAAAATTCTCAGACTCAGTTCACGTCTCTGCTGTGCGCAAAACCACGAACAACGCCACACCACACGGCAAATTCTGCTCTCACGTCACAATGGAGCGAGTCCCTGCTGCCAAGAGACGCCGTTTGTCGCCGCCTGAGGACGGGGCTTATCCGATGCCCGCGCAACAGGATCACAAGGCGAGTTTTCTGCAGAATGCGTCGAAATGGGACCTGGAGCAGGACTACGAGAACAGGCCGCGCAAACTGAATAAGAAGAAGGAGAACAAGCGGCTGCCGGTGAGGACCGTGGAGGGCTGGGTTGCGCCGGCGCCGGCTGCGGAGGAAGTCAAGAGTGAGGAGGAATCGGACAGTTTCTTGGGCTCTGGAGACGAGGGCGAGGCGGAACGGGAAGAAGTTGTGGAAGAGCAGAAGCCGAAGATACCTGCGCGACAACAAATACTCGAAGCGAAGGAGGAGTTGGCGCGGATAGCGAGCTTGGTCAATGAGGACCCAGAGGAGCACATACATGCGCTGAAGACGCTGGCTGCGATTGCCGAATCGGAGAATGTCACGGTCAAGAAACTGGCGCTGGCGACGCAGGTGTCTATCTTCAAGGACCTGATTCCCGGCTACAGAATTCGGCCGCTCTCTGAAGAGGCCATGGGCGAGAAGATCTCCAAGGACGTCAAGAAACTGCGCACGTTCGAACAGAAGCTTGTCACGGGATATCAAGCGTACGTCACGCAGCTGGGAAAGCTTGCAAAGTCGAGTGGGCACAAGAATGAGGATGCGGCTGGATTGGCGACGGTCGCGGTGAGCTGTGCGTGCAATCTGATCACGGCAGTCCCGCACTTCAACTTTCGCGGGGAACTGCTGAAGATTCTCATTGGCAAGCTCAGCACGCGGAGAGTCGATGCAGATTTTGTTCGGTGCAGAGAGGGACTGGAGACACTCTTCGAAAGCGACGAGGACGGCACTGCATCGCTAGAAGCCGTCACCATGTTGACCAAGATGATGAAGGGCAAGAACTACCACTTCGACGAGAGCGTACTCAACACATTCCTGCACCTCCGCCTCCTCACCGAATTCTCCCACAAAGCCTCCTACAACAAAGTAGACAAAGCCGAAGAAGAAGAACCAACCGGCAAGCAACTGAAAAAGAAGCGCGAATTTCGCACAAAGCGCCTGCGAAAGGAGCTCAAGGAGAAGAAAGCCATTGAGAAGGAATTCAAGGAAGCAGACGCAGCAGTCAGCCACGAAGAGCGCGACAGAATGCAAGCCGAGACGCTCAAAATGGTCTTCGTAGCCTACTTCCGCATTTTAAAAGCGCGCTCCCCCCGCCTCATGGGCGCCGTGCTCGAAGGCCTCGCGCGCTACGCACACCTCATCAACCAGGACTTCTTCGGCGACATCCTCGAAGCACTCCGCGACATCATCACGACAGCCGAAGTATCCGCCGCCGCAGAAGCCTCCGAGGACGAAGACGCGTCCGAAGATGACGACGACGACGACGACGAAGTCCCCTCCCGCAACCTCACCCGCGAATCCCTCCTCTGCGTCATAACCGCCTTCGCCCTCCTCGAAGGCCAAGACGCCGCCAAAGCCGCGTCGGCACTCAAACTCGACCTAAGCTTCTTCATCACGCACCTCTACCGCACACTACACCCCGTCGCGCTCAACCCGGACATCGAACTGTCCTCTAAATCCTTGCACCTGCCTGACCCCAATCTCCCTACCCCCGCATACCCCACCACTCACAAAATCAACGTGCAAACCACCATCGTCCTACTCATCCGCTCGCTCTCATCTGTCCTCCTACCCGCCGCATCCCTCCGCGCCGTCCCACCCCTCCGCGTCGCAGCCTTCGCGAAACAACTCATGACAATAAGTCTGCACATGCCTGAGAAGTCATGTACCGCAATGCTAGGCCTACTCAACCGCATTACCAAATCGCACGGCAAGAAAGTCGCGCCGCTGTGGAATACGGAGGAACGGCGCGGCGATGGGGTTTTCGATGCTTTGAGGGGGGAGGTGGAGGGGAGTAATGCGTTTGCGGGGACGGTTTGGGAGGGGGAGATTTTGAGGAGGCATTTTGCGCCGGGGGTGAGGGAGGCTGTTGGCGGAGTGGATAGGAATGTTAGGGAGGGGCTGAAGGGGTGAGGGTGATGGGTGTATGGATATTTAGATTGGAGGGTGGAAGCTTCTTCAATGTATGCGGTAGCATGAGTGCGTGCTATTTTCGCTTCATGATTTGGAGATTGATGTCTGAACATTGTTGGATGCAACAAGCTCGTTGATGTATGGTTTATCGAGGGTGCCGTACGTTTCATGCAAGCCACATATACGCCTCCGAGCACTCCGCAGTCGATAAGCAGATTGGAGCAGGTACTCCATCTGTATCTTCCGATATGGTGATATGGTTATCTCGACTGAAGCAACTGGTCTGATAGCCTTTCGCGGACCCTCGCGAAAGGCGATTGGTAGTGATGTTACCGCGATGCGATTGGTCGTCGTGGTGCGCTAGTGTTATTACACTCCAACAACATGACCTTACACCAACCTCACAGCAACGCCGAGTGACGACAGAATGCTCATTTCGCCCCAGTTCATCGCCTACAGCCAAATGGTATCACCTTACAAGTACGCGCTCATCATGCGATGTGCATGTAGATCCCGTTCTCTCGCTCTTCGGTCCCGCTTACCGCATTCGGGGTTCCCCAGATGTCGCGAACGGCGGACACTACGGAGTAGCGGGATGGTGGAATGTTGGGCTGGAGGAGCTGGGTGATTACTTTGAGGTGCTGCGATTGGTTTGAGCT